>ENA-OQJH01000061-OQJH01000061.1-human-gut-metagenome-genome-assembly--contig:-NODE-61-length-58550-cov-19.461068_pt1 | contig 58550 bp, 64 predicted proteins | sample MGYA00242597_ERZ504763 | MGnify/ENA primary metagenome ERZ504763 (study PRJEB26092, sample SAMD00036359) | human gut metagenome | host: Homo sapiens | study: EMG produced TPA metagenomics assembly of... | reverse complement strand
TTTTTTTGAGAAATTTACGTTACTGTTCACTCCGTTCACAGTAACGTAGCCAAAATTCATTCCAGATTGCCTGCGGCAATGGAATTTTGGCTTGTATGTCTCGGGATAGTGGTGTGTGAACAGTAACAACAAATTTTCAATAATATATAAAGAATAGGTAAAGGCTTGATTTATGAAAGAGTAAATGATAGAATGATATTGGATAAAATATTGTCTAATTTTAATGAAATGGCGGAATTTTGGATAAAATAATATCCATAAAACAATAAAAAGCAAGGAGGGAAAATGGAGCAGTTTGTATGGGAAACAGCAGAGGAACTGGATCAGAAGCTTGCACAAAGGGTGCGTAATATCAGAAAACGACGCTCTATTTCTCAGGAAAAATTATCTTCCATGAGCGGAGTAAGCTATGGTTCAATTAAGAGATTCGAAACTACCGGACAGATATCATTGATATCACTGACAAAGATTGCCATGGCTTTGGATATTGCAGATGAGCTTAGAAATATTTTTACGCATGTTCCATATAAAGATATTCAGGAGGTCATAAATGAGGGAAGGTAATGCATTACAGGTATTTTATGATGAAAAACTTGTAGGAACACTGGCTATGACAGCTGACCATAAAGCTGCGTTTCAATATAGTGAAGAATGGATTGAAAATGGTTTTCCGATCAGTCCGTTTTCACTTCCCCTTAAAAAGCAGGTTTTTGTACCGACAAAAGATTATTTTGACGGATTATTTGGAGTATTTGCAGATAGTTTGCCGGATAATTGGGGGAGATTGTTGTTGGATCGTCTGCTACGTGCACATAAGCAGAATCCAGACAAATTAACAGTGCTGGATCGGCTGGCAATTGTTGGAAAGTCAGGTATGGGAGCACTTACCTATTATCCGGAGAAAAAAATAGATGAACAATATGGAGATGTGGATCTGGATGAACTTGCGGAGCAGTGCCGGAAAATACTAAATACGGAATACTCCGATAGATTGGATGAATTATATCGTCTCGGTGGTACAAGTGGTGGAGCCAGACCAAAAATTATGACTACAGTGAATGGAGAGGAATGGATTATTAAATTTCCTGCACATGTGGATGGAGAAAATGCAGGGAAGATGGAATATGATTATTCATGCTGCGCAAAAAAATGTGGTATTATAATGAGTGAAACCAGACTGTTTCCATCTGAGAACTGTGAGGGGTATTTTGGGATTAAGCGGTTTGACAGGATATCAGATAAAAATGGAACAAAGAGAATTCATATGCTGACAGCTGCTGCGTTGCTGGAGTTGAATTTTGAGCAGCCAAGCCTGGATTATCACAGTCTGATGAAACTGACAAAAATATTAACCAGAGATAATGAGAAAGATATGAGAGAGATGTTTCGCAGGATGTGTTTTAATGTTTTGCACATAACAGAGATGATCATTCAAAGAATTTCACCTATTTATATGATGATGAAAAAGACAGATGGAGCCTGAGTCCGGCATATGATCTTACTTACAGTAACACATACTATGGAGAGCATACTACAACAGTTGATGGAAATGGACGTAATCCAGGCAGAAAAGAACTCTTGACTGTGGGAATTGCGGCAGGAATGAAAAAAGAGGTATGTATAGAAAGTATGGATATGGTAGAAAAGTGTGTGAAAAATATGCTGGGAAGATATCTTTAAAGAAATCGACATGTGGAATAATTTGTTAATTGGAGGACAAAAAATGACTATTAGAAAAGCAGAAGAAAAAGACATTCTAAGAATAATTGAATTGTTGGGACAGGTATTGCAGATCCATGCAGATATAAGACCTGATATTTTTATTCCCGGTACCACAAAATATACTGTAAGCGAATTGACAGAGCTATTAGAAAAAGAAGAAAAACCCATATATGTAGCAGTGAACGAGGAAGATGTTTGTGTAGGATATGCATTTTGCCAATTACAGGAACAGCCTTTTTCAACTAATATGGTACCGTTTAAGTCTCTTTTTATAGATGATCTATGTGTTGATCAGCACGCACGAGGACAGCATATCGGCGAGAGCTTGTTTGAATATGTAAAAAATGAAGCAAAGCGAATGGGCTGTTATGAAGTGACACTGAATGTATGGGCAGGAAATACTTCAGCCGAAAAGTTCTATGAAAAAATGGGTATGAAAACAAAAGAAAGGCAGATGGAATATATCCTGGAACATTGATGCGTTGTATGGCATATTTGAGAAGTCTATCTGCGAATTTACAGAGATATCCGATGGATGAATCCGATCAGTCAAACAGTAAATATTAAAAGAAAATGCAAATCAGGCACAAGTTATATTTCGGAAATTTGTGCCTGATTTTTACAGTGTTATTTGGAAATTACAGGTGCTTTTGTCCGATATTTTTAGCATTGATATAATTTATGATCATGTCTGCTGCATCGGAAATATCAAGTTTGCCTGTATCAATAGACAGCTGATACTGGCTGGCGTCTTCCCATTCTTTGCCTGTGCAGAATTTGTGGAAAGATGCTCTTTTCTCATCCACTTCCTTTATCAGCTTTGCAGCTTTTTTCTCATTAATACCGTCCCGTTCCATTACACGTTTGATACGGCAGTCTTTATCTGCGTGAAGAAAAACAGTAGTTGCCTCAGGATCATTTGCATAGATCGCTCCTGAACAGCGTCCGATGATTACGGCAGATTTTTGCTGCGTAAGTTCACGTATAAGTTCAAAAGATTTTTCCATCGGATTGCTTTCTCCGTAGCTTACAGCAATGCTGTAGAGCAGGCTGTTTACTGCCTTTTCCTGGAAAAATTCTTTGTTTTCGTCAAGCTTTCCAAGTTTTTTGGCCTCTTCTTCCAGCTTCTTTCTATCATAGAGTTCCAGTCCAAGTCTGGAAGCCAGTTCTTTTCCTATTTCATGTCCGCCGCTTCCGCACTGTCTTGCTATTGTAATAATCATATCCCATGCCTCCTGTGCAATGATGTTGCATTTATTTACTGTCAAAGTGCTTTTTCGGAATTATTATACTCAAAAAAAATCGAAATGTATATGCCAAAATCTACTATAAATTGCCTTCACAAATCCTGATATTCTGGTACTTATGGCAAATTGGTCTGACAAATATTTACTTAATAGAAACATTAGACAAATACTTTATATTGAGATATGATGAGAATTGTGGGAGCTGCTTTGCAGCGGAGCAATTCGTAGATATCAAGTTAGGGGCACAATGTTGGAGAAAATGAATATGAGACGGAAACGGCTGGCACCCTTTGGAATGTGGATAGTATTTGAAATAGTGGCTGTTACACTATGGCTTACCAAAGATAATCTGTTTTATCTTTTAAATTTCAGTTATATTGGAACATCGATTACTGTTGGGCTTTTGCTTTTTCAGTTTAACTATAAGCATGCACGTAGGATCGTTCAACTTCTGGTTGGTTTGTATATGCTGATTTATCTGGGGCTTATATGCCGGGAAAACATGCAGATTGAAGGTTTTTGGTATTATCTGTTTACCGGAGTATTTGAAGCAGCTACGATCCATTATGTTGTTGCAAAAATATTCGGACCACTTTTGTTTGGAAGAGGATGGTGCGGATATGCCTGTTGGACAGCTATGGTGTTGGACTTTTTACCATATAAAAAGCCTCAGGCTGCAAGAAAAAAGATAGGTTTCATCCGGTATATTACATTTGCATTTTCGTTCTCTTTCGTGGTGCTACTTTTTCTGAATCACGTAGAGAATATGGAGAAAATCATGTTTATAGCTTTTATCGTGGGGAATATTCTGTATTATATTGTGGGGATTATTCTGGCATTCCTATTCAAAGATAACAGAGCGTTCTGTAAGTATATTTGTCCTGTCACGATCTTTCTGAAACCTATGAGCTATTTCTCTGTAGTCAGAGTTAAGTGTGACAAAGAGAAGTGTATTTCATGTGGAAAATGTAAAAAAGTTTGTCCGATGAATGTTGATATAACCGATAACTCCAGAAAACGGAAAAACGGAACAGAATGTATTTTGTGCATGGAATGTGTCAGAACCTGTCCGAGGAAAGCACTTTGAGCCGAATTTCCTGCAGGATGTACTTTGGTGTCAGCTGTCACTGAGAACGAAACGAACAGTAGCGTAAGACCCATGTTAAATATAGTTAAACCTCAGTAAAGTCTATTGAACTATTTTCTCAATGTTTCTATACATTTCCAATGTAATGAACACCCGATCTGTAATCGTGTGATGAAATATTCATTTCATTTGCAGGAATTCTGATTACATCACCATGTACTCTATTGGGAGTGAACTGATGCAGGGGATTTACGCAAGTATGGGAGTGATCATAAAAGGATGAAAGTAAACAAAGCAGATGAATTCTATAAGATATTAGAGAGAAAATCCATATATCCGGTGTTTCAGCCAATCGTCAATTTACAGACAGGCAGGGTGTCCGGCTATGAGGCACTCAGCCGTATAGACAGGAGCAGCACAACGTTTACAATCTCAGATTTGTTTGTGATCGCTGAACAGTTGGGATTCGTATGGAAATTAGAGAAACTATGCAGAAACAAAGCCTTGAAGGCAGCAGTTGAAAAACCGGAAAATGTAAAATTATTTCTTAATGTTGATGGAAATATTATTCAGGATAAAGCGTTTATACAGGGATTTACAAACCGTAAGGCTATGAAGGCAGGGGTTCCTGCTTCTGATATTGTATTCGAAATAACAGAGAGATCAGACATAGAAAACTATCAGATATTGCAGCAGATCATGAAACATTATGCAGATCAGGGATATGAGATAGCATTGGATGATGTGGGAGCTGGACATTCAGGTCTAAATCGTGTAGTGAATACCACACCTGACTATCTGAAAGCGGATATAGAACTGGTAAGGGATATTCACAAGTATAAGAAAAAAGAGATCATGATGAAACTCCTGTTGGATTACTGTAATGCAACAGGAGCAATTCTGATCGCAGAAGGGATAGAAACAGTACAGGAGCTGGAATGTCTGCACAGCTTGGGAGTACATTACGGCCAGGGATTTTTCCTCGGAAAACTAGAACGTGCATTTGGAAATATCAGTGCTGAATCGGAAGAAATATTAGAGCGATTAAATGGGAGAAAGAATATTTTATTTTTGGATATATCAGGCAAATAAGCCATTCATTTTTCTACATTTTTCAACAATAAATCCGAAATTACACCAGTTGATTAATCCCTGAGAGTTGTGTATAATTATAAAAATAAAGTTTTCTAGTACATCGTTTCGTAAATAACTATACCAATCGCGTAGGATGCGGATTCGAGTGTGCTGGTATAAAAACGCAGGCGTAGCGGGCTACGCTGAGGCTTTTATACCTGTGCAATCGGATTCGCAGACAAGTGAGTGGTATAGTTATTTCGAAAACGATGTACTAGAATTGAGGAGTGGGTTATGGATCGCTTAGCACTTATTTTTGATAAACCAGCAGAAGCCTGGAATGAAGCGCTGCCCCTTGGAAATGGAACCATGGGAGCAATGTCCTATGGAAGATTTCAAAATGAAAGAATAGAATTGAATCTGGATTCGCTTTGGTCTGGAAATGGAAGAAACAAGGAAAATCCCAACAAAAATGTCGACTGGGATCTTTTTAGAAAACACATTTTTGCAGGGGATTACCAGGGAGCAGAGAATTATTGCAAAGAAAATGTGTTAGGAGACTGGACAGAAAGCTATCTGCCTGCAGGAACGCTTTCCATTAATGTGAAAGAACCCATTCAAAATGGAAACAGCTTTTATAGAAGAGAACTGTGCCTGACGAATGCAACTGAAAAAATAGAATTCTGCCAGGATGATTTGATTTATCAAAGAGAATTTTTTGTGAGTATGTCAGAACCAGTGATGGCAATTCATTATCATACTTCTCCAAATTGCAATCTTGAAATGTCAATAACACTGGAAAGTGAAATAAAGCACAAATCTGCTTTTTTTGCAGAAAATGGAATTATATTAGAAGGGCAGGCACCCATTTATGTTGCACCACCTTATTATTCCTGCGAAGTTCCTGTCGTTTATGAAGAGGGGCAGGGAATCCGTTTTGCAATTGGATTATATGTACAAACGAACGGTGGAAATGTATATCAGCAAGCGGATAAGCTTTTTATAAATACTCCAAATGATGTGTATATTTACGTGTCCGGAGTAACTGATTTTAAACAAAAAGAACTCTTTTTTTCAAAAAGAAACTGTATGATGGAAAACATCCAGCACATTCAATATGAAAAGCAAAAAAAGGCGCATATGGATGTATACGCAAATTATTTTGATAGGATGCATCTTGACATTAATTATACACCCGATAATGAACTTGCATTAAAAATGTTTCATTATGCCCGCTATCTGATGATCTGTTCATCTGTACCCGGTTCACAATGTACAAATCTTCAGGGAATCTGGAATCACCATATGCGTGCTCCCTGGAGCAGTAATTATACTGTAAATATTAATACGGAAATGAATTACTGGATGGCAGAAAAAGCAAATTTAAGTGACTGTCATATGCCTTTGCTTGAACTTATAGAACGTACCTCAAAAAAGGTGAAAAAACAGCTCAGGATGTTTATCATCTGGCTGGCTGGGTAAGCCACCATAATCTGGATATTTGGGGACACTCAAGCCCGGTTGGACAATTTGGACAGGACGAAAATCCCTGTACATATTCCATGTGGCCGATGAGTTCTGGATGGTTATGCTGTCATTTATGGGAACATTACTGCTATACATTGGATGAAGCTTTTTTAAAAAAGAAGGCATTTCCGATTATACAAGGGGCCGTAGAATTTTACCTGGGCTATCTGGTACCTTATAAGGGATATTATGTAACTGCTCCCTCTACTTCACCTGAAAATACATTCCTTGCACCAGATATGACGACACATGGTGTTACGTTTGCGTCAACAATGGATATCAGCATATTGAGAGAACTGTTTGGATTATATTTAAAAGCATGTGAAATTCTGGGAGTAGAAGATTTTACAAATGCAGTCAAAAATGTGCTTCAGAAACTTCCTGCCTATAAAATTGGGAAAGAAGGGCAGCTTCAGGAATGGTTTTATGATTACCCGGAAGCAGATATCAATCACAGACATATTTCTCACCTGTTTGGATTATATCCTGGGAACCAGATTCATAAAGAGAATGAACCTCTTATAGAAGCCTGCAGAACTTCTTTGGAAAGGCGTGGGGATAAGGGAACCGGCTGGTGTATGGCGTGGAAAGCCTGCCTGTGGGCAAAACTTGGAGATGGAAATCATGCCCTGACTTTATTAAAAAATCAGCTTCGCTTAACAAGAGAAGAAGCATGCAGTCTGGTAGGTGGCGGGATATATCCGAATATGCTTTGTGCCCATCCTCCGTTTCAGATTGATGGTAATTTTGGATTTGCTGCTGCTGTGCTGGAAATGCTAGTTCAGTATGAAGAGCAGAAAATTGTTTTTCTTCCGGCATTACCAGATGAATGGAAAGATGGGATGGCAGAAGGCGTGAAAGCGCCTGGTAATATCACACTTAATTTCAAGTGGAAAGAAAAACGGGTTACGGAAATAAATCTGAAATCTCCAATTGATGCGAAACTGGTAATCTTATATAATGGTATGGAAGAAGAAATCGTCCTGAATGCTGGAAGCAGTTATCAGAAGACGCTGATATAAAGAATATATTATGATATATGAAAGGCAGGATATCTTGTGATTATAAGACATCCTGCTGTTTTATATCAGATTACCTGCTTATAGATGAAATCGTTTCCCATATTCAGAAGGTGAAATTCCCATACACTTTTTGAATAATCGACTAAAATAAAGTTGATCGTCAATTCCTACCATAACGGAGATCTCCTTCAGGGAAAAGGTATTCTCCTTTATCAGTGTAGCAGCTTTTCTTATCCGCAGATTGTTTAAGTAACTGGTAATACTTGTTCCTACTTCGGACTTGAAAACACGGCATAAATAGCTAGTGCTGAGATTGACATTTGCCGAAATGGAGGATAATGTGAGACGGTGCATGTAATTATTTTCTATGTATGTAAGGGTTTTGGCAACATCATTTTTATAATGCCCCTCACTATGAAGAAAGTCCTGATATGTGGTCCTGGCCTCTTCATAATTTTTCAGATTTTCTTTATATGGCATATCTGGTGCAAAGGCTTGGTACATGGTAAAACGGTTATACAGCTTTTTTATCAGCTGTTCCACTTTTACTTGACTGCACATTAATTCTTTTTGGGAAAATACTACGAGCGCATTATGGGCACTGAGAACAAGAATGTATGGCTGTAGCACTCCCTGAACAGCATCCAGTATCATATCTCGCAGCAGATTAGCTGATATAGAAAATGCATCATTTGATAAAAATTTTTCAAACGTTACATAGCATACAGCACAGGAATGTTTCATAAATCCAAATTTTTCTGCTCCATATCTTTCAATGAACGAATCGAGAGACTCTTCTCCCTGAAAAAAGGAGAGAAGATGATCGGTTATGGGTTCAGTGATGTCTGTTTTCAGAATGGAATCTTTTCGGTCAGCTGTATTTTGCATTTTTTTTGTGGTTTTGTTCAGACAGGCAAGGAGTGTATCTGGTTGAATTTTGATTTTTAACAGATAGTCCGCAGCACCTAAAAGCAATGCACTTCTTACTGAATCGAAGTCTTCGTAGTTGCTTAGTACCAGTATTTCTCCGGGATATTCTTTTTCCTTCAGAAAACGAATTAGTTCCAGTCCGTCCATTTCAGGCATTTTCAGGTCAGTGATAATGATATCCGGATGATGTTTTTCAATCAGTGGAACAGCCTCAAGACCATTTGATGCTGTTCCACAAATGAAAAAACCATGCTCTTCCCAGGGAAGAATGGAGCGAAGCGCAATTTTTACGATTGGTTCATCGTCAATAATTAATATACTGTACATAAAAGTCCTTTCTGTGGGCAAAAGTGGTTGTGATTTTTAGCTGTTATAATCTTTTGACAGTTCTTGTACATATAGTAAGGGAAGAGTCAGCGTACATGTGGTTCCTTCTCCAGGGTGACTATTGACCTTAAGTCCATATTCCTTTCCAAAATTCAGCTGTATTCGGTCATTTACATTGGTAATTCCAATCTTTTTCCGGTTTGTATGAGGTTCCAGCGCTGCAGGTGTCACTTCAAATCCTTTTCCATTGTCACAGAGTTCTATGATAAGATGATTGTTTTCTTCCCAACAGGTGATTAGAATTTCCATAACGGAGCCGTCATCAGAAGAACCATGCATAACAGAATTTTCTGCAAGGGGCTGCAGGATTAGTTTAGGAACAAGGCAGGAGAGCAGTTCTTCCTCTTCTACGTCAAAAGAGTACTCAAAGCTTCCGGCATACCGGATTCTTAAAATCGCGAAGTAGTTTTCCAGGTTCTCAAGCTCTTCCTGAATGGTTATATACTCGTTTTTATTAGTCAGTGTATTTTGCAAAAGACTGCTGAGGGCCTGGATTCCATCACTTACAATCTGGTCTTTATGCATGGCGGCTACAAAGCGCAGACTGTTTAAAGTGTTGAAAAGAAAATGAGGATTTAACTGATATTGAAGCATCTGTAGCTCCAATTCTCTTTTTTTCTTTTCCTGGCTTTTCTGTTGTTTCATCAGGCTCTCAATGGTATCTGCCATATGATTCATGCTTCCGGAAAGATCGGAAAGTTCGTCTTTGTGGTCATCCTGGATCCGTACGGAAAGATTTCCCTTTGATAATTCCCTGCAAAAATCCAGCATGCTTCTGATGGGGGAGGTAATTCCAGGATACACCATAGCTACAATTCCAATGCAGAGTAGAACAAGGAAGAATGCCACAGCCAGGATTTTCCAAAACATAGTGTTAACTTCAGAATTAATATAATGATATGGCATGGTATATACAAACAGCTGGTTCAGGTTTTTATTGAAAATATAAGTAACCAGCTGTTCTTCGCCATCTTTGTAAATGCTGAAAAAATCTGTTCTGTTTGGAAGTCTTGCTTGAATATTTTTCAGCAGCTTTTTTTCGGTTTTTTGCCCCAGTTGAATACTACGATCCCAGGAAGAAAGGATTGTTCCATCCATATTCAGATACATAATATTGGAAGAGTCAGCCAGACCTACTGGTTCCAGTACTGTTTTGGAAAATTTTTTTCATCAATGGAAATCAGGGTATAACCAATTACACGACTCTGACTGTATTGTTCATAAATTCTTCTTCCAAGAATCAGGATGTCCCGGTTACGGTAAGTATGTGCGTATGCCCATACATCCTGATTTTCTTCTTCAAGACGACTCAGGATCCTGCTTACATCATCCGAATATAACCCATCATATCCCAAATCATAAAAATATTCCCATCTGTATCATATACTGTAATGTTTTTTGCCTGTGCAGGATAGATGATTTTACTTCGAATCATATGTTGGATTTCATTGATGGCTTGATTCTTTTCCGTATCTGTCATACCCTTTTTCAGAAGACCGTCCTTGATTTCCTGACTGATGCAGATGGAGCCGCAGAGATACTGATACTTTTCAATCTCACTTACCATATTCAGATTGATCATGGATAAGTCTGTGAGATGGAAGTGGAAGTTTTTCCCGAAGCGCTTCTGAAATATGAAACGAATAGAAGCTGATTCCTGTTAATGGTACAATAGAGATCAGGAAAAGCGCTATGATCAGCCTGGTTCTAATACTGAATTTTCGAAATCCCTGATATCGTTGTCTTTTTCCATGCCGCTGTCCCTCATTTCTAAAAAATAATTCGTACATGGTCCGGTAAAGATGGAAAAATCGTTCTGATTTTCATGACTGTATCGGATTGTGACAGATTTATTATACAGGAAAAAAACAAGATAATCCATTTAAAATACAAATAGAAAAAGATTGTACATATATGTCGCAAGAAAATCCATATTATATAAAAATAACAGAAAAATGTTCCATATAAAGAATTGTTTTGTGAATTTACCACAAGAAGATTTTCCATTATACTAATATCATCAGGCAAACATAATAAAAGCCAACAAGAAGGAGGAAACAACCTATGAAGAAAAGATTTGCAGCTTCTGCTATGATCCTTGCTATGAGCGCAGCAACAGTACTTTCCCCGCTTACTGCATTTGCAGAGGCAGAAGAACAGGAATTGAACATTGCCATTTTCCAGGGGGGATATGGGGATGCTTACTGGAATCAGATGGTGGAGCTTTTTGAAGAAAGACATGAGGGCGTGAAAGTAAACATGACTATCAGCCTACAATTGGAGATATCATCCGTCCACAGATTGTAGCTGGAAATGCACCTGATTTTATCTGTCTTAACGATGGTGGTGAGGATGGTGTAATCCTTTCCCTGATCAAAGATCATGCACTTCTCAACCTGGATGATGTTTTTGACGGAGAAAATTATGCTGGAACCGGTACCCTTCGCGATGATATTACAGATGGGATCCTTTCCAGTACAAAGTGTGCACCATACGGAGATGATGAGATCTATCTGGCACCATTCAACAGTGGTCCGCAGGGTCTGATTTACAACAAAACATTCTTTGATGAGAATAATCTGGAAGTGCCGAAGACCTGGGATGAGTTCTTTGCACTTGGTGATAAGGTAAAAGATATTGACGGACGTGCACTTTTCACATATCAGGGAATTTATCCGGGATACATGGAAGAAATGCTCTGGCCGGCAATTGCAAATGAGTGCGGCGAAGAAGCACTTACTAAGATTGCCAATTACGAAGAAGGTTCCTTTAATAATGAGGGTGTGTTAAAGGCTTTAAGTCATATTAAAGAGATTGCAGATAAAGGCTATCTGTTAGAGGCACTGTTGGTATGAACCATACAGAGTCTCAGACAGAGATGATGCTTGGAAAAGCTGCATTTATCACAAACGGAACCTGGATGGAAAATGAGATGCAGGATGCGCCAAGAGAAGATGGATTTGAATTTGCAATGGCTACGATCCCGACCGAGAACGCAGACGATGTGCACTATGTATTTGACAGCTGCGAGCAGTTTTCCATTCCGGCAGCTGCCAAGAATCCAGAACTTGCAAAAGAATTTCTTCGTTTCCTGTATAGTGATGAATCTGTATCTGCTTTTGCAGAAGCTTCCGGTGCCCTCTATGCTACCAAGAGTGCCCGTGAAGTAGCAAAAGATAAGCTGTCTACTGCAATCTACAACATGTACGGAATCTACGAAGAGGCAAATGCCTCCTCCCTGATTATGAGCTTCGCAGCAGTTCCGGCTGACTGCAAGGTTAACCCGAAAGATGAGATATTTAATCCGATTACATCTGTTATGAATGATGAAATGACAGTGGAAGAGTGGGCACAGAATGTGGAAGATGCTTTTGCACAGGTTCGTGCTGATATGGAAGCTGCCAACTAAACTTCATATACCAGCCGGATAAAAACGGTAAAGCATGGAAAGGCTGCTACACAGTGTATGCTATGCAGCAGCCTTTTGTAACCCTGAACAGATATATCGCCAATCGGTGATGTCATCCACATTTATTAAATACTTTAAATTTAAAGAGGTGAACAAGCGTGGTAAAGAAGCCCAGATTATTTATAGCCCTGTGTACGCTTCCTGCATTGATTTTAACCATTGTTTTTATGATTGTGCCTATGGTAAATGCCATTTATCTGTCTTTTACCAGTTCCACTGCACTTAGCGTAGGCTTTAACAGCAAATTTGTATTTTTGGATAATTACAAGTATATGTTCCAGGATAAGGATTTTCTTCAGGCACTGTTTAATACTCTTAAGCTGATGCTGGTAATCCCGGCTGTGACCATATTTCTAAGTCTTGTATTTGCATTTATCCTTACTCAGGGACAGCTCAAGGAAAAGTCATTTTACCGGACCGTATTCTTTTTCCCAAGTATTGTTTCCATGACTGTAGTTGGTATTGTGTGGTCTTTTGTGTTTAATCCCACAAGAGGAATTCTGAATCATATGCTGGATCTGTTCCATTTCTCCACTTGGAAACACGCATGGCTTGGAGAGGGAAAAACGGCTCTCTGGTGTATCGGTGCAGCCTGGTGTGGCAGGCTATTGGTTATTATATGGTTATGCATGTGGCTTCCATTGACGGGATTTCCCAGGAGGTTTATGAAGCTGCTTCCATTGACGGTGCAACAGGAGTGCAGAAGTTCTTTAGGATTACCATTCCGCTGCTTCGCAGATCCATTGGAACGACCTATATACTTTCCCTGTCTGGTACTATCAATTTAAGTTTTACTCTGTCCAACGTTATGACAGGCGGTGGACCAAACGGTGCTTCCAGTGTGCTTTTACAGTATATGTATACGCAGGGTATGCGAAACGCTAATTTTGGATATGCCATGGCAATCGCCATGTTTACCCTGATTCTTGCAATTGTGCTTGCAATGATTTCTAAAAAAGTATCATCTGAAAAAGAATAGGAGGGAGACTGATGAAAACTGTAAGAACCTGGTGTATCAGAATCCTGATGATTCTGTTTACCGTTATCTTTTTGTACCCGCTTTTCTGGAACCTGATGTCTGCGTTTAAGACAAATGCAGAATATTTGACAGATCCCTATGCATTGCCCACAGCTTTGAATTTGGATAATTTTGTGGCAGCATGGCAGAAAGCAAATATCGCCGCTTATTTTGGAAATTCCATATTTGTGACTGTGTTTTCCACTGTATTGCTATTGCTTCTGGTTATTCCCATTTCTTATGTACTGGCAAGATACCGTTTTGCGGGCAGCAACTGATCTCTGCCATTTATATGGCATGTATTTTTCTGCAGGCTACCTACATTATGATTCCTTTGTTTCTGGAATTACAGGCTGTGAATGGATTAAATAACCTGCCGGTACTATGCCTTGTTTATGCAGTTATGCAGTTTCCTTTTTGTATCTTTACTTTACAGGGCTTTATGTCTGCAGTACCCAGAGATTACGAGGAATCTGCAAGAATTGACGGTGCTACTAATATCCAACTGCTATCAAGAGTTATGGTGCCTCTTGCAAAACCCGGAATTGCGACCATTACGATGTTAAGTGCCATGGGCTTCTGGAATGAATATCCATTGGCACTTGTTCTTCTCACGGAAGATGCAAAGAAAACTCTTCCCATCGGAATGGCAAACTTGTTTGAAGTGCAGAAATATGCCACGGACTGGGGTGCACTGTTTGCAGGACTTGTAATTATTATGATTCCAACAATCATTATTTATCTGATTGGACAAAGATATCTGCTTCAGGGAATTGGTGCAGGCGGGTTAAAAGGGTAAAATGAAAGGGGAAATAAAATGCCAACTGATCAGGAATTAATAAAAATAGTTCCCTCCAGCCGCCAGCTTGCCTATCAGGCAACAGAGTTTTATGCGTTCTTTCATTTTGGAATGAATACATATACCAATCGTGAGTGGGGAGATGGAACAGAAACACCACAAATTTTTAATCCTACAGAGTTTGTTGCAGACCAGTGGGTGTCTGCAGCACAAAATGCAGGTATGAAAGGGGTAATCCTTACCTGTAAACACCATGATGGTTTCTGCCTGTGGCCGACCAGATATACCAGCCATAGCGTTGTCTCCAGTCCATGGAAAAATGGAAGGGGAGATGTGGTCTGGGAAGTGTCTGAAGCATGCCGTCGTTATGGGATGAAATTTGGAATTTATCTTTCACCATGGGATGCAACAAGCCTTGTTACGGAAGCGGAAAAGAATATGATGATTACTATCTGGCACAGCTGACTGAGCTTCTCACCGGTTATGGAGATATTTTTAGTGTCTGGCTAGATGGTGCCTGCGGAGAAGGACCAAATGGAAAAAAACAGATATATGACTGGAAACGCTATTATGAATGTGTCAGAAAATATCAGCCAGACGCATGTATCTGTGTGTGTGGGCCGGATATCAGGTGGTGCGGAAATGAAGCTGGCGATGTAAGAAAATCTGAGTGGAGTGTTGTTCCTGCACGTACAGCACTTGCAGAGAGTGTACAGGAAAGAAGCCAGCAGACCGATGATAAGGAATTTAGAATGCGCCGGATCACCAGCGACATGGAAGATCTTGGAAGCAGAAGAGCGCTTGAAGGTGAAACGAATCTGATCTGGTATCCGGCAGAAGTAAATACTTCTATAAGACCTGGATGGTTTTATCATCCAGAAGAAGATGATCAGGTGAAAAGTCTGGAGGAGCTGATCTATATCTATATTGGGGCTGTTGGAGGAAATGCAACCTTTTTGTTAAATATTCCACCTATGCCAAACGGGCTTCTTCATGAAAATGATGTTAAACGTCTGGAAGAATTTGGAAGTTGGAAAAAGAAATCTTTTACTCATAATTTAATGAGTACAGCACATATTTTTTCAGAAAATGAAGATCCGACGCATCCGGTTTCTGATTTGACAGATGATACTTCAGAAACCTGGTTTCAGCCTGAAAGCAGCGAACTGCCAGTAGAAATAACCATTTGTCTGGACGGTTCATACAACTTAGGGTATCTGGTATTAAAAGAGGCTGTCTGCTATAGTCAGAGAGTGGAAAAATTTGAGATATTTGTTAAAGAGGGGGAAATATGGAACAGTATTTACACAGGAACAGTAATTGGTTATAAGAAGATCATTCTGTTAAGGGGCAAAAAGCCCAGAAAGTGAAAATTGTTTTACATGATTTCCGTGTACTTCCGCTGCTCTCATTTGTTGGAATTTATCCTGAAAGTCTTTAATAGGGAAAGCATTCTTTCTCATAATATCTTAAGGTAGAAGCAAGAAGATATTATTAGAAAACCATTGAACCTGCTTGAAAGAGAGAACATTCAAAGCAAAATTGCCAATTGGTTTGGAATAGATTTTTCCAAACTGTAGATTGTTTTTATAAGTAATCTTGGAACTAATGCAGGAGTCATGGTGCAAATGGACAATGTTCGCAGAAAGCACTTGTCTTTTAGAAAGACTCGTATTAAAATGCTTGTCAGTGATCAGGTTGCAGAAACTTGCGATGCCTGCGACCGGACGGAGGACCTAAGGGTCCTCCATTTTTCTATATACGCAGATTTTTATAGCGATAGAAAAAGCATTAAAACCGATAAAACTATTTTTGAACTATGAAGAATAGATTAGAAATCTCATTGCGCGAAAAGGGATGATTATTGTTGACCGTGAGTTCACTGCGTCTAAATTAAAAGATATCAGTTATTTTGCCCTGATAGATGGGTACAAAAATCTGTTTTACAATCCCATGAGTTAGAAACGATTTTTGACCATAACACAGTTAAAATTAATCAAAAAATCAATCGCAAATTTTTACGATTGCATTGACAGTGATTCTCCTTATCTATATATTATTGCAGTAGGAACAACTTATCAAGTACTCGGAAATAACTAACTTGGTAATAAAATTTTTACTGGAGGTTATCAGAAATGACAGAAAGAGAAAAAATGGTAAGTGGAGAGTTATATGATCCAACGGATAAAGAATTGGAACAATTTTTAATTTCACCTGCTTGGATGTATGTGAAGTACATATAGGAGATAATGTGATGATTGGTCCAAATGTCACATTGGCAACTCCCATGCACCCATTTTTACTTGAAGAACGTAATAGCAGAAAAAGAGAAGATGGAAGCTTTTATAATCTTGAATAGGAGAAACCAATTACTATAAAAGATAATTGCTGGCTGGCATCCAATGTGGTTGTTTGTGGCGGTGTTACCATAGGAGAGGGATGTGTAATAGGAGCAGGAAGTGTTGTGACAAGGGATATTCCTCCATATAGTCTGGCTGCTGGAAATCCATGCCGGGTTATTCGCAAAATAACTGAAAAAGATCATATGAAATAAGATAATACAATCAATAAAGGGGATGCCGGTTAATACCACTTTTCGGCATCCCCTTTTTGCCCAAATAATTAAGTATTCCAATATCCGATATGGCAGAAATATTTCTGGGACAGATTGTATTCCGGAGAAAAATGAAAGGTTAGTTTTAACTGGTTGTATTACGGCGAATCAATATTGGAGTAATCTGTTTATGGACAGGCTTTTCCAGTGGTTTAGGGGAACGTTTTTTTTGTTCTTCCATCTGTTGAACCAGAAGTTCCATGGCAGTTTGTGCAATAATATCAATCTGCTGACCAACGGTTGTGATTGGGAGAATTGCCTCACTGGCAATGGGAGAATTATCAAATCCTATGATTTCATAGAAAGAGGGTAATTCTCGGTATTTCTGGAAAATCAGGTTAAGAAACATGTTTGCATAAGTATCGTTGGAAAGGAAAATACCTTTTTTTTGATTGGGATATTTCTCTTCTATTCTTGTAAAAATGCGTCTTATTTCATTTAAAATTTCCTGATAAGAATTACCGCTTACACTTAGATCAATATCATAAGGAACCTGATATTCTTCACAGGTTTCCTTAAATGCGCGAATACGGTCGTAAGCAGGAACTGTTTTCTCAACATTGACATTGATGTGGATCAGTATATCACATTTATCACGGATCAGCAGAGTGGTAGCCTGAAGCGCACCCATATAGTTGTCAGTGGTAACACTGCTGATATATTCCGCTTCACGTTCAATGGCAACGATGGGAATCTGATAGGAGGATAATTGTTTTGATGACAGCGTATGACTTAAAACAATGAGACCTTCAATCTGATAGGATAGGAGCTCTTCAATATATTGCTGTTCTTCTTCAGCCCCATGTTCACTGCTAAAGACGAGAAATTTGTAGTGATAATCACTGTAGCTGGACAGCAGTTGTGTCAGCATTTCAGAATAATAATGCAGATAAAGATTCGGAATAATGATTCCGATAAATTCACTTTTTCCATTCGCCAGACTTTTGCAAGTTTATTTTTTTATAGCCAAGGATATCAAGGGCCTGAGAAATTTTTTCCTGATTTTCAAGTGTAAGGGAATCAGGATGATTGAAATATCTTGATATTGTAGTTTTTGAAAAATGGGTATATGCTGCAATATCTGCAAATGTCACCTGTTTTTTTGACATGAAACTTATTCTCCTTATAAATAAATGCAAATATTTTTTTTTTTAGTATAGCAATTATTATACAAAAAGGCAATATTAAAATAACCGATTACGTAACCGGTTATTTTAATGAAGAAAAGTGTTGACAGAGAGTGTGTGATGTAGTAACATCAGATTATAAAGTAACCGGTTACTTAACCGGTTTCATGAACAATGTATGAAAGGAATGGAGGAAAAAGTGCATGAAAACAGTGCAGAACCAAGCAAAGCCCGTAAGCAAGCAGACGTGGAGAAATAAGGTTACGTATGTGAAGAAAAACTGGCAGTTATATCTTTTTTTCTTAATGCCGGGACTTTTACTGACAATCATTTTTAAGTATCTTCCGATGGGAGGGCTTTTGATTGCGTTTGAAGATTATAATGTAATCAAGGGAGTACTTGGAAGTCCATGGGTTGGACTTGAATATTTCAGACGTTTTTTATCATCACCGGATTTTATGAACTATCTGATGAATACATTAAAGCTGAGTATCTATGGATTATTATGGGGATTTCCGGTTCCGATTATTCTGGCATTACTTATGAATCGTATTCAAAAAACAGGGATCAAGAAAAAAGTACAGCTTCTGATCTATATGCCGAATTTTATATCTGTAATAGTACTTTGTGGTATGGTTCGTATGCTGTTATCACCGGTAGGACCTTTGAACAGGCTGCTTGGGATTAGCACAAACTGGATGACAATGCCATCTGCTTTCCGTACTATTTATATAGCAAGTGGAATCTGGCAGACTGCAGGCTGGGCATCTATTATGTATACTGCAGCATTATCTAATGCGAGCAAAGAGTTGGAAGAAGCGGCAGTTATGGATGGAGCAAACCTTTTGCAGCAGATCTGGTACGTGGAGCTTCCGGCGATTAAGAACATTATTGTAATTCAGTTTATCCTGCAGGCAGGAAATATTATGAGCATTGGATTTGAGAAGGCATATGCATTGCAGACAGATATGAACCTGCCGGCATCAGAAATTTTATCTACATATGTATATCGCATCGGTCTTTTGAACGGTGATTATGGTTATTCTACGGCAGTAGGTCTGTTTAATTCAGTTGTAAATGTAATTCTGTTGATTTTTGTAAACTGGGTTGTAAAGAAGCTGAATGATGGAGAGGGATTATAGGAGGAAGAGAAGATGGAGAAAAAGAAGAGAAAATATTCAAGGACAGATCGTCTGATCCTTGGAATTGGATTCACGATTCTTGGACTGTTTGTACTTTCTATTGCGATTCCAATTATATATGTAGTGCTTGCATCTTTTATGGATCCTACTGTTTTGAATAATCAGGGACTGAGCTCTGATATTAAGGACTGGACTTTGGATGCTTATAGAAGAGTACTGGAGAATGAGATGATCTGGCGCGGATTTTTGAATTCTTTTCTGTATTCATTTGTATTTACAGTGATCTCAGTTTTTGTAACATTACTGGCAGCCTTTCCTCTGTCTAAAAAAGAATTTGTGGGAAGAAAATTTTTTAATCTGATTTTTCTGATCACAATGTTTTTTGGGGGAGGAATGATTCCAACATTTATTTTGATCAATCAGCTGCATATGGTAAATACAGTATGGGCGGTTTTGATTCCGGGAGCATTTAACGTTTGGAATATGATTCTTGCAAGAACTTATTATCAGTCAATTCCGGCAGAATTAAGAGAAGCATCTGCAATTGACGGTGCTAATGAAATTCAGCATTTTTTCAAAATTATGATGCCGGTATGTAAACCGATCATTGCAGTACTGGCACTGTGGTCATTTGTCGGAATGTGGAATAGCTACTTTGATGCGATGATTTATCTGAACGATGCAAATCTTCAGCCACTGCAGCTGGTACTGCGTTCAATCCTGGTGCAGAATACTCCACAGCCGGGAATGATTGCAGATATCCAAAGCACAGCAGAGATGGCAAAGGTAGCAGAACAGTTGAAATATGCAACAATTGTAGTATCAAGTTTACCACTTTTAGTGATGTATCCATTTTTCCAGAAATATTTTGATAAAGGAATTATGGTTGGATCGGTAAAAGGCTAAAGAAAGGAATGATACAGATATGAAGAAAAACAGAGTAAGAAGTTTGCTTGCACTTGGACTTTCTTTAACAATGATGGTAAGTATAATGGGGTGTGGAAAACAGCAGAGGCTTGATGCTGAGATTAATCCGGATACACCGGTATCGGATGTACAGTTTCCATTGAAAGAAACAGAGGAGCTTTCTTTTATTACCAGTGCACCGGCCACTTCAACACAGGATCCAAATAAAAGAGTGATTTTCCAGAGAATGGAAGAACAGACCAATGTTCATATTGACTGGACCTGCTTTGTATCAGATCAGTTTTCAGATAAAAAGAATCTGGCGTTGGCTCAGTTTGGAAATCTGCCGGATGGGCTGTTTAATGCAGGCATGAGTGATTATGATCTGTTGCGTTATGCAAAGCAGGGAATAATTATTCCGCTGGAAAATCTGATTGACAAATATATGCCAAACCTTCAGGCTGTGTTTGAAAAATACCCGGAATACAGAACCATGTGTACAGCACCGGATGGACATATTTACTCTTTTCCGTGGATTGAACAGCTTGGTTCCGGAAAAGAAGCAATTCAGGCCATTGGAGATATTCCTTATATTAATAAGAAATGGCTTGATTATCTTGGTCTTGAGATTCCAACCACAACAGACGAACTGGAGCAGGTACTGATTCAATTTCGAGATCATGCAGATGATCTGAAACAAGAGTTTTCCATTGAAGGTGATGTAATACCAATGTCATTTATTATCAATAACGGAGATCAGGATCCTTCAATCTTAATAAATGGATTCGGAGATGGTTATGGGGACACAGGAGATCATTTTGCTGTAACAGATGAAGGTAAGGTGATTTATACAACGGTTCAGGAAGGATACAAAGAAGGTATCAAATGGCTGCATAAACTTGTGACAGAGAATCTGATCGATCCGGAAGCATTTACACAGGAATGGTCTACTTATGTTGCAAAAGGAAAGAATCACCGTTATGGACTTTGCTTCACATGGGATATTGCTAATATAGACAACAATACGGATTATGTGATGCTTCCGGCACTGACCGGACCGGATGGAATGAGAAATATCACCAGACAGAACAACAGTGAGACCAGCGGTTTTGACAGAGGAAGATGTGTGCTTACTACCAGCTGCCGTAACACGGCACTTGCTGCCGCATGGATCGATCAGATGTATGCACCCCTTCAGTCTCCACAAAATAACTGGGGAACCTATGGAGAGAAGGATTCCTTTAATATTTTTGAGCTGTCTGTAAACAAAGATGGCGAAAAAATGTTAAAGCATATGGACTTAGGAGATCAGTCACCGGTGGAAGTACGTGAAGCGCAATCTGTAAATGGTCCTCTCGCTATATTAAATGAATATTATGACGTATATGTAACACAGCCGGAAGATGCGAAATGGCGTCTGGATAATATGCATGAGACATATTTACAGGATATGAACAGCAAATATGTTTATCCTAATGTATTTATGAGTATTGATGATACAAACAAAGTGTCACAGTATGATACAGATATTAAGAAATATGCAGAACAGAAGAAAGCAGATTGGATCCTGAACGGAGGAATTGATGAAGAATGGGATTCTTATCTGAAAAAAATGGAGAAGTACGGGCTTTCCGATTACCTTTCAATCAAGCAAAAATATTTTGACCAGTATCAGGATTCATTAAGCAGTGAAAAATAAGAGAAGATATCATTTTGACAGGAGGAACTATATGAGCGAAATGTTGGAAAAGGCAAGAAAATATGAATTTATACAGGGACAGCAGATCAAAGAGGAAGAAAGACCAGCCTTTCATATAACTCCTTATGTTGGCTGGATGAATGATCCAAATGGATTTTCCTATTATAAAGGAGAGTATCATTTGTTCTACCAGTATAATCCGTATAGCACACATTGGGACAGTATGCACTGGGGACATGTAGTGAGTAAGGATTTATTGCATTGGAACTATGTTCCGACTGCATTGGCACCGGATGAAGATTATGATAAATTCGGCTGTTTTTCAGGAAGTGCCATAGAATTAGAGGATGGCAGACAGTTGCTTATGTATACTTCTGTAAATCAGGAGAAACTGGAAGACGGAACTGTAAGGGATATTCAGACACAGGCAGTGGCAGTTGGAGATGGTAAGGATTATGAAAAGTATGATAAGAATCCGGTTCTGACAGCCAAAGATCTTCCAAAGGGGGCTAGTAAAGTAGACTTTCGTGATCCCAAAATCTGGAAAGGGAACGATGGAAACTTTTATTGTGTTATAGGAAGTCGTCCGGCTGATGGAAGCGGACAGATCCTTCTTTACAGAAGTAAAAATGGCTTTGAATGGGAATTTGTAAGCATTCTGGCAAAGAATCAAAATCGTTATGGAAAAATGTGGGAATGCCCGGATTTCTTTGAATTGGACGGCAAATATGTGCTTCTGACAAGTCCACAGGATATGCTTCCGGAAGGATTAGAATTTCATAATGGAAATGGAACGTTATGTATTATTGGGGAGTTGGATCCTGAGACACATACTTTAAAGGAACAGTTTTGTCAAGGTGTTGATTACGGAATTGACTATTACGCAATGCAGACACTGCTTGCACCGGATGGACGAAGAATTATGATCGCCTGGATGCAGAACTGGGATACGCTTGCATATCGATGCAATGACTCTGGATGGTTCGCACAAATGAGTCTTCCAAGAGAACTGTCTGTTAAAAACGGAAGATTGTATCAGGTTCCGATCAGAGAACTTAATGCCATGCGTGCAAACAAAGTCGAGTATAACAATGTTGTGATAAAAGATACCAGGCTCACACTGGATCAGATTGAAGGACGAACGGTAGATCTGGAACTTGTGATACGACCGGCAGATAAAGACAATCTTTATAAAAAATTTGAACTCTGTTTTGCAGAGAATGAGAAATATCATTCTACATTATGCTTCCGTCCGGATGAATCTGTTTTAAAAATCGATAGAAAATTCTCAGGAAGCGAACGGGCGCTGGTTCATCAGAGCAGTTGTCTGGTAAACGGTGACAGCAATGAACTAAAATTGCGTGTGATTTTGGATAAGTTTAGTGTGGAAGTATTTATTAATGACGGCGAGCAGGTTATGTCTGCGGTTATTCTTACAAAGCAGGAAGCAAAGGGGATTTCTTTCTTTGCTGATGGTGCAGTTAAGCTTGATATAGTGAAATATGATTTATTATAATAAAGCGTTATAAATTGGGACATAATACAGCATTTATTGGTAAGGTTGGTAATGATTTTTTTGGAGATCAGTTGAGAGAAGCCATAAAAGAAGCAGGAATTGATGACATTGGATTATGTACAGATGAAAAAATTCATACTACGCTTGCTATGGTACATACATATCCGGATGGAGATAGGGATTTTTTCTTCTATCGTAATCCGGGAGCAGACATGATGCTGAATAAAACTGAGATTTCCGAGGATATTCTCAAGGAAACAGAAATGCAAATAAGTAAAAAACTTTAAATTTGTAATTCTTGCCAAATAGCAAGGAAATCGCAAGACTTTGGTCATGTGAATTTCCTTGCTTTTTTTCTCAAAGTGTCAGGTAAGGCTCTTGTTTATGGAAGAAATCAGCTCTGCCAGTTGTTTCCTTTTGGTGCGTGTATCACCGTTGATCATCAACTTGGAATAAATCTGGTTGACATATTGTTTCACAGTGCCTTCAGAGAGAAATAACCTCTCTGCGATTTCGCGGTTGCTCAGACGGTCGGTGATCAAAGCTGCGATTTCTGCTTCTCTGCTGTTCAGCATATTTAGGATCTCAGGCCTGTAATTACGGCTGGACAGGCGGAGGCAGTGTTGTTCATAAACAGAACCAAGGGAAAGGATCCGGTCTGTGAAAGGCTCTGGTGTTATGGAATTAATACTGCCCAGCACGTCCTTGATATAGGTATAATTTTCTACAAACGGAATCAGAAAGCCATCCGGCATGGCGTGTCCTAAGGCTTTCTGCAGCAGCTGTCGTGCATCATGATGTTTGCCCAGCATTGCGTAAGCTGCAGCGGTCTGGATCTGAACGTGGAGAGACACAAGTTCATAGTGCATTTTCTCACAGACAGGCAGAAGCGTTTCGCTTCTGCCTATAACTTTTGCGTACATTTTCTGTGAAAGAAAGACCTGATTCTCGATCATTTCCATCATAGGTCTGCAGGGAGAAAGAAAGCTGACAGTGGATAACATATGGTCTTTAAATAATGCAGGAATCTTTTCCGGCATTCTAATTAATGCATAGTAGTAAGCATAAGTACTGTCAAAAATATTCAGCCACATCATATTGTGGAGAGACAGAAACTCCTTACGCTTTACTTCAGGGTTCTTCACAAAGGTGACGCCCTCCTGAAAAAGGGAAAGCCTTGCAGCAAGGAAATCACAGCAGAGCGAAATATTGTGCTGTCCGTTTGATGCAATGGTGGAATAAGTCTGCTCCAGCAGAATCTGTGCATCTGAAAAATTCCCCTGCATAAATGCTGCCTCTGCATTCATGAGCAATTCCGCACCCTGTCCATGTCCCTGGGTAATCCTGTAATAGTGGGGCATACATTCATTCATAGCTGTCAGTTCTGCATCCAGGGTTCCGGATCTGCGGTGAAACATCATCAGAACAGAAGGAGAACCGAAGGTCCAGCTTCCTGTATTGCGGATACTGATGGCAGGTCTGGTCATTTTGGAACTGGCCTGACGGTGCAGAACGCTCATGCCGGTGATATCGTTATACATCAGAAAACTCATAATAAGATCACATTCTCCGGAGAGATTCTTTCTCTCATCTTCGGACAAAGTGTTATCTTCAGCTATGGTATCTGTCAGAAGCTGCTTCAGTTCCAGCATTTTGGGAATTTGATGCCAGGTAAACATACGGCGCATTAATACGAGAAGGGCCAGAGGTCTGTTCTTCAGGATTTCTGTTGGACAGGCATCAAGAAATGCGAGAACCTTTCCGGCGAAAGAGAAGCAGGAGGATTCCTGCATCCTTTTGGATAACAGCAAGTGCTGCATCATAGTTAAGAGCCTTGTTATAGGTAGCAAGTGCCTGCAGGAACTGTCCCCGGGATTCATACCATTGTCCGTAACGATTCCGGAAATCTGTCTGTTTTTCATGGGAAAGCATGGCAAAGGCACGCTGTGTACATTCCTTCATCATATGGTGAAAACGGAAGCTGACTCCATCAGGCAAAGGAGTGATAAAAGCATTCTGTCTGGTCATAAGGGAAAGAATCTGTCCGGCTTCCGGATTTCCTGTAATAAAAAGAGCCATCTCGACGGTAAATTCATCTGCAAGTCCCATAACAGTGAGAAATTCCTGCTGCTTATGTGAAAGCGGTGCAATCATAGCAGAGGAAAACATATCATAGATATTAGAAGTATGGTCAGGGAAGTGTCCGCTTTCAAAAAAGGTACAGAGATTCAGATAGACTGCAGAAAACCATCCCTCACTGGAATAGAGAAGCGTGTTCAGCTGATCTTCGTTCAGGCTGGCACCGCAGCGATGGGTATAGACAGAAAGCTCCCGGCGATTCAGACACAGATCCCTGGTATGGATCTGATATAACTTTTTGCCAAGACGGAGAATCTCTTTTCCGGACAGAAAAGCATTTCTGCCGGATACGATCAGGTGGATATTTTCAGGCAGTCTGTTGGCAAGCATACAAAAAAATCTGCAACATGAGGTTCGCCCAGCAGATGAAAATCATCAATAAAAATGTAGTAAGAGATCTGACCGCTCAGGGAATAACAAAGCTCATCAGCAAGCATCCCGGCACTGGCAGCATCTGAGGGGCAGCTATAATTATCCAGAAAATCAAGCCCTGCGAAGGCAAATGCCTTCTGAACGCTCTGCCAGAAAACAGACAGATTATCAGAATAAATACTGATCCGGATCACACAGGAATTTCCGTTTTTGCTCTGTTTGTCCAGATACCAGTTGATAGCAGTTGTTTTTCCATATCCCATGGGAGCGGTCACAGCAGTGAATGCAGATTGTGAAATCGGCTTCAGATTCTCCTGCAGACGCTCAGAGATGTAAATTGTATTCAGATTATATTTCTTTTTAGACATCTGTAAAACCCCTCACTTGATACGATATGTCTCATTTTAACATATAAAGTATCAAAATGAAACTTTTTCCCAGGTGGTTTTTCAGGCAATATCTGCAGTCACTTTTGCTATACGGGGGCACTTTTTGGTGCCGAAAAGTGCATTATCAAATGAGAGGAAATCAGTTATAATTACAGGTAACAGAAACCTATAGCAGAGCAAAGATATGCAGGGTGTAGATCGGAAGTTAAAATTACTATAGGTAAATACATAGTAATAATGCCCAAAAACAGAAGATACATTTTTAGTAAAAAACGCTTTTGAAATCAAAGTAAAATGGCTTTATAATAAAAATAAGGGCGAGTAGCATAATGAGTCGGAAAACAACAGTTGTGCTGCTTGTTTTTATAAAATGAATCTCAGGAGGAATTGCATATGCATGAGTATGAAATCTTTATTGAGGATATAAATCCGTGTGGAGGAGAACAGTACAGTAAAAAAACTTTGATCGAGGCAGAAGCAGCCAGCCCGGAAGCTTATGTAAAAGAAAATGGAAGATTTCCGATTCTGGAATCCACACGCAATGAGAGTGGAGATGTTGTAATAGTAACAGGAGACAATCAGGGTTCTTTTGTACGTTATACTTTTACGGAATAAGAATGCCAGTCAGCAAGGAGTGGATTTTGTGAAATATGAAATTGGAGACTTTGTCAGCAAACCAGTTACAGGTATCTGTAAAATAGAAAATATTTTATATTTGAATCCGCAGGATGAAAAAAACGATAAGTTATATTATCTGATGAAACCAGTAGAAGATGAAAAGGAAAAAATATATGTTCCTGTTTCAAGCTCAGATTCAAGACTGAGATTATGTCTGACAAAAGAAGAAGCCTGGAATCTGATCAAACGAATTCCGGATATCCCGACAGCATGGACAAACAATGAAAAAATGAGGGAACAAAATTATAAAGAAGCAGTAAGAGCAAATAACCCTGAGGCATTAGTTGCTATTATAAAAATGATTTATCAGCGGAAGCAGAAAAGACTTGCACAGGGGAAAAAGTGTACTGCTACAGATGCAAGGTATTTCCAGATAGCAGAAAATCTGTTATATATGGAACTGGGAGTTGCACTTGAAAAGCCAAAACAGGAAATCTGTAAAACGATTATTGATTACATCAATCAAAATAAAATAGATTGATATGCATTATAAAAAATATTTTGTTTGACTTTTAAAAAAACAGGAAATATAATGATAATGAACGAGTAGCAGATGAGCGTAAATCCAGTTTCATGCTACTCATTTTTCTTTTGTTAAATAGAATATTTGCTATGAAAAAAGTGTGTAGCCTGTCAGCGTAAGTCCAGCTTATGTGACAGGGTGCGCACTTTTTTTTTTTGTGCAGAAAAGAGAGGAGTTAAAGTAAAATGGCAGAAAGCAACAAAATGAAGGATATGCCGGTGAATAAGCTGATGATCCAGATGGGAATCCCTATGATCTTATCCATGGCATTGCAGGCGGTCTATAACATTGTAGACAGTGCGTTTGTAGGAAATATGAGAGTAGGCAGTGAAGCTGCATTAAATGCCCTCACTCTGGTATTTCCGGTTCAGATGCTTATGGTAGCGGCAGGAATCGGAACAGGTGTAGGAACCAATGCACTTCTTGCAAGGACACTTGGACAGGGAAACAGGGAAAAGGCTGCAAAGGTAGCAGGAAACAGTCTGTTCCTGGGTGTGATCATTTACGTGGTCTGCTTACTGTTTGGTATTTTTGGAGTGAAAGCATATATTTCATCACAGACAGTTGATGCAGAAGTACTTGAAATGGGAGTCAGTTATCTGCGGATATGCTGTGTGATTTCTTTTGGTATTATTTTCTTTTCTTTATTTGAAAAGCTATTACAGGCAACAGGTCGTTCTCTTTATTCTACAATCGGACAGGTGGTTGGTGCCGTTGTAAATATCATTCTCGATCCGATCATGATCTACGGTATTGGACCTTGCCTGAAATGGGAGTGAAAGGTGCAGCTTACGCAACTGTAATTGGTCAGGTTGCTTCTGCTGTATTACTGCTTATTTTTCATATGAAACTGAACAGGGAATTCGGGCATGGACCGAAATACATGAAACCGAATGCTGGTGTTATAAAAGAAATCTATGCAATCGGACTTCCGGCAATTATTGCGCAGGCTCTGATGTCTATTATGGTTTATGTGATGAATCTGATCCTGAAGTTCAATCCATCAGCACAGACAGCCTATGGATTGTTCTATAAAGTCCAGCAGTTTGTTCTCTTCCTTGCTTTTGGTCTGCGAGATGCGATCACTCCGATCATTGCATTTGCTTATGGAATGAGAAGTAAAAAGAGAATTCAGGATGGTATCAAATATGGACTTATTTATACCATTGCATTAATGATTCTGGGAATTGCAATTACGGAGATTTTCCCCGGAGCGTTTGCAATGCTGTTTAATGCAGGACAGTCAAGAGAATATTTTATTGCCGCGATGAGAGTGATTTCAGTGAGTTTCTTGTTTGCCGGAATTAATGTTGCTTATCAGGGAATTTACCAGGCATTGGATGGTGGCCTGGAATCACTGGTGATTTCACTTTTGAGACAGCTGATTATTATCCTGCCACTGGCGGGAATCTTTTCTCTGTTTGTCAGAAATGGTCAGATGGGAGTTTCGTTGATCTGGTGGGCATTTCCAATTACTGAAATAATTTCATGTTTTGTGGGATATGTATTTTTAAAGAAAATCAGAAAAAATAGGGTTGATGTTTTAAACTAGGAGGAATCAGAGATGGCAAAAAGAATTATTACGATCAGCAGGGAATTTGGAAGCGGTGGACGTTTTATCGGAGAAGAAGTGGCAAAGAAACTCGGAATTGCCTATTATGATAAAAATATCATTGGTCAGATTGCAGAAAAGTCCGGCTTATCACCGGAATATATTCAGGAAAATGCGGAATTATCTCCGAAAAAAGGTTTGTTCGCATATGCATTTTCCGGTCGTGATATCACAGGAAAATCTGTGGAAGATATGGTGTATGAGGTGCAGAGAAATATTATTTTAGAATTGGCTGAGAAGGAGCCTTGTGTGATCATTGGAAGAAATGCAGACTATATACTGAAAGACCGGGATGATGTGCTGAATGTATTTATTCATGGGGACATGCCGGAAAAAATAAAGCGTATCACTGGTTTATACAATGTAAAAGAGAAGGAAGCTGTGAAAATGATGGCAGACACAGATAAAAGGCGAAGAACAAATTATAACTTTTACACAGATCAGAACTGGGGAAAAGCCAGCAATTACACACTGTGCCTGAACAGCTCACAGCTTGGATATGACAGATGTGAGATGATAATTATGGAATGCGTGAAATAAAAACAGATTATGTTTTTATTCAAATTGACTGAGTGGAAGATTCCTTTTTCTATGTAGTGTATCTGTAAAATAAAAGAGGCAGATATAATAAAAAGGAATAAACCAGCTTGTATCATTCAGGTAAGAGTTAAGTGATGGAAGCATTTCAGATAATAATAGTTACTTTGCGCATTTTGTGTTATAATTGAGATTAACAGGAAATGATAAATATCTGCAAAATGAATGTTTATCAGGAACTTACCGGAGGACATTTTAGTTAAGACGTAATAGATTTCGGACTTTGTAAAATGCAAAAGGGAGATCAATGATATGAGAAAAAAAACAGTTCAAACAAGCAGTACCAAAAGCAATGCAAAGAGTAATACAAAGAGTAACACAAAGAGCAATGCAAGAAACAGCGTAAAAAGCAGTGTAAAAAGCAGTGCAAAAAACAGTCCTCAAAAAGCTGTTAAGACTGTTGCTCCAACAGTAGAGAATGTTTCTGTTAAGCAAGCCGCAATTATTCAGGAGCCATCTGTTGAACAGAATGAACAGAACATTCCAACGAGACAGCCTGATCTGGGACCGCGAAGAAGTGTAGCCTTCATTGGATCAGAATGTTATCCATTTGTTAAGACCGGCGGATTGGGAGATGTAATGTCTGCCCTGCCAAAGAGTCTGGCAAAATTAAACATTGATGTTAAGGTCATTATTCCAAGATACAAATGTATTCCTCAGAAATTTCAGGAAAGATGGAATACAGGGGTTCCTTTGATATGAATCTCTGCTCTGATGGAAAGCAGTATTATGTGGGAATTATGGAATATCAGGAGGATGGGGTTGTCTATGATTTTATAGATAATGATGAGTTCTTCTCCTGGGGAAATCCATATACGAATCTCATAGATGACATTCCGAAATTCTGTTATTTTGCAAAAGCTGCCCTTGCTGCCCTTAATTATTTGAACTGGACTCCTGATGTCGTGCATTGTCATGACTGGCAGGCAGCTTTAGTACCACTTTATCTGAGAACCTGTTTTCAGGATACAGATGTAGGACGTGCAATTTCAGTACTCACAATACATAATCTGAAGTTCCAGGGTATTTATGACAGAAAAAAGATTCAATACTGGTCAGGACTTCCTGATTATGTATTTAATAAGGACTGCATGATCCAGAACTGGCTGGATGCCAATATGTTAAAGGGTGGCATCGCTTACAGCAATAAAGTTACAACTGTAAGTAACACCTATGCCTGGGAGATTCAGACAGAGGAATATGGAGAGGGACTTGCAGAGCATTTAAGATATCACAACAATAAGATTTTGGGAATTGTGAATGGTATTGATACGGATATCTGGAATCCTGCAACTGATAAGCTGTTAGCTGCTGATTATGATGAGAAGTCAGCGATAAAGAATAAAAAGATTAATAAAAAAGCTCTTCAGGAATCTCTGGGGCTGGATGTAGATGAGCATAAGATGGTAATCGGACTTATTTCACGTCTCACCAACCAGAAAGGTCTTGATCTTGTAAATGACGTAATCCCGGGAATTATGGATGAACATACGCAGGTGGTTGTTCTTGGTACTGGTGATTCTCAGTATGAAAATACATTCCGCTATTATGAAAACAAATATAAAGGCAATTTCTGTGCATATATTGCTTACAATGAAAATGTGGCTCACAATATTTATGCAGGATGTGATGCACTTCTGGTTCCATCAAGATTTGAACCATGTGGACTTACACAGCTTATAGCCATGAGATATGGTGCAGTTCCGATTGTAAGAGAGACCGGAGGACTCAAAGATACGGTTCAGCCTTATAATATGTTTGAAAATACAGGAAACGGTTTTACATTTGACAGATATGAAAGCGGGCTGCTTTACGATGCGATCAACAGAGCAAAGACGCTCTATTTCGAGAACAGAAAATCCTGGGATGATATGGTGATCCGCGATATGAATAAAGATGTTTCCTGGGAAAAGAGTGCAAAACAGTACAAAGATATGTATGTAGGATTAACACCAAGAGATTAGAGCAGAGAATGTGCTCTGGCGTATATTTCGAAAACGATGTACTGGTCTTTCCAAATGGCTACGCAATGCGTAACAAATTGAGACAAAATCTGGTTGATAAACCAGATAAAAGTGATATACTGAATACATAAGAAAAGAAACCGTGTGGAATTACAGTTTTGTTTTCACACGGTTTTTTAGAAAATTAAGGTTAGATAAAACTAACATACATGATAGCGATTTACTGGACAATGTAAAGAGGACGGATTTCTATGAAAATATTGATTTATGGTGTCTGGTGTGATTGGAGGAAAACAACATGAAAAACGAAGAATACAAAAAACTGTCAATTGCTGAATTTACAAAAGCAGCAGGAAGATATGAAAGTAACCATGCGGGTATTTACGAAATGTGTAAGAAGGACTATCCGGATATTTTGGAAGAATTAGAGAAAGAGCCATTTAGAGATTTATTGGACGCTGGATGTGGACCGGCTCCGATGATTTCTTTATTAGCAGAAAAATATCCAGACCGACATTATACAGGTCTGGATTTGACTCCGGCCATGATTGAACAGGCAAAAAAGAAAAACATTTCAAATGCAACGTTTGTTGTAGGAGACTGTGAGAACTTTCCTTTTGAAAATGATTCATTTGATGCAATTATTTGTTCTATGAGTTTTCATCATTATCCGGATCCACAGGCATTTTTTGACAGTGTAAAAAGATGTCTTCGCCCAAATGGAAGATTGATCCTGCGGGATGTAACCAGTGACAATAAAGTATTGGTATGGCTGATGAATACATTGGAAATGCCTCTGGCAAATATATGCGGACATGGAGATGTTCGGGTTCCAACAAGAGATGTGGTCATGAAATGTTGCAGAAAAGTAGGATTAAAAGTAGAAAAATTTGAAATCCGCAAAGGTATGAGGATGCATTGTGTTGTCAGAAAAGCCTGAAGGAGACTAGCTATGAAATTTTATGAAAGTGGAGACAATCGTAAACCTGTGATATTTTTATTTCCCGGTACCTGTTGCCTGTATAGTAGCTTTGATCATGTACTGGATGGGTTACATTCTTATTTTTATACGGTAGCAGTTTCTTATGATGGATTTGATCCAAACGAGAAAACAGAATTTTATTCGATGGAAGATGAATGTGAAAAAATTGAGCAGGAAATCAGGACAAAGTATGGCGGGAGAATTAAAGCAGCGTATGGATGTTCCCTTGGAGGAAGTTTTGTATCCCTTCTGATTCAGCGGAAAAGAATCCATATAGATCATGGCATCATTGGAGCAGTGATATGGATGAAGCAGGTTCGTTTATGGCAAAGCTCCAGTCATCTATCATTGTGCCAATTATGTATAAAATGGTACACACGGGTAAATTACCTAAGTTTATGCAAAAGAAAATAAATGAAGCAGATGAATCAAGAAAGAAACTGATTGATGGATTTGTAAATATGTTTGGTATTGACAAGGGAGGAAGTCCATGGATTACGAAACAGAGTGTTTATAATCAGTTCTATTCTGATCTGGTTACGAAAGTCCAGCATGGAATTGATGTACCGGGAACAACAATTCACGTGTTTTATGCAACAAAGATGGGTGAAAAATACGAAAAGAGATATTGTACTTATTTCAAAAATCCGGATATCCGAAGACATAACATGCAGCATGAAGAACTGTTTTGCTGCCATAGTGCAGAATGGGTGAAAGAAGTAAAAAAAGCAGTGGAAGGCGACAGACAATGAAAGAAAAAGTGAATGTGACAGGTGTGCCGGAAACGATGGTACAGACCTTGTATGCAAGAGCAAAAGAAACAAGAAAGAAAAATGCTAAAATAAATGACGAAATTGCAGTAGAACTTGTGAAAAAGCTTGATTATGACTTTTCCAAAGCGGATAAAGATAACGCTATGACTTATGGTGTGATTGCGAGAACAATTGTATTAGACCGGATGGTTGAACAATATCTGAAGAAGCATGCAAATACTGGCTTGGCTCAGGTATTTCAACAGACTATGATCAGACAATGGTTGAGAACTGTATAGAACTTTCTGCAAAGAAAATCTGTCTGAATAGAACAGGCTTGTAAAACTGCAGAAAGCATCTGCGGAGTGGAAACTGAATACACGCGGAAAATAAAAAATTGAAACACTAAGACTTGACAAATTCCTGTAATGAGTTAAAATATAACAGTGCTATATAGCACTGTTATATTTTTGAGAAGAAGTTTAGAGGATACGAAAAAGAATGTCGACGAAAGCAGAAGATACACAGAAAAACATATTAGATACAGCCAGAAAACATTTCCTGAAAGATGGTTTGACAGGAGCATCTTTAAGAAATATTGTAAAAGATGCAGGGCTTACTACTGGTGCATTTTACAAATATTATCCGACGAAAGAGGCACTTTTTGATGCACTGACGAATTCTTATATGGAACATATTTATCAGATTTATGACCAGATTGTTGAGGAGTTTGAAAAGCTTTCTGCCAGTGATCAGACAAGGAATATGTCGGATACATCCAGCGATGGGATGGAGCAGATGGTTGATTATATTTATGATCATTATGATAATTTTAGATTATTGTTGAAATGCGGAGACAGTGGGAAATTTGAACTATTCATACACAATATGGTAGATCGGGAAATGAAGTCCAGCCTGAAATATATGGAAAAAATGAAGGAAGCCGGTGTAAAAATACCGGTTGTAGAGGAAAGCCTTATGCATATGATCTATACGGGATTTTTTTCATCAGTATTTCAGATCATTGAGCATGATATAGACAGGGAGACTGCAAAGAAAAATGTACATCAACTGAAAGAATTTAATACAGGTGGCTGGGAACGATTGTGGAATATTGAATTTCCAGTATAACTGATGCAGGAATTCTGAATAGGTTATGTGTGTTGCAGGTTCTGGATTTCTGAATAAAGTTCAGACAGGATAATAATATCAGGTGGTTGATGCCAGTAAACCACCTATTTTATTATATGTTGGTTAGCGAGAACTAACAGAAGGTAAAACAATAAAACGAAACAATAAAACGAACGTAAGGAGTGAACAGATGTGAAAGAAAAAAAGAAGTCGGCAGTCAGCTGGATCTTGACGTGGGCCGGACAAAAAAGAATTGCCTATGTGTGGAGTGTGTTACTTGCAATAGGAAATGTGATTTTTAAGATTTTGCCGTATTTTATTATTGCAGATGTAGTAAAGCTGTTTTTAAATGGTGAAAAGGAGTTTGAAATATATCTTACAAAAGCGGTTCTGATTGCATTATCGTTTATCATTGCAGAACTGCTTCATTCACTTTCGACAGCATTGTCACATAAAGCAACGTTTGCAGTACTTGCAAATATAAGAAAATCCTGCTGTGACAAGCTGGCGCGGGTACCTCTTGGCTATGTGAAAGATACACCTTCCGGTACATTTAAAAATATTATGGTGGAAAGAATCGACAGTATCGAGACAACACTGGCGCATATTGTCCCGGAATTCACGTCCAATCTGCTGGCACCGATTGTGATTTTGATCTATTTCTTCCTGACAGACTGGAGACTGGCACTCTGGTCATTGGTGCCGGTTATAGTGGGATTTCTTTCCTATTTTGGAATGATGCTGGATTATAAACCAAGCTTCGAGAGAACGGTTCAGACAACAAAAGATCTGAATGATGCGGCAGTGGAATATATTGACGGAATCGAAGTGATCAAGGCATTTGGAAAGACAGAAAGTTCTTATGCAAAATTTACAAGGGCGGCTATGGCTTATGCAGATTCCTTTATTTCCTGGATGAAACGGTGCTCGATCTTTCATGGACTGATGATGGTGGTCACACCTTATACGCTTCTTACGGTATTGCCGTTTGGGGCACATTATGTAGCCAATGGAACACTTGCGATTTCAGATTTTGTCATCTGCATTATTTTATCACTTGGAATCGTTGGACCGTTGATCACAGTGGGTTCCTATACAGATGATCTTGGCAAGATCGGAGTGATTGTTGGTGAAGTGGCAGGAATTCTGGAACAGCCGGAGCTTGAACGTCCAGAGAAAAGTAAAAGTGTTCCAAAAGATAACTCCGTTACTCTTGAAGTTGTCAGATTTGGTTATCACGACAAAGAAATCCTGCACGGAGTAACTATGGAGCTGAAAGCAGGAACGGTAAATGCAATTGTAGGACCTTCCGGAAGTGGCAAGTCGACCATCGCAAAGCTGATTGCGTCCCTGTGGGATGTGGATTCCGGAAGCATCAAAATCGGTGGAGTTGATGTCAAAGAACTGGCATTTGCAGATTTTAACCGGAAAATTGCATATGTTGCACAGGACAATTATCTGTTTAATGAAACAGTCCGTGAAAATATCAGACAGGGAAATCCGGATGCTACAGATGAACAGATCATCGAGGTGACAAAGAAAAGTGGATGCTATGAATTTATCATGCAGTTGGAGAATGGATTTGATACGGTTGTAGGAGGTGCAGGAGGACATCTGTCAGGTGGCGAGAGGCAGCGTATCTCCATTGCAAGAGCAATGTTAAAGGATGCTCCGATCGTGATCCTTGATGAGGCAACTGCCTACACAGATCCGGAAAATGAGGCAATTCTGCAGAATTCTATCGCAAAACTGGTAGCAGGGAAGACCCTGATCGTAATAGCACACAGACTTTCTACTGTTAAGGACAGTGACCAGATCTTTGTTGTAAATGATGGAAATGTAACAGCACATGGCACACATGAGGAACTTCTGGTGTCATGCCCGCTTTATAAGGAAATGTGGAATGCCCATATTTCTGTAAAAGATACTGTGAAGGAGGGAGAATGATATGTTTGGGATTCTGGCAAAATTCTTTCGTTTTTCAGGCAGGGAAAATGGCAATAAATTTAAACTGTCGATAGTGATCGGACTCATAGAGGCTCTTGCCTCAGCAATGAAGATTCCGGCTATTATGTACATACTGATTGGTCTGCTGAGTGGGAAACCGACAGGAAAATATATTGGAGGCTCCGTTGCGATTATGGTTCTTGCAATTGTAGTCGACGTAATCTGCAAGAGATACTCTACAGTGCTTCAGACAGAGGGAGGATATAATGCAAGTGCTTTTATGAGAATCAAGATTGCAGAACATCTGCGATATCTGCCGATGGGGTATTTCAATTCCAATAGTATCGGGGAAATTTCTTCCATTACAACCAATACAATGGAAATACTTGGCGATGTGGCTGCGAGAGTGGTTATGCTGACAATGCAGGGAATTCTGGAAACATCAATGATCATTCTTATGCTGTTAATTTTTGACTGGAGAATCGGACTGATAGCTGCAGCAGGAGTACTTATTTTTTTGGGGGTCAATTCTGTGATGCAGAATGCGGGTAAAAAAGATTCAGAGCAAAAAGTGGTATGCGATACGGAGCTTGTAAACCAGATCATGGAGTATCTGCAGGGAATATCAGAGGTGAAGTCATACAACCTGCTTGGAAAACAGGCAAAAAGATTAAACGATGCAAATGAAGCATGCGAAAAGGTCAATACAAAGATGGAGATGTTGTTTGTTCCCTATCATTTTCTGCAAAGCGTGATAACAAAAATCACAGGTGCTGTGATTGTAGCAGGCAGCGCATATTTTTATATCAATGGAACCATGAGCGCGGTCTATGCGATCGGTATGACAATCTCGGCATTTATGCTTTATTCCAGCCTGGAATGCGCAGGAAATTATTCATCCCTTTTACATGTGGTAAGTGTATGTGTAGATAAAGCAAATGCAATACTGGAGCTGGACACCATGGATATCGACGGCAAAGAGATTCAGCCGGAGAATTACGACATCAGACTTTCTAATGTTACGTTTTCCTATGACAAACGGAAGATCATTGACGATGTATCGCTCTCTATCCCACAAAAAACGACGACAGCAATTGTTGGACCATCTGGTGGAGGAAAATCAACACTTTGCAATCTGATCGCCAGGTTTTGGGATGTGGATTCCGGGGAAGTGACGCTTGGAGGCGTGAATGTAAAGGACTACAGCATGAACAGTCTGATGAGTAATTTTTCATTTGTATTTCAGTCTGTGTATTTGTTTGCAGATACCATTGAGAATAATATTAAATTCGGACGTCAGGATGCAAGTCATGAGGAAGTGGTGGAAGCGGCAAAGAAAGCGTGCTGTCATGATTTCATCAGCAAACTTCCGGATGGATATGACACAGTAATCGGAGAAGGCGGCGCCACACTTTCCGGTGGCGAGAAGCAGCGTATTTCCATAGCCAGAGCGATCATGAAGGATGCACCAATCGTTATATTAGATGAGGCAACAGCCAATGTTGATCCGGAGAATGAAAAGGAGCTAATGGATGCAGTAGATGCACTTACAAAGGAAAAAACGATTATTATGATTGCCCACAGACTAAAAACAGTCAGACATGCAGACCAGATTGTGGTTGTTGACAAAGGAAGAATTGTGCAGCAGGGAACACATGAGCAGCTAATGAAGCAGGAAGGTATCTATAAGAGATTTGTGGATGCAAGGCAGCAGGCGGTAAGCTGGAAACTGGCGCGCTGAGAAATAAGCCACAGTTGGGGAATATCAAAAAGCACTGAAAACCGTTGGATTATTGGGTTTACGGTGCTTTTTTAGCATAAACTAATTATCCATTTACGCCTTTTAAAGACAATTAATGATACAGCAAGCCAGAATAATTCTTCCGTGGTAAGCAATGCATATACACCAACAATTCCCCACTTGAATACATATGCTGCAAGCAGACACAGTGGAATTCCGATACACCATGTGCCAACAATATCAATGATCATAATGATTTTGGTGTTACCGCCACTTCTTATAATGCCTCCGCCAACTATCATATTTTCCACCTTGACAGGAGCATACAAGGCAAATACGATAAGCAGTGTCTTTCCAAGATCTTTTACGCTGTCATCAACACGATATAATCCGGTATATACTTCAGCCAAAAGAATGAGCAAAGCCGATACCGTTACCGCACCAAATAATTCTAAAATAAACCGCACCAGTATTTATAATACTCATATCTTCCGTATATAATCCAAGAATCTGCGACGGAAAAACTCCGGCTGCAAGCAGGAACAATGCTGATATCATAATTCCGCATATGAGGCTCACATCAAAACTGCACCATGCCTCTTTTGTTTCCTGTGCACCGATAAACTGTGCAATTAATATCCCGGCAACCGTGCTTACCGCACCAATCACCACTGAAAAAATCAGTGAAAAATTACCGCATAATCCAACTGCTGATATATTTGTCTCGCCTAACTGTCCGATCATGATCTGGTCAACAATTGAAAATGATGCCTGCAGCATACTTTGCAATGTGACAGGAATTGCTATTTTACACAATGATTTCATAAATTTTGACATTATAATTTCCTCGTACTTTCCCTTTGTATTAAATCAACCGGTAACACGATTTCTGTCTTATATTCTGCTCCATCGCGCATTGCCTCCAAACATTCAATTGCCGCTTTCGCCCTTAAGTTTGCTTCCTGATGAATCGTTGTGAGGGAAGGGTTACTTTCCCTGCTTGCCATGTTATCATCAAAGCCGATGATCTGGATATCCTCTGGAATCTGAATGTTCTTTCCTTTCTAACTCTGTTCTGTGTCATTTCCATTCCTTCTTCTGCGATATTATGATTATATGGTACATTGTAAATGTGGAATTTACAATGGTTAAGCGCATAACCTGTTACAAAATTTGCATTCGATTTTTGTGGTATTTTACTATTACATAACGCATTTATAGAAATAAATTATGACGTTAGATTGTTTGAAACACATTTTTGTGATATGATGATAAATGCCATATGAACAGATATTTCAAGCAAATAAGATCGAGGTGAAACTTTTACATATCACGGAGAAAAGTATTCAAATGGAGAACAGTGATTCCGAAGGAGGGCTTGTAGATTATGACAGATGAAAAAATCAAAAATTCCAGTGAGCTGGAGTTTGCTGTTTTTTGCATTGAAAATGTAGCGGCAAAGCTGGGTGTGAATGCAGAGCGTGTTTATCAGGCATTTACCGAACAGAGTAATATTTTGAACGGCTACATTGTGCCAGAATATGAAATGTTGCATACCCAGAGCAGGGAATATATTGTTGATGACCTCCTTGACGTGATGAAAGAAAGGGGTGTAGAAGTATGATTCTCTATCATGGTTCTTTTTTAGAGATTGCTAAGCCAGATTTAGCTCATTCCCGCCCCAATGTGGATTTCGGGCGTGGCTTTTATGCCACGCCGCTATATGAACAGGCTGCAAAGTGGTGCGGCAAGTTCAAACGTCGTGGGAAAGACGGTATTATTTCCCGGTATGAATACGATGAAAGCCGGGAATCTGAACTGAAAATGCTGAAATTCGATTCTTATTCCGAAGAATGGCTGGATTTTATTTTGAACTGCCGCAGCGGGAAAGATTCGACCGATTACGACCTGGTTGTGGGTGGTGTTGCCAATGATAAGGTGTTCAATACTGTGGAGCTGTTCTTTGACGGGCTGATTGATAAGACGGAAGCTATCAATCGCCTGCGTTATGAAAAGCCGAATCTGCAAATAAGTTTCCGCACAGAAAAAGCATTGTCTTTATTGCATTTTGAAGGGAGTGAAACATTATGACAGCGAATCCGATTTTGCTTCAGAAAAAATATAGCCGTGTTATTGAATGCTTTGCTAAACAGCAGGGGCTCTCACTGGATGCGGCATTGGATTTCTTTTATCATTCCCAGGTTTATCAGCTGATTCGTGACGGTGTTTCTGATATGCACTGCATGAGCGATGCATATTTGGCAGAGGAACTGGAACAAGAATATGCCGGGAAAGTGCCTGTAAATGTGGTAGTAAAGGATATGATTTAAAGCAGTCTTTCATTTATGATCGACTGCTTTTTTCATACTCAAAATTAAAAAGAAAGGACTGAATTACGATGGAAGAGAAACTTCCTTTTGCTGGCGATATTGTAAGGACAACTTCTGTCAGGCGATTAAACAAGCTGTACTTTGCTTATATGAATTTATCGCCAGAAGTTCAGCAGGCTTATAAAGAGTTGATTCTCTATTGTGGCGGTGTTGAGGATTTATTGCAGAAATCAGAAATCTCACAGTATGAGCTTGTGTTTCATAAGGACGATAACTGGAAGATTGTAGGATAAAATCGCTTATTTGCTTAACACCATTTTTAGTTGTATTACATCTATCTTTATTTCTTTCTTATACTTCGGACAGTACAGCGGAAACTTTACGAGAACAGTATCGTCATATACTTTTGTTCTCGTTTTTCCTCCGCAAATCGGGCAATGGATCCAAAGAGAGTTTTTTCGATTGTCATTCACTCTTTACACCTCCAATAATGGCATAGCTCCGCGTTGATCGTCAGGCTTTTGCCTATTTATAGTATATTCCAAAAGAGCCAATATTCGATTTTGTGAATGGTTAGTGTTCCCAACCTATGATAACGCATTCAAACAGAAAATAGCATATACAGGTGGAAGAACATGGATTATCAGGATTCTGGCAATTATAGTTGTATTTTTCATATTGGCAATTGTAACTTTGATAATCACAGAAGGGATAAAATAATATGAATGTGTGATGAGATTTCACAGATGTTTTTGGTGGGAAGACTTTCAGGTATATCAGTGCTTGGAGACGCAATCAGAGAATATTTACCTGTGAATTTGATCTTGTTATTCGGATTTGTCAATACGGGAATCATGTTACTCAAAATGTATTTTCGGAAGAAGTTTGATTATATGTAATTTGTTATTTTATTGACTAGTACAGCGAAAATTAAGTTTCTGCTATATTGACGCAGGATGATTTCTTCAGCTGCAAGGCGGAGGAATGAGGCGTAGCGGTGGCTACGGCGATTGACGACAACGCCGCAGATGAAAAATCAGACAAGTCAATATAGCAGTTACTTAATATTCGCTGTACTAGTACATCGTTTTCGAAATAACTATACCACTCACTTGTCTGCGAATCCGATTGCACAGGTCTAAAAGCCTCAGCGTAGCTCGCTACGCCTGCGTTTTTATACCAGCACACTCGAATCCGCATCCTACGCGATTGGTATAGTTATTTACGAAACGCTGTACTAGAAACAGAAATTTGAAGAGAAAGCATAACCAAAGCATAAGAAATACGATGTTTATTATGAGAACCTTTTTTGATATGATATTTGCATAGGCTATTTAAAACTACGAAATAAGGGGAAAATGTATGGAAGATACTTATATTATAGAGTTGTTCTGGAGTAGAGATGAAAGTGCAATACAATTGGTTGACAAGAAGTATAATTCTACTTGTTATTCTATTGCATGGAAGCTTCTTATGAATAGGGAAGATTCTGAGGAGTGTGTAAATGACACATGGTTTGCGGCATGGCGTTATATACCACCCAAAAGACCGCCAAAACTGGTAGCTTTTTTAGGAAAAATCACAAGGGGATTCGCAATTGATATGTTAAGAAAAAAACATGCGGCAAAACGGACAGACATGCATATTGCAGACATAACGGAAGATGTAGAAAGTTTAAATATTGCCATAATGCATAATTTAGATGAACATATGGAAGCTGAGAAACTGATAGAAATTATAAATCGTTTCCTGGGTGGTTTATCTGACAGGGACAGAGATATTTTTGTCCAGAGATATTGGGTAATGGAATCCATCAAAAATATTGCCACTAGACATAAGATGTCAGAAGGGGCAATTAAGCAAAATTTGTTACGGAATAAAAGGAAACTGAAAAAGATATTGGAAAAGGAGGGACGTCTATGAAAAAGGATGAATATAGCTTCTTGGAATTATTCGGAAACATAGATGATGAATATATTGTCCAAGAATTGCAACCGTGGAAAAGGCAGACGAGAAGATACATGGTATATCATATCGGGAGAAAAGCGGTTTGCCTGGCATTTATTGTGATGTTGGGACTTTGCCTGGCATTCCATGATCAGGTTCATGCTGCTGTTAGTAGATTTACCACGATGATTGCTGAAATCCTGCAAATATCAAATGACCTAGAGCCTTATACCGATGTTATCAACACCACGCAGGAGAAAGATGGAATATCAATTACATTGAATGAAGTTATTTTGACGAATAATAGTTTGCTTGTATCTGTAAATCTGGATGCAGAGACTGAATACGATGGTATTGGGATAAGTGTGGGGGAAAGCATTAAAATAAATGGTAGAGAATATGCATGTGATTCATCAAGGGTTTATCAGAAACAAAATTTGGAAGAAAAAAAACATCAATATGTTGTGGAATGGATTTATGATGAAGGTGTACCATTGACAAAGAAAGCGGATATTGAATTAGGGATCGTAGTCCATAAACAAATTGAGGATATGGACGGGGAGACATTTACATTTGCTTTTTCTGCTTCAAAAGAAGAATTGCAGAAAAATACAGTGCATTTAAATCTAAATCAGGTGATAAGTTTAAGTGAGGGAGAAGCTGTAATTAGAGATTTTTCTATTAACAATGTTACAAGCAGCTTGAAGCTGGAAAGTGATAAATTTATCCTGAAGAAAAGCAGTACTATGTTGAAATCACAGATATGCAGGGGGATAAATATAGATATTCTTTGGTAAAGGAGGACGATAAATTGTTTACTTTTCAAAATGATGAAGATATACCTTCCTCTAACAGTGAATGGCTGGATGGGCAAATTTTTGCCTTGTCATATGCGTATGATGAGGAAAATAAGGATTCGATGGATTTCGGAACAATAGGAAGCGAGGAAAGTGAAATTTTTAAAGTGGATTTCGCAGAAATGCAGCCTGTTGGGCAAAAATTTAGAATTGAATTAAGAGAATAGTGTTTGTACGTACTAATTCATTATGAAATTTAAGTAAAAGGGGCAATGGATCACAGTATCTATGTCCCTTTTGTTTTTTTAATAAAAGTTGTTTAAAGATTAAAAAATTGAAAAAATGCGTAACGGGAGAATGAAAAATACGATGAATAATATAGATGGCAAAATTTAAGAAAGGGGGATAACAGTAAGAATAGATTCTTAGCCATAAAAATAATGAAAGGAATGGTAAAACCATGAAAAAAATCATGCTGTCTTTATTAACAATTTCCCTTATAGGAACAACAGTAATGCCTGTATATGCGGCAGATGTGTATGGGGAGGAAACAACGAATTTGTACTCTTATAATGAAGGGGCAATGTACGATGATGATCATGTGAAAGAGTATTCGGCAGATGTGGAAGAGGAAAAACTGCAGAAGGATTTTGAAGCAGCAATAAACGATGGGATTGGTTTGAGTACAGACGATTTTTCGGAAACTTCATATTCTGCAAATGTTGATGAAACAATGCAATCGGAGAATGAGATCGAATCATTGGAAGCGGATTTTGAAGCTGCTATGCAGGATGAGAACATAAAGTTATCCGAAGATGGAATTGAAACAATGAATTTAATTTCTACGGCTGATTACAACATAGATACAGAATATGCTGTTGAAGTTAATGATTATAAATCAAAGCCGATTTTGGATGTATAAAGTTGACACTACCATCTAAGATTTAATGTAAAAATTATTCTAAAAAACAAGAAATATTATGTCATTATTTTTAATTGTGGCAACGATATTTTCTTTAAATATTGCAATAACTTATGCAGCAGAGGCAGAAACAGACCAGCCAATAGTTATCGGAGAATACGATGGCTGAATGAATGTATTGATAAAGAGAATTCTATTGCACGTGCTTCTGTAGTAAATGTCCGAGTAAATTCGTATACAACATATGATTCCAAAAAGGGTATTAATGTTGTTGTGAAACTTTATGTACCTACGGGAGGAACTCAGCCCAAATTTACGGGGATGACGGGAACCGTTACGGTTAATATGAACAAGAAAAATACAGTGAAAAATTTCTCAAATTTTATAAACTGTTACAATTGGAAGTACAAAGAAAAGCATAACCGTTTTAAAAGCGAAGCCAGGAACTACGCAGAAAACTGTAAATATCAACATGAAAAAATGCCATGAGGATATTTCTGTATATACAGTTGCAGCAGATGGTGGGGACAGCATTGGTAGCAGCACGACGAATGGCTCCAGGGATATACCGTCAGACCTTTTGAATATGTGGCATCGTGGAAGTTTTTCGTCTGCTTCTGCAAGTTTAAATTATCATTTTGGAAAACACGGTTCTGGTGTTGGTACATCTAATATCGTTTCATATGCACAAAGTGCGAAAAACTTCAAGAGTAATTTAAGTGGGGCTAAGAGCTCAAAAGTAAATGGGAGTACCCCTAATGTTACTCGTTGGAAGAAAAATGGAAAGTATATTGATATTTGTGGAAGTAAAAACATCGGTAAAATTATAAGCTATGACAGACAATGAAAGGCGAACAAATGTCATTATTACATGAATTTGTGGCTGTCCGGCAGCCAACAAACAAAAAAATCTTATATTCTGAAAATATATATGAGTATATAAATGGGGGGAAAATAAAAAAGCGCCGTTTTGGAAATACCAGATGATGTAATTCAAAAAATTTTGTATGATACGCATGGCAAATTATTACCAGATATAAAGTTTAATCAATGGGGGATTTCTGTGTATGAAAAGGATGAACTGATAAAGTGGTTAGATTTTTTGAAGAATGTTTCAGAAGAAGTATCGAAAGAAAGTAAGCAATATTGTCAGGCACTATTAGATTTTGCGATGCAATCGTATGTTAACAATGATGTGGTTTTACATTTTGGTATTTAGTATCTTGCACGATTTATTCGGATGGAGAAAAGATTGTGGAGGCATTTAAGAGTGTGAAGCCAGAAACTTAATATTCGCTGTACTAGTGAAGATGAGAACATGCAGATTAAAAGAGATTATTGCAAAACTTAACCAGATACTAACTGGTTATTACCATTATTATGGAATTACGGACAATACAGAAAGTATAACGGCATTCCGATATAACATCATGAGAAGCCTGTTCTATTGTCTGAACCGGAGAAGCCAGAAGAAAAGCTATAATTGGGTAGAATTTCTAAATATGCTGGATAACAGCTATCCACTGGTAAGACCCCGGATATATGTCAATATATACGAATGATAATGTGAACGATTCGTTTCGCAAAGAGCCGGATGCGGGAAAGCCGCACGTCCGGAGTTCTGTGAGGGGTGTACGACCGTAAGGGGTGCATCTACTCGACCTATGAATCCATCAGAGGAATGAATATTAGAAAACCGGAACGAATATGCGGGGAGGCCGTATGTTCGTTCGGTTTTTATGTTACAGAAAATTACTGTGTTATGCCAACGGCAGAGAAATCTGAAAAGTAGAACCACCGCCCGGGGTATCCAGTACAGAGATTGTTCCTTTATGAAGTGAAATGATCTCATACGCAATACACAGTCCCAGACCAAAATGCTGCCTGTTATTTCTGGCAGAATCTGCCCGGTAAAAACGCCGGAAAACAGAAGTCTTGGCAGAATCCGGAATACCGGGTCCGTTGTCTTTGACGCGGATAAGAAAGTGCGTTTCGGTCTGTGAAAGGGAAAGAACAATTTTCCCGTTTGCGGGGACATAACTGATGGCATTGTCAAGAAGGATTCCAAGCACCTGACTGATCCTTCCGGGTCACAGGGACAGGGAGGGATTTCCTCTTTCGGAAGTTCAATGAAAAATTTCATATGGTGGTCCTGCATCAGGGGTTCATACTTTTCGTAGGTATCCAGAAGTAAAGTATCCAGTTCACAGGAAACCGGATGCATTTTCCAGGAATGGTTATCTGCATTTGACAGAGAGAGCATATCATTTATCAGGAGGGACATTCGTGTCCCTTCTTTTTCTATGACTGAAAGAAAATGTCCCTGCTCTTTCGGATCTGCCTTTTCATGGCAGAGATTCCGGACAGGATTACTGCCAGAGGGGAGCGAAGCTCATGGGAGGCAGCAGCGATAAATTCGGTCTGTTCCTGCCTGCTTTTTTCCAGGGGAGTGATCATTCTTCCGGTAAAGAACCAGGAACAGATACTCAGAGCCAGAATTGCCAGAAAAGCTGCGCCGGAGAATGCAAGTCTCTGTAACAGAATCTTGTGTTTTACAGAATCCAGGGAATACAGGATGATCATACTGACGGTTCCGTGGCTCTTGGGGATCAGAGCAGTGGAAACATAGAAATCTTTCATCTGAAAAAAGATCCGTTTTGTCAGTTTACTGACCGCACCGGGATTGGAAAGATCAAGTGCATAGGAAGCAGCAGAGATTTCTTCTGCCTTCCGGAAAATCGTTTCATCCAGAGAATCCGTCTGTAGTTTTTTCAGATAAAGAGAATTTCCGTTGTCTCTGATATCCATGGAAGAAATATCATAATTTTTTTCTGCCTGCAAAATCCAGTCACTGCTGATGATACTCTGCGTTTCCAGATGAGAGATACAGGAGATGGCGTTGTTCTGAAAGGTATTCCACGCATTCTGGCCTGTGCTGTTTTCTGCGATGAAATTACAGGCAGTTGTCATAATAAAAATGACGATGCCGATGATCAGAGCAGAGAAAAAAGTCATTTGAATATGAAGTCTGTGAAACATGAAATATTTACTCCTTTATGAGATTGTATGGTAATTGTATCATGAAAACCTGTAAATAATCTCTAAAAAAATTCCTGTAACCGAGTATAGAGACAATTTAGAGAAAACTCATGTATAATGAAAAATCAGGAGGATGAAAACAGATGAAAATTTTACTGATAGAGGATGACAGGGAACTGGCAGATAGCATGAGATTTCAGCTCGAAAAAGAAGGCTATGAGACAGATATCTGCGATGACGGAGAAGAAGGGCTTTATTATATGAAAGAACGAAGCCATGATCTGGTGATCCTGGACCGGATGCTCCCGTCCATGGATGGTATCACTGTTTTGCAGGAAGCCAGAAAGAATCATGTTTCCACACCGGTGATCATGCTGACTGCACTGGGAGAATTACAGGATAAACTGACCGGACTGAAAGGCGGCGCAGATGACTATATGGTGAAGCCGTTTGCCTTCGAAGAACTTCTGGCAAGAATACAGTGTATGGTTCGAAGACCCGGAAGATGGGAGGACACGGCAGTATTATCGCTCGGAGATCTTATTTTTGATCCCGAAAGCGGCAGACTGGAAGGAAACGGAAAGGAATGTACTTCCAAACGGGAAGGAGCACTTCTGGAGCTGATGCTTCGAAACGCCGGTCAGACACTTCCGAGAGAGGTGATCCTCAACCGTGTCTGGGGAGCAGACAGTGAGGTGGAGGATGGAAATCTGGATAATTATATTCATTTTCTGAGGCGAAGATTAAAAAGTGTCAGAAGTACACTGAACCTGAAAACCGTCCGGGGAATTGGATATCGGCTGGAAAATTAGAGAAAGTTTAGAGATTTGCCTGTTACAATCCATTTATCCTGAGAGGGACAGAAAGAAAATAAAAACATGGAGGTATATCCTGATATGAGAAAAATAAAAAGGTGGAAACAGGGAATCGCCGTTGCCGGAGTGATCGCACTTACCGGCAGCCTGCTTGCCGGATGTGGCGGTGCAGATGGAAAAAATTCCGGAAGCAAAGGAGAAACAGGAAGCAGCAATCAGGCAGGGAATGCAGATACAGCAGATCTTGTGAATGTAAATACCGACAATTCAGATGGTAAAAAAACAAAAGATGAGAGCGCAAAAGCAATGGGACGTTTTCTGGAAAATGATCTTACAGTACCTGAAAACAGCCAGTTTCTGAGAGATGTCAAAGTACTCGACTCAGGTGCATTGCGCATGGTTTATTACAGTACAGCAGATAACTGTTATTATGCAGCAGATTCTGCAGATAATGGAGAAACCTGGACGAATGGAAAAAGTCTGGAAGAACTGTTGGGGCTTAAGGAGAATCTGGGAGAATATATCAGCGTTGTTTCTGCAGCAGCGGATGGAAGTATATTTGTCGGGGCAGATCTGTCTCCTGACAGGGACAATGAAAATGCACAGACAACAGCCGACAGTGGGGAAGAGGATTCTGCGTATGACAACCTGAAAATGGAATTTTTCTATCTTTCCCCTGATGGAAATGTACAGAAAGTTGATACCGGAGATACGATTCAGTCTTCCTATACATTTCAGGCATGTTTCACAGAGAATGGGACAGTTCTTATCGTAGATCCAGGCAATGGCGTAGCAGAGATCAATCCTTCAGATGGAAGTCTGGTGAGAAGATATGAGGAAGGAATCCGTGTTGATTTTATCGGAACAGCAGGAAAAATGTTGTTTACCATTCAGGATCAGACTCTTCACGGATATGATCTGGATACTGGAAAACCACTGGACAATATCAGCGCGCTTACAGAGCAGATCCAGTCTGATGAGCAGGATGTCAACTGGACAACAACCAGCAGTTTTCCGCTTATGTTCTTAAAGGGAGATGAGGATAACAGCCTTTTTTATATTGATCATACCGGTGTTTACAGATATGTTCTGGGAGGCAGCACAGTGGAACAGATAATCGATGGTTCCTTGAATTCGCTCAGTTCACCGGATACAGGAACTGTAGCATGGGGACAGGACAGCGATGGAAATTTCTATGTGGGCTGTAATGCAGGCGAGGATATTAGAATTTATTCCTATGTATATTCCAAAGATACCCCAACGACACCGGATACAGAGCTGACAGTTTATTCCCTGAAAGACAGTAACTTCATAAAACAGGCAGCAGTGCTTTTCAGAAAAAATATCCGGATATTTATGTGAATATTGAGGCGGGAATGTCAGGAGATGATTCCGTCACAGATACGGACGCGCTGAAAGTGCTCAATACAGAGATCATGGCCGGAACAGGACCGGATGTTCTGCTGCTGGATGGAATTTCAGAGGATACCTATATAGAGAGAGGAATGCTGGAGAATTTAAGCGGGGTATTAAAAGACGAAGATATCCTGCCAAATATCAAAGATGCATATACAAAAGAGGATGGAAGCATTTATACCATGCCTGTCAAGTTCGGCATTCCGATGATAGAGGGAAATAAGGATATCATCGCCGGAATTACGGATCTGACAACAGAGGCTGATGCAGCGGAAAGCCAGAAAGACAGCTATGGAAAACTGAAATTTTTCAGCTCTTTTTCCATATCACCGTCCGGGATGATACAGGGAACCATAGACAATAGTACACCGGCATGGATGAACGAGGACGGAACCCTCAAAGAAGATGCACTGAAAGAATATCTGGAGCAGGTAAACAGGATCTGGCAGACTCAGAAGGATGCGATAGAAGAGACAAAGAAAGCTTACCAGATGGGTGATGACTGGGCGAATTCAGATCGTTCCGGATATACAAATATTGCAGGATCGATAACGGATCTGCTTGTAAAAGTCAATACAGTGGCGGCAGGCGGTCTGCTTTCACCGGAGGGTCTGGTGTATCTGGATTCTGCAAAAAAGTAGATCCGGATCTGGATTACAGACTTCTGAACGGACAAAGCGAGAATTGTTTCTATCCAAGGAGCATTGTGGGAATCAGTGCAAAGGCATCTGAAAAAGAAGCGGCAGAGAAGTTCGTAAAGTTCCTGTTTGAAGAGGAATCCCAGAGAGCAAGCAATGATGAAGGACTGGCTGTAAACAGCAAGGTTTATGAAGATATGGCTTACTGGAAAATGGGAAAATCCAGTGGAGATACCATTGGCTCGATCGGAACCTCTTATGATACGGGAGATGGTAATATCAAACAGCTTGAGATGGACGAGATCATTCCGGAAGATGAAGCAATACAGAACATCATGGATCTGGGAAAAACACTTACTGTACCTGCAAAGAGTAATCAGATCATCCGAAATGCAGTAACGGAATCCGGTGAGAAATACCTCAATGGAGAAACGGGGCTGGATGATGCTGTGAAAGAGATCATGCAGGAAGTAAATCTGTATTTATCTGAATAAGCGGCTGTCTGCTGCTGATTACCCAATACTGCAAGTTAAGGAGTTTAAGAGAATGAAGATTAATTTAAAAGAACACTTATCTTTAACAGAGAAACGGAACGCAAAATCAGATTTGCTGTTTAGTCGGAAACGAAATCGCAGAAGATGTGCAGCTTTCAGAAATACAGAAAAAGGTCTGGCTTTTATTCTTCCGAGTTTTGCAGGTGTCTGCATTTTCTGGCTGATCCCGTATGTGGATGTGATCCGCAGATCTTTTTGCGGGGCAGTGAATGGAGAATTTGTGGGGATAGAGAACTACAGGACGATATTTGCAAACAAAGCGTTTCGTCTGGCAGCAGGCAACACACTTCGGTTCTTCGGAGTGTGTGTGCCGCTGCTGGTGGTATTGTCTCTGATCATAGCAGTCCTGCTTGCAAGGCAGAAAAGATTTACGCAGATTCTGAAAAGTTTCTTTCTTCTGCCAATGGCAATCCCTGTAGCATCAGTGTACTTCTGTGGAGACTGCTTTTTGACGATCAGGCTTATTGAATCACCTGCTTCATATGTTATCTGTTCAGACGACTGACTGGATGAATACAGGTGCTTCCTTTTATGTACTGGTGATCAGTTATATATGGAGAAATCTTGGATATGATGTAGTGCTTTGGATGGCAGGATTGTCTGCCATTCCGGCGGCACTTTACGAGGCAGCAAAAGTGGACGGGGCAGGGGAGTGGAAATGTTTTACGAAGATCACACTCCCGAATCTGCTCCCGTCCCTTTTTACGATCGTGGTACTTTCTGTACTCAATGCATTTAAGGTTTTCCGTGAGGCATATCTGGTGGCCGGTGATTATCCGCAGGAAAAAATGTATCTGCTTCAGCATCTGGTTTAACAACTGGTACAGGGACCTGTCGCTGGATAAGATGTCGGCTGCGGCAGTGGTGACCGGACTGGTGATTTTTCTGCTGATCCTGGGATTGTGGAAAGCCTGGGGGAAAGGCGGGGCAGAATGAGAAAAGTTATGCAGATATTCCGTATCAGGAAGATAGGAAGCCTGCTCCTTGTACTCCTTGCACTGGTGGCAATATTTCCGGTATTTTTTTCAGTTACAGGATCACTGATGGGGCAGAAGGAATTAAATGATCTTCTGGGGGCGGTACTGACAGCAGACAGTGGATCTGCTTCCGGTCAGGCAGTCAGTTATGTATTCTGGAGAGTACTTCCGCTTTATCCGACGCTGAGATCCTATGTGAAAGTCCTGCTGGATTCTCCGGAGTTTTTTGTGATGTTCTGGAATTCCGTCAAGATTACTGTCGGAGTTCTGGCAGGGCAGATCCTGGTGGGAGTACCGGCAGCGTGGGGATTTGCCAGATATCGTTTTCCGGGAAAAATCTGCTGTTTATGATCTATGTGGCATTGATGATGATGCCCTTTCAGGTAATGATGCTCAGTAATTATCTGGTTCTGGATCAGATGAAACTTCTGGATCATCTGTGGGGGATTATTCTTCCGGCGGCCTTTTCCACGTTTCCGGTTTTTATCATGTATCGTTTCTTTGAGAGTATTCCGGAGGCACTGATGGAATCTGCGCGGCTGGACGGGGCGGGTGAGCTGCTTATTTTTATCAGAATCGGAATCCCTCTGGGTTCTGCGGGTATCATTTCGGCACTGGTTCTGGGATTTCTGGAATACTGGAATCTGATCGAACAGCCAATGGCATTTCTGAAGACCAAAAGTCTGTGGCCGCTGTCTCTGTACCTTCCACAGATCGATATCTCCCAGACAGGAAAGGCATTTGCGGTATCTGTTCTGGTTCTGATCCCGGCAGTGATCGTTTTTCTGGCAGGGCAGGATTATCTGGAACAAGGGATCATATCCACGGCAATCAAGGAATAGAGCGACAGAAACGAGAGGATTTATCTATGAAGAAAATAAAACTGATAAAAATTCTGGCAGGATTTTTTGCCTGATGCTTTTGTTTACTTTTCTGTCCAGGGCGCAGATTCGGTGAATGTAGCACAGGTAGAGACAAAAACAGCTCAGAATCAGGTGATCGCGCATGAGGTGACCGGCACAGGTAAAGTGATGGGAACCAGAGAACGGGCAGTTTTTACCCAGGGGGACAGAAGGTGGAGCAGGTTTATGTGCAGGAAGGACAGAATGTGAAAAAAGGGGATGCGCTGCTGAAGTTTTCTGTAAAATATCTAAAAAAAACCATAAAGGAAAAACAGGATGCCATAGATGTTCTGCAGGGGAAGATCAATGATCTGATCAGTGCAGAGTCTGTGAATCAGCAGAAGAGAAATAATGAGTTTTCAGATGCACAGGAAAATTATAACAGTGCGGTTTCCAGCGGAAATTACAGTGTGCAGGCGGCACAGAATGAGGCAGCCATAGCCAGACAGAAGCTTCAGGATTATTACGCACAGCGGGATGCGGCGCAGAATGATGTACAGGATAAGATACCGGATGAGGAGAAGTTCAGTGATTCCAGCGAGTTTGATGATCCGGGAAATACAGACGATTTTGGGAATACAGATGATCCGGAGAACTCCGATGATTCCGGAAATACGGATCGCACAGATAGCGAAGGGAATAAAAATACATCAGGAAACGGCGACAATTCGAATGCGCAGGACAATTCTCAGGAGCAGGCATTGATTGATGATATCCGGGCGAAAGAGGAGGCGGTCAATGAAGCCATGCTCAGCCGCAGAAGAGAACTTCAGTCAGCAGAGCAGGCAATCCGGGATACACAGATTGGTGATGCTTCGGATTCCACGCTGGAGAATACGCAGGCGGAACTTGAGACTGCGCAGAAAGATCTGGAAACGTTGCAGAAAGTGCTGGCACGAAAGGGAAAAGTGAAAGCACCCTGTGATGGTGTGATAAAGAGTCTGAGTGCAGTGACAGGAAGCCAGACAGGAGCGGAAGCTGCGGTTGTCCTTTATGAATCCAAAGGAACCTTTCGGTTTCAGGCAGAGGTCAGCAAAGATGATCTGAAATACATAAAGAGTGGCGGAGAGGTAATTTTAAAAGGTGCGGATGAAAAAGAGATTACAGGAGCGAAAGTGGAGTCTGTGAAAGAGGACAGCAGTAATGAAAATCAGTACATTCTTTCTGTACAGGTACCGGAGGGAACTCTTTCCATAGGAGATACTGCGGAATTTACAATTTCTCAGGATGCAGGTCCTTTTAATGTCTGTGTTCCGCTGAGCGCATTGTATGAGGAAAATGGCAGATACTATGTTTATGTGACAGATACACAGAACACCGTCCTGGGTGAGGTACTGGTAGCGCGAAAAACGTATGTGAATGTGAAAGATAAAAATTCTTCCACTGCTGCGCTGGAGAACGGGGATTTATCAAGTGACCAGAAAATCGTGACTTCCAGTGACAGAGAGATCAGCAGCGGCAGCCGGATCAGGCTGCTGGAGGAATGAGTGTCAGAAGTCAGAGTGCCTTTTTAAGGAAAGCCGGTACTCTGACTGTGTGGCTGATTATTTTCTGTATTTATTTTCTGGGAGTCTATAATTATGTGCAGATCAGAAATGATACAGCAGTATCGGTGTTTCTGTCCGCAGCTTATCCTGACAGGAAAGGAGCAGAAAATATCCTGAAGCAGGAAAGAAAAAGTGAGAAGCCTTATGATGTATGTTTTTATGCAGATGCAGGGTTGAGGGAGATTTCTGCGAAAGAAGGAAACCGGCAGGCACAGGCGATGACTGTGTATCTTAAGGGAAATCCCGCAGGGTATGACTGGCAGGCAGCAGCTCTGACAGAAGGTGATCCGGATGGCTGCGTGATTGATGGTACAACTGCCTGGGAGCTCTTTGGCAATAAGGTTCCGGGTGGTCAGATTCTGTTTCAGGGACGTACTTATACTGTCAGGAAAGTTGCGGACTGGGGGCAGAAAATTCTGGTTTTCGGGGCGGCTTCTGCGGATGATACCGAGACGGAACTTTTTTATAATCGTTTGTTTATCAGAAGGAGAAATGGAGAAACCGAAGAAAGTACAGTGAACGGATTTCTGATGAAATACGGACTTCAGGGAACTGTGGTATCCTCGACTTTACCGAAAAATGCAGGACTGGCGGCATTACTGCTGCTTCCGGCGGTTCTTTCTGGCAGTCTGTGGACGGAAATAAGCAGAGAAAAAAAGAACTATACAGTGAAAGATGCAGAGTACTGGTTCTGCAACCTGCTGTACAGTGTAATGGCAGGGACGGTGGTCTGGCTTCTTTTTACACATCTGACCTGGCCGGAGGGATGGATTCCGTCAAGGTGGTCTGACTTTGGGTTCTGGAAAGAAAAGGTGAATCAGGCTGTGGCAGAATTTAAGCTGTATCTGATGCTTCCGAAGACGGTATCCCAGACGGAAGGTATGATTCTTGGCGGGAAAACGGTTTGTGCAGGAGGGGGTTCCTGTTTTCTGTATTTGTTGTGGAAAGTATATGAAAAGGGATATGACAGAATCTCTGACAGAGGAAGGCGAGGGAAGGATTTTCCAGTGGAGCAGAATTAAATCCCTCTGGCAAAGTTCTAAGCAGTTATTAGGCTATCAAGGTTCGTTAATAGTTGCTATTCCAACTGTACATTCAGCTTACCGATATTTGAAAATGTCTCATAGAATTCATTCTTATAAGGGCAGCTGCTGCACAGCTTGAATGTGATATATCTTGCTGAATGAACTACTTTTGCAGCAATCTTCAGCAGTTTTAAGCGGACGGTATGGACTACAATTTCTCATAGTTCATCAGCTCTGTGACTGTGTGTCAGGCTCTTTGATAACTATTTTTTCTTATTGTTCTTCCATGTTTTGTATATAACATTGGAAACAGGAAGTAAAACACATATAGCTACAAACCAACCTGGAAAATGTGGCATAATCTCAATCCTCCTTATCTTATACAAGATTGAATATAGCCGCTGCAATGCAGATAGCAGCAACGATAAGTGATACAATAATTCGTAAAATGGAAAAACTATACAATTTTTCTGGATTTTGCGTGTCATAACGCACGGTAATGGTTGTTCCAATCTGTGACGCCATTGGTACTTGTATGCAGTTTTGGGACTGATACGTTCTTCCATTCACTTTATACGAAACGGTCACCCATTTTGAATTACGAAATTTTGAGTTTTCTGGATTTATTGTTTTGAAAGAAATAATCGTACCGACGGTTTGTGCCGTTTTGTTTCCTTTTAAAAAAAATTGAATACAGTTTATCAATCCAAAACACAATGCTATCGCAGCAATGACATAAAGAAAAATAGTATCTCTATCCATAGTCCCACCTTTCTTTATCACGCCAAGTCTGCTTTATCGTAAATCTTTATAGACAAAGATGCTGATATTGCTAAAATCGCAAAACCAATAAGGACAATACCGCCATAAACAAGGTATGGTGAAAACATAGAGAGGAAGTTCAAGTTTAGATTTCCCGCTCTCATAAGCAGTGGCAGAATAAATGGCGAAGCCATAATAATCACCCCAAAGGCAAACTTTGTTTTTTCATATCCAAACTTATACTGTATTGGCAAATAAATACCAATAAAAACAGATACTATAAGAAACATAAATGCAAACAGCTTGATATCTGATGTTCCTAATCCGGGCATAAACAAGGTTTCAAGTTCAAAAACGATACAACAGATTGCATATATAGCCATGCAAAAAATGTATTTTGATGAAACTATCGCTTTCCGTGAAAATGGTGTGGCACATAGTAATGTCGTAGCTTTTGGAAATTGATACTCTTTTAGGGATACATATTGCAACAGCATGAAAACGCCAAAAATGACAGAAAGAATAAATCCAAAAACTCCCGTAAACTCCGGTGTCCGCCAACGCATGACAGGTGGGATAAGCGCAATAACTACAAGCATAATCAGCACATATTTTTTTACAATCAGAAAATCCTTTTTTAGTAGGGCGAACAACATCATTTTTCACCTCCGATATTTCCAAGCATAATATCCTCAATCGTCGGACGCTCAACCATAATGTTGGGAATATAAGACCGTACTTCGGATATTTGTTTTGTAATTCCTGTAAATCCAAAATCAGTTTCAGATATAGATAAAAAAAGCTTGCGAGCATCAGTTGTTAAAGCTCCGCTATCACCTTTGACTATCCGATATGTGTCAAGCAAGGTATCCTTTTCCTCTCGAAAGACGATACGCCCGTTATCAATCATAATTAGCATATCGGCAATCTTATCAAGGTCAGAGGTGATATGTGTCGAAAAGAAAACACCTTTGCCGCCATTTTCCATGTACTCAGTTAAGATTTTCAAAAGCTGCCCCCTAACTAAAGGATCAAGTCCGCTTGTCGGCTCATCCATAATCAAAAGTTCTGCGTTATGAGAAAGAGCTAAAGCAAGAGCATACTTCATTCTCATACCTTTGGAAAGGCTATTGATTTTTTGCTTCGGGTCAAGCGAAAACATATCCATGTACCGCTTAAAATCCTGTTCAGACCATGAAGTGTACGCAGATGAAATAATTACTTTCATTTCACCCAGCGAAAGTTCTTCGTAAAATCCCCCGCCGTCTAAAACTATACCAATACGGTCTTTGATTTCTCTTTCATTCTTATCCATGTCAAGACCGAAAAACTGAATTTTGCCGGATAGCTTGTTCGTCAGACCTAAAAGCGTCCGCAGCGTTGTTGTTTTACCTGCTCCATTGACACCAATAAAACCTGTGATACACCCCTCTGGCAAAGAGAATGTCACATCTTTCAAAGAAAAATCGCCATACGACTTATTTAAACCGCTGACTGTCAAAATATCGTTCATTTCAATCCTCCTCGTAAAGAATATCCATCATGGAATTAAGTTCTTCCTTACTGATTTTCAGTGATTTTGCTGTTTGTATCATATCCGCCATTTTTTGTTCTACAAGCCGTCGTTTGGAGTCGCGGAGTAATTCAAGATTGCTTGTAGATACAAATGTCCCAATTCCTACTTGACTTACAATAAATCCCTCCTGTTCTAACTCCTCATATACCCGTCGAATTGTTAAGACGCTCACTTTCAAATCATTAGCAAAAGCCCGAATAGAGGGAAGTGCGTCCCCTTCAACCAATTCTTCTTTTAATATGGCGTCCTTAATCTGGTCTTTTATCTGTTGGTATAAGGGAGTGTCAGAAGTATTTGAAATTAGTATTTTCACAAATCCCCTCGCCCCTTTCTTCTAGTGTGATGTAACTATATACACATTATAAACAACAGACACATTATTGTCAATATAATACTGAAAACAAACAGATAGAGAGGAATTACAGGATTTTTCTTTACTCTCTTTTGGCAAATGGGGCTTTCCGTTGTAGTAGATAACAAGGGATAAAACTTTCATAGCAAGCATAGGAAATGAGTACCCACTTCCGTATTTTGCCCTGCAAATTGCTTGTTGGGAAGTGTCCCAAACCCTCGATACGAAAGGAGCGCTTGGATAAAATTAAATATACAGTGAATAAAAGTATTATATGGAATTGCATTGATAATTATTGGTACAAATGTGGTCAAATCAAGAAAAACGAGTGCGAAAGCAAGTGAAAAATCCCTGTGAAGCCCGTTAAATCAAGGCTTAACAAAATCTTCACAAAAAATTAGCACTCATCACTTGTTATTACAGCGTAGCTTTTGTCTTAGTTCATTATCCCCGTGTCTGTACCGCCAGAAGTACCATTAAGGGAATTTCCGTACAATGCAGTTGTGGAGCTTGTCAATCCCGTAGCTGATACGGTATCACGAAAAACCTATACGGGTGCAGATGTGGACTGGTATGTAAAGGCAGAGGATATTGTATTGAAGAATAAAGGTAACCAGAACGCAGGCAGTCTACAGAACCCTACACCGCAGGGACAGCCGAAGAAATAAAAGTGATGTATTTGTCTTAATTTTGATTGACACGAACAACGCAGAGTGATATATTTATCTCATAAAGATACAAAAACATCTCATTTGAAAGGAGAGATAAATATGTCAAAGAAACAAATTAAAAAAATTATTTTTATGGGGGTAGGGTGTGCTTTATTGCTTATTGTTGG
>ENA-OQJH01000060-OQJH01000060.1-human-gut-metagenome-genome-assembly--contig:-NODE-60-length-58617-cov-9.089964_pt1 | contig 58617 bp, 62 predicted proteins | sample MGYA00242597_ERZ504763 | MGnify/ENA primary metagenome ERZ504763 (study PRJEB26092, sample SAMD00036359) | human gut metagenome | host: Homo sapiens | study: EMG produced TPA metagenomics assembly of... | reverse complement strand
CCGAAGGGTTGTTGGTTCGAGCCCAACTCGGGGAGTGAATGAGACCTGCAGGGATCCTGCAGGTCTTTTCGTATATTGAGTTGCCTGTGTGATGTGATACAATAAGGCGTAGCTACTGTAAACGATGAAGGAGAAAAGAAAGATGAATGAAAGTTATACCAGTTTTGCCCAGGTATATGACATGTTCATGGACAACGTGGACTATCCTGCCTGGAGCAAATATCTGATTCAGCTTTTAAAAGAATATCAGGTGGAAGACGGACTGGTGCTCGATCTTGGCTGCGGAACGGGAAACATGACCGAGCTGCTCGCCAAAGAGGGCTACGATATGATCGGCGTGGACAATTCTGAGGATATGCTCGAGATTGCCAGTGAAAAACGCGCCGAGTCCGGCTTAAACATTTTATATCTGCTTCAGGATATGCGGGAATTTGAGCTCTACGGAACCGTGAAGGCGGTTGTGAGCATCTGCGATTCTATCAACTATATTCTGGAGGAAGATGATCTGCGGGAAGTATTCTCACTTGTCAACAATTATCTGGATCCGAAGGGCATGTTTATTTTTGATTTGAATACAAAGTATAAATATGAACAGATGGGTGAGACTACGATTGCGGAAAACCGCGAAGAGGCAAGCTTCATCTGGGATAATTACTATGACCCGGAGGAAGAAATCAACGAATATGAGCTCGCCATTTTCATCCCGGAGGGAGAAGATTCCGATCTGTACCGTAAATTTGAGGAGGTACATTATCAGAGAGCGTACGATCTTGCGACGATCTGCCGCTTATTGGAAGAGGCAGGCATGGAGTTTGTAACGGCTTACGATGCATTCACAAAGGATGCGCCGAGACCGGAGAGCGAACGTATTTATGTCGTAGCAAGAGAAAAAGGAAAAAGTGAGAAATAGGAGAGAAACATGGATTATATTGTAAGAGCAACAGCGGCAGACGGACAGATTCGTGCGTTTGCAGCGACAACAAGAGAAACCGTAGAGACAGCACGCCAGGATCACAACACGAGCCCGGTTGCAACCGCAGCGCTGGGCCGCCTTCTGACAGCAGGTGCAATGATGGGCGTTATGATGAAGGGAGATAAAGACCTTCTGACCTTGCGCATCCATGCCGGCGGACCGCTGAATGGCATTACTGTAACAGCAGATTCCAAAGGAAATGTAAAAGGTTACGTCGGAAACCCGGACGTCGTGATTCCGGCCAACAAAAAAGGAAAACTTGACGTGGCAGGTGCTGTCGGCGTCGGATTCATGGATGTCATCAAAGACCTGGGACTGAAAGAGCCGTACGTCGGACAGTGCGTTCTGCAGACGAGTGAGATCGCAGAGGATCTGACCTACTATTTTGCAACGAGTGAGCAGGTTCCGTCCAGCGTCGGACTCGGTGTGCTGATGAACAAAGACAATACCGTCCGTCAGGCCGGCGGCTTTATCATTCAGCTGATGCCGTTCTGCGATGAGAAAGTCATTGAAAAACTGGAGCAGCGTCTGGCAGAAGTCAATTCCGTTACCGCATTCCTTGACGAGGGCCTGACTCCGGAGCAGATTCTTGAAAAACTGCTTGGAGACATGGACCTTGTGATCAACGATACCGTGCCGACCAGTTTTACTGCAACTGCAGCCGTGAGCGTGTATCGAAAGCGCTGATAGCGGTCGGAAGAAAAGAACTGAACGAGATGATTCAGGAAGCAAAACCGGTGGAGCTGAAATGCCATTTCTGCAACAGCGCCTATGAATTTTCTACCGAGGATCTGAAAGAATTATTGCGTAAGAGCAAATAACAGTACTGTTTCAGGCGAAACGGAGGCTGTGAGAGCTTCTGTTTGCAGAAAATCTGTAACAGGGAACCAGATAGTGGAGGAAGAAAGAGATGAAACAGGGATTCGTAAAAGTTGCCGCCGCTTCCTGTGCGGTAGTGGTAGCGGATGTCAGAGAAAATACGAGAGTCATTCTGGAAACGATTCATAAAATGGAGGGCGAGGGAGCAAAGGTGATGGTGCTCCCGGAGCTGGCTCTTACCGGCTACACCTGTAGTGACTTATTCTGGCAGAGTCAGATGATTGATGCGGCGAAAGAAGGATTAAAGGAAATTGCCGATGGTACGAAAGAGACCGATGCGCTGATTTTTGTCGGACTGCGTGGGAACAGGGCGGAAAGCTGTTCAATGTAGCCGCTGTGCTCTGTCACGGAGAGCTTCTCGGCATTGTGCCGAAAAAGTATCTGCCGAACTACAATGAATTTTATGAGCTGCGTCATTTTACGCCGGGAAAAGAAGCGGTGACAACAACGGAATTTTTTGGAAAAGAGGTTCCGTTTGGCATGAATCTGCTCTTCCAGTGTGAAAAAATGCCGCGTCTTAAGGTTGCGGCAGAGCTCTGTGAGGATCTCTGGACCCCAAATCCGCCGAGTGTGGCGCATGCGCTGGCCGGTGCGACAGTGGTCGTAAACCTTTCTGCCAGTGATGAAATGGTTGGAAAAGACAGTTACCGGAGAAGCCTTGTGAGCGCACAGTCGGCGCGTCTGATCTGCGGCTATATTTATGCGACAGCAGGTGAGGGCGAGTCGACGACAGATCTTGTCTTTGGCGGACAGCATCTGATTGCTGAAAACGGAACCATTCTTGCCGAGGCAAAACGATTTGAGAATCAGATTATTTGTGCAGATCTCGATGTGGATCGTCTCACAAGTGAGCGCAGAAGGATGACCACGTATCCGGAGCAGAGAACCGATGGGTATCAGGTCGTTCGATTCTCCTTGTCAATAGAAGAGACAAAGCTGACCCGTTACTTCGAACCACGGCCATTCGTACCGTCGGATAAGCATAACCGTGATCAGCGATGCGACGAAATTTTAAATATTCAGGCTATGGGACTGAAAAAACGTCTGGCGCATACCCATTGCCAGAGCGCAGTTATCGGTATTTCCGGTGGACTTGACTCGACGCTGGCATTGCTTGTAACGGCAAGAGCATTTGATCTGCTCGGGATTCCGAGAAAGCAGATCCTGTCTGTAACGATGCCGTGTTTTGGAACGACAGACCGTACGTATCAGAATGCATGTGAGCTGACGAGATGCCTTGGCGCAACCTTAAAAGAGATCGATATCAAGGAGGCTGTCAATCTTCATTTCCGTGATATCGGACAGAATCCGGAGAAACACGATGTGACGTATGAAAACGGACAGGCGCGTGAGAGAACCCAGATTCTGATGGATCTTGCCAACCAGTCCGGCGGTATGGTTATCGGAACGGGTGATCTTTCCGAGCTGGCACTTGGCTGGGCAACGTACAATGGCGACCATATGTCAATGTATGCAGTCAATGCATCTGTGCCAAAGACACTGGTGCGCCATCTGGTGCAGTATTATGCGGATACCTGCGGAGAGAAAGCACTCTCTGATATTCTCTTGGATGTGCTTGATACGCCGGTCAGCCCGGAACTGCTGCCGCCGAAAGATGGTGTCATTTCTCAGAAAACAGAAGATCTCGTCGGACCGTACGAGCTTCATGATTTCTTCTTATACTATATGCTGCGTGTGACGTACGAACCGCTCAAGATTTACCGTGTGGCAAAACTTGCATTTGCCGGTGTCTACGATGATGCGACGATCTTAAAATGGCTGAAAACGTTCTACTGGAGATTTTTCGCGCAGCAGTTCAAACGCTCCTGCCTGCCGGATGGCCCGAAGGTCGGAAGCGTTGCGGTATCCCCGCGCGGCGACCTGCGTATGCCGAGTGATGCGTGCGTGAAGCTCTGGAGAGAGGAACTCGACCAGCTGTAAAAAACAAAACAGGAAATACGGAAAGAAACAAAGATAATCCAAATTGGTGCAGACAATCAAATTTTGAGATGCACGACAGAAAAAAGGCTTCGGAGCAGAAGAATGCTTCGAGGCCTTTTTGCATGGAAAGATCAGGATTCTGAGGAGGAAGGATTTTGAGCCTGTTCGAGCGCCTGATTGATCGCGGAGACGAGCAGTTCGGAGGTGTAGCGGTCGTCCTCTCCGTAGATGAGGCCTTCCGTCGTCTGATTCACATAGATCTGGCTTGCGATGGAATCGAGCGCGGGCTCCATGAGCGGATACATGGCGGCGGTGGTTTCACTTAAGTTATTCAGTGAAATCGCGGTGATGCGGTCCTGCTCAACATTGACCTGCACATCGAAGGTCTGGTCGCCGAGGGAGATCGTGGAGGTGTAGATGCCGGGAATGTAGCGTGCATTTTCGGCGGAAGCAGCAGTGGTGACAGAAGGTTTTTTCGCAGAATCCTTCTTCCCGGAGAACATGATCAGAAACACCACGAGAAGAATCAGCGCGAGAGCAAGAAAAACAGCGGTGTAAACCACTTCTTTCATATGTAGTACAATGATTTTCGTTTTGGAACTCATGGGCGGGCACACTCCTTTTTGAAAAACCGTCTGTGAGCGGACGAGGGGCAAACGGACGGGCGTTTTTATTATAATGTATGTAAAAGAGAAATCGTTTATGAAAGAAAGTTTCGTAACATGCAAATTCCGAATATAATCTTTGGACAGTCTTTCTTCTGCCCGAGAATTAGTATATAATGTAATCGGTCACGATAACAGATTTCAGAGAAGAGTTGGGAAAAGAAGAGGGGAAAGATGAAAAAAGAAAAATCAGAAGTACTATGAGTGTTTTTTAACTACTTTTTTGCTTCTGCAGATTATATTACTGTTTCTGTACAAATCATTTATTGTTGATATTGCTAAAAAAAACGAGAAAAACCTGGTGGAAAATACACTGCAAATTTATCATAATACGATGGAGAGTGTATTGGAGCGACTTGACGATAACCTGGATCTTTTACTGGGATGTCGGCTGCTTTTGACACAGCTGAATGGAGAAAATAATCTGGAGAAAGTGAAAGCGCAGCATCAAATGCTGCAGATTCTTAAGGAAAGATGTAAAGATACCAAAGAAGCGGATGCCTATGCGATTGTTAATTGCAAAGACAACAGTATTTTGATTCAGAGAAATGGAAATATAACATATGATACAATAAAAGATATCAAAAAGTATCTTCAAAAGCGTAATACGTTTGATAAAACTCCTACATCCGGCTGGACTTCTACTGTCATGGGGGAGCAGGTGTATCTGGTAAAATATTATAATTATGGTGCAAATACGATCGCTGTATTGATATCAGAAAAAAGACTGGACTCTTTGTTAAACTATAATGATATGTCCATCAAAGAGGCAGCGTTCTATCTTACAGACAAAAAAGGGAAAATTCTGTGCGGTTCAGGAGAGGATTGGACATATGGAGAAGCGATAGAGAATCTGCAGAAACAGGATCCATCCATCAGTATCTATCGGGGATCTGTTCTGGAAGATGCATATCAGATGTATTACAGCGTAAAATCCTCCGAGTATGCCGCATATTCTACATCCGGTATCGTTATTTTTGGATTTTTAGTACTGTCTTTACTTTTCTTTGGAACAATTGTCTGGTATATGCAAAAAGAAATTTTTCAGCCGATTGCAGACCTGTCCTGGGTTTCCAGAAAAATTCACAGTGGGGATTTCAGGGCAAGAGCGGAATATAATACGAACAGCTACGAAATGGAAGAAGTAAAACAGGCATATAATGATATGGTACAGACGATTCTTGAAATGAGGGTAGAAAAGTACGAACAGGAACTTCGAATGAAGGATGTACAACTGAAGTATATCCATATGCAATTAAAACCACACTATTTCCTGAATGCTTTATCAACAATCAACAGCATGGTTTATCAGCACGAGGAAGAGAATGTCCATACCTTTATTCAGGCATTTTCACAGAATATCCGCTATATGTTTCGAACCGGTCTGCATACCGTTCCGCTGCAGGATGAAATAAAGAATGCCAGTGGATATCTGGAAATGCAGCGACTTATGTACCGGGATTGCTTTTATGTCTATATGGATATACCGGAAGAAACGCAGCAGTATCCGGTGCCGCAGATGATCCTGCATACATTTTTGGAAAATATATTTAAGCACGTGATCAGTATTGATTCGTTCACTACGGTTCTGATTCAGGCATTGTTGAGCTTTTCGGGGAAGGAAGTTTACTTAAAACTGGAACTATATATATCGCAGGGTCAATTTTCGCAGGAAATACTGGACTTTGTGAATAAAGATATGGAAATAACAGAAAAAGAAGATGGAAGTGGAATTGGAATAAAAAATGTAAAAGAGGTTCTGAAGATGATGTACCAGCAGGATCATCTTCTGTATTTTGAGAATCTGGAACCGGAAGGAACTAAAATAACCATATGGATTCCGAAAACACTGAAATGTACAGATGAGGAGAAAGACGAAGAGAGATGAATTTGCTGATTGTAGATGATGAAATTGTGACAACGCAGGTATTGGAAGAACAGCTGGATCGCGAGTTACTTTCTATTGACCAGATCTATGTGGGCTACAATACTTCTATGGCCAGAGATATTTTGCAAAAAAATAAAGTGGAACTGATTTTATGTGATATTGAAATGCCAAAGGAGAATGGAATTCATTTTCTGAAATGGGTACGAGAACAGAAAATCCAGACAGAGGTTATCTTTCTGACCAGCCATGAAAAATTTGAATATGCCTATGGAGCTGTACAGAATGGTGCGGCAAACTATCTGCTGAAGCCGATTGACATGAATAAAATCAATCAGACATTGCTTCGTGTGACAGAAAAAATAGTCTGGAAACAAAAAACGGAGGAAATCCGGGAATATTGGGAGAGCGGAATAAGAAAGATGGTGCGATATTTCTGGACAAGAGTATTGCTGGAACCCGGTGTGCAGAAACAGGGACTTGAGGAGGAAATAAAGCAGCAGGGGATAGAGGAAGAGATTCAGGAAAAATATTGCGTTGTGATTCTTCATTTTGCCAGTGGAAAACTGGACTTGGGTAAAGAAAAGGGACAGGAATCCATTTATAAATTTGCAATGGAAAACATTCTGGCAGAAGCATTCACAGAAAAAATCAAAATGGAAAATGTGATCTGCTGGGAAGAAAATAAGGGAACCTATCTTGGAATTCTGTCGGAATTTTCGGAAAAGGAGACGAAAGAGAGAGCAGAGCAGGTCAGAAACATATTTGAAAAATATTTTCCGGAGACATTGCAGATCGGATACATTTCCCCGAGTGTTCCTTTTTATGAAGTGGGTCTGGAAAAAGAAAAAATAATGGAATATGACAAAACGCATATTTATGACGAAGGGGAAATAAAGGAATTTATGGTATTGCTTCGAGAAAAGGAGGCGTCCGGACATATTCTGGACGAAGATTATATCCTGCAGTGTCTGAAAAAGGGGTCCAGGGTAAGCACACTGGAATATTTACAAAAAATGCTGCAGCATGTAAAACAAACGATGCATTCCGTAGAAGGATTTCGCAACTTTCAAGTGGAACTGACACAGCTTGTAAGCAAATATCTCCATGATAAAAATGAAAATATGAACAGCGTGATTCATGATCCGATCTATCTGAAACTGGATATGAATGCTGTTAAATCTGAGTTTTCTATGGTGCAGTGGATGACCTGGCTGATGAATAAGGTATTTGACCTGACACAGAAAGAACAGAAGGAAAAAACAGAAAAACGGATCACAGATCAGGTAATTGATTATATCAGAGAACACTATACGGAAGACATCAACAGGAATACGCTTTCAGAGAGGTTCCACTTTTCGCCGGAGTACATTGGAAAAATGTTCCGGAAGGATATCGGAACGTCGTTGAATGATTATATTAATTCCCTGCGTGTGGAAAAAGCGAAGCATTTGTTGGAAAACACCAATACAAAGGTGATTGATATTGCATTGGAAGTCGGATTTGATACGCTTCCGTACTTCTCATCTGTATTTAAAAAATATACGGGACTTTCACCGGCAGAGTTTCGGAAAAGAGAATAGATATCTTAAAAACGAAAGTTTTTGTACTTTTTTGTGTAAGAACTTTCGTTTTTTTTGCGTTATGATAAGTCTATCAAAAGGAACCGGAAAGAAGAAAGGAGAAACAAATGAAGAAAAAGATTTTGGCGATTTTGATGGCTACTTTGACAGTAGGATCTCTGCTGAGCGGATGTGGTGGAGCACAGAGCGGTGATGCAGCCGGAAAGCAGGAGAGCGGCAAACAGGAAAGCAGCGACAGCGAAGAACCGGCAGAGGTTGTATTTGCGTACATGACGCAGAACAATATCCCGGAGTCATCAGAACTGGAAAGAATTCAGAACCTGATCAACGATTATACAGTAGATAAGATCAATACGAAGGTCAAACTGGTACTGTTTTCCAATTCTGATTATATGAATCAGGTGAATCTGATGCTGGCATCCGGAGAACAGCTGGATTTATTTCAGGCATATAATACATCTCATCTGAAATATATCCAGGATGGAACAGCGCTGGATATTACAGAGTATCTGGACAATGATCTGAAAGAGACAACAGAAACTCTTTACGATGGTTTTCTGGCGCCGACAACGGTAGAGGGAAAAACATATGGAATTCTGAATATGGGTTCTAACTATGTACCGGGTGGATTTACCTATCGTGAAGATATTACCGAGGAACTTGGAATCGATATGAGTCAGGTTACCAAACCGGAAGACTTGACAGCAGTGTTTGCAAAGGTAAAAGAAGCTTATCCGGATATGACAATCATTGATCCAAACAGAGCGAATGCGTTATTTGAAAGCTATCTGGGCAAGATTGATAAATTGATCCATTAGGAGACAATATCGCTTCATCCGTTTCCGGTGTGGCTTATCAGGATAATGCAACTGTAGTGGATATATATGAAACGACAAACTTTAAAGAACTGTGCGAACTGACCAGAAGCTGGTTTGAAGCTGGTTATTATGCAAGTGATGCAGCTACCACAACAGCAACTACCGCAGAATTACTGATGTCCGGCAACTGCTTTGGCACATTCTGTGGGCTGGGTAATCCCAAGATTGCGCAGCAGTATACAAACAACTATGGTCATCCTTTTGAAAATGTACAGATCAGTGATTCTATGATCTGGTCTGGAAACGGCGGAGCATGGATGGTAAATTCCAGCTGTAAAGATCCTTCGGCAGCCTGCAAATTTATGAACCTGCTGTACACGGATGCATATGTAGACAACCTTCTGGTCTATGGAGAAGAAGGAGTGGATTATAAATTGGATGAAAATGGTTGCGCAGTAGCACCGGATGGATATACGGATCTGAACAGTGTAGCCTATACCGATAATATGAACTACTATTTCTGGGGAAATAAATGGCTGACCTATCCGGTTGCAGGCGGTCTGTATGGAGAAGAAAAAGAGACAAACAAGCAGCAGAATTATGATGGAGATCATTCAAACTATTATGGTTTCCTTTACGACTACAGTGATAAAGAAGCAGAATATACCGCATGCCTGAACATTGTAGAAGAATATAAAAAGTCTCTGTGGGTTGGTGCAGCAGATGTAGATACAACACTTGCCGAGATGACAAAACGACTGAAAGCAGCCGGCATGGATGACCTGATTCAAGGAAAGCAGGAGCAGTTGGATGCATGGATGAGTAGTAAATAGGAAAGACTTTAAAAAAGGGAAAGGGCTGCGGAATATCACCGCAGCCTTATTTATAAAAAGGGAGCTCGAATTATATGCCGAAGAGTAAGAAGAAATATGCCAGCAAAAATACATTAGCATTGTTTTTCATTGCACTGCCGGGTATTACATATCTGATTATTAATAACTATATCCCGATTGTGGGAACCTTTATTGCGTTTAAAAAGTTCAGCTATGCAAAAGGAATCTGGGGCAGTCCATGGTGTGGACTGGATAACTTTAAATTTTTGTTTCTGACAGATGATGCATGGGTTATTACGAGAAACACATTGTTATATAATCTGGCTTTTATCGTGATCGGAACCGTAGTTTCTGTAATTTTTGCAATCCTGCTGCATGAGCTGGGAGAACTGTTACGCGGAAAGTTTTTCCAGTCCGTGCTGTTGTTTCCGCACTTACTGTCCTGGGTTGTAACGGCGTATCTGGTATACGCGTTATTGGGAAGTACAACCGGTTTTGTGAACAATACCATCTTAGATGCGCTGGGGAAAAAGGGCGTAGACTGGTATACCGCAAAAACAGCATGGCCGTTTATCCTGGTTATTGTATATCTTTGGAAGAATGCCGGATATAATGCGATTGTTTATATGGCAGGCATTGCAGGCATTGATAAGGAAATTTATGAAGCAGCAAAGATTGACGGTGCCTCTAAACTGAAACAGATTACTGCTATTACGCTTCCGCTTCTGAGACCAACCATTATTATTATGACATTGATGGCGATCGGTCGTGTATTCTATTCTGACTTTGGTTTGTTCTATCAGGTACCGATGAATGCGGGAACCCTGTTTTCTACGACGCAGACGATAGATACGTATGTATATCGTGGTTTGATGGAACAGGGTAATATAGGAATGTCTTCGGCAGCAGGTGTATATCAGTCATTAGTTGGTTTTGCACTGGTAATGATTGCAAACTTTATTGTGCGGAAAAAAGATCCGGAAAACGCATTGTTCTAGGAGGCAGGATATGAAAAAGACAGTCAGCGATGAAAAACGATTTATTGCAATAGCAACAGTTATTTTAGTGGTAATCAGTATTGTGGCGTTGTTTCCGATGATTCTTCTGGTGGTTGCGTCCTTTACCGATGAAAATGAACTGATTACAAACGGATATCAGATTTTGCCGAAGAAACTCAGCCTGGAAGCATATACCTACATGGTAAAACAGGCAGCAACAATCGTAAGATCGTATCTTGTTACGATTGGAACAACCGTTGTCGGAACCGGATTAAGCGTATTACTGACGACTTCGATCGCATATCCGATGGCACGAAAAACATTCAAATATAGAAACGCATTATCCTTTTTTGTGTATTTTACCATGCTGTTTAATGGAGGATTGGTGCCACAGTACATTATGTGGACAACATTTTTCCACATTAAAGACACGTATGCAGCACTGATTTTTCCGAATCTTCTAATGACAGCATTCAATATTTTCCTGGTAAGAAACTATTACAGCAACAGTCTGCCGGAAGCATTATACGAAGCCGCACAGCTGGACGGAGCGTCAGAGCTTGGAATTTTCACCAAAATTGTATTTCCGCTGTCGAAGCCGGTAGTTGCCACCATTGGACTGTTTACAGGTCTTTCCTACTGGAACAGCTGGACCAATGCTTTATATTACGTACAGGATCAAAATATTTTGGTATTCAGAATCTGCTGATGCGTATCATGAAAAACATTGAATATCTGCGAAGCGGAGCATCAGAGCTGGCAGCGGAAGGACAGGCAGTTTCGCTTCCGGGCAACTCCATCCGAATGGCACTGGCATTTGTCGGAATTTTACCAATCATTATTATTTATCCGATGCTTCAGAAATATTTTATCAAAGGTGTGGTTGTCGGCGCTGTAAAAGGCTGACAGAAAGGAGAAACAGATGGCAGCATATGTACATTGTAATTTTCATTCCTGTATCCTGCGGATGCAGTAGATGTTTCGATTCTGCTTCCGGAAAAGGAGCGGATGGAAGATGTGGAGCAGGGAAAAAAGGGAGAGACTTTCGGAAAAAACAAAAAATATCAGACCCTGTATCTGCTGCATGGATTTACAGGCGACCACCTTACGTATCTGCGAACCTCCAAAATTGAGCGTTATGCAGATGAGCATCAGATCATGGTGGTTATGCCAAGCGTATATAACAGCGCCTATACGGACATGAAATACGGACTGGATTATTTTTCTTATCTGACAGAAGAACTGACAGATTTTGTGGAGAGAAATTTCCCGGCAGCAACAAAGCGGGAAAACCGTTTTATTGCAGGAATGTCGATGGGAGGTTACGGTGCCTATAAATGGGGACTTACCTGTCCGGAAAAATTTGCGGCAATCGGAGGCGTTGCGGGATCTTACCATGCCGAATATCGTTATCAGGGAAAGGTTAACACGGTATCCACCTTTGTGAAGCGTTATATGGTGATCCGCCTGCGATTACACCGGAGGTTCATGATGTTTTTACACTGTTGAAAAACCGGAAAGAAGAAGGAAGAGATATTCCGAGATTGTATACCTGCTGCGGTACAGAGGACAGACGTCACCAGGATTCGGTCGATCTGAAGGAGTTTGCGGATCAGCTGGGCGTTCCGCTGCTGTTTGAAGAGGGACCGGGAAGGCATGATGATATTTTCTTTGATGAGTATATTCAGAAGATTCTGGACTGGATGAACTTTGCGGGAAAATCAGTAGAAGAGTAAAATCTGCAGAGTATAAAGGGGGTTGTCTCGCCAGATTTTTTTAGTGCGACAGCCCCACGGGAAATACAGGGAGAAGAGGAAAATGGAGATAGAAAAAGCAGCCGTAGCCGGAACACTGGAATCCAGCGATTGTATGGTTACGGTAGAAGATGGAGATGGAACATAGATCTGGTACTGGAAAGCACAGTGATTCATCAGTATGGAAATCAGATCCGTCATGTGGTTCTGGATACTCTGAAAAGTCTGGGAGTTCAGAACGTAAAAATTAAGATTGTAGATAAAGGAGCTCTGGACTGCACCATCCGTGCGAGGGTGGAAGCTGCGGTATACCGTTCCGCCGGACAGTCGGAGCAGCTGCCATGGGGAGGTGCAATCAGATGAGAGACGCAAAAAAGCGATTACGCCGTACCATGATGTTTTTAAATGCACAGAAGCCGGGACTGATTAAGGATCCGTATATTTATGGGGCAGATTCTCTGATGTTGGACCTGGAAGATGCAGTGGCAGAAAATCAGAAGGATGCAGCCAGATTTTCCCTGTTTCATGCACTGCGCACGATTGATTATCATGGAGCAGAACGGATTGTACGTATTAATGGTCTGGACACGCCTTTCTGGAAGGAAGATATCCGCTGCGCAGTAGCCGGTGGATGTGATGGCATCCGTATTCCTAAGACAGAGACAGCGCAGGATGTAAAAATAGTGGAGCAGCAAATTTTAAAGGCGGAGAATGAATTTGGCAGACCGGAGAACAGTACCTTAATTATGGCAGCGATAGAATCGGCAAGAGGTGTGGTGAAGGCATTAGAAATTTGCGAGGCTTCGAAAAGGCTGTTTGGTATCGCACTGTCCGGTGGAGATTACACGAAAGATCTGCATACCCACATTACGGGAACCGGAATAGACTGATGGGAGCAAGACAGCAGCTTGTCATTGCTGCGCGGGCAGCAGGTGTGCAATGTTTTGATACCGTTTATACAGATCTGGAGAACGAAGATGGTTTTCGAGAAGATGTCAATACGATTCACCTGATGGGATTTGACGGGAAATCAATTATCAATCCAAGACAGATTCATATTGTACATGAAATTTTTACACCGAAAGAAAAAGAGATTATTTTTGCGGAAAAAGTAGTCCGTGAGATTGATAGCAAAAAGGCACAGGGAATCGGTGTATTTACTGTGGACGGAAAGATGATTGATATTGCATTTTATGATGGTGCAAAGCGAATAATCGAACTGGCCAAGGCTTCCGGTGTGTACGAGGGGGAACTGTAAGATGAAAAATGCAGTAGGGAGAGAAATTCCCGAGGAAATATTGAAGGCAACAGGAAAAGAAGTATTTCACGGAGTGCATTATTATGATGGTTATGAATATCAGAAAGATGGTCCGAAAACCGCTGCGTGGTGAATTCCGATGGCAGCAAATTGGTGAAAACAATTCATGAGGCACTGGTGAAATGTGAAATCCGGGATGGCATGACAATTGGATTTCATCATCATTCCGGGATGGTGATCTGGTTGTAAATATGGTGATGGAAGAAATCCATAAAATGGGTATTAAAAATATTACCATTTGTGCCAGTTCTCTGGGGAAAGCGCATGCAGGACTGGTACCGTACATGGAAGATGGAACGATTACAGGAATCCAGTCTTCTGGTGTGCGCGGTGAGATTGGAAAAGCGATTTCTGAGGGAAAACTGAAAGGGCTTGCAGTGATGCGCTCCCACGGCGGCAGAGTTCGGGCAATCGAAACAGGGGAAGTACACCTGGATATTGCATTTATCGGAGCACCGACTTGTGATGATTATGGAAACTGTCGTGGTATCGGTGGAAAAGCAGATTGTGGAGTATTGTCCTATGCGATGGTAGATGCTGATTATGCGGACCGGGTCGTAGCAATTACGGACTGTCTGGTGCCGTTTCCTAATTTTCCGGCACATATTTCCATGACAAAGGTAGATTATGTAGTAGTGGTAGATGCAATCGGAGATCCCAAGAAAATTGCAACAGGTGCAGCGAAACCGACGAAAGATATGAGAAAACTGATGATGGCGGATTACTGTACACGATTTGTCACTTCTACCCCGTACTTTAAAGATGGATTTTCTTATCAGACCGGTGTGGGAGGCGCATCTATCGCTTCCACCATTCGTTGGCAAAAATCATGAAGGAACGTGGAATCCGTATGCGTTTCGGCGTCGGAGGATTGACGAAACCGATGTGTGATCTTCTGGATAACAATCAGGTTGATGTACTTCTGGATACGCAGGATTTTGATCTGGATGCGGTAGAATCAGTAAAAGATATCAGGCATTTCAGAATCAGTGCCGGTGAATATGCAGATCCTTTTAACAAGGGCGCAGTAGTCAACAAACTGGATTTTGTGATTCTGGCAGCATTGGAAGTTGATGTAAATTTCAATTGCAATGTTGTAGTAGGTTCCGATGGCGTTATAACAGGCGCGCAGGGAGGTCATCCGGATACGGCGGCAGGCGCAAAATGCACCATTGTACTGACTCCATTATTGCAAGGAAGAATTCCGGCAATCTGTACGGAAGTAACAACAGTGACAACACCGGGAGAATCTGTAGATGTAGTCATCACGGAATATGGAGTTGCAGTTAATCCACTGCGAAAAGATCTGCTGGAAGCGGTAAAAACAGTGGACTTCCGCTGAAAACGATAGAAGAACTTCGGGATTTGGCTTACCGGATTGCAGGAGAACCGGAGAAAGTAGAATTTGGCGAACGTATTGTAGGAATTATTGAAAGCAGAGACGGAACCATCATGGATGTAGTTCGTCAGATTAAACCATTCCAATTTAAAGAGGAAAAGAAGGTACTCCCGGAGTCAGTACATAAATAAGAGAAGGAGGGCAGGCAGTGGGGGACTATATGGAAGAAACAGGGGATCCTTTTACCGGGAAAAAGAAAGAGGAACTCAAAAAATTTCTGGAATACATGGGACTTACTTATGATGAGCAGATTACGCATTCTATCGTATTGCGAAAAGAGAAAGAAATCATAGCAACTGCTTCCTGCCAGAAAAATATCATAAAATGTGTTGCGGTATCAGAAGCGTATCAAGGACAGAATCTGCTGGCGCATCTTATGACATCTCTGATTGAATATTTTTATGGAATGGGAATTTCTCATTTTTTTGGATTTACCAAGCCTCAGAACAAGGAACTGTTTTGTAGTATGGGAATGTATCCGGTGACACAGACAGAAAAAATTCTTCTTCTGGAAAATGACAAAAACGGACTTGAAAAATTCCTGAAACGATTAAAAAAAGAAACACAGGAACAACAGAAGTGCAAAGTGGAAAACAGGCATGAAAACGGTATTGGGGCAGTGGTTATGAATTGTAATCCTTTACCAGGGGACATGAATACCTGATCCGGGAGGCGGCAAAAAAAACAAATGGCTGCACATTTTTATCCTCTCAGAAGAACAGAGCTTTCTGACAACGAGAGAACGGTATCAGTTGGTAAAAGAAGGAATACAGGAAATTCCAAATGTGATTCTTCACCAGACCTCAGAATACATGATTTCGCCGGCTGTGTTTCCGACATATTTTATCAAAGAAAAAGCGAAAGCCTATGAGATGAATTGCCAGTTGGATATTCAGTTATTTGGAGAGCGTATTGCACCGGAACTTAATATAACGGATCGCTATGTAGGCAGTGAACCGGCCTGCGATGTGACACATACCTATAACCAGTGCTTACGGGAGCAGCTGCCGTGCTATCAGATCCGCTTTCATGAAATTCCCCGAAAAACATATGGAGACCAGATCATCAGTGCATCTGAGGTCAGAAAAAGATATGCGGAAAATCAATTAAAAAGCGTCTGCGGGATGCTTCCGGAAAGTACCTGGCGCTATCTGGAAAGGAAAAAGAATGAAAACGGAAAATAAGGTTTCCTTAGAGCAGGTATTGTGGAGCCGAGAAAAAAGGGTGGCAACGCAGAAAGAGCTTCTTGAAAAATATCCGGGTACCTTAATCTGCTTTATGCTCAATATTCCGGGTCCGGAAAGGTAAATGAACTTTTCGAAAAAGGTCTTTTATGAAGGACTAGAAAAGATACAGAATAAGCTGGAAACGGAAAAAATTTCGACGGAAGTCCGGCTGGTACAAGAAAACATAACCGGATATGAAGGATATTTGGTTGTGAAAGCAGACGGCTGCCAGGTGAAAAAGCTTATGATTGCTTTGGAAGAGACGAAGATCGGGAGACTGTATGATATTGATGTATTGGAAAAAGAAAATACGAAAATCAGCAGAAAGGATCTTGGATTCCGGAAAGAAAATGTCTGTTATGCGACAACCCGGCCTGCCAGTGTGGCAGAAGCAGAAAACATTCGATCGAAGAATTGAGAAAAAAGATCTATGGTATCATATGGGAAGAACAGCTGCAAAGAGGCGTAGCTGCTGAGATCAGTCAGGCACTGATGGAGGAAGTGTATACAACACCAAAACCAGGCTTAGTAGACCGGGAGGATACCGGTGCGCATACAGATATGAACTGTCAGACATTTCAAAAGAGTACAGAGCGATCGCCGAAGATCTGGCGGCAATGTTTGAAGCCGGGTATTCCTGGGAGGCAGATCCGAAGACATTGTTTCCCCTTCTCAGAGAAAGAGGAAAAAAGACGGAAGAAAAAATGTTTGTTGCAACCGGAGGAGTCAATACGCACAAAGGAATCATTTTTACGATTGGCATTCTTGCAGCTGCAGCCGGAATTTCCCTGAGAAATTACGGAAAAATCGAGTCGGAGAATGTTTGCCGAATCAGTATGGAAATGACAAAAAAAGAGCTAGAACAAGATCTGAGGAAACTAAAACAAAGCTCGGGGATCACACATGGAGAAAAAATTTACTGTCATCTGGGCGAGAAAGGAGTCCGGGGACTGGCGATGAGCGGATATCCGATTCTGTGTGAACTTACGGTTCCTCATATGAAACAGTATATAGCAAATAACAGGGATCAAAATCAGATCAATGTACAGATTCTTCTTGAGATTATAGGAGAGCTTACGGACACAAATGTCATCAGCAGAACCAGTGAGAAAGAAATGCGATGGCTGCAAACAGAAGCAAGGGCAATTCTTAAGACAGGTGGTGCTTTTTGCGCGGAGGGTTTGCAAAAAGTGCGAGAACTGAATCAGATTTGTATCCGGAAAAATATGAGTCCGGGAGGAGCTGCGGATTTACTTGCGGCAACGATTTTTTGTGCCGCATGGAAACCTTGATGGAACGTTTGAAAAGTATAACATAATAAAAATATATGACGCTGTCATTGATCTTAAAATGTACGGTCGCTCTTAATGCTGAATATTTTCAGCTGTTAAGAGCGGCCGTTTATGTTGGAAATATACGGCAGTATTGTCGGAAGAAAATGGTTACTGTTTGCCTGAAGGTTGATTGCATCAAAAAAAGGAGTCTGCTATACTGTAGCTATGTTTATTTTCTTGGCAGAAGTGGATCAGAACAGGAGGAGCGAAACATGAGTCTGCAGTTTATTATGGGAAATTCGGGAGCTGGAAAGTCGAGATATGCGTATCAGAAAATTCTGGCGGAAGCGATGCGCCACCCGGAGAAAACTTATCTGATCATTGTGCCGGAGCAGTTTACAATGCAGACGCAGAAAGAGCTTGTGTCACTGCATCCGGCGGGCGGTATTTTAAATGTTGATATCTTGAGCTTCCAGCGTCTGGCTTACCGTATTTTTGAGGAGACCGGAGGCAGTCTGTACCCGGTGCTCGAAGAAACGGGAAAGAGTCTTGTGGTAAAACGCGTTGCACAGGAGAAGAAAAAGGAGCTGACGATTCTTGGAAGTACGTTAAAGAGAACCGGCGCAGTTTCGCAGATGAAATCGTTGATTTCCGAGCTGAAGCAGTATCAGATTGCGCCGTCCGAGCTTGATACGTGGGCGGAGGAGACGGGAGAGAAAAAGCTGCTGGCAGCAAAGCTGAAGGACACCGGGGTAATCTACCGTGCATTTGAAGAATATCTGGAAAATCGCTACGTGACGGCGGAGGATGTGCTGGAAGTTCTGGCGGGAAAGCTGGAAGAATCATCACTCATTCGAAACAGTGAGGTACTGGTGGACGGATTTACCGGATTTACGCCAGTACAGATCGGTGTGCTTGGAAAACTGTTCCGGCTTTGTGAAAAGGTCTATGTGACGATTATTATGGATGAGCGGGAGGATCCGTATAAAAAGGCGATCCCGCACCAGCTCTTTGCGATGAGCCGCCAGCTGATTCAACAGCTTATGAAAGCGGCAGACGAAGCAGGGTGCCCAGTGGAGCCGGAAATCTGGGTCAGACGCTCGGGATATGGCCGTTTTCAGTCGGGAAGCATGATGGATCAGTTGGAACAGAACCTGTTTCGATATGGAATAAGAAGGATTGTCGGAACAGAGGCAGGAAAAAGAGCAGAGTCAAAAGCAGGGGCAGGAACAAATGGAAAGAACAAAAAAGAAATTGGGCCAAGCACGCTGGAAAATGCACAGAAAACGAAAAAGGAGCATTTGGAGTCCGGACAAAATCTGAAACAGCAGGGTATTTACATTAGTGTAGCGCCATCTCCACGTGCGGAGCTCGAGGAAACGGTGCGCCTGATCCGGCGCATGGTGCGTGAGGAGAAGATGCGGTACCAGGATTTTGCCGTTCTGACCGGAGATCTTTCTATTTATGGCACATATGCGCGGGAAATTTTTGAAAAATGCGGCATTCCGTACTTTGTGGACGAAAAGCATTCTGTGCTGATGAATCCGTTCGTGGAATTTCTGCGCGCGGCGATCGAGATGGTGGTACAGAGCTTTTCCTACGAGAGCGTCTTCCGTTATCTGCGTTGCGGTCTCTCGAGTCTGAACCGTGCGGAGACAGATGCGATGGAAAATTATGTACTCGCGCTTGGAATCCGCGGACTAAAAGCGTATGCGGAAACGTGGACGAGGGGGTATCGCAGCATCAAACCGGATGAAGTGCCGCAGCGCAATCTTCTTCGGGAAAAATTCTATGAGGAGGTTCAGCCGTTTGCGGAACAGATGAAGAAAAAAGATGCCACGGTGCGGGAACGGACGGAGGCATTGTATGCGCTTGTCGTTCAGAATCAGGTACAGGAAAAGCTCGAAGAGCGACGGTGTCAGTTTGAACAGCAGGGTCAGGAGGCATTTGCAAAAGAATACAGCCAGATTTATGGCATCGTTATGGAACTGCTAGACAAGATTGTCGAGGTGCTTGGCGATGAAAAAATGACGTTGGCAGAGTATCAGGAGATTCTGGAGGCTGGCTTTGCAGAGGCTTCTGTTGGCATTATTCCGCCGACCGCGGACCAGGTACTGATCGGTGACAATGAGAGATCACGTCTGAAGGATATCCGTGTGTTGTTTTTCGTCGGTGTGAACGACGGGCTGATTCCGCGTCACGACGCGGGAGGCGGTATTCTCTCGGAGTATGACCGCGAGGAGCTGGAGCGCGCGGATGCAAAACTCTCCCCGACGGCGCGGGAGACGATGTATCAGCAGAAATTCCATCTCTACCGAAATCTGACGAAGCCGTCGGAGCGGCTGTACCTTTCCTTTGCGAAAGCGGGCGCGTCCGGCGAGGCGCAGAATCCGTCGTATCTGATCAATGAAATCCGGAAACTCTTCCCGGAAATTCTGGTGCGGGATATCGAAAAAGAAGAAAATCCGGAGGAAAAACTGGAAATGCCGCGTTCCGGGGAGGCACTGTTTCTGGAGGAGCTTGGAAAGGCGGCAGAGGGCGAGATGAATCCGCTGTTTGAAGAGCTTTACCGCTGGTATGCGGCACATCCGGAGGCGGGGATTCCGGCGGAGACGTATCGGAAGGCTGCCTTTCTGCGCTGTGCGGACGGTGTGATCGGAAGGAGTGCGGCATCGGCGCTGTACGGGGATACCCTGAAAAACAGTGCGACACGGCTGGAAAAGTATGCGGCATGTGCGTTTGCCCACTTTATGGAGTTCGGACTCCAGATCCGCGATCGGGATCAGTATGAACTGAAAGCGGCAGATATGGGAACGGTCATGCATGAAGCGCTCGAAAAGTTTCAAAAAAACTGCAGGAAAATGGCGAGACATGGAAGACTGTCGGGGATGATACCCGTGACCGCCTGATCGAGGAGTGCGTCGAGGAGACGATGGCAGATTACGGAAACACGATTTTCCAGAGCTCAAGCCGGAATCAGTATCGCATCATCGCGTAAAGCGGATTCTGAAACGGACGGTGTGGGCGCTGCAGCAGCAGATTCGGCAGGGAGAATTTGAGCCGGGAGAGTTTGAGGTTTCCTTTTCCATGGAGGATTCACTGTCGGCGATCAACATTGATCTGTCGGAGCATGAGAAGATGCGCCTGCGCGGACGGATTGACCGCGTGGATCTCTGTGAGACGGACGATAAGGTCTATGTGAAAATTATCGATTACAAGACGGGAAATACATCGCTTGACCTGGTGGCGCTCTATTATGGGTTACAGCTGCAGCTGGCAGTTTATCTGGATGCGGCGGTGGAGCTGGAGCAGAAAAAGCATCCGGGTAAGCTGGTGGAGCCTGCGGGGGTATTTTATTATCATATTGATGATCCGATCCTCGATCAGGAAGAAGATGAGACCGATGAGGCGTGGGGCAGACGGATGCTGAAAGCGCTGCGGATGGATGGCCTTGTAAATGCAGATCGGAAGGTGGTGGAGCTTCTCGACCGTGTACTCGAGGACGGAACGACGTCGGATGTGATTCCGGTTGGAAAGAAGAAGGATGGTAGCTATACGAGTTATTCGAAAGTGGCATCGTCGGAGCAGTTTGATGTGATTCGGACATACACCAGAAAGAAGGTACGTGAGATCGGCGAGGGCATTTTCTCGGGAAATGTAAAAATTTCGCCGTTTCAGCGGGATGGAGCAACGGCATGCGCATATTGCGAATATCAGGGAATCTGCGGATTCGATCAGAAAATTCAGGGATATGAATACCGTAAATTAAAGGGCATGGATACAGAACTGCTGATGAAGGCAATGCAGGAGACAGCACAAAGAGATCAAAAAGAGTGACTGCTTTTGAAAAAGTGAAATATGGTGCATTTTTTCCAAGTGAGGGAAAGAAAATCAGCCAGAAAGAAGAGGGAAAGAACATGGCAGTAAAATGGACAGCGGAACAGCAGAAAGTCATTGATGCGAGAGACCGGAATCTTCTGGTCAGCGCGGCAGCGGGTTCCGGAAAGACAGCGGTTCTGGTAGAGCGGATCCTTGCAATGGTGAAAGACCCTGTGCATCCAATCGACATTGACCAGCTTCTTGTCGTAACCTTTACGCGTGCGGCGGCAGGAGAAATGAAAGAGAGAATCGGCCGCGCTCTGCAGCAGAGCCTTGCGGAAAACCCGGAAAATGAGCATTTACAGCGGCAGCAGACCCTGCTTCACCATGCGCAGATCAGCACAATTCACGGTTTCTGTTCCTATGTGATAAAAAATTACTTTCAGATGATCGATCTCGATCCGGTGTACCGCATGGCGGATGAAGGGGAGATCCGTCTGATGAAAAGCGATGTGATCCAGAAGGTCATGGAAGAACGCTTTACGGAAAAGGAGTCTGCATTTACACGGTTTGTGGAGAGCTACGCGGCGGGCAAGCAGGATGACGGGCTCGATGCACTTGTGCTGAAACTGTATGAGTTTTCCATGAGCTATCCATGGCCGGAGCAGTGGCTCGAAGAGTGCCGGGCGGCGTACCAGATGGATTCACCGGAAGCAGTGCAGGAGAGTATCTGGGTACAGGAGCTGATGAGCGAGGCGAAAAAGCGGCTCTCGAGTATTCTGGAAGGGATTCAGGAAAACCGGAAAACAGCAGTAAGCTCTGGAGGACCGTATTTATATGATGAGGCGCTGGCTTCTGACCAGCAGATGGTGGAAGAACTGCTGGAAACAGAATCGTTTGATGAACTGGTGCGCGCGATGGCCGGAATGAAGTTTAAAGCACTTTCGCGGAAAAAGGCAGACGATGTGAGTGAAACGCTGAAAGATCAGGTAAAGGCGGAGCGCGATGCATGCAAAAAGGAGCTGCAGAAGTTAAAGGAGCAGTTTTTTGAGAAGGACAGCGCTGCGATTGCGGAGGAGATTGCCGACTGCCGGGAGCGATCGGGGTGCTGATTGATCTGACGGAGCAGTTTGCGAAAGCGTTTGCGGAGAAAAAACGGAGCAAAAATATTCTCGATTATGCCGATCTGGAACACTTTGCGCTTGAAATTCTCGTGCAGCAAAAAGACGGCTGCCTGGTGCGGACCGATGCGGCGCGGGAACTGTCGGAGCAGTTCCGGGAAATTATGATCGATGAGTACCAGGACAGCAACTTTATCCAGGAGGCACTGCTCTCTGCGGTGTCCGGTGAGGAGGACGGCAGGTGGAACCGGTTTATGGTCGGCGATATCAAGCAGAGTATCTATGGTTTTCGTTTGGCGCGGCCGGAGCTGTTTCTGGAAAAATATCACACGTATCAAAAAGAGGGAGAAAGTCAGCAGAGGATTGATCTCGACAAAAACTTTCGAAGCCGGCCGGAGGTGCTTGCGACGGCGAACTATGTATTCCGAAAACTCATGAGCCCGGAGCTTGGCGGCATTGCGTACGATGAGGCGGCGAGCCTTCATGCGGGTGCGGCGTTCCCGAAAAAAGAAGAAGGAAATATGGATCCGTGGCAGAGGGCATACGAAACGGAGCTTCTGCTGCTGGACGACCAGGCGCCGGAGCTGGAAGATGATAAATCCCGCGAGACGAAGATGGAAACGGAGGCGGCTGCCGTTGCGGCGCGCATCCGGGAAATGGTTGGAAATGAGGAAGTTGTGGATAAGGAGACCGGGGAATACCGGAAAATCCAGTACCGGGATATCGTCATTTTGCTCCGTGCGGTCAGCGGCTGGTCGGAGACTTTCTCCCGTGTGCTCCAGGCGGCTGGAATTCCGGCTTACAGTACATCAAAAACAGGGTACTTTTCCACGCAGGAAATTGTTACGGTGCTGAATTATCTGCACCTGTGTGATAATCCATGTCAGGAGATTCCATTTACGGCCATTCTGCGTTCCCCCATCTGCGGATGCACAGACACGGAGCTTGCGGCGGTGCGTTGTGTGGATAAAGACGTGAAAATTTACGAGGCATGTGGAAAATATGCGGCGATGGGGGATGATGAAGCACTCCGGGAGAAGCTGAGGAGGTTCCTTGCACAGCTCGAAACGCTGCGAAGCCGCGTGCCGTATACGCCGATCCATGAGCTGATCACACAGATTCTCGAGGAGACGGGCTACGGCGCTATGCATCTGCAATGCCGGGCGGTGTGCAGCGGCGGGCAAATCTGGAGATGCTGGTGGAAAAGGCGGTGGAATTTGAGGCGACGAGTTACCGTGGACTGTTCAACTTTATCCGTTATATCGAGCAGCTTCAGAAGTATGAAGTCGATTTCGGCGAGGTGAATATTTACGGGGAGAGCGCAGACACGGTGCGTATCATGAGTATTCACAAGAGTAAAGGACTGGAATTCCCGGTTGTGTTCCTCTCGGGCATGGGCAAATCGTTTAACCAGATGGACAGCCGTGCGGCGCTTGTACTCCATTCCCGCATGGGCATCGGCGCGGATGCGATCAATCCGGAGCACCGCGTCCGTCAGGCGACACTGCCGCGGCAGATCATCCGGCAGAGCATGAAGCTGGAAAATCTGGCGGAGGAGCTGCGGGTGCTTTACGTTGCCATGACGCGACCGAAGGAGAAGCTGATTATGACGGGCATGGCGTCGAAGCTGGAGAGCCGCGTGAAGCAGTGCGCGGCGCATGCGGGGCGGCAGGAGGAGCTGCTGTCGTATCAGACATTGAGCAGTGCATCCGGGTATCTCGACTGGATTTTGCCGGCATTTTCGAGAAACCGGTGTTTCGACGGGCTGTATGAACAATTCGGTCTGGCAGGGAATGCGGACAATCCGCTGTATGCGGAGAAAATTCCGGTAACGATCCGCCTTGTATCACCGGCAGGACTTGTTGAGGGAGAGGTGCTGCATCAGATGGAGCGCGCGGTGAATGAGCAGAAAATCATGGAAATTCCGAAGCAGCCGCCGAGAGAAGCAGCGCTGAAGGAACTTGTGGAGGAGCGGTTTGCCTACCAGTATCCGTATGAGAAGGAAAAACAGATTCCGGTAAAGGTTACCGTTTCACAGCTGAAGAAGGCCGGGATGGAGGAATCCGAGATCGGAAAAGAGCTGTTTGCGCAGGAAGAACTCGTACCAATTGTGCCGGGCTTTCTGAAAAAGGATCATGTTGCGGCTCTGACGGGCTCTGACCGCGGAACGGCGTACCACCGCCTGCTGGAATGTCTCGATTACCGCAGAGCGTACAGCATCACAGAGCTGATGGCACAGACGGAGGAATTGATTGCAGAAGGAAAGATGACGAAAGAAGCAGCGGAATGCATTTATTTCAAATCGATCCTCGCTTTCGCAAAAAGTCCGGTTGGAATGCGGATGCGGAATGCCTTTTTGAATGAAACCCTGAAACGGGAGCAGCCGTTTGTGATGTCCGTTCCGGCAAGTGAGGCAGATCCGTCCTATCCGGAAGACGAAACCATTCTCGTGCAGGGAATCATTGACGCATGGTTCCCGGAGGGGGATGAGATTGTTCTTGTGGACTACAAAACGGACCGTGTGAAAGAAGTCGGGGAGCTGAAAAAGCGGTATGAAAAACAGCTCGCCTATTACCAGCAGGCACTGGAGCGGACGACAGGGAAGAAAGTGAAAGAGAAAATTATTTATTCGCTGGCACTGGATGAAGAGTTGGTATTGTAGGAAAAAACTACTAGAAAAAACAACTGTCAAAACAGGGATAAAGTATGATATCATAGTTGAGAAACAAACAGGTATTGAGAAACAAAGAGAAAAAAGGAGATTCAGCGATGATTCGAAAAATTGTTCAGATAGAGGAAGACAGATGTACAGGATGCGGGCTTTGTGCGCATGCCTGTCATGAAAGTGCGATTGCGATGGTTGACGGGAAGGCAAAGCTGATCCGGGATGACTACTGCGACGGATTCGGTGACTGCCTGCCGGTCTGTCCGGCAGATGCGATTTCGTTTGTGGAGCGGGAGGCGCTGCCGTACGATGAGGAGGCGGTAAAAGAGAACCAGCGGAAGGCAAAAGAGGCGGCCGGACAGGAGAATACCGGAGCAGGAAAAGCAGGTGAAAACGGCTGGGCGATTGACCGTGCAGATGCGCAGGAAAATTCTGCAGCAGTTCCGTCCCGGCTCCGCCAGTGGCCGGTGCAGATTAAGCTGGTGCAGGAGCGGGCTTCCATGTTTGCAGGAGCGGACCTTCTCGTTGCGGCGGACTGTACGGCGTATGCGTACGGAAACTTCCACCAGGATTTCATTCGGGATCATGTCGTTCTCGTAGGCTGTACAAAACTTGACGATATCGATTATTCCGAGAAACTTGCGCGGATTTTTATGTGCAATGATATTAAGAGTATCACGGTTGCACGCATGGAGGTTCCGTGCTGCGCAGGAATGGAGCGTGCCGTGAAGATGGCACTGAAAGAGAGTGGAAAGAAGATTCCGGTGAAAACTGTGGTGATTTCTACGGAGGGGGAAATTTTGTAGAAAATCAGATATAGTAATTAGCGTGTGCCCTTAAAAGTATTTTTAAAATTGGTACATTCTGCTTTGTGGAATACGTAAGACGAAAAAAATGAAAAGCTCGGTAAGAGGTATTAGAAAAATGAGTATGACGAAGATACAAGAGGAGCTTCTTGGTGCGCTGATCGGTCTGGCCCGGTCGGTAGATGGAAGAGGAGAAGCAGCAAAAGGTGAATCGCAGGAGTTTTCCAGCGGTGACAGCAATGGTCACGCCCGGACAAAGCCACGCATGAGATTCTGCTTGGCGGAATTTGTGCGGCAAATCCGGAAAAAGAGCTGAGGGAAGAAGAGGGGAAATCCTGGATTGTACGCGTGGAGGCAGAAAAGAACCGTCTGAATCCGGATTGCGCAGTGTGCAAGGGAAAATGCGGCAGAACAGATAACTATGATCTCGAAGAAATGGAGACAGATGAACCGTCGGACCGGGCACGAAAAGAGCAGATTCTTGCGGAATTGTTTCCGATGGCAGAAAAACTGCAGCAGCTTCGGAAAGAAACAAAAGAGCAAAACGAAGAATTGCAGGGGGCGGTTAATTTTTTGTATAAGGCATTGTTTGCGATTGGAAACTATGTCGGGGAAAAGAGTCTGCAGAGTGTGGTGCAGGAGATGAATAACCTTTTTGTTAAATTGGAAAATGTATTAAAATAAGTAGAAAATAAGAAAAATCCTCTGTCCGGAGTGTATAAAAAACCCCGGAAACAGGGGATTTTTGCGTTCTGCGCCAAGTGCATAAAACGTATTATCGCGTTTTCACAAAGTTTTGCAAAAGCAGACAAAATTGCAGACAGGCGCTTGCAACAGAAAAATGAATAGGTTATAACATTATAACAAGGCGGCAGGAGAACCAATACAAAGAAATGAGATTCTAGTGGCATATAAACAGAAAGAATACAGGGAAAAGATGAAAAGGGACGGAAGCGGGATGGAGAAGAAAAAGTATATCCTTCTGGATGTTGGCGGAACGGAAATCAAAGGAAGTGTGTCGGACAGAAATGGAGTAAGAACGAAAATCCGGAAATTTCCAGCACGGGCGCAGAAGAGCACAGAGAAGATTCTGGACAATTTTGCAAAGATCTGCCGGGAACTGATGATAGAAGCAGACGGAAGTGTTGTTGGAGTCGGGATGGCGATTCCGGGTCCGTTTGATTATGAAAATGGAATCAGCCGGATGCAGGGACTGAATAAGTACGATGCCATTTACGGGATTCCACTGGAAAGAGAAATCAAGGCGCGCGTGCCGGAACTTGGATCAGCACGATTTTTGTTTTTACATGACATTGAAGCATTTGCACTGGGAGAAAGCTGGTACGGAAACTGTCGTGATGTAGATAAAATTCTGTGCGTCTGCATCGGAACCGGCGCCGGATCTGCTTTTGTAGAAAACGGCAAAACAGTAAAAACGGGAAAAGGTGTGCCGGAAAATGGATGGATTTATCAACAGCCGTTTGGAGATTCCATTTTGGACGATTATCTTTCTGTGCGCGGGCTGGAGCAGATTAGCCTGGCAGTGACAGGAAAAGTGTGGAGTGGAAAAGAATTGTATGGTCTGGTAAAAGCGGGAAACATGGAGGCAGAAGAAGTCTGGAGAAGATTTGGAGCAGATGTGGCGGCTGGCCTTCTTCCTGTGCTGGAGGAATATCAGCCGGATCTGCTGCTTCTGGGCGGACAGATTGCAAAAAGTTTTCCTGGTTTGGAAAAGAACTGGAAAGAGAGTGCGAGAAAAGAAAGATTCGGATTCAGATAGAAACGGAAACATCCGGCCGTGCCATGGAAGGCCTGTTGTCACAGTTTCCTGAAAAAACACAATAGAGCAAAAATATTTTCAGAAACAAAAATACAATGCTATGGAGAGAAAAGAAGAAGGAGAAACTGCAAAAATGGATAGAAATCCGGGAGCACCGCCGCTGTATGCGCAGCTGGAACAGATTCTGAAACAGCAGATCGAATGCGGCACGTACAAAAAAGGAGATTTCTGCCAACAGAAAAAGAGCTGATGGAAAAGTACGAGCTTTCGCGTGTGACAGTACGCCAGGCGATGACGAATCTGGTACAGAGCGGTTACGCCCGTGCACGGCGCGGCATCGGAACAGATGTTGTCTACGAGAAAGTCGAAGAGCAGATGGAAGGTGTCATCAGCTTCACGGAAGAAATGAAAAAGCATCATATCGAAATGCAGACAACATACTGCAAGATGGAACTGATCAGTCCCGGGGAAACGGTAGCAAGAAGTCTGCAGATTCCATTGACGGAGCCATGTTATTGCCTGAAACGTGTGAGGAATGCTGTGGGAAAACCCATGGTCTATACCATTACGTATCTGAAAAAAATCTGCAAACTGCCAACAGAGCCGGAGCCATACATGGAATCGCTGTATCAGTATCTGTGGGAGGAGCATGGAATCTATATTGAATCCGGCCGGGATACGCTTGAGGCGGCACTTCCATCGGAAGAGGTGCAGAAAGCACTGAAAATTGATGCGCAGATGCCTATTTTTATCCGGACACGGCAGACATTTCGGAAGGGCGGCGAGGTTTTTGAATATTCGATCTGCTATTATCCGGGAAATCGTTATAAGTACACGGTGGAACTGTAAACATATGACATGTAAAAAAACGAAACCGGACAGAAGTGCGAAATCCGCCAGATGCGAAAGCGTTGAAACAAAGATGATAGGTCTGATCGGCGCAGGAAACACCCCAATGGATGGAAGAAAAATTAAGAAAAGGAAAAGAATCCAAATGAATTTAAAAAAGAAATATGGAAACTACGAATTACATCCGCAAATGAAAATCACAGGATATGAAAATGAAATCTGGGATGAAAAAAAGGAGATCATTGAAGAATTAAAACGGGCGGTTCAGGAAAAACAGAAAGAAAAGAAAACCTGTATTCTTTCCTTTGATCTGTATCCGGGTGTACGAAAAGAAGAAATGATGGAACTGGCAAATGCGCTGCAGCCGGATCGGATTTTTGATATCGAAGACTGCGCCAAAGACGAAGAAACGCTGTTAAGAGAATTTAACGATTACATCACCGATGACCGTGTTTTCGGTATCATGTGTCATAAAGCAATAGATACCTGGTTTGAGAGCGAAAAGCTGGAAACCATGAAAAAAGCAATTGAGACAGAATATGTGTCAGAATGTATGGAAGAAAAAGATACAAACGGTGGTCTGATCGTGATCGTTGGTACAGCGACAGAGCTTCTGGCCGAAGCAGATGTTCTTGTCTACTGTGATCTGACCCGCTGGGAAATTCAGCTCCGCTACCGGAGCGGCATGCCAAACTGGCACAGTACCAATTACAACGATCCGATCCTGACGAAATATAAACGGGGATTTTTCATTGAATGGCGTCTGGCAGACCGCTATAAAAAAGAGCGGTATGAAAAGTTCACGTATCTTCTGGATACGGAGAAAGAAAATGCACCGGTCCTTACAACGGGAAATGCCTTTCGAGGCGCACTGCAGCAGCTTTCCAGACAGCCATTTCGTATGGAGCCGTATTTTGATCCCGGCGTATGGGGCGGTCAGTGGATGAAGGAAAACTTTGGTCTGGATGCATCGAAGGAAAATTTCGCGTGGAGCTTTGACGGAGTTCCGGAGGAAAACAGCCTGAATCTGGAAATCGGCGGAAAAGGCTTAAAAGTACCGGCACAGGATCTTGTCTTCTATGCGCCGCATGAACTGTTGGGTGAAAGAGTCCACGGCCGGTTCGGCGCAGAATTCCCGATCCGTTTTGACCTGCTGGATACGATGGGCGGTCAGAACCTTTCCCTGCAGGTACATCCGCTGACCGAATATATCTATGAAAAATTCGGCATGCCATATACGCAGGATGAGAGCTACTATCTTCTGGATGCCGATGAAGATGAGGAAACGTATGTATACCTCGGCCTCAAAGAAGGTGTGGATAAAAAAGAGATGGGGCGGGAACTTCGTGCAGCAGAAAAAGGAGAAGAACTTTCCCTGCGGAAAAATATGTCAACAAAATTCCGGTCAAAAAACACGATCATGTGCTGATCCCGGCAGGAACGGTGCACTGTTCCGGAAAAAACACGATGGTGCTGGAAATCAGTGCGACACCGTATATCTTTACCTTCAAACTCTGGGACTGGGGCCGCCTTGGCATGGATGGACTGCCGCGTCCGATCCATCTCGACCACGGTATGAAAAATATCCAGTGGAACCGCGATACCAAATGGGTGTACGACAATATTGTCGGCCAGACCAGAACGCTGGAAAAAACAGAAAACTGTGAAGTAGAGCGCACCGGACTGCACAGCCGCGAGTTTATCGACACAATCCGCTATACACTTTCCGGGCCGCACACCGTCTCGATGGATGACACGGTTCATGTGATGAATCTCGTGGAGGGACGAAGTGCCCGCATCGAGAGCATGGATGGCAGCTTTGCACCGTTCACGGTACATTACGCAGAAACCGCCATCGTTCCGGCAGCGGTCGGAACATACCGGATTGTACCGGAAGAGGGCGAAATGATTAAAATGCTGGTAGCATCTGTGGGGTAAAGAGAGATAAAAATTTTGAACAACATAGAACAGGAAAAGGAGAAATTATCATGACACACAAAATCAGAGAAGTCTACATTGTACATCATTCCCATACCGACGTGGGTTACACCGATCTGCAGGAGCAGGTGATCTACAATCAGGCAAACAACATCCGCAGGGCGGTCGAACTGATTGAAAATGGAATCAAAAACAACACAACCCAGAAAGATCTGAAATGGAACTGTGAGACATGGTACTGCGTGGAGCAGTTTTTCAAAATGGCAACGGAGGAAGAAAAAGAAAAGTTTTTCGATCTGGTAAAAAAAGGAAACATCGGTCTGTCTGCCAATTATCTGAACTTTAATGATCTTGCCGACTGCAAATATCTGAAAGAAAAAATCCATACGATGCAGGAAATCTGCGGCGAAAAAGGAATCCAGATCAAAACAGCCATGATTGCAGATATTAATGGTATCTCCATGGGACAGCGCGATGCCCTGATCGAAAACGGAGTAGAATTTTTGTATACCAATATCCATACCCATCACGGCATGTATCCGCTGTATCAGAACCAGAAACCGTATTTCTGGGAAAATGAGAACGGACAGCGTCTGCTGGTATGGAATGGTGAGCATTATAACCTGGGAAATGCCCTCGGCATTGTTCTGAACAAAAATGTTAATTTTATGACGGAAAACTACTTCGGCAAAAAGAATGGTGATGTGACAGGACTTCTGGAAAATCTGCACACGAATCTGGCTGCGAGCATAAAGGAATATGAAGAAAACGGTTATCCGTACGATTTCTATATCACCAGTGTTTCCGGCGTTTTTTCGGATAATGCGCCGATCAACCCGGCCATTGCAGATACGGTTGCGCTGTTTAATGAAAAATATGGCGAAGAAGTCACCATGCATATGGTGACGCTTCAGGAATTGTATGACAAGATCCGGGATAAAGTGCAGGATGCACCGGTGTATCGAGGTGCCATCAATGACTGGTGGGGCAATGGCGTTGGAAGTACACCATATGCGGTGAAACATTACAAAGAGGCCGTACGACTGAACCATATCTGCGACCGACTGGAAGAAAAAACAGGGGTACATAACGAAGAACTGATTCAGCATATGGCGATAATTCTCTTTTATATGCAGAGCACACCTGGGGTCATTCTGCTACGGTAACGAATCCGTACGATACCATGGTGACAAATCTGGATATGCGGAAAAACAGTTATGCATCCAAAGCACATGAGGCAGCAGCGATGCGTAAAAATGAGCAGTGCCATAAACTGGGTGATATTCTGCGCTATTATAATCTGTCCGGTAAAGTGAAGGCGGTCTCCACAAGCCATCAAAAGAGAGTATTTCCGGTAGAATTTTACGTAGAAACCTTAAGTCTTTCTGCAGTTAAAGTAACCGATGACAAAACAAAACAGGAGATGGAGGTGCAGCTGTCTGCTCATCGCGCGGAGTCCTGATAAGTTTTCTGGCAGAATTTGAGCCAATGGAAGAGAAAACGTTCACGTACGAAGAGCAGCCGGCTCCGTCCCAGACCCTGTTCACCAGAACTGCCTGGGTAGGCGCAGAGCGGGTGCGCGATATTGTGAACACGTACGATCCGGAAAGTTACAAACTGCCTTACGGTCTGGAAAACGATTTCTTTCAGATCAAATGGAAAGTCGGAGAGGGTATTACCTCCTTTTACAATAAAAAAGCAGAGGTTGAAATGTGCAAATCCGGTCTGGAAACGTTCTTCACGCCGGTTTATGAACGCACCGAAATACGGAAGGGGGTTTATGCGGAACGCAGTCTGATCGGAAGAAATATCCGCGGACTTCACGCAGAGCAGTATCAGGGTGACCTTACGGATGTGAAAATTCTGGATCACGGACCGGTGTTTACCAAAGTAGAACTGATCTTTACCCTGGAGGGAACGTATCACAGCAGTATTGTGATCAAAATGTACCGTCATCTTCCGAAAATTGAGTTTTCTTACCGGGTAGCCAAAACATTAAGCGAGGATATCGAAAGCCTGTACCTTCCGTTATCGTTAAATCTTCCGGATGCGGAAGTGATGATCCAGAATGGAGGTGTTACCATGCGCCCTGGTATTGATCAGCTTCCTGGCACCAATATGGAATACTATATTGCGGATGAAGGGCTCGTTTACCGGACAAAAGATCAGACGATTCTGGTTAATACTTTTGACACACCGTTACTTTACATGGGGGAGATGGAATCCCACCCAATCCTTCTGTGCGATAACAAAGAGGAGAATAATAAACGGCCGGTTTACAGCTGGATTATGAATAACACATGGGAAACAAACTTCAAGATGGACCTGTCCGGATTCAGTGAATTCCGCTATGGAGTTGAGATTGTGGAGCAGGGAACCGCAGAGAAAGATATGGAAAGCCTGTCAGATAATGACAAGGGTGTGGTTACCTTTATTTGCGGGTAATCATTGTTCCGCGGTTTTACGGCGGTGTCAGGCAATGAGGCCATGGCTGTCTGGCGGTAGTATGAAAAACAGCAGAAGATGAAAAAAGACAGCGGGGAGTATGACAATTAGACGAAAAAGTCAGACTTTCCGCTGCTTTTTCGTTAAAAATGAAAACAGGCGAAAAAGTACTGCGTTAATATTAAGATGTTATGTGACTTAACACAAGAACACAGATTTTCTGTCTAAAAAATCAAAAGAAACAGAAGAATACTCCTCGATCTATACAAATTAGGACTGGAAAATAAGAATTTTAATATACAAAATAACGAAAAGGCTATTGACAATCTTTCCAAAGGATGTTAACATATAAAAACAAGTTAAGAAACAAATAGAGGGGCTGTTGGTAACATGGCAGAGAGAAAATCAGTATCCATGCAGGATCTGGCAGATAAGCTGGGCATCAGTAAAGTAACAGTTTCCAAGGCGCTGAACGGAAAAGACGGCGTGGGAGAAGAACTGAAAGAAAAGATTTTTACGCTTGCGAGAGAATCCGGTTATGTCCTTCCGGACTACGGAAAACGGAAGAGCAAAAAAGTCGGTATCATCATGAGTCCGCGGTTCAGCTCCGGAGACGAAGGAAAATTTTATATGGCAATGTACGAGCGGATCATCTACGAGCTGCAGAGAGCATCCTGCTCGAGTATCATGATTTCTCCGACAACAGCAACACTCCCGTCGGACATGAACACGATACAGACCAGAGGGCTGTTCGACGGCCTGATCTTTCTTGGTATTCTCGATAAGGGTGTCCGGGAGCAGATTGCACAGATTGATCTCCCGAAAGTGTATGTGGACATCTACGATCGAACCCACAAATCCGATTCCGTCATCACCGAGAATATTTACAGCTCCTATGAGCTGACCAATTACCTGATCCAGCAGGGCCACACAGACATCGGATTTGTCGGAACCGTAGGAAGTACAACCAGTATTTCCGACCGATATCTCGGATATCTGCGGAGAATGCTGGAGGAGGGAATTTCCCCAAAAAATGAGTGGAGAATCCCGGACCGAAGCGATGAAGGCATTGCCATTCCGCTTTTGCTACCGGAGAAGCTGCCCACCGCATTTGTCTGTAACTGCGATGCCACCGCATTCAAATTAGTGCAGGCATTAAAAGAGCGTGGAATCTGCGTACCGGAGGATGTTTCCGTGACCGGTTTTGATGATTCCATTTATGCACAACTGTGCAGTCCGCCGCTCACCACGGTTGCGGTTGACACCGACGCGATTGCACGTCTTGCGGCAAAACGTATGATCAAACATATGAATGAACCGCAGAAAAAGAGCGGCGAGGTATACCGCATTCCCGGAAAGATTATTTACCGGGATTCCGTTTGTAAGATAAACGGATAAAGTGATAAGCGAGCAATCGGGAGAAGGAGGAAAAAATCTTGAGTAAACCAAGCAAAAAGAAAAAAGGACGCTGGACCAAGAATGACACGGAGCTGACCGTCATGGCGCTGCCGACCACCATCTGGTATATTCTGTTCTGCTTCCTGCCTATGTTCGGTCTGATCATTGCGTTCAAGAATTACAAAATCACCGGCGGAAAGAGTTTCATTTATAACCTGCTCCACAGTGACTGGGCCGGCTTCAAAAACTTTTCGTTCCTGATCAGATCCAACGACCTGTTCGTCATCCTGAGAAACACAATCCTGTATAACCTTGCATTTATCGTTCTTGGTATGGTATTTTCCGTAGGACTGGCTATCATGATCAGCCTGCTGCACAACAAAAGAGCGTCGAAGGTATATCAGACGATGATGTTCTTCCATATTTCATGTCATGGGTTGTAGCTTCCTACTTCCTGGATGCATTCCTGAACCAGGACAACGGTCTGATCAACAGTATAATGAGAAATGCAGGCAAGGAACCGATTCAGTGGTACATGAGTGCCGGTGTATGGCCATTTATCCTGATCTTCATGTATCTGTGGAAATCTACCGGATACAACATGGTTATCTACCTGTCCAGCATTTCCGGTATTGATACCACACTGTACGAGCAGCCGTTATGGACGGCGCCAACAAGAGACAGCAGGTATGGCACATTACCCTGCCTTGCTTAAAGAGTGTCATCATCATGATGTTCATTCTGAATGTCGGAAAGGTCTTCTACTCCGACTTCGGACTGTTCTTCCAGCTTTCTCAGGGAGCAAGCGGTCGATCTTCAAAACGACAGCAACTATCGACACATATGTATACAACGCACTGCAGTCTTCCACTCCGATCGGAATGACTTCTGCGGCAACATTCTTCCAGTCTGTTGCATGCTGCATCACCATCCTTCTTGCCAATGCCATTGTGAAGAAGATTGATGAAGACAGCGCGATTATTTAAGGAGGTACGAAAATGGCAAAAAAGAAAAAAGATCTTGATCTGGCTTCCTCTTCACATTTAAATCAGATCCAGGGATCTACAAATGCAATTTTCAATGTTATTTTTGTGATCCTCGCCCTGGCCTGTATTATCCCGGTGGTATTCATTTTTATGATCTCGATTTCTTCCGAGCATTCGATCAAGATGAACGGCTACCAGTTTATTCCGAGCGCATACTCGCTGGATTCCTACAAATTCCTTCTTCGGGAAGGACAGATGATCCTGACAGCACTTGGCGTTTCCGTTGCGGTAACGGTTATCGGTACGGTAATCGGAGTTGCCCTTACAATGCTGATGGGTTACGTTCTTTCCAGAAGCACCTACAAACTGAACGGATTCTTCACCATGGTCGTTTTTATTCCAATGATCTTCAATGGTGGTATGATTTCTTCTTATGTAGTTAACACACAGTTCCTCAACCTGAAAAACAGTATCTGGGCGCTGATCCTTCCGCTTTGTGTTTCTTCGTTCAACGTTGTTATCTGTAAAACGTTCTTCAAGACCAACATTCCGGAATCCATCATTGAGTCGGCACAGATCGACGGAGCAACCCAGTTCCAGATTTTCGGAAAGATCGCCCTGCCGCTGTCGAAACCGCTGATGGCAACGATCGCCCTGTTCCTCACCTTCGGTTACTGGAACGACTGGTTCCAGTCTTCCCTGTACATCAGCGATACCAAGCTGTATTCCCTGCAGGCTCTGCTGGATCACGTACAGAGAAATATTGAGATGATGGCAAACAACCCGTCTCTTGGCGTTACCACGGCACAGTACATGAACTCGATGCCAAAAGAGGGCGCCCGTATGGCGATGGCAATCATCATCATCATCCCGATCGCATGCTGCTATCCGTTCTTCCAGAAATACTTCATTTCCGGTCTGACGGTCGGTGCGGTAAAAGGCTGATCGACCATTTACCTTTATGGATCTCATACTGAAGCAAAAGGCTTCGGTTAAGGATAATTTCAACATTCTATATTTTATATCAGGAGGATGCTACAATGAAAAAGAAACAGTTTTTAGCTCTTGCACTTTCTGCTGTTATGGCCGGTGGCATGCTGGCAGGCTGCGGAAGCAGCAACGGAAGCAGCAGCTCTTCAAAGAGTGATGCAAAAGATGAAGTTGTTACACTGAAATGGATTCAGGTTGGTAACGGAATGCCGAAGGATTATGATGAGTGGCTTGCACAGATCAACCCATATCTGGAGGAGAAAATCGGCGTTAATGTAGACATGGAGATCGTTCCGTGGGGTGACTGGGATAACAGAAGAAGCGTTATCACAAACTCCGGCGAGTATTTCGATATCCTGTTCACCGACCAGAACCGTTACTCTTCTGAGGTGAACACCGGCGCACTGATGGACATTACAGATCTGCTCAAAGACAACGCTTCCGAGCTGTATGACATGATTCCGGAAGATTACTGGAAAGCAGTAGAAGTAAATGGAAAAATCTACGGCGTACCGACCTACAAAGACAGCTCCCTTTCCGAGTACTTTGTATGGGATCAGGATATTGCAGACAAATATAACATTGATGTAAATTCTGTAACAGATTTCAATACTCTGTACGATGCTCTGAAGACAGTAAAAGAGGGCGAAGGCGGATCTCCGTACTTCATGTCCAAAAATGGTGCAAACTTCCTGCTGAACCTGAACTACGATGATTTAAGCTCCGGACTTCCGGCAATCGGCGTTAAATACGGCGATGACAGCAAGACCGTTGTCAATCCGCTGGATGACGAAGAAATCCTTTCCAACCTGGATATCGTTCGTAAAATGTATCAGGAGGGCATCATCAACGGAGACGCTCCGACAGCAGATGATTCCAGCAAATACGCAATGTTCTTTGTTGCACAGGGATGGAGCGGCGCTGCAAAAACAACATGGGGTCCGAACAATGGTATCGCCAATTGTTCAGCAGTACAGTATGGCAACACAGTCGTTTCCAACACAACTGTACGTGGTTCCATCAATGGTATTTACTCCGGATGCAAGCACCCGGACAAAGCACTTCAGCTTCTGAACCTGGTAAATACGGATTCCAAAGTACGTGACTGGTTCTACTATGGAGCAGAAGGAAAAGACTTCGAGTACACCGATGACAATAAGGTACACCGCCTGACCACTGACTGGGGTATGGCCGGATATACCAGGGTACTTTCTTCAACGTAACTCAGACAGACGATGTTGACTTCAACCAGTGGGATGAAGTAGAAGAGCTGAACGAGAAAGCAACTCCGTCTGAGATGCTTGGATTCAACCTGGATACCTCCAACATCGAAACAGAGCTTGCAAACTGCCGTGCCGTATATGAGAAATACTATTCTGAGTTATTCACCGGCGCACAGGATCCGAGAGAGCTTGTAAAAACAATCGATGCAGAGCTTGAGACCGCAGGCTGGGAGACCATCCGCGAAGAAGCTCAGAAACAGATTGACGCACAGAAATAAGTCTGATACATTAATTTTATAAGAACTACAACAGGGCATTTTCGATTGCGGAGATGCCCTGTTGTAGAATAACGGGAAATGAGAAAAATTGAGCGAAAGGATGAAAAAAGAATGAAAGAGACCTTACCAAAGTCCATTCAGGAGCTGATTTTAAGCCTGAGAGAAAAACTGAAAGACGAGCCGGAAATCGTTGATATGTTTGAACGATGCTACTCCAATACCCTCGACACAACCGTAAAGAAAATGGAGGACGGCAGCACCTACGTCATCACCGGAGATATCCCGGCCATGTGGCTGCGTGACTCGGTAGCACAGCTGCGCCCTTACCTGGTGCCGGCACAGAACGACCCGGAGCTGGCTGACCTGATCGCGGGCCTGATCCGCCGCCAGTTTATGTGCATCAACATCGATCCATACGCAAACGCTTCAACGAAGGACCGAACGGCAACTGCTGGGAGAAGGACGAGACCGATATGGGACCGTGGATCTGGGAGAGAAAGTATGAGATCGATTCCCTCTGCTATCCGCTGCAGTTCTCCTACCTGTCTGGAAGAATACCGGAAGAACCGATCAGTTTGACGAGGTTTTCTGGGAGGGTGTTGACAAAATCCTGACTGTATTTGAGACCGAAATGAATCACGAGGAGAAATCCCCGTACAGCTTCATCCGTAAAAACTGCTCCTACACCGATACGCTTTCCCGCGACGGAAAAGGTGCGCAGGTAAAATCCGGCATTGGCCTGATCTGGTCCGGTTTCCGTCCAAGCGACGACTCCTGCCGTTACGGATATCTGATTCCGTCCAATATGTTTGCGGTTGTTGTTCTGAACTACCTGAAAGAGATCGCAGATTTTGTCGGCGGTAAAGAGGAGATTGCAAAGAAAGCAGAAGAAATGGCAAAGACCGTAAAAGATGCGATTGAAACGTATGGTACGACTCATATCTGGGGACTGGGCGATGTTTATGCATACGAAGTAGATGGTTTTGGCCAGTACAATCTGATGGATGATGCCAATGTACCGAGCCTTCTGGCTATGAGCTATCTGGGCTATGAGCCAAAGAGCCAGGAAGTGGCTGACAACACAAGAAAGCTGATCTTAAGCGAGGCAAACCCGTTCTATTATGCAGGAACGAAGCTTTCCGGTATCGGAAGCCCGCACACACCGGTCCGCTACGTATGGCATATCTCCAAAGCCATCGAGGGGCTGACCGCACCGACAAAAGAAGAGAAACATCAGATGATTCAGGAACTGATGGCAACCGATGGCGGCACAGGCCTCATGCACGAAGGTGTCTTCGTAGATGACCCGACCGTTTACACCAGAGAGTGGTTCTCCTGGGCAAACGCAATGTTCTGCGAGCTTGTGATGCAGTACTGCGGATATGAGATTAAGAAATAAGAGTTTTCAAATAAAATAGAAACGTTGGAAAAGCGGCTTTTCGGAAGATTCCGGAGAGCCGCTTTTTACGCTGTGCGGATTTTTCCGGTGGCATTAAGAAAAACTTAGGAAATCCGTTGGGATTTCTTTGGAAAAGGGAAGAGGAATCCTAAGAATGTTCTGATAGAATCAGACGTATACAAAATCTGATTCAGAGGGGGAAAACCAAGATGGGATTTCTGGCAAATAAGAAAAAATCAAAAGCATTTCTGGTGGTATTCGGCATTTACCTGGCGCTGCTTGTCTGGTGCATTTTATTCAAATTCGCTCTGCGCCCGGAAGAAATTCCGCACCTGCGGGGGATTAATCTGGTTCCGTATGCGGCGTCGGTTGTGGTGAACGGGAAAGTGCAGATTAGTGAAATTATCGAAAATATGCTGGTCTTTCTGCCGTTCGGCCTCTGCATCTCAGCCTTCTATCCGGACAGCGAAATCCAGAACCGCATTCTCCTTGCATCGGGACTGAGCCTGTTTTTTGAGATGACGCAGTATATTTTTGCGATCGGCGCGAGTGATATTACGGATGTGATCGATAATACGCTTGGCGCGGTGATCGGAATTCTATTGTATCTGGGGATGAAAAAAATCTGGAAAGAGAAGACGGGAAAGATCATTACCATTCTGGGAGCGGTGCTGGAAGTGCTGTTTCTGGCGTTGTTGTTTTTTACGTTTGCGGCGAATGGGATGTTTTAAGATTGGAATTCAGGAAAGGATAGTGTATAATCGAGAAAAGGACAAATTCCGAAAGCAGGTGTGATGGATGGAAAAAGTAATCAGTATAGGAAAACAGAATTTTGCATCCTTAAGGGAAAACCATTATTTCTTTGTGGATAAATCTCACTTCATCAAGGACTGGTGGGAAAACGGGGATGAAATCACCTTGATCACCCGCCCCCGCCGCTTTGGCAAGACACTGAATATGAGCATGCTGAACTGCTTTTTCTCTAATAAATATGCCGTCCGGGGCGATCTGTTTGAAGGACTTGGCGTTTGGGAAGAAGAAAAATATCGGGAACTGCAGGGAACATATCCGGTGATCTTTTTGAGTTTTGCAGCCGTGAAAGCAGATCAGCTTTCGGAAGCGAAAATCCAGATCAAACAGCAGATTGCGAGAGTGTATGAAGAAAACCGGTACCTTCTGGACGGGGATCTGCTGAGCGGAAATGAGAAGAAAGCATACAACGAGGTCAATCTGCATATGGGTGATGCGGAGGCCGCAGCGGCGCTCAATAATATGAGTATGTATCTGGCGCGGTATTACGGCAGAAGAGTGATTATTCTGTTGGATGAGTACGACACGCCGATGCAGGAAGCGTATGTCCATGGCTACTGGGCGGAATTTACAACGTTTGTGCGGAGTCTGTTTAATGCGACGTTTAAAACGAATCCTTATCTGGAACGTGCGATGATGACCGGAATCACGAGGGTTTCGAAAGAAAGTATTTTTTCTGACTTAAATAATCTGCGTGTGGTGACGACGACATCGGATCTGTATGCGGACTGTTTTGGATTTACCGAAAAGGAAGTTTTTGCATCTCTGGACGAGTTCGGAATGGGAGACAAAAAGGAAGTTGTGAAGCAGTGGTATGATGGATTTATCTTTGGCGGACACCGCGATATCTACAATCCATGGTCGATTACCAATTATTTAAAAGAAAAGAAACTGCGCCCGTACTGGGCAGATACGAGTTCGAATGGTCTGGCAGGAAAGCTGATCCGCACCGCCTCGCCGGAAATCAAAGAGTATATGGAAGATCTACTGAACGGACAGGCAGTCACGGTGAACTTTGATGAGCAGATGGTGTTTGAACAGCTGGATTACAATGAAAATGCAATCTGGAGTCTGCTGCTCGCGAGCGGTTATCTGAAAGCGGAAGAGGTGGAGTATCGCGGAATTACTTTGAAGCCGTGGTATCAGCTCCGTATCACCAATCTGGAAACGGTGAGCATGTTTGATGATATGTTCCGCGGATGGTTTGAAGCATCGGAAGCGGGGTACAGCAGTTTTGTAAAAGCACTGATGCAGGGCGATCTGGAAGCGATGAATTATTATATGAATAAAGTGTCCCTTGCGACCTTCAGCCATTTTGATGTCGGCGGGGAGAACAGTGAAAGCCTGGAGCCGGAACGATTCTATCATGGCTTCGTACTGGGACTGATGGCAGAACGCGCAGAGTGTTATCAGATCCGGTCGAATCGGGAAAGTGGATTTGGACGGTATGATGTGATGATGATTCCGAAGAATAGAGAAAAAGATCCGGCGATTATTATTGAATTTAAAGTCTGCAGCCGGGTAAAAAAGGAGACACTGGAAGATGCGGTGCAGGAGGCTTTAAAACAGATCGTGGATAAAAAATACGACGCAGAACTGGTGGCCCTCGGCGTGCCGCAGGAAAGGATCCGGCATTATGGGTTTGCATTTGCGGGGAAGAATGTGTTGATTGGAGCAGAATGAGAGAAACGGGTGATGAAGGTCATCCGTTTCTTTTAGATAGTATGATAAATTTAATTTTTTAAAATTTTATTTTTACGTGAGGATATTTTATCTATGAAACGATTTTCTTCCACTACCTTAAAAACTGCTTTCGTAAAATCCATCCCGATTTTCTGCAGCTACGTTTTCGTCAGCATGGCCTACGGCATGATGATGGCATCCGCCGGCTTTCCCTGGTATGATTCACTGCTGGTAAGTCTGACGGTCTATACGGGCGCGTTCCAGTTCGTTCTGATTACGTTTCTTTCTAGCGGGCTTCCCTCATCACCATTGCGCTCACTGCACTTCTGATGAACAGCCGCCAGAGTTTTTACAGCATTACCTTCCTGAAGGAATTCAAACAGATGGGGCGCCGCAAGCTGTACATGATTCACACGATGACCGATGAGACATACGCCGTAAACTGTACCTTAGATCTTCCGAAAAAAGAAAAAGAGGACACCATGTTCCTCGTCGCTCTGTTCAGCCGCTGCTATTGGATAGTTGGTTCGGTTCTTGGCGGCATTTTAGGCCAGATCATTCCATTTGACCTGACGGGCCTTGATTTCTGTATGACAGCCCTGTTTCTCATTATCTTCATTGACCAATGGGAAAAGCAGAGAAGCACACGCTGTCGCTGTCTCCGCTCTGATCACCTTCGGACTCCGTGCACTCCCGTTTCTTGCATTTTCCGGCAGCCGTAAAATGCCCGCATCACTCGAACGACTCGGCCGGGCACTGCCGTCTGCCATCATGGCGGTACTGATCATTTACTGTATGAAAGATATTCCCACCGGCGGTATCTCTGCCGCAGTACCGAAACTGCTCGCAGCAGCGGTCGTTTTTATCACCTACAAATGGAAACACCAGACCCTCGTCTCCATCCTTCTTGGAACCATTTCGTATATGATGCTTCTGCGTCTCTTTTAAAAAGAAACGGTGCAGTTCTGAATTCATGGCAGAAATTCAGAACTGCACCGTTTTTCTATTCTCTATATGCATTAGAAGGATTGGCAATTATTCGATGACTTCGTACTCTCCGTCGCCCGTCTTTTTGAATAACGGAAGCTTCTGCAGAAATACAATATCTTTTCGATCAGCAGCATCGCCCTCAGCAAGGATCGCTGCTTTTTTTACAACCTCTGCACTGGCATTCGCCGTCAGGCATTCCAGTGCGTGCAGGGACTCGCCGGTGGAAATGACATCATCCAGCAGGCAGACACGTTTGCCGCGGATTTATCTGCGTCTTTTCCATCCAGATAAAGATGCTGCTCACCCGCTGTTGTAATCGAATGAACGGATGCGGAAACCACATCTTTCATGTAGGATTTTGTGCTTTTTCGTGCAACGATAAATTCTTTATGGCCCAGCTCTTTGCTTACTTCATACGCTAGGGCAATACCTTTCGCTTCTGCGGTGACAATGGCATCGACTTCTCCGATTTTTGCGGCCAGCTCCGGCGCACATGCACTTACCAGCTCGGTGTCACCAAGGACAACAAAGCTTGCAAACGCCATCTCCTCACTGATCGGGATAAATGGAAGTGTTCTTTTCACTCCGCAGAGCTCCATGCTGTATTCTTTCATACGATTTTCCTCTTATGTTACTGAATTTATAATCCAAGCAGTTTTGCAGCAACACCGGCCAGCATTCCGAGGAACGGGTTTGTTACTGCAGTGACAACCATTGTGGTTCCGCCGACGGCTGCATTGACAGCGAAGGCAGACGGCGCATCCAGTACAACGGTTTTGAAGATACCGAGTACAAACAGGAAACCTGCGATCGAAGAAGACGGAACAAATTTTCCGATTTTCGGAAGCAGTTTCAGAAGCAGAATTACACCGATCACAACCATCATGATGACACCAGCCATACAGCGTGCGGTGCATTGGCAGTTGCGGAAATGATTGCCTCAACCGGGGCTCCTCCGAAAAAGGAAGAAAACATATCGGCCAGGGAAGAAATCACGGTCAGGTTATCGACGTTGTAATTTCCACCGGTTGCCATTCCTGCGGTAATTCCGCCGAAGGAAATGTTGGAACCAATGTTCAGGCAGACCATACCGAGTGCGCCGAGAATTACGTTGGCATTGATTGTAAATTTCTGGCGGACAAATTTATCATCCTCTACGACAATGCTGGATTTCTCTTTGTTGAAAAATGTATTGGCAATGCAGGATGCTACAACGGAAATGACGATGGTATAAACCAGGGTATTGGCACTGTCTTTGGTAAAGTAATAGGTGATCAGTGCTGCGGCCAGGGAAACACCGCCGGAAATGGCATCACTCTTGATCATATCGATCGCGGCCTTTACCAGAATGATACCGACACCGGCCATCATTCCATAGGCAACATCCTCACCTACAAAGTTTACGATTTTTGTCAGCAGTCCAAACACTCCGATCAGAGCCATAATCACACCGCCGATAAAAATCATCGTACAGCGTTCCGAACGGTCTTTTCCAGCCGTTCCGGCGTAAGTGATCGTCTCCGCCTGGAAGGAAATTGGTGCGACACTCTGTGTAATCGTATTGCCCACCGCACCAACAAAGAATGCCAGCGCCGTCGGAACCGATGCAAATCCAAACGTCAGAGCAAGAAGACCCTGCGGCAGACCATTCAGCACAACGCCGATGATTGCCAGAAGATCTGTTAAAATGGCTTTCATACTAAATACTCCTCCTCACTATGAAATATGTCGTTTTGAAGCAAAGAAAAGTGTAGCACCAAAACCGGTCAAAGTAAACCAGATCAGTCATGAAAGGTTTTTGTCAGTGATAATAAGTCAATCTTATATACAAAATATTATTATTTCTGTGTGCTAATAAATCAAGAGGATTTTTAAATGTCTGCATAACCAATAATCAATAGTTACAAAACTGGGTGCCATTATTTGGAATTGTGCATATAGAAGCGAAGAAAAAGATTTGCTATACTAAATCTGTATGAGGGTTTTTATCACAGTTATAAGAAATGGAAAGGGGATTTTTACTTATGGCAATTACAGAGACAAAAACAAAATATGGACAGATTCATGGTGTGCAAAAAGACGGCTACACGGTATTCCGCGGCGTTCCGTACGCAAAGCCGCCGGTAGGCGAAAAACGATTCTGCCGCCGGAAGAGCCGGCGTGCTGGGAGGGCGTTTATAAGGCGGATCATTTCGGATGCGTCTGCCCGCAGACCGAGCATGAGCCGGACTCCTTCTATGGAAAAGAGTTTTATCTCGACCCGGAATTCGGCATGAAGCAGAGTGAGGACTGTCTGTACTTAAATATCTGGACACCGGCAAATACAGTGGATGAAAAACTGCCGGTTGCTTTCTGGATTCACGGCGGCGCGTTTATGCACGGCTTCAGCCACGAATCCGAATTTGATGGATCTGCTTACTGCGAACGCGGCGTGATTCTCGTTACGATCAATTACCGTCTCGGTGCTTTCGGATTTCTGGCACATCCGTGGCTGTCCGAGGAGAGCGGTGTCGGAAGAAGCGGAAACTACGCGATTCTCGACCAGATCGCAGCACTGAAATGGGTAAAAGAAAATATCGCAGCATTCGGCGGCGACCCGGAAAATATCACCGTATTCGGCCAGTCCGCGGGATGCATGAGCGTACAGACACTCGTCAGTTCTCCGCTGACTGAAAACTGGATCAGCAAAGCCATTTTCCAGAGCGCCGGCGGCTACGACACCGGACTGAACCGCGATATGCCGCTTTCCGAGGCAGAAACCATCGGCCAGGAATTTATAGAGCTTAGCGGAGCAAAATCGCTGGAAGAACTGCGTGCGATTCCGGCTGAGAAAATTGTGGAGCTGCAGGAGGAGTTTGGCCGCGTAAATCCATCGAGAATGCTGAGCTTCGTACCGAACATCGACAATCATCTGCTGACCTGCGGCTATAACGATGCCGTAACCGAAGGAAAAATCAAGGACATCCCATATATGCTCGGATCAACCGCAGACGACATCGGCGTGTTCCCGGAGATGAAAGAAAAAGGCGAGCACGGCGGCATCTATAAGGGATGCATCAACTGGAGCATTGCGCTGGAAAAACTCGGAAGAAAACCGGCTTACGTTTACTACTTCACCCGTGCCCTGTTAGGTGACGACGCCGGAGCGTTCCATTCCTCCGAACTCTGGTACATGTTCGGAACCCTGGGCCGAAGCTGGCGCCCGAAAACCGAAGGCGACTATGCCTCAGCAAAGAAATGATGGACGACTGGACCAATTTCATGAAAACCGGAAACCCGAACGCAGAGGGAAAAGACGACTGGAAACCATGCACAAAGGACGACCCGTATGTGCAGGTGCTGGATGTGAGAAAATAAGCAGAAGGAAATAAAAATGGCAATCGAATATAAAAGACTTACCCAAAAGGAACTGGATTTTTTCATTCAGATGAGAATCCATCAGCTTCGCGAAGAGGGGGCAAAAGAAGAAATTGATTTAGCACCTGCGTTAAAAGATTACTATGAACGTCATATGGCGGATGGTACTTTTGTATCTTGGATTGCTGTTGACGGAGAGAGCATCATCGCAACAAGTGGAATGTCATTTGTAGAAAAACCTCCATACTTTGGATGCCCGAGCGGCAGAATTGGATTACTGTCCAGTATGTTTACAGATCCGGCGTATCGAAGAAGAGGTATTGCAAAAGAATTGCTGTCCCGTGTGATAGAAGATGCAAAAGAATATGGATGCGGAACAATACAGATTACGGCATCGGATATGGGCGTTAAGTTGTATACAGATTTTGGATTTGTGCACAATGGGAATTTTATGCAGTATAAATTGTAATGCCCCTCAGAAAGAGGAAAAATTAGAATAAAGAAAGAGCAGCATTTACCGGCGTGTGAAAGGTAAAAATGCTGCTCTTTTTGCGTGGCAGAATCAGTCGTCCAGATCGTTGCGCTCGCGGAAGATCTGATAAATGGTGTCGATCAGTTCATCGTCATCGAGGCCTTCGAACTCGGCTTCGTTGACATCGAGATTCTCGGAAATGATGCGCAGAATGTGTACCGGTTCGTCATCGCCGCCGTCGGCCGGATAGAGAACGGCGTACTCATCCTCCTTGTATTCTACGATATCCAGAAGCTCAAAACGGACAGAATTTCCGTCCTGATCGGTAAGGACAATAAGATTGGAATCCATAATTGCAATATACTCCTTTATGTGTTATTTTTGCCGCTCAAAAACATGCAAATATAAATTTATTGCAACTGTTCAGAGTCAGCCTCCAAAATGCTACGCATTTCGTCGGTGTGGCGTATCCGTCAAATAAATTCAAAAACAGTTTTAAAAATGCAAGCATTTTATACCTGTTTTTTGAAATTTTATTTGGCTCTGAACAGTTACAATTTATTATACTATGAGCAGTTGGGTTTGAAAAGAAAAAAGTGTCTGGTGCGATACGCTTGATATTTTGCGCTGATACGGTATAATGACAACAGAGTAAAAACGGACGGCTGTGGCCGTGCCAGGAAAAATGGGGGAAAGGAAGAACTTATGAATTATCAGGTATTAGATGTCAAAGTAAAGGATACAGAAGAAATCGGAAAATTATACACGTATTTTCTGGACAATTCACAGGAAATTGATCCGAACCGTGTGCGTCCGGTCATCGTGATCTGCCCGGGCGGCGGATATGGAATGGTCTCCGACCGCGAAGCAGAGCCGATTGCGATGAGGTTTTTAGGAGCAGGTTATCATGCCGTTATTCTGCGCTACAGCGTTGCACCGGCAGCTCATTACCCGACCGCACTTCGCCAGCTTGCCTGGACTGTTGCGTATCTGCGGGAGCATGCGGCAGAATATCACATTGATCCGAACAAAGTAGTAGTAGCCGGATTTTCCGCAGGTGGCCATCTGGCGGCATCGTACGGTGTATTCTGGAAAAAGAAAACATTTCTTGCAGAAGAGCTTGAAGTAGACGCGAAGCAGCTTCGCCCGAACGGACTGTTGTTATCCTATCCGGTAATCACATCCGGTCCGAAGGCACACCGCGATTCCTTTAAAAATCTGCTGGGCGATCAGTATGATAACCTTGTAGATGAAATGTCTCTGGAAAATCAGGTCACTCTCGATACACCGAAAACGTTTCTGTGGCATACCGCGCCGGACGACTGTGTGCCGGTAGAAAACTCCATTCTGTTCTTTACAGCACTGCATGCACTGGAGATTCCGGTAGAAATGCATATTTATCCGGTCGGCGGCCATGGCCTTGGGCTTGCAAACGAAGAGACACAGAGCTATGAGTATCAAAATGCCGTGCGCGAAGAGTGCCAGAGCTGGATTTCTCTTGCGATTGACTGGATGCGGCATTTATAAAAAACGGAATTTTAAAGGCTGCCGGAATGAGAAAAAAATCCGGCATGAGATCAACAGGATGACAGCAGGCGAAAGGATAATATAGCATGAAGGTATTGATTGTAGTAGATATGCAGAATGATTTTATTGACGGAAGTCTTGGCACAAAAGAAGCGGTTGAAATTGTGAACCGTGTTGCAGAGGTGATGGATTCGTTTGACGGAGCCGTCATCTGCACCAGAGATACACATTTTGCAGACTATCTGAACACTTCCGAGGGCAGAAAACTTCCGGTAGAGCATTGTATCGAAGGAACGAAGGGTCATGCACTGCAGGATACAATTCAGAAAATGGCGGAGAAAAAACAGGCCGTGGTGACGAATAAAATCACCTTCGGTGCAAAAAATCTGCCGGAGGAGATCGAAAAACTGGCAGGCGGCGTGCCGGAATCCATTGAACTCGTGGGACTCTGCACCGACATCTGCGTGATTTCCAATGCCATGCTGCTGAAAGCATTTTATCCGGAAGTGCCGATTTCGGTCGATGCATCCGCGTGCGCGGGCGTAACGCCGCAGAGTCATAAAAATGCATTGGAAGCTATGAAAATGTGCCAGATTGACATTGTAAACGAATAGACGGAAAAGAGGAAAAATTATGAGCACAACAAGATTATTTGATCAGGATGCGTACCTGGGTGAATTTGAGGCAACCGTAGAACGGAGCGTCTGCGAGGGCGGCATGTACCGCGTGCTGCTGGATCAGACCGCATTTTTCCCGGAGGGCGGCGGCCAGCCGGCAGATGAGGGAACACTGGATGGAATTTTTGTAACGGATGTACAGGAAATCGACGGCGAAATCTGGCATACCGTGGAAGCACCGCTCGAGCCGGGCAAAACGGTAGTTGGAAAACTTGACTTTGAAAAACGTTTTCCAATATGCAGAATCACTGCGGAGAGCATATCGTGTCAGGTATCGTGCATCGGATTTACGGTTTCAACAACGTTGGATTCCATATGGGAAGTGATGTCATTACCGTTGATTTTGACGGCGTTCTGACCGAGGAGCAGCTCTACGATGTGGAGCAGGAGGCAAACGAAGCCGTGCTTCGAAATGTTCCGGTTACGATCAGTTATCCGTCAAAGGAAGAGCTGGAAACCATGGATTACCGGAGCAAAAAAGAGATCGAGGGCCAGGTGCGGATTGTGACGATCGAAGGCTGCGACAGATGTGCGTGCTGCGGAACCCACGTTGCAAAAACAGGGGAAATCCGTCTGATCAAAATCTTAAGTGCCCAGAAATACAAAGGCGGCGTCCGCGTGACCATGCTTTCCGGTGAAAAAGCGTATGCGGATTACTGCTTAAAACACATCAATACCCTCGGCATTGCACGTTTACTTTCTGTAAAACCGGAAGAAGCTGGGGATGCTGTCGTACGGCTGAAACAGAAAAATATTGAGATGAAAAAAGAAATCAAACAGCTCAAAAAAGAACTGTATGCACTGCAGGGAGCACCGGAGAGAAAATAATGGCAAAAGAAAAAGAAATCAAAACAAATGCAATGCGGATTCTGGACCGCCAGAAAATCAAATACGAAGTTCTTCAATATGAATGCGATGAATTTATCGACGGGCTTCACACAGCAGAGAAACCGGCGCGCGTCGAGCAGTCGTTTAAAACGCTTGTGGCACAGGGAAAAAGCAAGCAGTATTATGTGCTGGTGCTTCCGATCGCAGAGGAAGTGGATCTGAAAAAAGCGGCGAAAGCGGTGGGGGAGAAATCCATCGAGATGATCCATGTCAAAGATATCACTGCAGTCAGCGGATACGTCCGCGGCGGATGCAGCCCGATCGGAATGAAAAAACAGTATCCGACCGTGATTCAGGAATGTGCGGCACAATTTGATAAAGTTTACGTGAGCGGGGGAAGAATCGGAACCACGCTGTGCATGGCGCCGGAGGATCTGAAGAAGGTCAGCAGAGCGGAGTATGCGGATTTTATTCAGTAAAAACAGAAAAAACTGTATGGAAGCAGACCAGAACGAAGAAAAAAGTTCTGGTCTGTTTCTTTTTGCTGTGATGCGGCTGGAAAATTTCTTTCAAAAAAGGATCATAAAATAATAGCCAAAAAGCAGCGGCGAAATTGCGATACGATTCTACGAATCCGCGAAAAACGGAAAACCTTTCACACGATTTTTCTTTTTGGTGTGAGAAATTTTCATCCCGTTTTTGGAGGCAATTCACAAACCGGAAAAAATTGCCGAAAACCGCTGGACAAATCGAAAAGAGGCAACTATAATGACCTCACAATCAAGTTGACCCAAACGAAACGGGAGGTGAGAGACAAAATGTCTTTGCAGCACTGTCTGGTACTGACAGTTGCGACAGGGGCGGTATGGATGGATTTAAGAACACGCAGAATTGCAAATGAATGGATTATCACCGCATGGATCGCCGGGCTGGTTACACAGCTCATCCGCTATGGCGCCGCGGGAGTGGGTATTTTTCTTTTTGGGATGCTTTTCCCGATACTCGCACTTTACATTCTGTTCTATTTTCATATGCTGGGCGCGGGAGATATCAAACTCCTATCCGCTGTTGGAGGCTTTCTCGGTGTGCCAGCGATCCTGAAATGTATGATTGTGTCGTTCCTGTCTGGAGCGGTCTTATCTATCGGAATTATTCTCGTCTGCGGAAATTTACCGCAGCGTCTTACCAAATTTTTCAATTATTTCCAAACTTATTTTACCAAAAGAAAATACCAGAAAAAAACAGAGCCGGTTCCCTATTACGATGGGAAGTGGGGCATGGAGTGCATCCATTTTTCCGTTCCCGTGCTGATGGGAGTGCTGCTCTGGATTGGGGGATTTTATTGAATACTGCAAAGAAAAAGAGTGTTTTTGCAGTCTGTGACACGGAAATGGAATATGCACGCAATTTTATGGAATATCTGAACCAGAAGAGAAATATTCCGTTCGAAGTGCATGCGTTTTCCAGTGCGGAGATGTTCCTGGAGTTCGCAAAGAATAACGAAACAGAGATTCTTCTGATTTCGGATAAAGCGATGAAAGAAGAGATCCGCCGGTATCCGATCCGTCAGATTATCATTCTGTCTGAGGGCGTACACAGTCCGGTGCTGGATCAGTATCCGGCGGTCTACAAATACCAGTCATCGGAAAAGGTGATCCGCGAGGTTATGGCGTGCTACGGCGTAGAAAATGGTGTCGATACATCGCCTGCACTGCTGCCGAAAAAGGAAATGCGTATTATCGGCATTTATTCGCCGGTCGGACGGACGCAGAAGACCTCGTTTGCCCTGACGATGGGGCAGATTCTGGCGAAGGAGCGGGCAGTGCTGTATCTCAATATGGAAAGCTATTCCGGATTTGAACGGCTGCTGGAATGCAGCTACGACAGGGGGATGAGCGATATTCTGTATTATGCGAGACAGGAAAATCAGGGCATCATCTACAAACTGGGCGGAATGGTCCAGTCGATGCAGAACCTGGATTATCTGCCGCCCGCCGCATCGCCGATGGACATTCAGACTGCAAAATATGAAGAATGGAAATGGCTGTTTCAGGAGATTGAGAAGAACAGCAGTTATGAAGTGCTGATTCTCGACCTCGGGGATGGCGTGGCGGATTTGTATCAGATCCTGGATTTTTGCAATGAAATTTACGTTCCGATAAGGAATGATGTGATTTCTGCGGCAAAAATGGAGCAGTTTGAAAATTTGCTGCGCCGGTGGGACTGCCAGTCGGTGCTGGACAAGATGCGGAAAATCCACGTTCCGTTCCACACGGCAAACCGGACGGGAAAAGCCTACTTTGAGGAGCTTGTCTGGAGCGAGCTGGGCGACTATGTGCGTCAGATTCTGCGGGACGGCAGAAGAGGAGAAGAAACATGACAATGCCGGAAATTCTGCGGAGAAAACTGATGGAGCGGATCGATATCGCATCCGAACCGGATGACGGAGAGGTTCTCGAAGAGATTGACGGTCTGATTTTAGGGGAAGAAGAAACACGGTATCTTCCAGTGGCACAGAAGGCGGAGCTGCGCAGACAGCTGTTCTACAGTGTGCGGAGGCTCGATGTCCTGCAGGAGCTGCTGGAAGATGCGGGAATTACCGAAATTATGGTAAACGGTTATCAACATATCTTCGTGGAACGGAACGGCAGAATCGAGAGATACGGCAAAAGCTTTACCTCCGCGGAAAAGCTGGAGGATGTGATTCAGCAGATTGTAGGCCGGTGCAACCGCGTGGTGAATGAACAGAATCCGATTGTGGATGCACGGCTGGAAAATGGAGACCGCGTCAACGTTGTCATGAAACCGGTCGCATTAAACGGACCGATTCTGACCATCCGCCGCTTTCCGGAGCAGGCGGTGACGATGGAATTTCTGGTCTCCATCGGGAGTATTACAAAAGAGGCGGCAGAGTTTCTGCAGGCCCTCGTCCGGACCCGCTACAGCATGATGATCGGCGGGGCGACCGGATCTGGCAAAACGACATTTCTGAATGTGCTTTCCGCCTACATTCCAAAGGGCGAGCGCATCATAACCATCGAAGACAATGCAGAGCTGCAGATCCAGGGTGTGGAGAATCTGGTGCGGCTGGAAGCAAAAGAGGCAAATCTGGAATCAGGAACAGAAATTACGATCCGCGATCTGATCCGCGCAGCTTTGCGTATGCGGCCGAACCGCGTAATTATCGGCGAAGTGCGCGGAGCGGAAACGTTTGAATTATTATCCGCACTCAATACCGGGCATGCGGGATCTTTGAGCACGGCACATGCAAACAGCGTGAAAGATATGATCTCCCGTCTGGAAACGATGGTACTGATGGGAGTGCAGCTCCCGTTGGAAGCAATCCGCCGCCAGATTGCATCGGGAATCGAAATTCTCGTGCATTTAGGACGCGGGGAGGATGGAAGCCGTCGGGTGGAGGAGATCGCAGAGATCACAGGGATGGAGGAGGACGAAATCAAAACGGTTTCTTTGTTTCGAAGAGAATATGGGAGAGGCCTGCAAAAGACAGGCGAACTGGTACACAGAGAAAAACTGGAGGGGAAAACAGGATGAGAATACGTGAGGGAAGCCAGGCAAAGACGGGCATGGCAGAGGAGAAGGAGACGAAGGGGATCGATTATCAGACCTGGGAATTTACCGGTCGGGAATATCTCGAAATAGCGGGAATCAGTCTTGGGATTGCCGCCGCTGTGAACCTGCTCTGTTACCGGGCGTGGTGGGCATGCATTGCTGTGGTTCCGGTTGGAATCGTATGTTTTCACACGTATCGGAAAAACCGGATTCAGAGACGGAAAGAGGAGCTGTACGACAGCTTCCGGGATCTGATTGCGTGGATGCACACGGCACTGCGTTCCGGCTATTCCATGGAAAATGCAGTGCTGGAGGCGGCAGGACAGCTGGAACAGTCGCTGGGAAAAGAAAACATTCTGGTACAGGAACTGCGCCGGATGCGTCATAAAATGATGATTTCCGTGCCGGTGGAACAACTGTTTCAGGATCTTGCGGTGCGAAGCCGCATTGACGATATTGCGACGTTTGCAAGTGTACTGGTGATTGCGAAGCGGACAGGAGGAAATGTCTGCGAGATCTTTCAGAATACGTGGGATATTTTCTGTACGAGAATTGACACGATGCGGGAAATCCGTGCGGGCGTTTCTTCCCGGCGGTTCGAGCAGAATATTATGAGTGTTGTGCCGTTTGGAATTCTGGGATATGTACAGCTTTCCTTTCCGGAATTCTTAAGTGTGATGTATGGGAATGTAATCGGGGTTTTCTTCATGAGCGGATGCCTTGCCGTGTATCTGGCAGCATGGGTGCTTGGAAAGAAGATTCTGGACATTGAATTTTAAGAAGCAATTGAAATTTAAAAAGTAAGACTGCGAATCATAACGATTCGTCCGCAAAAAAGGGGAGGAATCAAATGTTGTGGATTTGTCTGACCGCATGGGCGGGGCTGTTCATCTGGTATTTCCGGATGAGAAAAAAGGCGGAAGATCACAAATTGGTGAGACGGATTTTCTGCCTTGCAGCGACAGGTTTATAGCGGGCACTGCACTCTGCCTTCCGATCGGAGTGCGAAAAGTTTCAGGAGATGAAAAAGCGGAACTTCAACTGGAACGGGGTGCCTTAGGCAGCCAACCGACAGAGGAAAAACTTGAGGTTTCTGTTGGAAATCAGAAACCGGAAAGAATTACACTGTCTGTACCTGCAAGAGCTTACAGCGCAGAAGAGATAGAAGAGGCGTTCAGTGCGGCGATAGAGGCGCTGGATGAAATCATCTTAGGTGAGAATCTGTCTTTTCATACGGTAAACAGAAACATGGATCTGGTTACGGAAATACCGGGAAGCCCGGTGGCGCTTAGCTGGGAAACAGACAGGCCGTTGTTGATTGACAGCCGGGGTTTGCTGTCAGACGAGATTCCCGAAGAAGGAGTGGAGGTTACGCTGAAAGCGGAACTGGAACTTCAGGGGGAAACAACAGAATATATACGGAAGGTTCAGGTCTATCCACCGGAGATAAAAGGGCGGGATGCGGTTCTTAGGGCACTGAAAAAAGCAGTGGAAAAAGAAAACGAAGCGCATCCCGAAGAAACAGCCTATTATCTGCCGGAGACACTGAACGGAGAAACTGTAACATGGTCAAAAGTGCCGGATCTGACAGGTCTGGAACTTATGGCACTTGCCGCGGCGGCAGGAGCAGTCTGCTGGGCGGCAAAAGGAAGGGAACAAGAAAAAGAAAGGCAGAAAAGAGAAGAACAGATGCTGCGGGATTATCCCGAAATTGTCAGCAAAATGGTTCTTCTTCTGGGTGCCGGGCTTGGGATGCGGAAAGTACTCGAGCGGATTGCAGTGGATTACCGGAAAAATCTGGCGCTTGGCGGGCAGAAACGTTTTGCCTATGAAGAGATTGTATTTACCTGCCAGGAGATGGAAAACGGTGTTTCCGAGCAGGAAGCGTACCAGCGCATGGGAATGCGTATGGGAACCGGAGCGTATCGTTCCCTTGCTGTTCTGCTGACGCAGAATCTGAAAAAAGGCAGTAAAGGACTGCTGGAATTATTGAAACAGGAATCGCAGGAGGCCTTTGAGGAGAGAAGAAGGCAGGCGAAAACAACAGGAGAAAAGGCATCGACAAAGCTTCTTCTTCCGATGGGCATGATGCTTGCGGTTGTATTGGTCATACTCACGGTTCCGGCATTTTTGTCCTTTTATGCATAGGGGATGTTTTTATCCCCACAACAGCTGGTAAAGAGAGGGAGGTGGGAATTATGAAGCTGATATCGGAGTTCTGGAAAGAGGAAGATGCGGTGGGTGTTGTGGAAGTGATTCTGATTCTCGTTGTGCTGATCGGACTCGTACTAATCTTTAAAAAGCAGCTTGTGAGTCTGGTCAACAGTCTGATGGAGAAGGTCACAAACCAGAGCAACACCGTATAAACGGGAAAATGTCCAATACGGAACTCCAAAGAAAAATTTAGAAGCCGGTACGGACCTATATGTCATTTGCATATCTGTGTCTCGGTATATCCTTTATCCGATCCACGGCATCTAAAGTTCGAAAAAGTAAAAGTAAAGTGGAAGGAGCTGTATTCCATGAGGGAAACGGAAAGACAGAAAAGATGGGCAGCCGGAAGCATAACAGCATATTTGTGTCTCGTTCTGATACTGATGCTTTCACTGATTTCCGGGACAATTGCGTCGGTGCGAAATGCCCATGCACGGGTGATGACGGCCTGCGCAATGGAACAGGGACTGTATTCTCTGTTTGCCGGGTATGACAGAACACTGCTGGGACAGTACGAGCTGTTTTTTTATAACGGCGGGGATAAGAGCGGTGTCTGGAAACCTGAAACCATGAGCAGAAAAGTCGCAGAAACTGCGGGAGAAGTTCTGTCCCCCACTGCATCGGGGATGGGAATTCTATCAGGAAGTTTATCTGGCGGACAGGTTACAGAAGTTTATCTTAGCGGCTATCGTCTTGCGACAGACGAGGAGGGAAGTGCTTTCTCCCGTCAGATCTGTGAGGCAATGAAAGCCAGCCTTGGAACTTATGGAATACAGCAGCTTTCCCAGAAATTAAGAGGAGAACAGGAAACCGTGAAACGTCAGGAGGACGGACAGAGCGGTTACGAGGAAGAGGAGGTTTTAAAACAGTATGAAGAATCCAAACAGCCAGAAGAGGGAACAGAAAAAACAGAAGGTGAAGGAGAATCTGGAAACGGCACGCCTTCGGAACCGGATCAGAAGCAGCCGGTACCGGAAGATTTTGTGAATCCGATTGAGGTCATTCAAAAAGTAATGAAAATGGGAATTTTAGACTGGTCCTCCCGGAAGGGCAGGCACTGTCGCAGGGGGAAACGGATGTATCGTTTCTTGCATCAAAACGGGAGCTGCAGAGCGGGTTTGGCATGGCAGAGTGTGGAAAAGAACTGAGCTTTGTGGATAAGATGCTTTCGTCCGAATATATTCTGTGGAAATTTCCGTGCTTTACTAGCAAGGAGAAGAAGGAAGGGCTGCAGTGCCAGGTGGAATATGTGCTCTGCGGAAAAAACAGTGACCAGGATAATCTGGCGGGAACCGTGAACCGTCTGCTGGCGCTGCGGGAGGCGGCAAATCTGGTGTATCTGGCGAAAGATGCGCAGAAGCAGGGCGAGATGGAAGCAATGGCGGGGGTAATTGCCGCGTCATTTGGAGTTCCGGCGGCGATGCCGGTTGTGAAAATGGCACTTGCCGTGTGCTGGGCATTTGCAGAAAGCATTCTGGATCTGCGGGAACTGCTGGATGGTGGAAAAGTAGCACTGTTCAAAACGGCAGAATCGTGGCAGCTTTCTCTGGAACAGCTTCCGAAACTGCTGGAAACAGGGGATCAGAGCAGAAAAAATGCACCGGGCGGCATGGAGTATTCCGATTATCTGCGGCTGCTTTTGATGCAGAAATCGGGAAAAGCGGTAACGTTTGGAGCGATGGATCTGGTGGAATACAATATGCGGACAGAACAGCAGCAGCCGGTTTTCCGACTGGATTGCTGTGTCGATGAACTGGAAGCCGGTTTTACGGCGGTAATTGGGAAACGAGAGTATGAGATTACGAGAAATTATGGATATGAGATGCAGGGAGCAGCCTGAAAAATGGGATGACTCCGGCAGGGATACAAAAGGGTGTTCTTCTGAACGGCACATTTATTTCTGGAACCTTATCAAAAAACTTATCCACTCTTCCGGGAATTTTTATAAATCCGGATCAGGAGAGCAGCCTTTTGTAAAACGAAAATGGAACAGGGCAAGCCTGACGGTGGAAGCTTCACTGGCACTTCCTGTTTTTCTGATCGCGGTTCTTGTGTTATTAAAAATCGTGGATCTTTACCGGCTGCATGGAATGCTGACGGTATCTCTGCAGGAGTCCGCGCGGTATCTTTCCGTTTGTGCCTACGCGGTGGATGAGACGGGAAAAGAAACGTATGAAATACCAGAAACGGCCGCGTGCATTGCTTATGCAGAAGCAAAGATTCCAAAAGAAATCCGCGAAAATGGAATGGTGACACTGGCAGGAAGCCGTGTGAAAAATGGATGGCTGGAACTGAAAGCGATTTACTGGCCGAAAATGGGAAACCGCCTCGTTCCGGTGCGGAACCGGGGAATTGCAGCGTGTGCGAAAGTGCATCTGTTCTGCGGAAAGACAGAAGAGGAGGCGGATGAAGAAGAGGGCGAAGCAAAACAGATGGTGTGGGTGACTGAGAACGGCAGTGTGTATCATACCGATTCGTCGTGCAGTCATATCAATCTTTCGATCCAGGTTTCCTCACCGGGTGCGCTTGCGTGGAAACGGAATCAGGATGGAGAAAAATATAAGGAATGCGAACAGTGCGTGGGAAATGGCGCTGCGGGTGCGGAAGTTTACTATACGAAATACGGAAACCGGTATCATAACAGTCTTTCCTGCAAAGGGCTGAAACGTAAAGTAAAACTTGTAGCACTGGAACAGACGGATGGACTGCCGCAGTGCTCGAAATGCGCGAAAAAGGCGGCGTAAGAAAGCCGGATATGAGCAGAGCAGGTGTCTTCTTTCCGGGTGAGACCGGAAAGAAGGACGGTAAACAGAAACTCGGGTTTGCGGAAAGGAGGAAAATATAAGTAACTAAATATATTGTCAAATGTGATATAACGTGTTTAAATATGTAAAAGGAGAATCATATTATGAACACATCAAATATCACAAACTACAAGCCGAAAGATTTTGCTGAACTGTTAGGGATATCTGTTAAAACGTTACAGCGTTGGGACAGAGAAGGAATTTTAAAAGCAAATCGAACTCCGACCGACAGGCGTTATTATACGTATGACCAATATCTTCAATTCAAAGGCATAAATATCGAAAATGATAAACGTCAGGCAGTTATTTATGCAGAGTATCTACAAAAAATCAAAAAGACGATTTGCAAAACCAGGTCGCATTTTTGCGACAGTTTTGTAATGCCAGAGGAATCATTGTAGACCAATGTATCGAAGAGTATGGAAGTGGTCTTAATTAC
>ENA-OQJH01000059-OQJH01000059.1-human-gut-metagenome-genome-assembly--contig:-NODE-59-length-59147-cov-15.557608_pt1 | contig 59147 bp, 66 predicted proteins | sample MGYA00242597_ERZ504763 | MGnify/ENA primary metagenome ERZ504763 (study PRJEB26092, sample SAMD00036359) | human gut metagenome | host: Homo sapiens | study: EMG produced TPA metagenomics assembly of... | reverse complement strand
AACGAGTAGGAGTTCGGAAGTCGCTGGTATGGAGATGTCAAGTGGAATCCTCTCCGCGGAGAAGGAGCGTGTCAGATAAATTGACAACAGGAATGGAACCAAGCTGAAATATAAAAAAAGTAACTATAAAAGTTTGGTAAAGACAGGAATATCCGCGGAAGATGCTGTGGAGTGGATTGAAGCAGATGATTTTGAGCTGCTTAATAGTATTGCATTTATCATAGCAAAAAAAGACGATACGAACATTTCAGGAATTTGAGAGATTTAAAAAGTTACAGATTGACACCTGCTGTCAACCAAAGCTACAATTCATGGTGTTGAGCGCGCTTATCAATGAATTTGTGATAAGAAAGGATGTAGTTTTCATGAACGGATTAAAATTTATAAGAACAAGGTGCAATATGTCTTTAAATGAGTTAGCAGACATTCTGGATGTAAGCCGGCAACAGGTAAGTGCATGGGAAAACGGTGTAAAGACTATTTCTCAGAAAAGATTACGCCAGTTATCAGAGTATTTTGGTGTAGATGAAAAATTTTTTCTGGATATATCAGAGGATGATAAAGAGTTTATTGTTTCCAAAGCCCTGTACCGTCGTCAGGACAATGAAAAAGAGGTATATTGTTTTGTAAAACAGGGAGAGATGGCAGATGACTTCAAGTATAGACCGTTTTCGTATCCTGATTTTGAGGAATCCTTAGATGAACATATGATTCGTGCGAAGAGGAAGAAAAAAGATACAATAGAGGGAATACAAGAGGCAATGGGATATTTTGGCAAGCCGAATAAGATTATTGAGGAGATTTCTGCAATTAATCGTGGCTGCAAGGTTTATGATGCACTTACAAAATATTTGAGACAAATGCCAAATGAGGATCCGGGATCAATTATTTTGTATTATAATATGGCCAGAAATGTTCTTTTTTCGCTTTTGATTGCAAATGGATTGATGAGCAAGAAGAACTTGAAAAGGAATTTAGATATAGTATTGGAAGTAAACTATATGATGACATGGAATGGATCTATGAAATAGCTGACATTTTCAAAAAGAGATATGATGATAAAGTGAAGTTGATCGAAGAAATAAGATCAAATTTAAAATAATAAGTAAAAATGTTCATAGTTGAGATGTCAGAAAATCATGGATATTCTTATGCTTTTTATTGCTGGAGAAAATCGTCAAAAATGAAATATATAAAAGTTGGGAGTCTGCTGGTATTGTGCTGGCAGACTTTCTTTGATCCTGAAAACAGGAAATTGGATTCTCTCCGCGGAAACTTTTATTCGGTAACTAAGTATTTGGAAAAGAGGAGCTTTTTTCCGCGGATATGATAAAATAATAGTTACAATGTATCCCAAGGAACTGTCAGGCGGAATGAAACAGGGAGTGGCTATTGCCAGAGCTTGTTCAGCACATCCGGAAGTGCTTTTGTTGAATGAACCTTTCAGTGCACTGGATGCGCAGACGAGGATTAAGCTTCAGTCGGGACTTCTGGATGCATGGGAGCAGGAAAAAATTATAAAGAAGTAGCAAAACTGGTTAATTTATTACATGAAAATTGTTTCCACTTAGGATAAAGAACTGAATCAGTCGGAAATTGACTGTCTGCTGGTACAGAGTACATCCTATTCGCCAAAAGCACTTCTGGAAAAAGGTATGCAGGAACAAACTCTGGAACTGATTCGTTCTTATCTGGAAGAAAACAAATGAATTTTTCTCAGCAGCAATGAGATTGCCAGCAAAGTAAATCTTTCCAGGATTACCGTTCGCAGATATATGAATTATCTGGTGGAGAACAGGGAGATTATCAGCCAGATCGATTACTCTACAGGAGAGGAGACTGCTCTTCTGTAAAATATCAGAAGAACTGAAAAAATATGAGGCTTTATAAAATATACATGCTATAATAGGATCATCTGAATAATTCGTAAAGGAGACGAAAAGCTATGAACAGCATTTTTCACAGAATCAGTGTAAGAAAATATGAAGATAAACCAGTAGAAAAAGAAAAAATCATGGAAATCCTGAAGGCGGGAATGCAGGCGCCAAGTGCATGTAACCAGCAGCCATGGGAATTTTATGTGGTAACAGACAAAGAAAAAATCCAGAAATTATCCAAAGTAACACCATACACCGGCTGTGCAGCAGGGGCACCTGCAGTAATCGTACCGGTCTATCATACAGAAGGACTTGTTGCACCATCTTTTGCACAGATTGACATGTCTATTGCCCAAGAGAATATCTGGCTGGAAACAGATACTCTTGGTCTGGGTGGAGTATGGTTTGGCATTGCTCCGGTAGAAGAACACATGGAAAAAGTTCACAGACTTCTGGATCTTCCGGAAAATGTAAAAGTTTTTTCCATGTTTGCACTGGGTTATCCGGCAGAAACAAGACCTCAGCAGGATCGGTTTTATCCAGACAGAATTCACTTTATCGAAAAATAAAATAAAGAACTGACAGGGACAAGACTGTTTGAATTTTTTATAAATTAAAGAAGGAAAATAGATGGAATTATTTGACGTTATAGACAGCAAAGGTAATCCGGCTGGACAGATTGTATCAAGGGAAAAAGCCCATGCAGAAGGAATCCCCCATAGAACAGCCCACATATGGATTATTCGGAAAAAGGAAGGCAGAGTGCAGATTCTTTTACAGAAACGCTCACAAAACAAGGATTCTTTTCCGGGAAAATTTGATACTTCCTCGGCAGGACACATCCAGGCAGGAGACGAACCACTGGAATCTGCACTTCGGGAACTGAAAGAAGAACTGGGAATCAGCGCAACACCGGAACAGCTACACTTTGCCGGAACCTTCCCCATATCCTTCGCAAAGGAATTCCATGGAAAAATGTTTCGGGATGAAGAAATTGCTTTTGTCTACATCTATCGGGAGCCTGTGAATATAGCGGAACTTGTTCTTCAGACAGAAGAAGTAGAGGAAGTTCAGTGGTTTGATCTGGAAGAAGTATATGAACAGTGTGGAAAACATAGGGAGATATTCTGTGTGCCCGCACTGGGCCTGGGAGTGGTGCGGAGATATCTGAAAAGCATTGAAAAGAATTAGGCTGAAAGAAAACGCCCTGGAGCACAAAAAAGAGAATTCTTGAAATTCGAGAAATATAAAGGTTCAATTCTTCATAATGGATATTTATTGTGAAAAAATAATCTGCTATACTGACAATATCAACAGCAAAGCAGAATAGCGAGGTGATCGGATGGAAGCAGTACAGAGAATTCGATTGATCCGAATTATAGAAAAAATGGAGAAAAATCCGGAATTCTGTAATAAGTTTGGAATAAAGAATACATCTGAATATATAGCAGAAAAAGAATCAAAAAAAGGCATATATTAGAATGAGTTTCAGGAGGGGTAAAAAATGTTATCATTATTGTTTACAATTTGTATGATCTGGTTTGTAGGAAAATTATTTGCTTTTGGGTTAAAAGCATCCTGGGGAATTATGAAATTACTTTGCACAGTAATCTTCTTCCCGGTGATATTGATAGGTATGGTTTTGGGTGGACTGATGTATATTGCTTTTCCATTGTTAATTGTCGGTGGCATTGTAGCATTGGCAACATCACGTTCATAATGGATCAGAAGGAGAAAACGAATGGGATATGATATTGAGAAAGAAAAGAGAGAAGCTATTGAAGCTGGCCGAAGAGCACTGAATAGTCTTCGTACAGCAAAAGAAAATTTAAACAGTGCAAAGAACTGGGGTCTGGTAGATATGTTTGGCGGTGGCTTTTTCACCACGTTGTTAAAACATTCCAAAATGGATCAGGCGAAACGAAATATGGAACAGGCAAAGTACGATCTTCGTAGTTTCAGCAGAGAATTAAACGATGTAAATATGGCATGTAACCTGAATATCAATACTGGAGATTTTCTTTCTTTTGCGGATTATTTTTTTGATGGATTTGTTGTGGACTGGGTGGTCCAAGACCGGATCAATAATGCAAAAAGACAGGTAGAAGAAGCAATTCGAAGGACCGAAAGTATAGTCAATCAATTGCAACGTATGTAAGGTAAAGGCAATGAATCCAAAATAGACCATTGCCTTTCGTGCAGTGTGGATTATTTTAATTTTGTTTTTTCGGCATTTAAAAGTTCAAGATTGAGCCCCTGCTCCCCGGCTGTCTTATCTACCCAAAGATTCAAAGAGTCTATGGCTAAAGAAATCTCATCAAGTTTTTTACTGATATAAGCAAAATCTTTCATTTCATCATCGCTGATCTTGCCGTCACGTGCAATTTGAATCAGACGGCCGGTAAGAGGATTGATTTCATTTAAGCTGGCAATTGTCTCCAAAATGATATTTGACAAATTAGTCACTTCTACTTCTGGAACATAACGCTGGCCTATTTCGCATTTGTGAGAGCAGTAATAATTGCAAAGATCTGGTCTTTTATAGGCATCTGCCATCTGGAGGATATCATAAGGCGTAGGTTCTTGGGTTTCATATTCAAATTTTTCAATTTTTGAAGCAGAGACAGCATCCATTTTTTCGCTGGCCTCTGCTCTTGTAAGTCCTGCCGCTTCTCGGCAAAGCTGGTAAATAGTTTTGTTTTCTCTGGTGGATTGTTTACCCATGAGAATTCCTCCCTCGTATATCGCTAGGCATGAGGATTACCTGTCTTCCAGACCACATGCTGCGCGGTTATTTCATAATATATTTTATTATACTTGATTTGTAAACTTACAACAAGTAATTGATGGTATAATGTCCATAGGCAAATAAGCGAATGTCGCCTGTTATGCGATTTCAAAAAGAGAAAAGAGTATTATTCTGAGATAAAACCAAAGGATAAAAGTGTCAGGAGGATGAAGATATGAGTAAAAAAGGATATAGCAGACCAGGATTGTTTGGTGGATTCAATTATTACGATGAATAAGAACTGTAAAGGTGGTACAGATATGCACATCAGAAAGAAGGCGATAGTATGGGATTGTTCAAAAAGAAAAACGTTAAAAAATCTTATGATAGAGAATGTATGAAACCAGTAATCCGTGCAAGTATTTGTACTGGTGAGCAGGTGGCAGGATTCAAAGATATACAGACTGGAAAACTGGAAGAAATCATGCTGATCAAGTCTCCCAAGGATTTAGATGACTTTAAAAATACGTATGGGATAACAGAAGAAATCGAAAAAGAATACTGAATGAGGATATATATGCAAAAGAACAACAGAAGCTATAAGGATTTAAATAAAAACAAAAAAGTGCAATAGCCGATAAAACATACAGTATGTATTTGGCGTTCTATCTTGAAAACCATCGGATGCCGGATGTTTCTGAAATGAATGATATCTGCAAAAGACTGTTTGCAACAGTTCAAGCCCTTGCTCCTAAAACAGAATACGAAGAGTTTTATAAAGTTGTTGAAAAACGTGTCTTAGGATATGAATCTCGTATATTGAAAGATATTAAGGATGGGATTACAATAGAAACATTAAATACCAAAAAACAAAGGAAAGCTCCTGAAGAAAAAACAGCTGTTGCGAAACAAAAGAAGCAGCAGAAGCGAGCAAAACGGAAAAAAGAAGCAAGAGATAATCTGACCAAAGAAGAAATCTTGCAGGATGACCGATTTTTCTTTATTGCTGGTTATACCTCCGGAGGTGCACCGTATGGTGTCACCTGGGAAGAAATGGGGCTGAAACCATGGGAAGATTTGGAAGAAAATGAGTAAAAAGATAAGCGTAAAAAATCTGGAACTGTATCAAAAAAAACAGCAAGACGTGCGCTTATGTCCATGCGGTAGATTATATCCTATGGACGTGGTGCTTTGCCAAAATTGATAGAAAAATCAACGGAGATTGAATTAAATGAAAGTAATGCTTGTTAACGGAAGCAGTCATCTGCATGGAACAACAATGGCAGCTTTGGAAGAAATGATCAAAGTATTTCATTCAGAAGAAGTAGAAACAGAGGTTGTTCAGCTTGGAGGAAAGCCGATAGCAGATTGTCTTCAATGTAATGTCTGTCAAAAAACAGGAAGTGTGTGATTAAAGATGATGGTGTGAATGAATTTGTTGAAAAGGCTAAAACAGCAGATGGCTTTGTATTTGCAACACCAGTATATTTTGCACATCCAAGTGGACGCCTTTATGATTTCCTGGACAGAGCCTTTTACAGTGCTGGAGGTTATGACGCTTTCAAATTTAAACCGGGTGCTGCTGTTGCAGTAGCAAGAAGAGGAGGAACCACAGCAGCGCTTGATGGAATCAATAAATATTTTGGGATTGCGCAGATGCCAGTCGCCGGTTCTACCTATTGGAACATGGTGCATGGACTTTATGGAGAGGAAGCGTCTCAGGATGAAGAAGGTATGCAGACTATGCGGAATCTTGCACGAAACATGATTTGGATGATGCGTTGTTTTAAACTTGGAAGAGAGAGTGGTATTCTGTATCCGGAAACAGAAACTAATGCTTGTACCAATTTTATTAAGCGAAGTGATACGTTACGTTAAGCTGATGGCTTTAATTGGAAGTTTTGGCATTGAAATGTCCGTAGCGAAAAAGACTGATAAAATAATACAGGAAAGCTGACTGGTAAGGTGATGGAAGGGGGGGTTTGTCTGCGGATGGGCTACAGGACTGATATTCGGATCTGAAAAACAACAAGATCAGTTAAGATTCAGCTGCGGTCTGCTTATTGATGTTATATTATTGTTGGATCGAATATGTCAAATGGGCATGGTTGATAAGTGGAGTATTCTCCGCAAAGTAAAAACCATAATCCTGCTGACAAAACTTGTAGATATTGCGTGTCATGTCAGTGGGATTATTTCTTGTGTCAAGTAAGAAGAGAGTAAAAAGTGAATTCGAATTCACTTTTTGAGGAACAGGATGTACCGTAAAAACATGTTGTAGGTATAGAAGTCTGCCGTTTGCACGGAAAGGTGTAAACGGCAGACCTTAATATGATTATAAGAGTTTTGTAAGCTTATTTTTTTGTATGATAATCAATTCCTTTATATTCATGGATTCCGTAGGGATCAGGTGAAGGTTCAGTACCAAAACGTCCGCCTGTTGTAGGATATCCATAAATTGTTCCGTCTTTGATATCCATATCGTCTTCCCATGGAAGATGATACTTTCCTTCAGCAAGGTCTTTAATATAGGTCAGGCCACTGTCAGATTCTCCGCCTGGCTTTGCAACATAACCACGATGACCGAGATTATAAATATTATTTTCAAGGCCCCATTCCTTTCTGGCCTGATCTGCAAGTTCTGGATGAATTTCACCAGTAACGATTTCATACGGATTTCGCTGTCCCTGGACAAGAACAGTTCCGTCGTAGTTTGTAATCTGTCCTTCGCCAAAGTAATAGAAAACTCCGTCATAACCTGCAAGATTAACTGAAACAGTATACATAAGGTTCTGCCATGCATTGGAGCGTTGGTAAGGATCCACTGATCATTAACCTGTGTGCTATAACCGGAAATACGGATATATACGTTGCATCCCTTATAGGCAGCTTCCCTTGCAAGTTCCGGAATCATTCCATCGTGACAGATACATACTGCAAGTTTGGAACCTCCAGGTCCCTCACATACAGGCATTCCCAGATCACCGGGATACCACGGTTCAACAGGATTCCATGGGAAGAGTTTTCTATATTTCAGACAAATCTCACCGTCCGGATTTATAATGATTGCTGTGTTATATGGATTTTTTGTCGGATCTGGATTACGTTCCATAATAGAAAATACACCAAAGACCTTTTCTTCTTTACAAGCCTTTGCAAAAGCTTCAGTTTCAGCTCCGGGAATATCACACAAAAATTCTTCCGTCAGCCATTTTGAAGTGTTCAGCCCCTGGGTACTATATTCTGGAAATATGATCAGTTCCGCTCCAGGATAACCTGCTTTTGTTGCATGTAAAGTACGAACAATTTCTTTTACTTGTTTGTCGATATCTGCACGTGAATTAATGATTGGTACAGGCATCTGAATTGCTGCTACCAAAAATCCCTTGCTCGGTTTGTTGATACTTCCAATACTTCCCATAATAATTCCTCCTGTGATATATTTTTTATCAGAGACAGATATGATCAGAATGATTATCTGTTGCATAAAAAACGCCACATGGGATAACCCACGTGACGTCCTTGTCTTTGATTGTTTTTGATTATATACTATTTTTAGAAAATGTCAACATGTTTTTTGCAAGTTGGATAAGCTCTAGAATTCCTGAGTAATCGATATAATATTTGTTTCTGTATTTTTGACATTTCTTTCTCATAATGAGAAATATGAATGATGGTCTGTTTCTGTGTACTTTTGAGGAATAGAGAATACCGACGAAAAAAGCTTTTGTAGGTGTATTCATGGATAAAAGGATTGAAAAACCTTCAGGTTTCATGCATTGATTGTAGTATTGTAAAATGCTATACTACAAATATCAATTAACGTATGATGGAGGCGCGGATGAAAACGCATGAATTGGAAAATCGGATACTGTTCTGATCCAGCCTGTCGGGAAACACGAACTTCCATGGATAGAAAACGAGGTGAGGGAAATACATAGGTTAACTTCCGCGGATTTCAAATATATCGCAGTGGAAATTGATGACTGGAACGATGATCTTTCGCCGTGGAAGGCTCAGGCTGTATTTAAGGATGACGATTTTGGTGGAGGCGCAGTTAAAACGCTGGAGAAAATACTGACGCTTTGTTCAGATAAGAAGAAATACTATATTGGCGGATATTCTTTGGCAGGACTGTTTTCCTTATGGGCAGCATACCAAACGGATATTTTTACAGGAATCGCTGCTGTATCTCCGTCTGTCTGGTTTCCTGGATTTATTGATTATATGAGGGAACATGAGATTAAGAGCAAAACTGTTTATCTGAGTCTGGGTGACAGAAGAGGAAAGACGAGAAATCCGGTTATGGCTCAGGTCGGAAACTGCATCCGGAGCGGGTATGATTGGCTTAAAGAATGTGGCGTAGATTGTACATTGGAATGGAATTCGGGTAATCATTACCGGGAACCGGATATGAGAACAGCAAAAGCATTTGCCTGGATATTGAATCACGAGAAGAACTAATATTTAAAGCTGGAGGGTGTTTGAATGGGAAAAATGACAGATTCGAAAAAGTCTATTCACAAGGAACCATGAATGTAATGGAAATCTGGGTGGACAGGGAAACGGGAGTAAACTATGTGTTTCATGCATCAGGATATACGGGAGGAATGACTCCGTTGTTGGACAGAGATGAAAAACCTGTAGTTTCTCCGGTGCTGAACACCAGCAGATATTGATGAATATCGGCAGTAATGCAGTAAAATATAATCATGATGGCGGTTCTGTGACAGTTACCTGTCGTGAGGTATCCTATACGGATACCACTGCGGAATATGAACTGACCTGTACAGATACCGGGATCAGTATGAGTGAGGAATTTCAGAAAAGGGCATTTGAGCCTTTTGCCCAGGAAGGACAGTTAGCCAGAACAAAATATGCAGGTACCGGTCTGGGACTTGCCATTTCCAGAAAACTGATAGAACTGCAGGGAGGAACACTTTTCTTTGAGAGCATACAGGGAAAAGGAACCAAATTTATTCTCCATATTTCTTTTGAAATCTCTGCAGAGGAACAGAAAAAGAAATTTCATATGTATCAGAACTGTTCAGTAGAGGGAATTCAGGTTCTGCTGGTGGAAGACAATGAGCTGAATATGGAAATTGCTGAGTTTCTGCTGTAAGAAGAAAAAATGATAGTGACAAAGGCATGGAATGGACGGGAAGCTGTAGAAATCTTTGAGAATTCAGAACCCGGATACTTTGATGTAATCTTGATGAATCTGATGATGCCAAAATGGGAGGGCTGGAAGCTACCCGCAGAATCAGAAAAATGGATCGAGAGGATGCGAAATCTATCCCAATTGATATAAAAACAATACTTGCTGTCTTTGACCAGGTGTTTGGAACATCATAAAATCCACAAGGATAAAGGTAATAAAAAATATGGATAAAAGACAAAAAATACTGATTGTAGATGATTCAAAATTAAACAGGGACATATTGAAGGAGATTCTCGGAGAAACTTATAATTATCTGGAAGCTGAAAATGGTAATCAGGCAATCCAGATGATAGGAGAAAATATTGAAATTGATCTGATGCTTTTGGACCTCAATATGCCACAGATGAATGGTTTTGAAGTCTTGAAAATAATGAAAAGAAGCCAGTGTATTGCTGAAATTCCTGTAATCATGGTATCTTCTGAAGATGCTGTTGATACTATGCGTAAGGCATATGAGCTGGGAATCACAGATTATATCACACGACCGTTTGATTCTGTGATTGTAAAGAAAAGAGTTCAGAATACCTTGGGCCTCTATATGAACCAAAAGCATCTGATAAATGTGGTTTATGATCAGGTTTACGAAAAAGAAGAAAATAATGATATCATGATCCGAATTATGAGTAATATATTGGGATCCCGTAACAGTGAGAGCAGAGAACACATCCTGCATATTAAAACAGCAACGGAGATGATGCTGAGACAACTGGTAAAATTAACAGATGCTTATCCTTTGACAGAGGCAGATATTGCTTTGATTACAACTGCTTCTTCCCTTCATGATATTGGTAAGATTCGTATTCCGGAAGAAATATTGAATAAACCAGGCAGACTTACCGTTGAAGAATTTAAGATTATGAAAACCCATAGTGAACTTGGCGCGGATATAATTAAGGACATGGACTTTCCACAAGATCATCCACTGGTACATACCGCATGGGAAATCTGCAGATGGCACCATGAAAGATGGGATGGAAAGGGCTATCCGGATGGATTGACAGGTGAAGAAATACCAATCTCTGCACAGGTGGTATCAATTGTCGATGTTTATGACGCACTTACAAGTGAAAGATGTTATAAGAAAGCATTTGATCATGATACAGCGATTCAAATGATTCTGGATGGGCAATGCGGTCAGTTTAATCCAATCCTCCTTAGGTGTCTGAAAGAACTGAGTCGTCAGTTTTCAAAAATGCTTGGTAAAGGGATGGATGTTAATAAATATTATCATGAAGCACGGAGACTTTCGAATGAAATACTTAGTGATAAATCCTTACCGAACCAGATTTATTCACAAAATCTTATCAAGGTCATGCAGGAAAAGATCGATTTCTTCAAATCGAACAGTGGCATGAATTCGATTGATTATAATGCAAGTTCGGGGAAATTAACTATAATAAATGAAAAACAGAAGATAATATACCAGAGAGATGATCCGGGATTTGATGTATTCAAAGTGTTAGAAGTGAGCGAAAAGGATATTCAAAATATCGTAGATTTGTTGGAGCAGACCTCAATAAAGAATAAAGAGATTTCATTACAGATAAAAGCAAGGTTTAGAAACAAAAGACAAATGTATAATCTGAAACTGCATACCTTATGGACTCCATTAAAAAAAGATGGCTATATTGGAATTATTGGATATTTTGATATTGTAAAATAGAAAAATGCAAAGCGGTGGAAGAAATGTGGCATATTCTGATATGACACTGGTCGGAAACTGTATTCGGAGCGGGCATTATTGGTTTAAGGAATGCGGGATTCTTTGTTTTCGGGATACTTGATGAAAGTAAAGAAAGGATGAGATCATTGGACTGGAGACAGGATAAGGATTACCTTGATTATATCGACAGCGGGGAATCCGCGGCAGTATATATAGTCAAAAATATCGTAAAGTCATTGGATACAAAAAACATGTGGGTAGATGTTGTATCAATAAATACTTATTACAAAAGAGGCTCTGGGAATATTGCGTTTAACTGGATCGTTGTGGAGTTGTTTCCGCGGAAAATAAAACCAAAGTATGACACTGATCCGGATTATAACAGATACCTGACCTGGCTGACTGCACATGAGGATATTGAGAAACAGCGGGATTCCGGTTTCCATGGAGAAAAGTTTCTTGTACTGTGTGACCTGTATGACAAGAATAAGAATAAGTTTACCACCCATACAGTGATCGCTAAGAAGTATTGGGAACCGATGGAAGCTTACCGTCCCATGGAGATCAAAAATCCTGTTGATCCAGAATGGGAGTATCGGGTCCGGGCGGTTAAGAAGTTAATGCAAAACAGATAAGGTATATCGTGGAGAATGAGTTTGAGCTGGAAGAGAAGATCAGGAAAAATAGACGGCCGACTCTGCGAATACTGGGAATAGAGGATGGGGCTCCGCGGAGTACCAAGAGGCACTAATTTCCGTCTTGTATATCTGGCAGAATGATCTCTAATGTTCCAAAATAAAGGGAAGGGTTTCCGCGGATAAGATAGGTGCCAGAATCATGAGAATTTTTTCTTCATATTATGTAAAAAAGTGGAGGAAAAGATCATGGAAAAATACATCATAACAGCACTTATCGTCTGGATTATCATATCGACAGTGTTATTACTTTTCGTAATAGTTTCTGTATCAAAAATAAGACGAAACAGGAAAGAGAGTTGGAAGACAGAGAGCAGGAAGAGTTTGTGAGTTCTTTGAAAAAAACAAATTAATCTACAGCACCGCAGAGAAATCCGCGGTGTTTTTCTGACTTTCTATATGTGGTGAGCTTGATGGCAAACGGATAAACGGTATGGGAGCAGGATTTCAGTGGAGGTTGAGAAAACGGGGCGGATGTGGTATCTTTTGGATATAAGGAGGATGCGGCATGGTTATTTGTTTTTCAGGAATAGGAAACAGTAAGTATATAGCAGATAGGATTGCCGCCAGCCTGCAGGAAAAACTGCTCTGTATGAACGAACGGATCAAATCGGGCAATACCGGGTCTGTTAAGACAGGAGAGAATCTGATAGTGGTGGTACCGACTTATGCATGGAGGATTCCACGCGTGGTTTCTGATTGGATCGGACAGACAGAATTTGTCGGGGCGAAGAATGTCTGGTATGTGATGAGCTGTGGAAGCGGTATTGGAGGCGCAGATATATATAATCGAAAACTGAGCGAGAAAAAAGGAATAAAGCATATGGGGACGGCACAGATCATCATGCCGGAGAGTAAAAACAATATAAGCGGGTATCCGCGGAAAGGACAAACAAATGCCAAAATTATTGATTATAGACGGCTCATCAATGCTGTCTACGTCTTATTACGGGAATCTTCCCAAAAGTATACTTTTGCAAACTGAAGAAGAGAAGGAGAAATATTATGAGCAGATCCTGCATACTTCAGATGGAAAATACACAAATGCCATGTTTACCATGTTGCGGACGCTACTGGGAATCTATAAGAAGGTAAAACCGGAATATGTAGCTTTTGTGTTTGATAAGACCAGGGATACGTTCAGAAGGACCGAGCTTGGAGCGGACTTCTATAAGGCAAACCGAAAAGAGACCGCGAAACCATTAAAGGAGCAGTTTATCCAGATGGAGGAATTTCTTCAGGAGATCGGTTGTGCCGTGTTCATGAGTGACGACTATGAGGCAGATGACTATGCAGCCTCACTGGTGGAGAAGTTTGAGGGACCGGATCTTCAGACCTATGTACTTACCAAGGATCATGACTACTTCCAGGTTGTAAGTGAATACACCCGTATGTGGCGTGTGGTAAATAAAGATAAGCTGGAACAGCTCAAGAAAGATTATGGTTTCTTTGGAAGTGATGTATATGAATCCCTTCCGGCAAATGTGTTTGAGTATACTCCGGAAATCGTATATGCAGAAGAAGGTGTGTATCCGCAACAGATCCCGGTACTTTTGGCAATCACCGGAGATCCTGGAGACGGGATACCGGGATGCAAAGGTGTTTCTTCCGCGGCGGCCCCTTTGGTGGATGAGTATAAATCCCTGGATGAGATCTATGCAGCCATCGATGACTGTGAGGGAGTTGCAAAAAAGGAGAAAGAGCTGAATGGTTTCTGGAAAGAATACCTGGGGATTGGCAGAAGTCCTTTAAAAGCATTAAAGACAAACCGGGAGATGGTATATTTAAGTGAGAAGCTGGCGACCATGAAGCGGGATATTGAAATCAGCTGCGGAATTGAGGATCTGAAACTGCGTGTGGACATCGAAAAGCTAAAAGAAGAACTGGGACGATATGAGATGTTCAGCTTGATCAAGGAAGTCGAGAATCTGTGATAGGGAGGGGGAGTGGTAAAGCTCCCTCGGCGTTTTTTTCGTATCAGTTTGTTCAACTTGCAGTATCTGCTACAATACAAATATGGACAGCAAGAGAAACTGTCCATCATTATTCCTTTCGTTTTTGGGCACTCACAGGTTCGGAATTAACTGTGGGTGTCTTTTTTGCGTTTGAATTACGATAGCGGACTTTATTCAGTTGATTTTTTTTCTGCGTTAGCATCTTATGTCCAGAGTAGATTGCCATAAGACGTGCGCTTATGTCCATGCGGTAGATTAATATCCTATGGACGTGGTGCTTTGCCAAAACTGATAGAAAAACCAACGGAGGCTATATTAAATGAAAGTAATGCTTGTTAACGGAAGCAGTCATCTGCATGGAACAACAATGACAGCTTTGGAAGAGATGATAAAGGTATTTTATTCAGAAGAAGTAGAAACAGAGGTTGTTCAGCTTGGAGGAAAGCCGATAGCAGATTGTCTTCAATGTAATGTCTGTCAAAAAACAGGAAGTGTGTGATTAAAGATGATGGCGTGAATGAATTTGTTGAAAAGGCTAAAACAGCAGATGGCTTTGTATTTGCAACACCAGTATATTTTGCACATCCAAGTGGACGTATTTATGATTTTTTGGACAGAGTTTTTTACAGTGCTGGAGGTTATGACACCTTTAAATATAAACCGGGTGCTGCTATTGCAGTAGCAAGAAGAGGAGGAACCACAGCAGTGCTTGATGGAATCAATAAATATTTTGGGATTGCGCAGATGCCAGTCGTCGGTTCTACCTATTGGAACACGGTGCATGGACTTTATGGAGAGGAAGCGTCTCAGGATGAAGAAAGTATGCAGACTATGCGGAATCTTGCACGAAACATGATTTGGATGATACGCTGTTTTAAACTTGGAAGAGAGAGCGGTATTCTGTATCCGGAAACAGAAACTGATGCTTGTACCAATTTCATTAAACGAAGTGATACGTTACGTTAAGCCGATGGCTTTAATTGGAAGTTTTGGAATTGAAACATCCGCAGCGAAAAAGACTGATAAAATAATACAGGAAAGCTGACTGGTAAGGTGATGGAAGGGCGGGTATTATCCGAGGACAAGTTACAGAACTGATATTCGACCCTGAAAAACAATAAGATCAGTTAAGATCCGGCACGACCGCATCAACAAAAAAATCCAGGCACTGGAAGTTCTGCATCAGAAATATGACATGTTCCACAGTTTCGTCCGTCTTTTTGGAATGCCGGGGAGACAAAACTGGGATAAGAATCTGATACGTAAGAGAAAAAAGGAAATCTCAAAAGAGCTGACAGATACGATCAGGGAAAAGAAATTGAAAAGACGGAGGTGTATGGTCTGCGGAAGGAACCTGCCATTTGGCTACCCATACAAACTGTGCCAGCCCTGCTTTGAAAAAAAGAAGTTTTTTGAGGATTTTTTTGAGACTGTGGATACTTAAATAGTGCTGTCTCATTACAATTAAGAGAAACAGACACAAAAAGAGGGCTAAAAACCCTCTTTTTTGTTTACCGTTCCAACGACACAACTAACATTCCGACATTCTTATATACAATTACTGTACAAAATTGTCAGGGTTCGCTTTGTCGTGGTCAAGTGGACCTGGCGGGAATTGAACCCGCGTCCGAAAGCCTATTCATTAAGGCATCTCCCATCACAGTCGCTGTTTTAACATTCCCTTGGATGTACGCCCACCGACAGGCTTACAACCTTAGTAGCTTCATGATACATCTACCGGGGCAAAGCTTACCCGGCAAGGTTTCTCACATGGTCGACGTCAGATTCCTGAAGTGTGAGTGCATCAGGGCTGACGAGCAGCAATTAGGCTGCTAACGCGTACTGTTCGTCTGCGTTTATATTTAGTTTCCCGGTTGGTACGCAGTCTGGGAGTCTGCGGATGGCTTCCCCAACTTCAAAGCCCCCGTCGAAACCAGTACAAGCCCTGAAAATGAGTCTGCAACGCTGTTTTTTCATAAAACAGCACTGGTGATGAGACGAAAGCACTTTTTAATATTGATATATCATTCATTATATAAGATATATCGACTGATTAACAGTATAGAAATAAAAACAGAATTTGTCAAGAAGATTTTTATATTTGAGACTGCTTGTTACTGTTCACTTACCATTATCCCGCGAGGTGTTTGGCATGAATATGCCAAAATCCCGAGACATACAAGCCAAAATTCCATTGCCGCAGGCAATTTGGAATGAATTTTGGCTACGTTACTGAGAACGGAGTGAACAGTAACGGCTATTTGGTGTTGTGAACAGCAATACTTATAATTTTTCTGTCATATGTTCACAAATCTTACATAAATCTCTGCTATAGTAACCATATGAAAGATAAAATCTGTTGCTGAGGGCGATTTTCCCGGATTTTGCGCTGTGGCTGTAAAGGCGCTGAACAGTCGTGGATTTTAACAATACTCGGAAAACAGTATAAATAAAAAGTAAAAACTGTTTCGGAAAATAATGAAGAAAAACGGAGGGGATCAAATGGATACATTAAAAATCCTGGTGGTGGATGATGAGAGCCGCATGAGAAAGCTGGTAAAGGATTTCCTGACAAAGAAGAATTTCCAGGTACTGGAAGCCGGTAATGGTGAAGAAGCCATGGATATCTTTTATGAGGAGAAGGACATCGCACTGATCATTCTGGATGTCATGATGCCGAAGATGGATGGATGGGAAGTTTGCCGTGAGATTCGCAAGAACTCAAAAGTTCCGATCATTATGCTGACTGCAAGAAGTGATGAGAGAGATGAGCTTCTTGGATTTGATCTGGGGGTAGATGAATACATCTCCAAACCATTCAGTCCGAAAATCCTTGTTGCAAGAGTGGAGGCAATTCTGAGACGTACAGGTCAGAATAATCCGGAAGATGTGATTTCAGCAGGCGGCATTGTTATAGATAAAGCAGCACATCTGGCTACTGTGGATGGTAAGCCTATGGAACTGAGCTTTAAGGAATTTGAACTTCTGACATATTTTCTGGAGAATCAGGGAATCGCACTTTCCAGAGAAAAGATTCTGAATTCTGTATGGAATTATGACTACTTTGGAGATGCCCGTACGATTGATACCCATGTTAAGAAGCTCAGAAGTAAAATGGGAGATAAAGGTGAATATATAAAGACTGTATGGGGTATGGGATACAAGTTTGAGGTAGACGAATGACAGGAACCGGAAAAACAGATAAAAAATTTCATACTCTGCAACATCAGATTTCAGTAGTGTTTATATGTCTGTTACTGCTTTCGATCTTTACCATTACTCTGATCAATGGTCTTTTTCTTGAAAAATATTATGTATCCAAAAAAGTAGAAGTGCTGGAGGAGGCAAAAGAAGTGTTGTCTCAGATGAATCTGGATGACATCCTGCAGTATGATACAGATATAGAAGAGGACAAAAAAGGGGCAACAGATGAGATTTCGGATGAGATTGAGAGGAGCAGTTCCAGAAATAACCTTACCTGGATCATAGTAAATGAGGAAAACAGCGGTTATTATTACTGGGGAGAGAATAATATGGCAAAAATGCTCCGCAGTAAGCTGTTTGGGTATATTAATAATCTGGATCAGGATATGCAGCACAGTCGTGTGCTCAAAAAGACAGATACCTGTACCATGTGGCAGGTGCATGATCGCTTTGCAGGCATGGAATATGTGGAATGCTGGGGACAGTTTGATAATGGTTACTATTTCCTGATCCGTTCTCCTCTGGAAAGTATTAAGGAAAGTGCATCTATTTCCAACAGTTTTTACTTCATTGTAGGAATAATCATAATTGTGATCAGCGGTATTGTGATTCTTGTGATGACAAATCGTATTACCCGCCCGATCAGTGAACTGACCAAATTATCAGAGAAGATGTCTGATCTGGATTTTGATGCCAGATATCAAAGCAGGGCAGGTAATGAGATTGATGTACTTGGCGATAACTTTAACAAAATGTCCAGAAAACTTGAGAGCACGATCTCAGAGTTGAAATCGGCTAATAACAAGCTTCAGAAAGACATAGAAGATAAGATTAAAATTGATGAGATGCGTAAGGAATTTCTTGATAATGTTTCTCATGAGCTGAAAACTCCTATTGCATTGATCCAGGGATATGCAGAGGGCTGAATGAAAATATTTCCGATGATCCGGAAAGCAGGGAATTTTACTGTGAAGTTATTATGGATGAGGCTTCAAAGATGAACAAGCTGGTCAAAAACCTGCTGACGCTGAATCAGCTGGAGTCCGGTAAAGATGCCCCGGTGATGGAAAGATTTGACATTGTATCTCTGATCAGGGGTGTACTTGGTTCTATGCATATTATGATCGAACAGAAAGAAGCAACTGTGATTTTTGAAGAAACAGAACCTGTATATGTATGGGCGGATGAGTTTAAGATTGAAGAGGTTGTGACCAATTATACAAGCAATGCACTGAACCATCTGGACGGAGAACGAAAAGTAGAAATTAAGGTTCTTCAGGAAGAGGACTGTGTGAAAGTAACCGTATTTAATACAGGTACTCCGATTCCAGAAGAGGATATCCCAAATCTCTGGAATAAATTCTACAAAGTAGATAAGGCCCGGACAAGAGAATATGGCGGAAGTGGTATCGGACTTTCAATTGTTAAGGCAATCATTGAGAGTATGAACCAGAAATATGGGGTATGCAATTATGATAATGGCGTGGAGTTCTGGTTCACTCTGGATTGCAGGCAGTGATAAGATATCCGGGTATTGTGAACGTAGTGAGAAGAGTGTTACTGTGAATGGAGTGAACAGTAACCGGTAGTATGACCGGAATAAAAACAGACAGAAGCAAAGAAAGCACTTTGCAACTGTCTGTTTTTGGGTTATACTGTATTGGAGCGTTTTGATCGGATATTTTATTCCGGTCTGACATGTGATCCGGAAAGCCTTCGGATTACCATAATGAGGAAAACAGATAATGACATCAGGAGGATAACATGATTGCAATAATTGACTATGATGCCGGAAATATTAAAAGTGTAGAAAAAGCACTTCATTATCTTGGGGAAGAAACAACAGTAACCCGCGATCCGCAGACTTTGTTAAATGCGGATAAAGTATCCTGCCGGGCGTGGGAAGCTTTGGACGGGCGATGGAGAATCTTCATACATACGGACTTGTACCTGTGATCCATGAGATTGTAGAGAAGAAGACGCCATTTCTTGGAATCTGCCTGGGACTTCAGCTCCTTTTTGAAAGCAGCGAGGAGACACCGGGGGTGGAAGGCCTTGGAATCCTGAAAGGGAAAATTGTTAAGATTCCGCCTGCGCCGGGGCTTAAGATTCCACATATGGGATGGAATTCCCTGCATTTTCAGAATAATGGCAGACTGTTTCAGGGAATCCCGGAACAGACCTATGTATATTTTGTGCATTCCTATTATCTGCAGGCAGAGGAGCCTGAGATTGTAAAGGCTACTACAGAATACAGCACCTGTATTCATGCTTCCGTAGAAAAGGACAATGTATTTGCCTGCCAGTTCCATCCGGAAAAGAGCAGCAAATGGGGACTGAAGATACTTGAAAATTTTGCTGCTGTGGGAAAAGACGGCAATACTGAGAAGGAGGGAAAATAAGATGTTTACAAAGAGAATTATTCCCTGCCTGGATGTAAATAACGGACGTGTGGTAAAGGGCGTAAATTTTGTGCAGCTTCGCGATGCGGGTGATCCGGTGGAGATTGCCAAAGCCTATGATGCAGCAGGAGCAGATGAACTGGTGTTTCTCGATATTACAGCATCCTGCGAACAGAGAGATACGGTAGTTGACATGGTAAGACGGGTTGCTGCCAATGTATTTATCCCGTTTACAGTAGGCGGCGGTATCCGTACTGTAGATGATTTCAAGAAACTGCTGAGAGAAGGAGCAGATAAGATTTCCGTAAATTCTGCAGCAATTGACAGACCGGAACTGATCAGTGAGGCGGCTGACAAGTTTGGAAGCCAGTGCGTAGTTGTGGCTATTGATGCCAAGCGCAGAGAAGACGGCGGATGGAATATTTACAAACATGGCGGAAGATTAGATACAGGGATTGATGCCATAGAGTGGGCAAAGAAAGTGGAAGCTCTGGGTGCAGGGGAAATCCTTCTTACCAGTATGGACTGTGACGGTACAAAAGCAGGATATGATCTGGCTCTTACCAGAGCAATTGCTGATGCTGTCTCCATTCCTGTGATCGCATCAGGCGGTGCAGGTACACTGGAGCATTTTTATGATGCACTGACCGAAGGGGGAGCAGATGCTGCACTGGCTGCGTCTTTGTTCCATTATAAAGAACTGGAGATTTCTCAGGTGAAGGATTATCTGTCTGACAGGGGAATTTCTGTCAGACGATGACCACGAAAAATATAAGAGGTGAAGGATAAGGTATGTCAGCAATTTCAGGTGACTGGCTGGAAGCCTGAAGGGGGAGTTTCACCAGCCGTATTATGCGAAATTATATAAAACGGTGATGACAGAATATCAGACCAGGAAGATTTTTCCTCCTGCGGATGATCTGTTTAATGCATTTCATTTTACACCGTTGAATGAAGTGAAGGTAGTGATTCTGGGTCAGGATCCTATCATAATGACGGGCAGGCTCATGGGCTTTGTTTTTCCGTAAAGAGAGGAGTGGAGACGCCACCGTCCCTGGTGAATATTTATCAGGAGCTTCATGATGACTGTGGATGCTATATCCCCAATAACGGCTATCTGGAGAAGTGGGCGAAGCAGGGAGTGCTTCTTCTGAACACAGTTCTGACTGTACGCGCTCATCAGGCAAATTCACACAGGGGGATCGGCTGGGAGCAGTTTACGGATGCTGCGATCCAGGTTCTGAATGAGCAGGACCGTCCTATTGTATTTCTGCTATGGGGACGTCCGGCGCAGATGAAAAATCCATGCTGAATAATCCGAAGCATCTGATTCTGGAGGCACCTCATCCAAGTCCTCTGTCTGCTTACAGGGGATTTTTCGGATGTAAACATTTCAGTAAAACAAACGAATTTCTTGTTGCCAATGGTCTGGAACCAATCGACTGGCAGATAGAAAATATATAAGAATATATAAGAAAAGAGGTAATGTGTAGTCAGGTAAAAGACACACAGTGATAACATGAATCAGAAAAACAATTTAGTAAAAAATGCATCCTTTCTGATGATTGCAGCTATGATCTCCAAGGTGATCGGTCTTCTGTACAAGAGTCCCCTTTCCAATATTATCGGAAGCCTTGGAATGGGCTATACAAGTCTTGCACAGAATGCCTATATGATCCTTCTGATGATCGCATCCTTTAGTATTCCACAGGCGGTATCCAAGCTGATCTCCGAGCGTATTGCTCTGAAGGATTACAGAAATGCACATAAGTTCTTTAAGGGTGCCATGATCTATGCCATGGTGATTGGCGGAGTGGTCGGTTTATTCTGTCTCTTTGGAGCAGGGCTGATCATCCCTCAGAATCAGAAGGATGCAATTCCGGCACTTCAGATCCTGGCTCCGACGATTTTTTTGTCCGGTATTCTTGGGGTATTCAGAGGATATTTTCAGGCATACAGAAATATGATGCCAACATCTATCTCCCAGATCATTGAGCAGGTATTTAATGCGGCAGTCAGTCTTCTGGCAGCCTGGGGATTCATCAATGCATTCTCAGATGGAACAGAGAACAGCATTGCAAAATGGGGGCAGCAGGTTCCACAGTAGGAACCGGAGCCGGAGTGGTGACTGCATTGGCATTCATGCTTCTGGTATATGGTGTGAACCGCAGAAAAATCCTGCACCGGGTAGAGAAGGACCACAGACATCAGGAAGAGTCCTACAAAGAGATTTTTCGTGTGATTATCCTGGTTGTTTCGCCGATCATTCTCAGCGCCTTTGTTTATAATGTAAATGCTTATATCAATGGGTATCTTTTCTCGGATATTCTGGGAAGAAGAGGTGGAGATGCGGCACAGATTGGTATTTTATATGCAGAGTATGCTACTTACTTTATGACAATTATTAATATTCCTCTGACGCTGTCCAGTACGGCACCTACTTCCATGATTCCGGAGGTTTCCGCCCTGTATGCCACCGGAGACATTGAAGCGACCAGAGAGTGCATTGACCAGACCGTACAGCTTTCTATGGTAGTTTCTGCCCCATGTGCCATGGGACTGGCAGTGCTTGCACAGCCGATTGTATTTTTGCTTTACGGAAATTCCACAGGACTGGCAGCCAACCTGCTGATCCTTGGTTCTTTTTCGATCCTGCTCAATGGAATGTCAAATATTTCCAATGGAGTTCTGCAGGCAATCGGACAGCAGAGGATTCCGGTGATTACGGCTGCAATCGCACTGGTTGTGGATATTGTGGTAGTGGTAGTGCTGCTGTTTACTACAAACCTTGGAGTTTATGCACTGCTGATCGCAATGGTGATCTATTCTGTGGTTGTATGTGTGTTAAATGACAGAGCCATGAAGAAATATCTGCAGTATAAGAATCCATGGAAAGAAGGATATCTGTATCCTGTTCTTGCATCTGTTCCCATGGGAATTGTTGCAGGCTGTATCTGCTATGGACTGAACATTTTTGTAAAATCCAATTTCATTTGTCTGATCGTTTCCATTCCTGTTGCTGCGGTTGTTTATCTGTTTGCTTACCTGATCATCAGCAAGCCGTCAGAATCACAGCTTAGAAGAATTCCGGGTGGAAGCTATCTGATAAGGATTGCAGAGAAACTTCCGTTCTGGCAGAATAATTAAAAAACAGAAGTTATAAAACAGAAGTTATAAAAATAAAAGAGTTATATTTCATGGTTTAAATGTATTTCTGAAATAGAAACACATTTAAAATTTCTGAAATATAACTCTTTTTTGAGCGCGTTTGAAAAATGCTTTTCGCAAAGCAGGATATGTAGATTGCGGGAATGATTTTTCAAATACGCTCTAAGGCGATATATTGCAAGGTAAAATACATTGCAATATATCCATTACGGTATTATTTATGCATTTTTTCTTCTGCTTTTTTCAGGTTTTTCTGAGCTGTGGAGAGCATCAGTTTGATTCGGTTGAGCTGGTTAACTTCACTTGCACCCGGATCATAGTCGATGGCTACAATATTGCTGTCGGATATTCTCTGCGGATCTCTTTGATAACACCCTTACCTACAATGTGGTTCGGCAGACATCCGAAAGGCTGGATACAAACAATATTCGGAACATCTCCATGGATCAGTTCCATCATCTCACCTGTCAGGAACCATCCCTCACCTGTCTGGTTTCCGGTGGAAACGATCGGAGATGCCATTTTTGCCAGATCTCTGATATCAGCAGGCGGTGCAAAATGGCGGCTCTGTGCAAGAGCTTCGCTTGCAGGCTTTCTCACCCATTCGATTGCTTTGATTCCCCAGTTTGCCATGGTTGCCTTGGACTTCTTGAATCCAAGATTTTCTACCTTGAAGTTCTGATTATAGAAGCAGTAGCACATGAAATCGATCAGATCCGGTACAACTGCCTCAGCGCCTTCAGATTCCAGAAGCTCTGCCAGATGATTATTTGCAGCAGGCAGGAACTTGACAAGGATCTCACCTACGATGCCGACACGAGGCTTTTTCACATCACTGATCGGAATGGTATCAAATTCGTGAACCATTTCGCGGCACATTTTCTTAAACTGGCTGTGGCTGATACTGCTTCCGCTTAAGAAAGAGATCACACGCTGTTCCCAGATTTTATGTTTCCTGTTTACGATTCCCTCTTCCAGTTCATAAGGACGCATACGATATACGCATTTCATCAGGATATCTCCGAATACGGCACCATAAGCAACTTTCTTCACTAATGGAAGCGTAAGTTTGAATCCGGGATTGCTTTCCAGACCGCTTAAGTTAACAGAGATAACCGGAATCTGTTCCATACCGGCTTTCTTTAATGCGCGTCGTATAAATGCAATATAGTTGGAAGCACGACATCCGCCACCTGTCTGTGACATGACAACGGCCGTTTTGTTCAGGTCATATTTACCGGAAAGCAGAGCATCCATGATCTGTCCCACAACGATCAGAGACGGATAGCAGGCGTCATTGTTTACATACTTCAGACCAACATCCACTGCATGCTTATTGTCATTCGGAAGCACCTCCAGGTTGTATCCGCAGGAATTGAATGCTGCCTGCAGGAGGCTGAAATGGAACGGTGACATCTGCGGGCAGAGGATGGTATAGTCCTTTCTCATTTCCTTTGTAAAGGATACTTTATCAATAGAAGCAGGTTTGACAGTACGTTTCTGTCCCTGTGCCTTCTTCGCACGGATCGCTGCGATCAGGGAACGGATACGGATTCTTGCAGCACCAAGGTTATTTACCTCGTCAATCTTTAAGCAGGTATAGATTTTGTCACTTCCGTCAAGGATTTCATAAACCTCGTCAGTAGTAACTGCATCCAGACCACATCCAAAAGAGTTGAGCTGGATCAGATCCAGGTCATCGCGTGTCTTTACATAGTTTGCAGCAGCATACAGTCTGGAGTGGTACATCCACTGGTCATTAACGCGGATCGGGCGTTCCACAGGTGCCAGATGAGAGATGGAATCCTCGGTAAGTACGGCAATACCATAGCTGTTGATCAGATCCGGGATACCATGATGGATTTCCGGGTCAATATGGTATGGGCGTCCTGCAAGGACAATACCATGGCGTCCTGTATCTTCCAGATATTTCAGGGTTTCTTCCCCTTTTTTCTGTACATCGCGGCGTGCAGCAGCCATTTCCTCCCAGCCTTATGCACAGCAGCTTTGACTTCTTCTGCCGGGATATCCTTAAATTCCTCTACCAGACGATTTGCCAGAATTTCCTCAGAAGTAAATGCAAGGAACGGATTGCGGAAGGTAATGGACGGATCATTTAATTCGTCTACGTTATTTTTGATATTTTCGGCATAAGAGGTAACGATCGGGCAGTTATAGTGATTGACTGCATCCGGGAACTCGTTACGTTCATATGGAATACAAGGGTAGAAAATAAATTTCACACCATTGCGGATCAGCCAGGTTACATGGCCATGTGCGAGCTTGGCAGGGTAGCATTCGGATTCACTTGGAATGGATTCAATACCCAACTCATAAATCTTTCTGGTGGAAGTAGGAGAGAGCACAACCTCATACTTCAGTTCTGTAAAGAAAGTATACCAGAAAGGATAATTCTCAAACATATTCAGAACACGCGGGATACCTACTTTACCTCGCGTTGCCTTATCAGCAGTAAGCGGTGTGTAGGAGAAAATACGTTTATATTTGTATTCATAAAGATTCGGAATATGATCTTTGTTCTTTTCCTTACCGATACCGCGTTCACAGCGGTTACCGCTTACATACTGGCGGCCGCCGGAGAATTTGTTGATAGTCAGACGGCAGTTATTGGTACATCCACGACAGTTTGCCATAGAAGTTGTATATTTCAGCTCGTTGATCTTATCAATGGAGAGCATAGTCGTTTCTGCGCCTTCCTGATGGCGTTCACGGGCAATCAGTGCAGCACCGAAGGCACCCATGATTCCGGCGATATCCGGACGGATGGCTTCGCAGCCTGCAATCTTTCGAAGCTTCGAAGAACCGCATCATTGTAGAAGGTACCACCCTGTACAACGATGTGCTTGCCAAGTTCGGAAGCGTCAGAAACCTTGATAACCTTATACAGAGCATTTTTGATAACAGAGTAAGCAAGACCTGCGGAAATATCGGAAACCTCAGCTCCCTCTTTCTGCGCCTGCTTTACCTTGGAATTCATGAAAACAGTACATCTGGTACCAAGATCTATAGGATGCTGTGCAAAAACAGCAGCTTTTGCGAAATCCTGTACTGTATAATTCAGGGATTTGGCAAAGGTTTCAATAAAGGAACCGCATCCGGAGGAGCATGCTTCATTTAACTGTACGCTGTCAACGGTCTTGTTGCGGATCTTGATACATTTCATATCCTGTCCGCCGATATCCAGGATACAGTCTACCTCTGGGTCAAAGAATGCAGCTGCATAGTAATGGGATACGGTCTCAACCTCGCCCTCATCCAGGAGCAGGGCCGCTTTGAGCAGAGCCTCGCCGTAACCTGTAGAACAGGAATAAGCGATCTTTGCGTCTTTGGGAAGCAGTTCATAGATTTCTTTAATAGAACGGATGGTAGTTTTTAACGGGTTTCCGTTGTTGCTACTGTAAAAGGAATAGAGAAGTGTTCCATCTTCGCCTACCAGTGCAGTTTTGGTTGTGGTGGAACCTGCATCAATACCCAGATAGCAGTTTCCTTTATATGTAGCCAGATCTCCTGTTTTTACTTTGTAGGAACTCTGACGTTTTGCAAATGCATCGTATTCTTCCTGAGAAGCGAAAAGTGGTTCCATACGTTCTACTTCAAAATCCAGCTTAATGGAATTGCGGAGTCTGTCTTTCATTTCTGTCAGGGAAATGGAGTTGTCTTCTTTGGCATTTAATGCAGAACCGATGGCTGCAAAAAGATGGGAGTTCTCCGGAATGATGGTGTGTTCCCCATCCAGCTTCAAAGTACGGATAAAGGATTCTCTCAGTTCGGACAGGAAGTGAAGCGGACCACCCAGGAATGCAACATGTCCACGGATGGGTTTTCCGCAGGCAAGACCGGAGATGGTCTGGTTTACAACTGCCTGGAAAATAGAAGCTGACAGATCTGGTTTGGTTGCACCGTCATTGATCAGCGGCTGGATATCCGTTTTGGCGAAAACACCGCAGCGTGCAGCAATCGGGTAGAGCGCTTTGTAATCTTTGGCATATTCATTCAGACCTGTGGCATCTGTCTGGAGAAGAGAAGCCATCTGGTCGATGAAAGAACCGGTGCCACCTGCACAGATACCGTTCATACGCTGTTCTACGTTTCCGTTTTCGAAATAAATGATCTTGGCATCCTCACCGCCAAGCTCGATGGCAACATCTGTCTTAGGTGCCAGCTTCTGCAGAGAAGTAGAAACTGCAATAACCTCCTGGGTAAAAGGAACGCCCAGATGGTTGGCAAGGGTCAGACCGCCGGAACTGTGATCACAGGATGGAGAGTCATCTCGCCATACTGGTCAAAGGCCTCCTGAAGAAGGTCTGCAAGGGTTTCCTGAATGTTCGCAAAATGACGCTTGTAATCCGCGAAAATGAGATTTTCATTCTCATCTAAGATCGCGATCTTTACAGTAGTGGAACCAATGTCAATTCCAAGTGTTTTGTAATTCATAAAGTAAATTCAAGCCTCCTCGTATTGTATATAAACAAAATTGAAATTTTCCTGTTACTGTTCACACACCACTATCCCGCGAGGTGTTTGGCATGAATATGCCAAAATCCCGAGACATACAAGCCAAAATTCCATTGCCACAGGCAATCTGGAATGAATTTTGGCTACGTTACTGAGAACGGAGTGAACAGTAACATTTTCCTTACTGTTTGCTGCTGATATCATGCAAAGCGTGTTGCCGGACACGAAGTAAACAGTAAAATCTATCCTGTTCTTTCCTATTAAATATCTGTTTCCAGATATGGAATATTCCGTAATATTATACGCTAATGGTCTGGAAAAGACAATATGAAAGTTTACCAATGATTACCTTATTTGCAGTTGAAAATTCAGCTATTTCGGGATATAATAGAAAAAGTGATTTTTATCAAGAGGAGAGAAAAAATGGCAGAATATAAACTTCTTAAAACAGAAGGCCGTGCCAAGCGTGCAGAGTTTCATACAGTGCATGGTACGATCCAGACTCCTGTTTTTATGAATGTGGGAACGATCGGTGCGATTAAAGGCGCTGTATCCACCATGGATTTACAGCAGATCGGAACACAGGTAGAATTATCAAATACTTATCATCTTCATGTGCGTCCGGGTGATAAAATAGTAAAGCAGTTAGGCGGCCTTCATAAATTTATGGTATGGGACAAACCAATCCTTACAGACTCAGGCGGATTCCAGGTATTTTCCCTTGCAAAGCTGAGAAAGATCAAAGAAGAGGGGGTTTATTTTAATTCCCATATTGACGGGCATAAGATCTTTATGGGACCGGAAGAGAGTATGCAGATCCAATCCAATCTTGCCTCCACCATTGCCATGGCATTTGATGAATGTCCCAGCAGTGTGGCTGACAGGGATTATGTGCAGAAATCTGTAGACAGGACCACAAGATGGCTTGCCCGCTGTAAAGCGGAAATGGCGAGACTGAACAGTCTGCCGGATACCATTAACAAAGAACAGCTTCTGTTTGGAATCAACCAGGGTGCTGTTTATGAAGATATCCGCATTGAGCATGCCAAAGCGATCTCTGAAATGGATCTGGATGGCTATGCTGTCGGCGGTCTGGCAGTTGGAGAAACCCATGAAGAGATGTACAGGATCCTGGATGCGGTAGTCCCTTATCTTCCTCAGAACAAACCTACTTACCTGATGGGCGTGGGAACACCGGCAAATATCCTGGAAGGTGTTGAACGTGGAATTGATTTCTTTGACTGCGTATATCCAAGCCGTAACGGCCGCCATGGACATGTATATACCAATCATGGAAAGATGAATCTGTTCAATGCAAAATATGAACTGGACACACGTCCTATCGAAGAAGGCTGCCAGTGTCCTGCATGCCAGCATTACAGCAGAGCCTATATCCGTCATCTTCTGAAAGCAAAGGAAATGCTGGGAATGCGTCTCTGTGTACTTCACAATCTGTATTTCTATAATCATATGATGGAAGAGATCCGTGATGCTCTTGATGCAGGAAACTTCGCAGAATATAAGAAAATGCGGCTGGAAGGCTTTGAAGAGGGCAAAATAAACTCGAAAAGATAATCTGTATATAAAATAATTATTAAATATGCCAAAAACTCTTGAAGTAAAGCGTTTTTTTGTGTATGATGTGTAGTGACGCTTTAATCAGATTGTTCTGCATGAAAACAAGATTTCATACAGAAGGTAACGGAGATTATAAGTGGATCGCAAAGCAGCTCTTCAGTATGAGCAGCCGTCAGGACGGTCTGTGAATACATGATGGACTGCAAATATGCAGAATAACAGGAAAAGTTACAGGAGGAATCAAAATGAACGCATCAAGCGGAATGGGTATGGTTGGCGCTATTGTCTGGATGGTAGTACTGTTCGGAATTATGTACTTCTTAATGCTTCGCCTCAGAAAAAAGAGCAGAAGAGACTTCAGGCAATGTTAAATGACATGGAGGTTGGCGACAGCATTGTTACTACCGGCGGCTTTTATGGAGTTGTCATTGATATGACAGAAGAAGACGTGATCGTAGAATTCGGTAATAACAAAAACTGCCGTATTCCAATGAGAAAACAGGCAATCGCTGAAGTTGAGAAAGCCGGAAGCGCTGCCGAATAATGAAAGAGATATGAAAAAAGCGGAACCTATAGTCAGTGATGGCTGTGGTTCTGTTTTTTTTATTTTTACAGTAAAATCTCTGGAAAACAGCACTTTTGTATTTTTTCACTTTAATAGGTTGAAATCTGTCGGAAAGTGCGTTATTATAATAACAATTACGCAATTAGAGTATTTTTGGAGGAAATTATTATGGATTATAAGATTGCATTGATCCCCGGCGACGGAATCGGACCGGAAATCGTAAGAGAAGCAAAGAAAGTACTGGACAAGGTATGCGAGAAATATGGACACAGCTTTTCCTATTCAGAAGTTCTGTTAGGCGGCGCATCCATCGATGTACACGGCGTACCCCTTACTGATGAGGCAATTGCCACTGCCAAATCATCAGACGCCGTACTGATGGGCTCTATTGGCGGAGATGCAAAAACTTCTCCATGGTATAAGCTTGAGCCGTCCAAACGCCCGGAAGCAGGACTTCTTGCAATCCGTAAGGCATTAAATCTTTTTGCAAACTTAAGACCGGCTTACCTTTACAATGAGCTGAGAAAAGCCTGCCCTCTCCGCGATGAGATCATCGGAGACGGATTTGACATGATCATTGTACGTGAGCTTACAGGTGGCCTGTATTTCGGAGAACGTCAGACTATTGAAGAGAATGGTGTGAAGAAAGCGATTGATACACTTTCCTATAATGAAAACGAAATCCGCCGTATTGCCATCAAAGCATTTGAGATCGCACGTAAGAGAAGAAATAAAGTAACAAGCGTAGATAAGGCAAATGTTCTGGATTCTTCCAGACTCTGGAGAAAAGTGGTAGAGGAAGTTGCCAAAGACTATCCGGATGTTACCTTAGAGCATATGCTGGTTGACAACTGCGCAATGCAGCTTGTACGTGATCCAAAACAGTTCGATGTTATCCTTACAGAGAACATGTTCGGAGATATCCTTTCAGATGAGGCAAGTATGGTAACAGGTTCCATCGGAATGCTTTCATCTGCAAGTTTAAATGAGACAAAATTCGGTCTCTATGAGCCAAGCCATGGTTCTGCACCTGATATTGCAGGACAGGATAAGGCAAACCCTATCGCAACTATCCTTTCCGCAGCAATGATGCTTCGCTTCTCCCTTGATATGGACAAGGAAGCAGATGCAGTGGAAGCAGCAGTGCAGAAAGTTCTGACAGAGGGATACCGCACAGGTGATATCATGTCAGAGGGATGCAAGCTTGTAGGAACAAAGGAAATGGGCGATCTGATCGCAGCAGCTCTGTAAGAATTGATATTAAGAGGATTCAGCCGGCGCAGGCAGATTACGGAGTCAGGAATTTCGGTTGAATCATTAAAAATAAATAAAACAGTAAGAAAAGAGGAAATAAAACAATGAGAAGTGATGCAGTAAAAACAGGCACACAGCAGGCACCTCACCGTTCCCTGTTTAATGCTCTTGGAATGACAAAAGAAGAAATGGACAGACCTCTGGTAGGTATCGTAAGTTCTTACAATGAAATTGTACCGGGTCATATGAACCTTGACAAGATCACACAGGCAGTTAAGCTTGGTGTGGCAATGGCAGGCGGTACACCTGTTATGTTCCCGGCAATCGCAGTCTGCGACGGTATTGCAATGGGACACGTTGGAATGAAATATTCTCTGGTTACCAGAGACCTGATCGCAGATTCCACAGAAGCCATGGCAATGGCACATCAGTTTGATGCACTGGTTATGATTCCAAACTGTGACAAGAACGTACCCGGACTTCTGATGGCAGCAGCCAGACTGAATGTTCCTACTGTATTTGTAAGCGGCGGCCCAATGCTTGCCGGACATCTGAACGGACACAAGACAAGTCTTTCCAGTATGTTCGAGGCAGTAGGTGCTTACGCAGCAGGCAAGCTTGATGAGGACGGCCTGACAGAATGTGAAATGAAAACATGTCCTACATGCGGATCCTGTTCCGGTATGTACACAGCAAACTCCATGAACTGTCTGACAGAGGTTCTTGGTATGGGACTGAAAGGAAACGGAACTATTCCTGCTGTATATTCCGAACGTATCCGTCTTGCAAAACATGCAGGTATGCAGGTTATGGAAATGTACAGAAAGAACATCCGTCCAAGAGATATCATGACAAAAGAAGCAATCCTCAATGCCCTGACAGTAGACATGGCACTCGGATGCTCCACAAACAGTATGCTTCACCTTCCGGCTATCGCTCATGAGATCGGAATGGACTTTGATATCAGCTTTGCAAACGAGATTAGCGCAAAGACTCCAAACCTCTGTCACCTTGCACCTGCAGGCCCTACATACATAGAAGACCTGAACGAAGCAGGCGGTGTATACGCAGTTATGAACGAACTGAATAAGAAGGGACTTCTTCATACTGAGTGCATGACAGTTACAGGCAAGACAGTAGGCGAGAACATCAAAGATTGTGTAAATTTAAATCCTGAAGTTATCAGACCGATAGACAATCCATACAGCCAGACAGGCGGACTTGCAGTACTTAAAGGTAACCTTGCTCCGGACGGTGGTGTTGTAAAACGTTCTGCAGTTGTAGAAGAGATGATGGTCCATGAAGGACCTGCAAGAGTCTTTGACTGCGAGGAAGACGCAATCGCAGCTATCAAAGGCGGCAAGATCGTAGAGGGTGACGTAGTAGTTATCCGTTACGAAGGACCGAAAGGCGGCCCTGGTATGAGAGAAATGCTGAATCCTACATCTGCAATCGCAGGTATGGGACTGGGATCTTCCGTAGCCCTGATCACAGACGGACGTTTCAGCGGTGCATCCAGAGGAGCATCCATCGGACACGTATCACCGGAAGCAGCAGTCGGCGGACCGATCGCACTTGTTGAAGAGGGCGATATCATCAGCATCAACATTCCGGAACTGAAACTGGAGATCAAGGTTTCCGATGAAGAAATGCAGGCAAGAAAAGCAAAATGGCAGCCTCGTGAGCCAAAGGTAACAACAGGATATCTTGCAAGATATGCTGCCATGGTAACCTCCGGAAACAGAGGAGCGATCCTTGAGGTACCAAAAGCAAAATAAAGATGAACAAGTACCCGGCGGGAATTGCAGCATAACCTGTGATTCCTGCCTGAAAAGTTAGGAGGATATGTAAAGATGCAGCTTACAGGTGCTGAAATCATCGTTGAATGTTTAAAAGAACAGGGCGTTGACACTGTATTCGGATATCCGGCGGTGCCATCCTGAATGTATATGACGCCCTCTATGAATATAAAGACCAGATCACACATGTACTGACCTCCCATGAGCAGGGAGCATCCCATGCAGCAGACGGATACGCAAGAGCTACCGGTAAAGTCGGCGTGTGTCTTGCAACTTCCGGCCCCGGAGCTACCAATCTGGTAACAGGAATCGCTACCGCATACATGGATTCCGTACCAATGGTGGCAATCACATGTAATGTAGGAACACCGCTGCTCGGAAAGGATTCTTTCCAGGAGGTTGATATTACAGGAATTGTAATGCCTATTACAAAGCACAGCTTTATCGTAAAAGACATTACTACTCTGGCAGACACTGTACGCAGAGCATTCTATATTGCAAAGAGCGGACGTCCCGGTCCTGTGCTTGTAGATGTGACCAAGGATGTGACAGGTGCGAAATATGAATATACTGCCTGCGCTCCTGCTGAGATCACACCGAAAACAGACACCATTAAAGACGAAGACATTGCAACTGCAGTACAGATGATCAAAGAAGCGAAGAGACCATTTATTTTTACAGGCGGCGGTACGATTATCTCAGAGGCATCCAGAGAAGTGACAGAACTTGCTCACAGAATCGACGCTCCTGTATGTGACAGTCTTATGGGTAAGGGAGGATTTTCCGGAGAAGATCCTCTGTACACAGGAATGCTTGGAATGCATGGGACAAAAACTTCCAATCTTGGTGTCTCAGGCTGCGATCTCCTGATCGTGCTGGGAGCCAGATTCAGTGATCGTGTCACAGGAAACACAAAGACCTTTGCAAAGAATGCGAAGATTCTCCAGATTGACGTAGATGCTGCAGAGATTAACAAAAACATCGTAGTAGATGCAAGTGTGGTAGGAGATGAGAAAGAAGTTCTCAAACGTATTCTGGCAGAGGTTCCAGAAATGAGACATTCGGAATGGACTGCACATATCAGTGAACTGAAGGAAAAATATCCGTTAAGATATGATCACTCCCAACTTACAGGCCCATACATTATTGAAAAGCTGTACGAACTGACAAAAGGAGATGCCATCATCACAACAGAGGTTGGACAGAACCAGATGTGGGCAGCTCAGTATTTCAAATACAAAGAGCCAAGAACCTTCCTTTCTTCCGGTGGCCTGGGAACTATGGGATATGGTCTTGGAGCAGCCATCGGAGCCAAGATGGGAAGACCGGACAAGACTGTGGTAAATATCGCAGGTGACGGATGCTTCCGTATGAATATGAATGAAATTGCAACAGCAGTCCGCTGTGGCAGACCTTTAATTGAAATTGTATTGAACAATCATGTACTGGGAATGGTGCGTCAGTGGCAGACCTTGTTCTATGACCACAGATATTCCCATACAATTTTAAATGATGCAGTAGATTTGTGAAGCTGGCAGAAGCCATGGGAGCAAAAGCAATCCGTATCACAAAGATGGAAGAGGTAGAGCCTGCATTAAAAGAGGCTCTGGCATGTCCGGGACTATCGTACTTGACTGTATGATCGATCAGGATCTCAGCGTATTCCCGATGGTACCGGCAGGCGCAAGCATTGATGATATTTTTGATGAGGAGGATATGAAAAACAATGAGCAGAGTGTATAATTTTTCCGCAGGACCGGCTGTACTGCCGGAAGAGGTACTGAAAGAAGTTGCAGAGGAGATGATGGACTATCAGGGAACTGGTATGTCTGTAATGGAAATGAGCCACAGAAGCGCTGATTTCCAGAAGATTATCGACGAGGCAGAGCAGGATCTTCGTGATCTGATGAAGATTCCGGATAACTATAAAGTATTATTCCTTCAGGGCGGAGCTTCCCAGCAGTTTGCAGCAATCCCCATGAACCTTATGAAGAACAAGGTTGCTGATTACATTGTAACAGGACAGTGGGCAAAGAAAGCATACCAGGAAGCACAGAAATATGGAAAAGCAAACAAGATCGCTTCTTCCGAGGATAAGACTTTCTCCTATATTCCTGACTGCAGTGACCTTCCGATCAGCCGGATGCAGACTATGTATACATTTGTGAAAACAACACAATTTACGGAACAAAATTCAAGAAACTTCCCAACACAAAAGGAAAAACTCTGGTAGCAGATGTTTCCTCCTGCTTCTTATCCGAGCCTGTTGATGTATCCAAATATGGCATCATCTATGGCGGTGTACAGAAGAATATCGGACCTGCAGGTATGGTAATCTCCATCATCCGCGAAGATCTGATCACAGATGATGTTCTGGAAGGAACACCTACTATGCTGAAATTCAAAACACAGGCAGATGCAGGTTCTCTTTACAATACTCCAAATTGCTACTGCATCTATGTATGCGGTAAGGTCTTCAAATGGCTGAAGAAAATGGGCGGTCTGGAAGAAATGCAGAGACGTAACATTGAGAAAGCGAAAATCCTCTATGATTTCCTTGATCAGAGCAAGCTTTTCAAAGGAACTGTTGTACCGGAAGACCGTTCTCTCATGAATGTACCATTCGTAACAGGTGACAAGGACATGGATGCCAAATTTGTAAAAGAAGCAAAAGAGGCAGGACTTGTAAACTTAAAGGGACACCGTACAGTGGGCGGTATGCGTGCAAGTATCTACAATGCTATGCCAAAAGAAGGTGTGGAAGCACTGGTTGCTTTCATGAAGAAGTTTGAGGAGGAGAATGCATAATGTTTCAGTATCATTGCCTGAATCCCATTGCAGAAAAAGGTCTGGGATTATTTGATGAAGAATATAAGAAAAGCGAAGATCTGCAGGAGTGTGATGCAGTCCTTGTAAGAAGTGCAAAGATGCATGACATGGAGCTTCCTGAGAGCGTAAAGGTAATCGCACGTGCAGGTGCAGGTGTCAACAATATTCCTGTAAAGGACTGTGCAGAAAAAGGCGTGGTAGTATTCAATACACCGGGCGCCAATGCAAACGGTGTGAAGGAGCTTGTACTTGCAGGTATGCTCCTTGCTTCCCGTGATATCGTAGGTGGTATCGAATGGGTTGCCAAAGAGAAAGACCAGGAAGACATCGATAAACTTGCTGAGAAACAGAAAAAACAGTTTGCAGGATGTGAGATCATGGGCAAAAAGCTGGGTATCATCGGTCTTGGTGCCATCGGAGCAATGGTGGCAAATGCTGCTTCCGCACTTGGAATGGAAGTATACGGATATGACCCGTACATCTCCATTGATGCTGCATGGAATCTTTCCCGCACCATCAAACATATCAAGAGCCTGGATGAGATTTATTCCCAGTGTGATTACATCACTATCCATGTACCTCTTCTTGACAGCACAAAACAGATGATCAACAAAGAAGCGTTAGACAAGATGAAAGACGGCGTAGTACTTCTGAACTTTGCCCGGGATCTTCTGGTTGATGAGGATGCTCTGATCGAAGCATTAGACAACGGAAAAGTAAAGAAATATGTGACAGACTTTGCAAACCATACAGTAGCAGGACATAAGGGAATCCTGGTAACTCCACATCTTGGAGCTTCCACAGAGGAATCCGAAGAAAACTGTGCAGTAATGGCAGTGAAAGAAGTGAGAGATTTCCTTGAGAACGGAAATATCAAAAACTCTGTAAACTTCCCCAACTGTGATATGGGAACCTGCGTGGCAGTAGGACGTATTGCCATCTGCCACAAAAACATCCCGAACATGATCAGCCAGTTCACCAAGATCCTTGGTGCAGAAGGCCTGAACATCGCAGATATGACAAACAAGAGTAAAGGCGAATATGCTTATACTCTCATTGATCTGGAAAGCGCAGCATCCAGAGAAGCACTGGATGAACTGAAAGCAATTGAAGGTGTTTCCAGAGTACGTGTGGTAAAATAGTAAGATACAAGTTAACGGTTTAGTATTTTTATAATGACTGACTGTTGATTTGTAATAGAGATTTATATATTTAAAATATCTCCTGTCTGATTGAGATTTTCAATCGCCAGGAGATATTTTTTGATTTTTATGATAAAAAAGGAAGCCCAGTCTGGCGGTGCCAGAGGGCTTCCTTAAAAAATTATGATGTTAAATCAGCATCCTCTTGATTTCATAAAGTCAAGAACCTCTTCTTTGGTGGACATAACGCGAAGAGCACCCTTGCGTGTGGTGATCAGAGAAGCTGCCGCATTTGCGAATGTGAGCAGTTCTTTTAAGTTCTCTTCTGTCAGATTGTCCAGACCATGTTCCAGAACATAGTTTAAGGAACTTGCGCAGAAGGTATCGCCTGCACCTGTTGTCTCGATAGTCTTTTCCTGAAGGAAAGGAGCAGCCTCCACTTTCATGTCTTTGTAGTAAGCGCGGCTTCCGTCTTTTCCCAGTGTGATAAGGATAAGCGGAATGTTGTATTTCTCTTTCAGAAGTGCGGCACCCTTGTCATAGTCTGTAGTTCCGAACAGGAATTCAACTTCGTTATCTGAGATTTTCAGAATATCGCATTTGCCAAGGCCGTATTCGATCTCTGCCTTTGCGTCATCCAGAGATTTCCATAATGGCGGACGAAGATTCGGGTCAAAGCTGATGATACATCCGGCTTCTTTTGCAACATCGATGGCATAGCGGGTTGCTTCGCGTACTCCTTCGTGAGTGGAAGAAAGAGTTCCGAAGTGGAAGATTCTGGAATCTCTGATCAGGTCTTCCTGGATTTCATCCTTGGTGAGCATCATATCTGCACCCGGGTTACGGTAGAAGGAGAAATCTCTGTCTCCGTCAGGATAGGTATGTACGAATGCAAGTGTTGTATGTACTTCGTTATCAATTACAAGATTGCGGGTGTCGATTCCTACTTCCTCTACGGCATTCTTAAGCTGGGTTCCGAACATGTCGTTTCCGACTTTGCCGATGAATGCAGTTTTTTTGCCAAGCTTCTCAAGCATTGCAAGCACGTTGCATGGAGCACCGCCCGGATTGGCTTCCAGCATTGGATTCCCCTGTGCGCTGCTTCCGTTTTCAGTAAAGTCAATCAATAATTCGCCTAATGCGGTTACGTCAAAGGCTTTGTTTCCCATTTTGTATCCTCCTTGTTGTGATGGAAAGAAGCATAGTATCCGGAACAAGATTCTTTCCATAGTTAATAACATAAATTTAGCGCAGGAAAGGGAATTTGTCAAACAATTTTCTTTATTTTTTTGTGCAAAGATGCTAAAATAAACATAACTTGATTTGTTATTGTTTACAGGTGACGTTTAATGTACCATAAATACGCTGCCGGTAAGGGTAACCGATCATCGTATTTCTGACAATCGGGGAGGTAACGCAGCTATGGACGAAAAAGTATACGGCTATATGGACTGGCCGAGGATTGAAGCTATTGTGTATGGAGAGGAAACTGCTCCCAGAGATGTGATGGGACCAAGGATCACACAGGACGGAGTTCTTATTCAGGGATTTTTCCTGATGCAGAAGAAGTCAGTGTGATCAGCGGAAAGAAAACCTATGTCTGCGAGAAAGAGGACGAGGCCGGATATTTTGCAGTATTGCTTCCTGTACGCAAGGTGCCGGAATACAGATTTCTTATAAAAATGGGAAGAGACAGAGACAGAATGTTATGATCCTATGCTTTTCCATGCCAGATCACAGAGGAAGAGGAGAAGGCTTTCTGCGCAGGTGTTTATTATGAGGCATATAAGAAGCTGGGCGCTCATCCAATGGAGATTAAAGGAGTGAAAGGTACTCTTTTTGCTGTCTGGGCTCCGAACGCAGTGAGTGTAAATATTGCAGGTGATTTTAATGGATGGATCGGACGTGCGACTATTATGCATCGTATGCCTATGTCCGGTATCTTTGAGCTGTTTGTACCCGGGGTAGAGGCAGGGACACATTATAAATATGAAATTAAAGTCAAAGGCGGCGAAGTTCTGTTAAAGGCTGATCCTTATGGGAACAGTGCAGACCATGATCCTGAGGGAGCATCTGTTGTAGCAGATGTAAGTGCTTTTCAGTGGAATGACGGAGACTGGATGAAAGAGCGTCACAGATTTGATGACAGGAAACAGCCGGTTTCTATATATGAAACATCTCTGGAGGAATGGAAATCCGCTGAGGAACTGGTGGAATTTCTGGCAGAGGAAGATTTTACCCATGTGGAACTCCATCCTGTGATGGAATATCTGGATGATATTACAGGTGGTTATTCTACATATGCATATTATGCACCTACTTCCAGATTTGGAAGCGTGGCGGATTTTCAGAAGCTGGTAGATGAGCTGCATCAGGCGGGGGTCGGTGTGATTCTGGACTGGACACCTGCACAGTTCCCGCGTTATGCCTCCGGTCTGGAGAAATTTGACGGAACACCTCTTTATGAGAGACAGAATCCGGCAGAGGCCATTCATCCGTTCTGGGGAACATTGCTCTATAATTACGGAAGCCCGATGGTGAAAGATTTCCTGATCTCCAATGCCTGCTTCTGGGCTGAGGTCTACCATGCTGACGGTCTGCGTATGGACGATGTGGATGCCATGCTGTATCTGGATTATGGCAGAAATCCGGGAGAGTGGACACCTAATATTTACGGAACCAATGAAAATCTGGATGCTCTGGAATTTCTGAAGCATCTGAATTCTGTGATAAAGGAGAGAAATCCCGGATTGCTTTTAGTTGCTCAGGAGAACGGACTCTGGCCGGAGCTGACAGACAGTGTGGAGAATGACCATCTGGGATTTGACTATAAGTGGAGTGGCGGATGGACAAAAGATCTGCTTGAATATTTGAGCAAGGATCCTATTGAGAGAAAGAATTACCATGATCAGCTGACTATGTCCATGCTCTATGCATACTGCGAACATTATATTCTGACGCTTGGCAGCAGGGATGTTGGTACATTGAAGGATTTCGCGGATAAGCTGCCGGGAAGTGAAGAACAGAAGAATGCGCAGATCAGAGAGGCTTATGCTTATATGATGCTTCATCCGGGATGCAAGATGATGGCACCGGATAAAGATATGCCAAAGGAACTGGAAGTATTTGTCAAAGACCTCAATAATATGTATCTTGCTCATCCTGCACTTTATCAGCTGGATGATGAATATGATGGATTTGAATGGGTTCAGCTGATGAAGTATGAGGAGAATGTGATCGCATTCATGAGAAAGACAGAGAAACCGGAAGAAACTGTTCTGGCTGTCTGCAATTTCGCGGCAATCCCATATGAAAACTACAATGTGGGAGTTCCTTTTGCCGGCAATATAAAGAAATCTTTAACAGTGATGATAAAAAGTACGGTGGTAATGGTGTAGTAAATACGAGAGTTAAAGCAGCGAAGAAGGCTGAGTGTGATGAGAGAGAGTATTCCATCACAGTAAAGCTTCCGGCACTTGGCGTGGCAGTCTTTACCTGCACTCCGGAAGAAATTGAGAAAAAGCCTGCTGCCGAGCACAGCCAGATCAAGAAATCCATCACCAAGACAAGAACTGTACGAAAGGCTGCCGGGAAAACAAAAGCAGCTGTAAAAACTGCAGTGAAACCGGTGACGAAAAAGGTGACAAAAGAAGCACCCCAAATAGTGAATAAAACGGAGGAGAAAATACCGGTCAAAAAGGACTTGACAGAGAAGAAATAATATTATAAACTAAATGCTGTGGCTGTCAGAATTATCAATTTCTGACAGATTACAGCATAAGCTGAAATAGCTCAGTCGGTAGAGCACTTCACTCGTAATGAAGGGGTCGTGAGTTCGAGTCTCATTTTCAGCTTGAAAGATATTGGGCAATTGTAATTTTATAGAAAATCCGCTATACTGAAAAGCAGAGTATAGTGGATTTTTTATGTTTTTATGGAGGTTCGTATGGTGAGTACCTTAAAATTGCCGGTAGGAATTGAAATGATTGTAAAGAGAAATTTACGTTACTGTCCACACGCCACTATCCCGCGAGGTGTTTTGGCATGAATATGCAAAAATCCCGAGACATACAAGCCAAAATTCCATTGCCGCAGGCAATCTGGAATGAATTTTGGCTAAGTTACTGTGAACGGAGTGAACAGTAACAAATTTACTTGACAATCTCGGGCCTATCCTTTAATATAACTTTTGGATTATACCAAATAAATAATGACCGGGAATCTATCAAGAAGAATGGTTGATTTCCGGTTTTCTTATGTGGACATCATGGTCAGGAGTGCACGCAGACTGGATGGAACAGGACGGACCGGATATATCTATAATTGGAAAAATGGACATATACAGATGCGAAACCATGCAGAGACTGGCACTGTAACAGGCGTCAGCATTGGCATAAACCGATGTAGGGGCGAGAGCTTTTACGCGTGGTTTCGTATCTTTTTTAGTATAAAGAGGTATCTTTTTTATATGAAAGGAGCTGAGTATAGTTGGCAGAGGTTTCACTTGAACTGAAGGAGATAAAGAAAAGTTTTACAGAAGGCGAAGCAGTTCTGGATAATATCAGTCTTGAGATCAGTAAAGGGGAGTTTATTACTTTGCTGGGATCTTCGGGATGCGGCAAGACGACAACATTGCGAATCATTGCCGGTCTGGAACAGCCCGATGCAGGAAGTGTCTGGCTGGATGGCAGGGAAGTGACAGGTCTGGAGCCGAACCAGAGGGATGTGAATACAGTATTTCAGAATTATGCCCTCTTTCCACATATGAATGTTGCGGAGAATATTGGCTATGGTCTGAAACTGAAAAAAGTTCCTAAGAGTGAGATCAGGAAAAAAGTTTCTCAGATGCTGGAACTGGTGCAGCTTGAAGGATATGAAAAAAGAAAGCCTTCCGAACTCTCGGGCGGTCAGAAACAGAGAGTTGCCATTGCGAGAGCACTGGTGAATAATCAAAGTTCTGCTTCTGGATGAGCCGCTGGGAGCACTGGATCTGCAGCTTCGCCGCGCGATGCAGATAGAACTGAAGCATCTGCAGAAGAAACTGGGAATTACATTTATCTATATCACTCATGATCAGGAAGAAGCTATCAACATGTCTGACAGGATTGCGGTGATGAGGGACGGACGTATTGAGCAGATCGGAACACCGGATGAAATCTATAATCATCCAAAGACCAGTTATGTGGCAACATTTGTAGGAAATGCGAATATCCTGCATGGAGTTGCAGAGAGTATTCAGGGAGAGAATGCAATCGTAAAAATTGGAAATGACAAGGTAATTGTAAAGCTTGAAACAAGTCAGCAGAATACAGGGGCAAAACAGCACCTTACAGCAGGAGAGAACGTAACTCTGGCTGTGAGAAGTGAAAATATATTGTTGCAGGAAGCTGCCGCAATCGGTGATACCGGTACAGATAACGGAGACACTGTTGATATAAGTGTGGCAGGCGGGATTTCGGATATACATGATACGAATAGTATATCGGGTTTACAGGCGACTGTTACAGAGAAGAACTTCGCAGGAGGTCAGCTTCGTGTAACTCTGAAGCTGAGTGATGGTACACAGTTGATCGCCAGCAGATACGGAATCGACGCATCCGTAGCAGAAGGCCAGACAGTGAGATGCAGTTTTCTGCCGACAGATGCAGTACTGGTAGACAGGGAGGACATTCATGAAGAAGCGTAGAAACCGTTCTGACAGTTCTGCATGGATGGCACTTCCACTGTATATTTTTACCATTGTGTTTGTGGTATGCCCCCTTGTCTATATGGTGGCGCTGAGTTTTGCTACGCCCTCCAGAGGATTTGGGGTGACCTGGAAATTTACGCTGGACAATTACAGAAATATTCTGGAACCTGTATACCTGAATACATTTGTGGAATCACTGAAGCTGGCATTTACCAGTACGATAGTGATCGCTTTGATCGGCTATCCGTTCGGGTATTTCATGGCGAGGCTGCCGGAGCACAGAAAGAAAAAGGCGCAGCTTCTGTTGTCTACGCCGTTCTGGGTAAATTCCCTGATCCGTCTGTATGGCTGGATCATTATTCTGCAGAAAAAAGGACTTTTGAATTTTGTATTGATAAAACTCGGGATCATTGAGAAACCGCTGTCCATCCTGTACAGCTATCCGGCAATTGTGATCGGTATGATTTATGTGCTTCTCCCGTTTATGATCATGTCTGTATACTCCAGTGCAGAGAAGCTGGACTGGTCTTATGTGGAGGCTGCCAGAGATCTTGGGGCATCCAGAATGCAGGCATTTTTTACCATAATACTGAAGCTTACACTACCCGGGCTGCTTTCGGGTGTGATCCTGACTTTCGTGCCATCCATGGGACTGTTCTTTATTGCAGATATCCTGGGCGGAAATAAGTGGTACTTGTTGGAAGCCTGATCCAGGATCAGATGACAAGAGGAAGTAACTGGCCATTTGCAGCAGCACTTGCTGTGGTGATGATGGTACTTACAACTGTACTGATCATGATTTACAGGAAGGTGACAAATGCCGGAGAACTGGAGGGAATCGGATGAAAAAGAATTCAAGATTTGCCGGATTTTATATGGGGCTGATTTTCTTTCTGATGTATCTCCCTATCGCGGTAGTGATCGTTTTCTCCTTTAATGAATCCAAACTGCCGGTGAAATTTACGGGTTTTTCCCTGAAATGGTATCAGGAACTTTTCCATGACAGAGCAATGCTGGAAGCACTGGTGAACAGTCTGATCCTTGGGGTATTAAGCTGTCTGGTTAGTGCAGTGATCGGTACTCTGGGTGCAGTTGGGTTATCAAGGATTCACTGGAAGTCAAAAGGGGCGCTGGAATACATTTCCATATTGCCGTTAATGATACCGGAGATCATCCTTGGTATGGTGCTGATGGCGTTCTTTTATATGCTGAACCTGCCCTTTGGCATGCTGACACTGTTAATAGGTCATACGGTATTCTGTGTGCCTTATATTCTGATGGAAGTGAAGGCAAGACTGGCAGGCATGGATCCGGCACTGGAAGAGGCAGCCAGAGATCTGGGGGCAGGACCTTTCCGGGCTTTCCGGGATATTACGCTGCCCTTAATTATGCCGGCGGTAATTTCAGGTTCGCTGCTTGCGTTTGCCATGTCTATGGATGATGTGGTAATAAGTATTTTTGTAAACGGACCGCGTTTGTCTACGCTGCCGATCAAGGTGTACACACAGCTGAAAACGGGAGTGACGCCGGAGATCAATGCGTTGTGTACCATTCTGCTGGCAGCTACACTGGTTATTTTTATTGTTTATTCACTGATAACAAAGAAGAAAAAATAAATGATATAGCTTTTAGGAACATTCTGAACAGCCGGTCAATGCTTTTGGAACAGCCGGATTATAAAAAAACAGAGAAAAATACATTTAGAGGAAGGAAAAGATGATGAACAAACTGATTGAGTTAAAAAATCTGACCAAGAATTTTGATGATCAGCAGGTTTTGCGCGGCATCAATCTGGATATTTACGAAAAGGAATTCCTGACACTTTTGGGACCCAGCGGATGTGGAAAGACAACCACCCTTCGAATCATTGCAGGCTTTGAAGAACCAAGTGACGGAGAAGTACTGTTTAACGGGATTGAGATTTCCAAGCTTCCCCCGTACAAGAGAGAGGTTAACACTGTGTTTCAGAAGTATGCTCTTTTCCTCATTTAAATGTGGCGGAGAACATCGGTTTCGGGCTGAATCTGAAGAAGGTCGATAAAACTGTCATCGCCCAGAAGGTGGAGCGTATGCTGAAGATGGTTGGTCTGGAAGGCTTTGGGAAAAGAGATGTAACTCTGCTCTCCGGTGGACAGCAGCAGCGAGTGGCCATTGCCAGAGCCCTGGTAAATGAGCCGAAGGTTCTGCTTTTAGATGAGCCCTGGGTGCACTGGATGCAAAGATCCGTAAACAGATGCAGGTAGAATTAAAGAAGATTCAGCAGGAAGTCGGCATCACTTTCATTTATGTTACCCATGACCAGGAAGAAGCCCTGTCCATGTCAGATACGGTTGTTGTTATGAATAACGGTGAGATTCAGCAGATCGGTTCGCCTACAGACATCTACAATGAGCCGGAAAACCGTTTTGTTGCAGGCTTTATCGGTGAATCCAATATTATCGAGGGAACCATGATCCGTGATTATCTGGTTGCTTTTGACGGATTTGAGTTTGAATGTGTGGATAAGGGATTTGAAGATAATGAAGAGATTGAAGTTGTATTAAGACCTGAGGATCTGGATATCGTAGATCCCGGTCAGGCAAAGATCAGGGGAATCGTACGCAATATTACCTTCAAGGGCGTGCATTATGAGATCCTGATTGAGACAGAGCTTCGTACTTATATGGTTCATACCACAGATTATGCGGAAGTCGGAAGGGAAGTGGGACTGAAATTCGGGCCTGAAGACATCCATGTTATGTGTAAGATGGGAAGCTACTGATGAAACAGTACAGAAATCTTATCAAACCATATCTTGTGTGGGCATTTGTGGTCATTGTCATCCCGCTGATACTGATCGCATTATATGCATTTACAGAAGACGGAAACGAGGTGCTGACGTTCTCCTTTACCCTGGAGAATTTCCGCAAATTCCTGGAAGCTACGTATATGAGCGTTATTTTCAAGTCCTTTAAGCTTGGAATCCTGACGACGGTTATCTGTCTGGGGCTTGGCTATCCGCTGGCATATATTATTTCCAAATGTCCGGAGAAATCCCAGAGTCTTCTGATCCTGCTGGTAACTATTCCGGAATGGATCAATATGCTTCTGCGTACCTATGCATGGATGAACCTGCTGTCAGACAATGGTATCATCAACCATTTGCTTGGATTACTGGGGATTTCCCCGGTGACAATGATGTATACGGACTTTTCCGTAGTGGTTGGTCTGGTCTGTAACTTTATGCCATTTATGATCATCCCGATCCACACATCCCTGAGCAAGATGGATAAATCCTTTATCGAGGCTGCCTATGATCTGGGGGCAAATAAATTTCAGACCTTTACAAAGGTTATCTGGAAATTGTCCATCCCCGGTGTGCTTAATGGAATCATGATGGTATTCCTGCTGTCTATTTCCACATTCGTTATTCCGAAACTTCTCGGAGGCGGACAGTACATGCTGATCGGTAACCTGATCGAGTCTCAGTTTATCTCTGTTGGCGACTGGAACTTCGGAAGTGCGATTTCTCTGATTCTGGCTGTGCTCATTCTGATCTTTATGAGCCTGATGAAGAAGATGGATAAAGATGAATAAGGGAGGACGGCATGAAACGTAATAATAAATTTTTCTCAATGTTATATGTAGTACTCTGCCTTGCTTTCTTTTACCTGCCGATCCTGGTGACGATGATCTTTTCCTTTAACTCATCCAAGTCACTGACCAGATTTACAGGCTTTTCCCTGCGCTGGTATCAGGAACTTCTCGGTAACGGGGAAGTAATTAAGGCAGTTTATGTATCTGTTACCATTGCGATCATTGCGACCATTGTTTCTACAATACTTGGAACCATTACAGCGATCGGTTTATCCAAATCAAAGAAGGTAATCAAGGAACTGCTTTTGAATATTAATAATATCCCTATCCTGAATCCTGAGATCGTAACTGCCATCAGCTGATGCTGTTGTTCTCTTCTCTGGGATTTCGAAAAGGGTATCTGACTATGCTGCTGGCACATATTGCGTTCTGTACCCCGTATGTAATTACCAGCGTTTATCCGAAGGTAAGGGCTCTGGATCCGAATATGGCAAATGCTGCCATGGACCTTGGGGCAACACCTTTTCAGGCTTTGACAAAGGTTATCGTGCCGATGATCAAAGAGGGTATTTTCGCAGGCGCGCTGCTTGCATTTACCATGTCATTTGATGATTTCGTTATTTCCTATTTCGTATCAGGAAATGGTGTAAAGAATATCTCTATTGTTGTATATAATATGACAAAGCGTATCAATCCGACGATCAATGCTTTGTCAACCATCGTGATCGTAGTCATCATCGTGGTACTGCTTTTGTCCAATCTGCTTCCGAAGTTTAAGAATAAAGCCAGAAAGCTGAACAGGAAAGCAGTAAAAATTGTCTCTGTAGTTCTGGTTGTTGCTGTTACGGCAGGGCTGATCAAATGGGGATTCGTGGCACAGTCCACTCATGTGCTGAAAGTTTACAATGCAGGAGAGTACATGGATCTTTCCCTGCTGGAGGATTTTGAAAAAGAATATGATTGTACCATCGTATACGAGACTTTTGAGTCAAATGAGATGATGTACACCAAGCTTTCAAGCGGTGAGACTTATGATGTGCTGATCCCGTCTGATTACATGATTGAGAGACTGATCAAAGAAGAATATCTGCAGGCACTTGACTGGAAAGAAATTCCGAATAAGAAAAATCTGCTGAATGATGTCATGAACCAGAGCTATGATCCGGGCAACCGTTATTCCTGTCCGTATTTCTGGGGAACAGTAGGAATCCTTTATGATAAGACAGTAGTAGATGAGGCTGATCTGAAAGATGGCTGGAATCTTCTGTGTAATCCGAAATATAAAGGAAATATTTACATGTATGATTCTGAGAGAGATTCCTTTATGATAGCATTAAAAGCACTTGGGTATTCCATGAATACTACAAATGAGGCTGAGATCGAGGAGGCTTATCAGTGGCTGATCGATCAGCGTGACACTATGGATCCGATCTATGCAGGCGATGATGTGATCGACAACATGATTTCAGGAAACAAAGCGCTGGCAGTTGTGTACTCCGGAGATGCATCTTACATTATCAGTGAAAATCCGAATCTGGACTACTTCACACCGGAACAGGGAACCAACAGATGGTATGATGCAATGGTTATCACAAAGGACTGCAGCGAAGTACAGCTTGCCCATGAATTTATTGATTTTATGATCAGTGATAAATCTGCTCTTTCCAATACGGAAGAAGTAGGGTATACTTCTACAGTGAAGAGTGCTTTTGAAACCATGAAGGAGGGGGACTATGCGGGATCAGTTCTTATATTCCGGATACAACCAACCCGAATAACGAAATCTTTGCTTATCAGCAGCCAAAGATCAAGCAGAAATTTGCGGAACTCTGGACAAAAGTAAAAGCAAAGTAAAAAAGGATAGCCGCTGTCTGCCGATACGGTGGAAGGCGGACAGTGACTGATATAGACAACAATGCAGAGCATAAGAAGGGAGATCATTTATGAAAAAAGAGTACTTGCAGTAGTGATGTGTGCATTAATGGCAGGAACAGCATTCACCGGATTCAAGGATGCAGGAGATGATAAAGAACTTGTACTTTTTACATGGGAGGGAATGTTCCCGCAGGAAGTTCTGGATGATTTTGAAAAAGAGACAGGAGTTAAGGTTGTTTATTCAAACTTCGATACAGATGAAACCATGCTTGAGAAGCTTTCCATGGCAAAGGGCGGTGACTATGATATCGTGATCGCAGATGATTATATTCTGGAAACTGCGATCCAGGAAGGACTTGCAGAGAAGCTTGACAAGGATTCTCTGGAGAATATCAAAAATATCAACCCATTATATCAGGGACAGTTCTATGATCCGGATGACGAATACACAGTTCCTTACGGAGCAGGCATCCCGCTGATCGTTTATGATCCGGAACAGGTGGATATTGATATCAAAGGATATAAAGACCTCTGGGATCCGTCTCTTGAGGACAGCATTGCACTGACTGCAAACTATCGTGTGATCAATGGTATCACCCAGCTTTCCATGGGCGAGAGCATGAATGAAGAGGACGTTGACGTGATCAAGAAGACAGGAGAGAAGCTTCTGGAACTTGCTCCGAATGTACGTCTGATCCAGGATGACAATACACAGAATGCACTTCTCAACGGAGAAGCAAGTGTTGCATTTCTTTATACCTCTCAGGTAACAGCTGCTCTGGCTGAGAATCCTGATCTGAAGGTGGTATATCCGGAAGAAGGACTTGGATTTGGTATTATGGGTATGTTTATTCCAAGTGAAGCGCCGGATAAAGATGCGGCATATTCTTTCATGGATTACATCATGCAGCCGGAGGTTGCAGCGAAATGCACAGACTATATCGGCTATTACAGCACAAATAAAGCAGCAGATGAGCTGGTAAATCCGGATCTGGTAGTTCCGGATGATGTTACAAAGGGCGAGATCGTCCAGAATGTAAGCCAGGACGCAGACGCACAGTATCAGAAGAACTGGACTGAATTTAAGGCTGCCTGCGACTAAGGGGTTAATCAACTAAGGAGTTAATATGGATGTTTACAAGGGAACCGGTGCCTTTTCCGGAATTGCCATCGGTAAGATACTGTATTATCATAAAAGCGAATATCAGATGCGCCAGTACGAGATCACAGATGTGAAAACAGAGCTGAATATTTTCCGGCAGGCGCGCACCAGAGTCATGGAACAGCTGGAGGATTTATATGAAAAAAACTGCATAATTCAGGGAACCCAGGCAGAGATTTTTCTCAGACAGAAGAATCTGCTGGAGGGAAAAAGCTTTCAACGTGCCATTGAGAGTGTCATACAGAGTGAAAAAGTAAATTCTGCCTATGCGGTAATGACTACAAGGGATGAGATGCTTAAGACTTTCAGAACTCTGGAAGAGCCTGCGATTAAAGAACGGCTGGATAATATGCGGGAGATTTCCGACCGCCTGATCGGTGAACTGGGAGGTATCTCTCCCAGGATAGATCTTGGGGATGAGCCTGTGATCGTTGTGACGGAGAGTATCACGCCAACAGAACTGATGGAGATGGATAAGGATAAACTGATGGCTATTGTTACCCATCATGGTTCCGACATGTCTCATGCTGCCATTATGGCAAAAACAATGAATATACCGGCTCTGCTGGAAATTGACACAGATTCGGAGTGGGACGGACGGCAGGCTATTGTGGACGGATATACCGGAACTTTGTATATTGATCCGGATGAAGAGGTAAAAAAAGAATATGAGATCCGCAGGCAGGCTGATAAAGAAGAAAGAGAAGAACTTCTGAAATTAAGGAGAGAACCGGATATCACAAAAGATGGCAGAGAAATTGAAATCTATGCCAATATCGGAAATATGGACGACCTGAACAGTGTGCTGTATTACGGAGCTGCCGGGATTGGTCTTCTGCGCAGTGAATTCCAGTATCTTGGAAGAGAAAATTATCCTCGTGAAAATGAGCTGTTTCTTGCATACAAAAAGATTGCGGAGACCATGGGAGAAAAGCTCACTGTGATCCGTACGGCAGATCTCGGAGCAGACAAGCAGGCAGAATATCTGAATATCCCGGACGAGACAAATCCGATCATGGGGAACAGAGGAATCCGTCTCTGCCTTGACAGAAAAAGAATGTTCAAGGCACAGCTTCGGGCAATTTTCAGGGCGAGTGCATATGGAAACCTGGCGCTGATGTATCCGATGATCAGCTCAGAAGAGGAAATGGATGAGATTGAAGAAATTATCCGGGAAGTAAAGATCGGGCTGGATGAAAAAGGAATTCCGTATAAACATATTAAGACAGGAATCATGATCGAGACTCCGGCAGCAGTCATGATCAGCCGGGAGCTTGCCAGAAGAGTGGATTTCCTGAGTCTTGGAACCAATGACCTGAGTCAGTATACACTGGCGATGGACAGACAGAATCCGCTTCTGCGCAAGAAATATAATGACCATCACCCGGCAGTGCTGCGTATGATTCAAATGGTGATCGAAGCGGGACATGCAGAAAATAGACGTGTCTGTATCTGCGGGGAACTTGCAGCAGACACTGCCCTGACAGAAGAATTTCTGAGGATGGGTGTGGACTGTCTCTCTGTAGTGCCGGCATGTATTTTGCCGGTAAGAAAAGCACTGAGACAGGTGGATCTGTCCGGAGATGATAAAGGTGCGTGAATTTGGTGAAAAGTAAAGTGGTATTACTTCCCTGCCGGGAATATGATGAAGAAAAAATCTATATGCTGCTGAAACAGGGGCTGGATTTTCTGGGTGGAGTGGAGACTCTGATTCCAAAGGATGCGAAGATCCTGCTGAAGCCGAATCTGCTGAAAAAAGCAGAGGTAGAGAAAGCAGTGATCACACATCCGGTTGTAGTAGGAGTTTTTGCGGGAATCCTGCGTGAAAGTGGGTATGAGAATATTGTGCTTGCAGATTCCTGCGGTCATGGAACCACTCAGGCAGTGATTCGCGGAACAGGAATGGATACTTATCTGGAGAAATATCATATTCCGGCTGTTGATTATTCTGAGGGCGTGAAAACTGCTTATCCGCAGGGAGTCCAGGCAAAGGAATTTATCCTGCCAAAAGAACTGTTGGAGCAGGACTGTGTGATTTCCCTGAGCAAGATGAAAACACATGCATTAGAACGTATCACCGGTGCGGTTAAGAACAGCTATGGGTTTGTATATGGATTCCATAAAGCGAAGGGGCACACGCAGTACCCGAGTGCAGACAGCTTTGCCAGAATGCTTATTGATCTGAATAAATGTGTGGCACCGAAGCTGTATGTGATGGATGGGATCGTGGCCATGGAGGGCAACGGACCGGGTTCGGGAGATCCGGTTCCTATGAATGTACTGCTGATGTCCACAGATCCGGTTGCACTGGACAGTGTATTCAGCCGTCTGGTTTATCTGAAACCGGAGATGGTTCCGACGAACTATCATGGCGAGAAAATGGGACTTGGTACATGGAAAGAAGAGGAGATTACCCTTCTGACACCAGACGGGAGATTTCCATGGCAGAGGCAGTGAAAAAATACGGAAATCCGGCTTTTAATGTAGACCGCACAGAAGTGCGAAAGAATATCTGGACAAGAATGGCGGGAGCGTTAAACATTTTTCAGAAAAAACCATATATAGAAGCTGATAAATGTGTCCGCTGCGGGATCTGTGTGCAGAGCTGTCCGGTTCCGGGGAAAGCTGTGGATTTCAGAAAAGGCAAAGGAAAGCCGCCGGTATATGATTACAGAAAGTGTATCCGCTGTTTCTGCTGCCAGGAGATGTGTCCGAAGAAGGCAATCAAAGTGAAGTAGATGAAAAGCAGATAATAAAAAGCGCAATTGTTTATAGAATTGCCATGGTATTTTCGCAGAATCAGGACAGAGGAAAGCCGGACAATTACCAAAAAGCACATAACAGAGGATGAGAATATCTCGGATTGAGACAGATTCTATCCTAAGTTATGTGCTTTTTTGAGTCATATCCCTCTTTAACCGAATCAGGAAAGTTCCCTGCTTTGGCTGCGAATATTCGTTATTCGTCTGACTATGGCTGTCGAAGATACAAAATCTATCTTCCGAGGCTTCTGCTTATCTCGCGGATGAATTCCGGAGTAGTACCACAGCATCCTCCAACAACAGACGCACCATTTTCGATCAGAACCTTCATATGTTCAGCAAAGCTTTTGGCGTCCATACTGTAAATGGCATTTCCCTGATCATCAATCGTCGGCATACCGGCATTAGGTTTGGCAATGACAGGAATGGATACGTTCTCTTTGATATTGCGGACAACGGATACCAGCTGGTCAGGTCCTACAGAACAGTTGATCCCAACTGCCACAGCACCTGCACCCTCAAGGGCAATCGCAGCCTCCACAGCATTTCCTCCGCTGAAAATGCTTCCGTCAGCTTCTACGGTCATTGTACACATTACAGGAAGAGAACTTACGGATGCAGCAGCATCCAGTGCAGCAAGTGTTTCCTCGATATTGATCATGGTTTCCGCAGCAATCAGATCAACACCTGCATCCTCAAGAACCTTAATCTGTTCACAGTATGTTTCATATGCCATCTCATAGGTGAGATCACCGGCAGGCTCCATCATCTTGCCTGTTGTGGTAATATCACCGGCAACATAGACCTTATGTCCTACTGCCTCTCTGGAAATATTTACAAGTGCATGGTTCATTTCCGCAAGCTTATCCTGCAGTCCGTGAAGTCCGAGACTGTAACGGTTTCCGCCGAAAGTAGGTGCGTATACGATCTGGCTTCCTGCTTCAACATAAGCCTTTTGCAGATTCTGCAGAACTTCTTTGTGCTCCATGATCCATGCTTCTGTACAGATTCCTCTTGGCATTCCGGCGGCCATAAGATTGGAACCGGTAGCACCGTCGAGCAGTACAACATCCTGTGTCAGCTTCTGAAATTCTTCTCTAGTCATGGAAATTTCCTCCTGTGTTTTCTATGAAGTCCTGAGTGGCTGCCATGAATCAGTCATGTCTGCATGGGTAAATTCGTGGATACCGGACAGGATGACTTTCATATACTGTGACATTATAGCACAGCTTCAGGATAAATGGAGAAAATTAATAAATTTTTATTTCATATGATGCAGTAAAAATTTCATCCTTGTCCAGAGTGTTGATATATTTCTTTTCCGGAAGCTCGCCCTTAAATCCAAAATCATCACAGCGTCCCATCCATGGTTCAAGACATACAAAAGGAGAACCCGGGACGGACCAGATGCCAAAGCTTGGAAATCCATGACAGATCAGTTCCACATAAGGAGTTCCGTCAGGGAAAGCGATGCCGGCCTTTTCAATCTGGTCATCAAAAATAAGGGCATCTTTGTCAAACATGTGAGCATCAATAAGGCAGGAACCATTCTCAAGCTCCAGTGTATAAGCTTTATCTGCGACCGCGGTGCCTGATGACATGTCGATCAGCAGATAGGAGAGGGAATCCCTGCCGTCGAAAGTAAGATGATATTGCTCCTGGGAGCCAATTCCTCCGGCAGGTACATTGAATGCAGGATGGCCGCCAATTGTAAAATACATGGTTTCATCATTAAGGCTGATCACTTCCCAGCATACACTGACCTGGTTCTTCTCCAGAACATGCTTGATCTTCAGCTCAAAATCATATGGATAATTTTCTCTTGTGGCATCAGAAGATTTCAGCCTATGGGTGATGGAATCAGCAGTCATATCCACGCAGGTAAATTCGCTGTCCCTGGCAAACCCATGCTGACTGGAGGGATATTCGACTCCATTAATACGATAGTGATCCTCAAAATGACGTCCCACATTAGGAAAAAGAACAGGGGCGTGGCGTTTCCAGTAAGCCGGATCTGCCTGCCAGATCACTTCTCTGTTATGTACTTTATCAAAAATGCTGCAAAGCTCAGCACCATGATCGTCTACAGATACTCTAAGATAGTCGTTTTCAATTGTATGGATCATAAATGAATCCTCCTTGATCGATAAATATTGTGTAACTGTTCAGCTGGCAGTATCCTGCAAATCACCGAAGGTGATTTGAAATGCATTTTGGTTCGTAACTGCGAAGGTACCGAATAGTCACGGACATTGATGTCCGGCAATTTTAAAAAAGGTTTTGATTGCTATAAGTTGATGCCGGAATCAATCTGTCTATAAGTATAACACATGGGCCGGATTAATTATAGTTATAAATATACAAAAATAGATCTGAAATGTCGTGGTAAATTGAAAAATACACTGATATAGTGACGAAACACAGAAATCATATGTGTAAAAACCACAATAAATGATTGACGAATAAAAAAATATTTGTTACAATTTACCTCAACGAGTCCTGCGGGACCAGAGCGCGTCTGAAAAATTGTGACGCACATCTTGCGTAAAGCATTTTTCAGACACACTCTAAGACATAATGAACAAAACGTGAAAACAAGGAGGTCATTGCTATGGCGAAAAAAAGAAATATCATTGTTGGACAATCAGGAGGACCTACTGCAGTAATCAATTCCAGTCTTGCCGGAGTTTATAAGAATGCCATTGAACGAGGATTTGACAAAGTATACGGAATGCTTCACGGCATTCAGGGACTGTTGGATGAACAGTATATTGATCTGTCAACACAGATTCATTCAGAACTGGATATCGAATTACTCAAGAGAACACCATCTGCATTTTTAGGTTCCTGTCGTTACAAGCTTCCTGAGATTCACGAAGATAAAGCAATTTATGAGAAAATTTTTGAGATCTTAAATAACTGGATATCTATGCGTTTATCTACATTGGCGGAAATGATTCCATGGATACGATCAAGAAACTGTCTGATTATGCGATTCTTACAGGACAGACTCAGAAGTTCCTTGGTGTTCCGAAAACAATCGACAATGACCTGGCGCTGACAGACCATACACCCGGATTCGGAAGTGCTGCAAAATATATCGGCGCATCCACAAAAGAAGTGATCCGCGATGCATTGGGACTTACTTATAAGAAAAATATGATTACGATCATGGAGATCATGGGACGTAATGCCGGATGGCTTACAGGTGCCACAGCACTGGCAAAATCTGAGGACTGCGACGGACCGGATTTGATCTATCTGCCGGAAGTGCCTTTTGATGTTGAGAAATTCCTTGCAAAAGTAAAAGATCTTCTGAATAAAAAAGCATCTATTGTAATCGCAGTTTCCGAGGGAATCAAGCTGGCAGACGGAAGATATGTATGTGAGCTTGGAAGCGTGGGAGACTATGTGGATGCATTTGGACACAAACAGCTTCAGGGAACAGCCACTTATCTGGCAAACTTCCTGGCAGCGGAGTGCGGATGCAAGACAAGAGCTGTTGAACTTTCCACATTACAGAGAAGTGCTTCCCATATGGCATCCAGAGTGGATATTGATGAAGCATTCATGGTAGGTGGTGCTGCAGTTAAAGCTGCAGATGAAGGTGACACAGGTAAGATGGTTGTTATCGACCGTGTTTCCGATGATCCCTACATGGCAGCTACAGGTATCTACGATGTACACAGAATCGCAAATGAGGAGAAACTTGTTCCGAGAGAATGGATGAATAAAGATGCTACAAACGTAACTAAGGATTTTGTAGACTATATTAAACCTCTGATCCAGGGAGATTATCAGCCTATTATGGTAAATGGTATGCCGAGACATCTGGTACTGAACATGAAAAAAGGCAGAAAGAAATAATTGATAAAAATTATAAACGGCAGCCGGGCAGATCAACTTATCTGTTTTGCTTCCCGTTTTTTCCTGTTATATATGAGATGTGAGAGAAAAATGCAGATAAAGACCAGAATAAAGGACTGAGAAAACCTTAACAATAATAAGAATAATAAAATAAATCACTTTATGCAGAATGTATAAAAATTTTAGCTAATTTTAGCAGAATAACCTTGACGAAATGACACAAATTCTATAAAATAATTATGTGCGTATAAGAAACATATATTTACTTATGTGCGAAAGGTGTGGCTGTTCAGTTACTTCACAACAGAATGCTGAATAGTTACAAAAGAACAATAATTTAGGAGGAAAATGTAAAATGGCAAAATGGGTTTACATGTTTACAGAAGGTAACGCTAATATGAGAAACCTTCTGGGTGGTAAAGGTGCCAACCTTGCTGAAATGACAAACCTTGGTCTTCCTGTACCTCAGGGCTTCACAATCACAACAGAAGCTTGTACTCAGTACTATGAAGACGGAAGACAGATCAATGATGAGATCATGGCTCAGATCATGGAAGCAATCACCAAAATGGAAGGAGTTACCGGAAAGAAATTCGGTGACAAAGAAAATCCTCTGCTTGTTTCCGTTCGTTCTGGTGCGAGAGCTTCTATGCCAGGTATGATGGATACTATCCTGAACCTTGGTTTAAATGAAGACGTTGTTAACGTACTTGCTGAAAAATCCGGCAATGCTCGTTGGGCATGGGACTGCTACAGAAGATTCATCCAGATGTACTCTGATGTAGTTATGGAAGTCGGAAAGAAATATTTCGAAGAACTTATCGATGAGATGAAAGCTAAAAGAGGTGTTAAGCAGGATGTTGAACTTACTGCAGAAGACCTTCATGAATTAGCTGAACAGTTCAAAGCTGAATATAAAGCAAAAATCGGTGCTGATTTCCCAACTGATCCTAAGGAACAGTTAATGGGTGCTATCAAAGCCGTATTCCGTTCCTGGGACAACCCACGTGCGAACGTATATCGTCGTGACAACGATATCCCGTATTCCTGGGGTACAGCAGTTAACGTACAGATGATGGCATTTGGTAACATGGGTGATGACTGTGGTACAGGTGTTGCCTTCACACGTGACCCTGCTACAGGAGCTAACGGTCTGTTTGGTGAATTCCTTACAAATGCTCAGGGTGAAGACGTTGTTGCCGGTGTTCGTACACCTATGCACATCTCCGAAATGGAACAGAAATTCCCGGAAGCATTCGTACAGTTCAAACAGGTTTGCGAAACACTTGAAAAACACTACAGAGACATGCAGGATATGGAGTTTACTGTAGAGCATGGTAAACTGTATATGCTTCAGACACGTAACGGTAAGAGAACAGCTCAGGCTGCTTTAAAGATCGCTTGTGACCTTGTTGATGAGGGAATGAGAACAGAAGAAGAAGCTGTAGCTATGATCGACCCACGTAACCTTGATACTCTTCTTCACCCACAGTTTGATGCTGCTGCTCTGAAAGCTGCTACACCAATGGGTAAAGGCCTTGGCGCTTCTCCTGGAGCTGCTTGCGGTAAGATCGTATTCACAGCTGATGACGCTGTTGAATGGGCTGAAAGAGGAGAGAAAGTTGTACTTGTACGTCTTGAGACATCTCCGGAAGACATCACAGGTATGAAATCTGCTCAGGGTATCCTGACAGTTCGTGGTGGTATGACATCTCACGCAGCAGTTGTTGCCCGTGGTATGGGTGAGTGCTGTGTATCCGGATGCGGTGATATCGCTATGGACGAAGAAAACAAGAAATTCACACTTGCTGGTAAAGAATTCCACGAAGGAGACTTCATCTCCATCGATGGTACAACCGGTAACATCTACGACGGAATCATCCCGACTGTAGACGCTACAATCGCTGGTGAGTTCGGACGCATCATGGCATGGGCTGACAAGTACAGAACAATGAAAGTTCGTACAAACGCAGATACTCCTGCAGATGCTAAGAAAGCTGTAGAGCTTGGTGCAGAAGGTATCGGTCTTTGCCGTACAGAGCATATGTTCTTCGGTGAGGGACGTATCGATGCATTCCGTGAAATGATCTGCTCCGAAACAGCAGAAGAGAGAGAGAAAGCACTTGCAAAAGTTCTTCCATATCAGCAGGATGACTTCAAAGGTCTCTTTGAAGCTCTGGAAGGTAACCCTGTTACTATCCGTTTCCTGGATCCGCCTCTTCATGAGTTCGTTCCTACAGATGAAGCTGACATCAAGAAACTTGCAGATGCTCAGGGCAAAACTGTAGAGCAGATCAAGACTATCATCGCTTCTCTTCATGAGTTCAACCGATGATGGGACATCGTGGATGCCGTCTTGCTGTTACTTATCCTGAAATCGCTAAGATGCAGACAACAGCAGTTATCCGCGCAGCAATCGAAGTTAAGAAAGCTCATCCGGACTGGACAATCAAACCGGAAATCATGATCCCACTTGTTGGCGATGTAAAAGAGCTTAAATATGTTAAGAAATTCGTAGTTGAGACAGCTGATGCTGAGATCAAAGCCGCTGGTTCTGACCTTCAGTATGAAGTTGGTACAATGATCGAGATCCCGAGAGCTGCTCTTACAGCTGATGAGATCGCTAAAGAAGCAGACTTCTTCTGCTTCGGTACAAACGACCTTACTCAGATGACATACGGCTTCTCCCGTGATGATGCAGGTAAATTCCTCAATGCATACTATGACGCTAAGATCTTTGAGAACGATCCATTTGCAAAACTGGATCAGGTTGGCGTTGGCAAGCTGATGAAGATGGCTATCGAACTCGGCAAACCGGTTAACCCGAACCTTCACGTAGGTATCTGCGGCGAGCATGGTGGAGATCCGTCTTCTGTAGAATTCTGCCACAAGATCGGTCTTAACTATGTATCCTGCTCACCATTCCGTGTACCGATCGCTCGTCTTGCAGCAGCACAGGCAGCTATCGCAGAGAAGAATGCATAATTAGCATATTGTTAAGGGGCAAAGCGAAATATCCTCTAAAGAGGTAAAATAGCCAACCAGCCTAAAGTGTCCAAACGTAAAATTTGACCTTGGAGAATTGTAGAAATACAGTTCTTCAGGGTCTTTTTTGTTACATTACACAGCGGTATTCTTTTGTTTAACAACCGTAGCAAGAATTCCCTCACCTCTATAGGAAGGCCACTGAAAAAGTCCTTTTTGCGTATAAATTAACACAAAATAAAGTACATCAATCAACTTTGAGACACTGTATATAGTATGAAAAAACAGTTTTTCAGCGGCGTCCTATAGGTGATGGGATGAATTGCACATTCAAGCATGTCTGCTCAAATTTATAAAAAATCACAAAACACTTGTTCTGACACAATAAATATATTATAATAGAGAAAAGAACAATATGCTCTTGGAATTTGGACGGTCGAAATAAGCAATAAGTGAGTGTACATAATGAGTTTAGATAATAATTCTCATTCAGTGTTTTTGTTTGATCATAGTTATGAAATATAGCAGAAAGATGCTGGATGATAAGATGTCAGAGAGAACAAAAGAAATCTTTGAAATATAGCACCTGTTGAAACAATCCATCAGTATATAGAGAGTCAGGGTGAGAAAGATAAACCGGGCAGTAAAAATAAGGATCTATCCAAATAAAGAACA
>ENA-OQJH01000058-OQJH01000058.1-human-gut-metagenome-genome-assembly--contig:-NODE-58-length-59294-cov-3.158416_pt1 | contig 59294 bp, 83 predicted proteins | sample MGYA00242597_ERZ504763 | MGnify/ENA primary metagenome ERZ504763 (study PRJEB26092, sample SAMD00036359) | human gut metagenome | host: Homo sapiens | study: EMG produced TPA metagenomics assembly of... | reverse complement strand
GAAGAGAACAGAGAAAGACAAGAGAAGCGTATCATAATTACGAAAAAACAGAGAGACGGAAAAGGGCGTCATTCAGATGCTGCTTCGTCAGATTGAGGAAACAGAGAAAGCAATATCGTTTCCGGAAGAAGAGATCGAAAAACAGGCGGGAGAACTGCGTGCAAAAAGAAATGAGATGGAAGAAGACAGGGCTTCAAAATATACATCTTATTGTACTAATAGGGAAATCTGTAAAAATGTCAGCAAAAAACAAAAAGAGATCGCACAGACCGAACAAAAGTATGTCTGGATGAAATCTCTTTCCGATACGGCAAGTGGAATGTTAAATGGTAAGGCAAAGATTGAACTGGAAACTTATGTGCAGATGGCTTATTTTGACAGGATACTGATCCGAGCAAACCGGAGGATGCTTACGATGAGCAGCGGGCAGTATGAATTAAAACGTGAGGAAGAGACAGGAAGCCGCAAGGAAAAAGCAGGATTGGAACTTTGTGTGATTGATCATTATAACGGGACAAAGCGCAGTGTAAAGACGCTTTCCGGTGGGGAGTCTTTCCAGGCATCATTGTCACTTGCGCTTGGACTGTCGGATGAGATACAGTCTTATGCGGGTGGAATCCGTATGGATTCCATGTTTGTGGACGAGGGATTTGGATCACTCGATGAGGATGCCTTAGAACAGGCGTTAAAAGCATTGCTGCAGCTCACCGAGGGAAATCGTCTGGTAGGAATTATTTCACATGTATCTGAATTAAAAGACCAGATCGACAAAAAAATAATTGTGACAAAGCAGCGGACGCCGGAGGGGGTCAGCAGTGTTGCAAGAGTGGAATAAAAAGAAACGCAATTTGGGGTAAACAGGTGTTACGGCTTTCGTCGATGCCGATATTAAGATCCAAAGTTATTGACTGCGACACTTCAATGTGCTAACATACTAAAATATAGATAAAATCATGAATCAGAGAATCATAACAGTAAAGTAACGATAAAAGTTGCGGAAAAGAGGAGAAGATGAGCGAAAAGAAAATACCGTATAAAATTTATCTGGAAGAGAATGAGATGCCGACACAATGGTACAATGTGCGCGCTGATATGAAGAACAAACCAGCACCGCTTTTGAACCCGGCAACTCTAAAACCGATGACCGCGGAGGAACTGGGGCATGTATTCTGTGATGAACTGGTAAAACAGGAACTCGATGATACCAACCCATACATCGATATTCCACAGGAGATCCGTGATTTTTACCGCATGTACCGTCCGTCACCACTGGTGAGAGCATATTGTCTGGAAAAAAAACTGGGGACTCCGGCAAAGATCTACTATAAATTTGAGGGAAACAATACAAGTGGAAGCCATAAATTAAACTCTGCGATTGCACAGGCATATTATGCAAAGAAGCAGGGATTAAAAGGTGTGACAACAGAGACAGGTGCTGGACAGTGGGGAACTGCACTTTCTATGGCGTGTGCTTATTTTGATCTTGACTGTAAAGTCTATATGGTAAAAGTTTCCTATGAACAGAAACCATTCCGCCGTGAGGTAATGCGCACATATGGAGCAAGTGTAACCCCGTCACCGTCTGAGACAACAGAAGTCGGCAGAAAGATTTTAGCAGAGCATCCGGGCACAACAGGAAGTCTTGGCTGTGCAATCTCCGAGGCAGTAGAAGCTGCAACGACGAGAGAAGGATATCGTTATGTATTGGGAAGTGTGTTAAATCAGGTATTGTTACATCAGTCAGTCATTGGACTTGAGACAAAAGCTGCTCTGGAAAAGTATGATATTACGCCGGATATCATTATCGGATGTGCAGGCGGCGGTTCCAATCTTGGGGGTCTGATCTCTCCGTTTATGGGTGAAAAGCTGCGTGGTGAAAAAGACTATCAATTATCGCAGTCGAACCGGCATCCTGTCCGAGTCTTACGAGAGGCCGCTATGCATATGATTTCTGTGATACAGGAAGGGTCTGTCCGTTAGCAAAGATGTATACACTTGGCAGCGGATTTATTCCATCTGCAAACCATGCCGGAGGACTTCGCTATCACGGCATGAGTTCAACTCTGTCACAGCTTTATGATGACGGACTGATGGAGGCAAGGAGTGTAGAGCAGACTTCTGTATTTGAAGCAGCAGAGCAGTTTGCAAGAATAGAGGGAATCCTTCCGGCACCGGAGAGTTCTCATGCGATTCGTGTTGCCATTGACGAGGCGTTGAAATGTAAAGAAACCGGAGAAGAAAAGACTATCGTTTTTGGACTTACCGGAACCGGCTATTTTGATATGGTTGCATATGAGAAGTTTAACAATGGAGAGATGACAGACTATATTCCGACCGATGAAGAGCTTGCAGTGGGATTTGCAGGGCTGCCGAAGGTGGAGTAAAAATAGCAGAAACATGGGCTAGTGTACTGGCATATTGATATTTGCTGCCGGTACTGATATTACCAAATCTGCTTGGAATGGACGGAGTCTGGCTGTCGATCACAACGGGCGAGATACTCAGTATGATCATGAGTATTTACTATTTTATGAAATATAGAAAAATCTGGAGTGAGAAGTAAGAAAGATTTCATTGATGAATCAAATCAGGAAAAAGTTTTTTCCTGTGCAAAGTAAGAAAAAGATAAATTGACACACAAAAATAGATGTACTATCATCTGGTTAGATGCAGGTACATCTATTTTTGTATGCTAATGGGAAAGTCATAAGTTAGATTTTAATTTTCAGAGTTGGTTAGGAGTGGAGATCGCAATGGACGAGTCAGGAAGAAAAATCACAAAGATCGCGCGTGAAGCGGGCAAGTTTACATTAAAGATGATGAAAGAGGAAGGAATCGGAACGGCAGAATTTGATTTTATCCATTTCATCCGGCACAATCCCGGCGTCACACAGGCGAAAGTCAGAGAGCAGTTAAAGATTGATAAAGGGGCTGCTGCAAGGCGTGCGGCTAATTTAGAGAGCAAAGGATATCTTTACCGGAAACCGAACCCGGAGGATGGAAGAAGCCAGCTTTTGTATGCGACAGAGAAAGCGGAACAGTTAAAAAATTCAAAGGCGTCCATTGAGAGCGTGTTTTATGAGTGGCTTTTAGCGGAGCTGCCCAAGGAGGAAAAAGCGGCATTTCTTGAGACGTTAGATAAACTTACTGGCGGTCGAAGGAACAGCGGCGGGCAGAGTTTTGCGATGTGTCAAAACTCGTGCAGTCCGGTTCAGACGACAGGATGGAAATGGATGGTGAGTCAGATGAGTGATAAGTACGACAGAAAAAATGCTGGAAGTGAAAAACAAAAATTTGAGGCAGACCATGTGATTTCCTATTTTAAAATGGAGTGGAAAGTTCTTCTTGCGGTGACAGTCTCCGGGCTGATTTACAATTTAGGACTCCTTGCCGGGCCATGGTTTGAGGGAAAAATGGCGGGCTGTCTGGTGGATATCCTTGGCGGCAGGGCAGGATTTCCTGATATGGGAAAACTGGTCGCAGCTATGTGATCGCAATCGCAGTGGTGCAGAGTTCCAGATATATCAAGCGTTTTTATGTGAGACGTTTTGCAAACAATGTCAACCGGCGCATGAAACATGTTCTGTATGACAGCCTTGTGCATAAAAGCCGGGCAGAACTGGAAGAGGAAGGCGCCGGAAATGTCATGACAAAAGCGATTCTGGATGTGGATGACTGTGCGGAGGGCATGCGGAAATTTACCACGGAGATATTTGATACAGGGGTAGCTTTGCTTGCATATGCCGGAATGCTTCTCTTTTATGACTGGAGACTTGCGCTTTTAAGCATGCTGTTCCCGCCGGTTTCGTATTTTCTGGCAGAGAAGATGAAAGGAATTGTGCAGAGAACCGGGGCAGCCTATAAGGAGCAGTCCGGGATCTTAAGTGCCGCCACCTTAGACCGGGCATCCAATGCGGTCACCTATCGTGTTTATGGATGTGAGCAGGAGCGAAAAAATGCGTATGAGAAAAATCTTTCAGCTTACGAAAAATCTGCGGTGCGGGCGAATATATGGAGCGCGGCATTTCCGCCGATCTACCGTGTCATCTCGATGGCGGGTGTCATTTTCATTTTATATTTTGGAGGTAAAAACGTGCTTGGAAGTGGCTGGAGAGTCTGGGATGTTGCGGCATTTACCACATTTCTTACCTGTTTTACCAAACTTTCGGTAAAATCATCGAGTGCGGCAAAACTTTTTAACGCAGTTCACAAGGCACAGGTTTCCTGGAAGAGGATCAAACCCCTCATGAAATGTGTGGAACATGAAAGTGAAAGCAGAGTGCAAAAACAGGCAGAGCTTACGGTTTCCCATTTGAGTTTTGCATATCCGGGCGGGACAGATATTTATGAGGATATCACATTTTCTGCAAAACCGGGACAGATCATTGGTGTTACCGGTGCCGTTGCGTCCGGCAAGTCTACGTTTGGAAAGACATTTCTGTGCGAATATCCTTATCAGGGAAGTATCCGTTTTGCGGGCAGAGAGTTAAACGAGATGGGAAATAGTGTGTTGACCGGAACCATTGGTTATTTAGGACACGACCCGGAATTATTTGATGACAGTATAAAAAACAATATTCTGATGGGAGAAAATGAGGATACAGAAACTTATTTGAAAGCAGTATGTTTGATAGAGAAGTTGCAGAGATGGAACAGGGACCTGACACGGTTGTGGGAAGTGGAGGAGTCAGACTTTCCGGTGGTCAGGCAAAGCGTCTTGCACTTGCGAGAACTTTGTGCCATAAAAGACCGGTGCTGATCTTAGATGATCCTTCTCCGCACTTGACCGGAATACGGAACAGGAAGTATATACCAATTAAAGGCGATGACGTCAGACAGCATCGTGATCCTGTTATCCCACAGACTCTATCTTTTCCCGGAAATGGATCAGGTGATCTGGATGGAGCATGGGCATGCGGCGGTCGGCACACATGAGGAGATCATGGAAAAATACCCGGAATATGCAAGACTTATGAGGAGCAGACGAAGGGAAGTACGGCGGAGAAAGTAAATGCAGGAAAATGTGCTGAAACAGAACAAGGCAGAAAAGAAAGGGGGCGTGCAGAATAATGCATAGCGGGACGTGCAGCAAATTGAACAGCGGGACGCATAGCAGTAAAAATGTAGGCAGTGTCATGTGGCGGACGATAAAAAACAGAAGTGGCTTTCCGCCGGGATCGTGTGTGCAGTGGCCGGTGCAATCCTGACAGCGCTTCTTCCACCGCTCATTCTTGGAACTATTATAGATACCATGACGACGGGAAATGTGGTATCATTTTATCTGATCTTTGCATATTTTGGATTTACACTGCTCATGGGGGCACTGGAAAGTTCAAGGGAAGGACTGCTGATTGTGTTCGGGCAGAAAATCACGCACGCACTGCGAAGCAGCCTGATGGATAAATATACGGATCTGACGGCAGATGCACTGACACATCAGGAGCCGGGGTCAGTGGTTTCCCGGTTCGTCGGGGATGTTGATACGGTGGAAAACCTGTTTACATCAGGCATTATCAGCATGTTTTCCGATGCATGCAAGATCGTCAGTATTCTTGCCGTCATCTGGTTTCGGAACAAGGGGCTTGCCATTGTGCTTTTGGTGTTGCTGCCGTTTCTGTTCTGGTTTACGCGCATCGTGCAGAAAAATATGCTGACCGCGCAGATCGAAAACCGCCGTGCTGTCAGCCGTGCCCTGGGCCATGTTCCGCAGACGCTTCACAACATCAGAACGATCCGGAGTCTCGGCAAAGAAAACTATATGGCAGAGCGTTATGATACCTGCATCGGCGAGAGCTACCGGGCGATGGAGCAGACAAATTTTTATGATGCAGTCTATTCACCAGTCATTCTGATCCTGAATGCGGTGGTTGTGGCGGTTGTCATGCTTTTTTCGGCTTCCGGCAATGCGAATGTATTAAGTCTGTTTGGAATGTCGGCTGGTACGGCGGTCGCTGTCATGAACTATATTTCGCAGATCTTTTCCCCGGTGGAGAGCCTTGGAATGGAGATCCAGACCATACAGTCTGCTGTGGCGGGCGTGCACAGGATCAATGAATTTTTCAGTCTGGAAGAATTACCGGAAAAGACTGATTACAGAAAAGAGAGTACACAAAAGAAAGATAACGTATTTGTGGAATTTCAGAATGTGACATTGCCTACGAAGAACAAAATGTGCTAAATGGTCTCAGTTTTCAGGTAAAAGAAGGAGAACAGGTTACACTTTCCGGTCGCACCGGCGCAGGCAAAAGTACGATATTCAAGCTGCTGCTGGGACTTTATGAGCCAAAGGAGGGCAGCGTGCTGATACAGGGAGTTCCGGCACAAGATATCCCGGATGCAGAGAAACGGCATCTTTTTGGCTATGTGGAGCAGGCTTTTCATATGGTTCCGGGAACGGTAAAAGAGCAGATCACGCTGTACGATCCGTCGATCACTATGGAGGATGTCCGTGCGGCGGCACAGATGACAGGCTTTCGGATACGATCATGAGTCTGGAAAACGGGTACGATACGCCATGTTCCGATGAAATCTTTTCACAGGGACAGTGGCAGCTATTGTCGATCGCCCGTGCAGCGGCGGCAAAGCCGAAACTGCTCCTTTTAGATGAGATCACGGCAAACCTGGATGCACAGACCGAAAAAGAAGTTTTGCAGGCATTAATGCGGGTAAGTGAGAACCGGACGGTGATCTCCATCTCGCACAGGGTGAATGCGACGACCGGCAGGGTGATTCAAATCTGAAAACGTAGTTTGTTCCCGCAGACCGGCTGCTCACAAAGGATTTCTGGAAGCGCTTGCATTAAAAATCCCTGTCATGGTGGTATACTGCATTGTCAATCTGGATGAGATCGTGAAGATACCGGCGGTTTATCTGCATTATAAAAAGTATATCTGGGTGAGAAATATCACAAGAGGAAGATTAAGAGAGAAAAATCCAGTCTTGACATTTTGGAAAAATGCTATATAATTACTTCAAAAATGAACAATACAAAAAAGAAGTAAATGGAGGCGGATCATGATAAATATGAGTATTGAATTTGCCCACAAAATGTCACTGGCGTACAGTGCAACCTGCAAGACACTCTGCAGGGAACTGAAACTGCCACAGACTGCGTTTGATATACTGATGTTTCTGGCAAATAACCCGGATTATAAAACGGCGAGTGATATTGTGGAAGTACGGAAAATAAAGGCGAACCTTGTCTCTGTCAATGTTGAGAAGTTGGTGCGGGATGGATACCTTGAGAGGAAAGCAGTGGAGGGTGATCGGAGAAAAGTCGAGCTGATCTGCACGAAAAAAGCAGAGCCTGTGATCGAAAACGGGAAAAAACTGCAGCAGGATTTTGTGGAACAGATACTGTCTGGCGTGGATGAGGAGAAACGGAAAAAGATGGCAGAGATCCTCAACCAGATGGAAAAGAATCTGGATGAAATGCTGAAAGGGGAGCACTGACATGAACATGTTACTTACAATAATCGTTACTTTTTTTTGCAGGTATGGGGGCAGGGCTTGGAACCGGTTTTGCGGGAATGAGCGCGCGGCGGTCATCAGTCCAATGCTGATCACATTTCTAGGGATGGATCCGTATATGGCGGTGGGAATCGCATTATCCTCGGACGTTCTTGCAAGTGCGGTGTCGGCGTATACATACGGAAAAATAAAAATCTCGATATCCGAAACGGTATCATCATGATGGTAAGCGTACTTTTATTTACCGTTTTTGGAAGCTATGTGTCAAGTCTGGTCCATCTGCGGCCATGGGGAACTTTTCAGTCTTTATGACATTCCTTTTAGGAATTAAATTTATCGTGCGCCCGGTCATGACCACAAAAGAGGCGATGCAGGGAGTGTCGGCGGAGAAGCGGGCAGTGCAGTCTGTTATATGCGGTGTCCTCATAGGATTTATCTGTGGTTTTGTCGGTGCGGGCGGCGGCATGATGATGCTTCTGATCCTGACCTCTGTGCTTGGATATGAATTAAAGACAGCCGTTGGAACGAGTGTGTTTATCATGACCTTTACGGCACTTACCGGAGCGGCTTCGCACTTTGCAATCGGTGGTGCACCGGACTGGACCGTATTGATTTTGTGTGTTGTATTTACCCTGATCTGGGCGAGAATCGCGGCTGTTTTTGCCAACAAAGCAACGCCGAAGACCTTAAACCGTGCAACGGGTGTGATACTGGTTATTTTAGGACTTGTGGTAATGCTTTTTTAGTACGGCAAACGGATATTCCGCAGGAACGCGCGAGGAATATTCAGGACAGGCGCTCAAAAAGAATATTGCCCGTGACAAAGTTGTAAGCGCCTCTAAGGTATATTTCAATCCAGACAGATTATCGTCACAAGAGTGCATGAACTTTCGGAACGTCACGGTGTGAAAATGCAGCAGATCGCGCTTGCATGGCACTGGGCAAAAGGTGTTGCATCACCGATAGCTGGTGCAATCGACCATAATCCGGCGGAGGGTGTGATGCTTTTGGATGAGAAGAAATGATGATGTATAGGATTTTGTTTAGTTTCACATATAAAAAAGCAAAAAAATATCTACATACTGTACAAAAATATCAAGAAAATATTAATAAAATCTAAAAAATGTTAAGAATGTGCTAACAATACAAAAATAATACGGTTTTCTTTGTACAAGATTCTGCCTATAATTAAATCATAAGTTGCAGCGGCAAAGAGGGGCAGCGCAGCAAACAAATTAACCAATTACAGGAGGGTTTCTTATGAAGAAAAAAGTTTTATCCGCAATCGTATGTGCAGCAATGGTATTTTCCATGACAGCGTGTGGCTTACAGTCACCAAATACAGGTGGAAACAGCGGCGGAACAACAAATGCAGCATCAACATCTAATGCGTCCGCAACATCAGATGCAGCAGAAGCAGAAACAACAACTGAGGCAGCATCCTCAGGGGACAGCGCAACAGAACCGGTCGGACCGGCGGTCACACTGGTTTATGCAGAGGTTAACCCGTTAGAGGGAACCATCGTTGGACAGACAGCAACCGCTTTCAAAGACAAAGTCGAAGAGCTTTCCGGCGGAAGCATCACGATCGATATTCAGGCAAACGGTGTATTAGGAGCTGAGTCAGATGTCTTAGATACCATGCTTGGCGGCGGCGGTACGATCGATATGGCACGTATCTCTGCATTCGCACTGACAAGCTACGGCGGAGAAAAATCCAGTCTTTTATCTGTACCGTTCACATTCGTAAACAGAGATCATTTCTGGAATTTCGCTACATCAGATCTGGCACAGGAATTTTTACTTGAGCCGCATGAGAATGGAAGCGGTATCCGCGGACTGTTCTACGGAGAGGAAGGTTTCCGTCATTTCTTTACCGTAAAACCGGTTTCCGGAATGGAAGATCTTGCAGGCATGAAGATCCGTGTATCAAATGACCCGATCATGACGGGCATGGTTGAGGCACTTGGAGCAAACCCGACCGTTGTTGCTATGGGTGAGTTATACTCCGCATTACAGACAGGTGTTGTTGATGCAGCAGAGCAGCCGATCGCAAACTATCAGGCAAATGCATTCCCGGAAGTTGCAAACAACCTGATCTTAGATGGACATACATTAGGAGCAATTCAGGTAGTTATCACAGATGAGGCATGGGATAAATTAACACCGGAACAGCAGGATGTATTAACAGAAGCTGGTGAGTACGCTTCCCAGTACAACCGCAAGATCTCTGAGGAGACAGAAAACAAGATCTTAGACGAGTTAAAAGCAGATGGATGCAACGTTGTTGAAGTAGAGGATATCACACCATGGCAGGATGCATGTAAAGATGTGATCGAAGAGGCAACAAAAGATAACAAAGAGTTATATCAGCAGATTCTTGATATGGCAAACTAAAAGACTGATGTATCAAAGGAGCACAGAGAGAATACCTGCTCTCTGTGCTCCTTTTCTAAAGATGGCTATTTTTAAAGGAGGAAGATGAGTTTATGCCAAAATTTTTTCAGACCGTTGATAAAATAAAACCGGCATATGACATTACATATAAGATCGTTTTATTCATATGTAAATTATTGCTGACGGCAGATCTTGTGATCACAAGCGTCTGCGTTGTCGGAAGATACGTTCCGTTTGTGCCGGATCCGGCATGGAGCGAGGAAGTCGTTCTGACACTGATGTCCTACATGGCAGTATTGTCCGCAGCACTTGCAATCAGAAGAAATGCACATATCCGTATGACGGCATTTGACCAGTATCTGCCAAAATCCGTGATCCGTGCACTGGATATTTTAGCAGATGTGGCAGTATTAATCCTTGGTGTGGTAATGATTACAGTAGGATTTTCCTATGCAGTCCAGATCGGTGCAAAAGGAAATTATGTAAGTATGCCAAGTGTTTCAAAATTCTGGATGTATTTCCCAATCCCACTTGCAGGAATTGCAATGGTGGTATTTGAGATTGAAGCAGTTTATAACCATATCAAAGGAATTTTTGTAAAGGAGGAAAAATAATGAGCGCACAAGGAATTGCAATCACAGTATTGCTGATCAGCTTTTTAGTAATGATACTCCTTAGATTTCCGATTGCATATGCAGTTGCATTGTCATCATTACTTTGTTTACTGACACAGGGATTGCCGCTTACCACGATCTGTCAGCAGATGGTAAAAGGAATCAGTTCTTTCAGTCTGATGGCAGTGCCGTTCTTTATCACGATGGGTGTACTGATGGGTACCGGTGTATATCAGAAAAACTGATTGCACTTGCCAATGCCTGCGTCGGATGGATGACCGGTGGTATGGCAATGGTAAATATCGTAGCATCTTATTTTTTCGGTGGAATTTCCGGTTCTGCATCTGCTGATACTGCTTCTATCGGAAGTATCATGATCCCAATGATGGTAGATCAGGGATATGATGATGATTTTTCTACCGCAGTTACCATTACTTCTTCCTGTGAGGGACTTTTGGTTCCGCCAAGCCACAACATGGTTATCTATGCAATGTCAGCAGGTGGTATTTCCGTAGGAAGTTTATTCCTTGCAGGATATCTGCCGGGTGCTTTACTTGCAGTTTCCCTGATGGTAGGTTCTTACATTATCTCAAAGAAGAAACATTATCCAAAGGGAGATAAGTTCAGCTTTAAGGGATTATTGAAACAGATTGGTATTTCTATCTGGGCACTTGCAGCGGTTGTTATCGTAGTTATCGGTGTAGTTGCCGGATGGTTCACCGCAACAGAGTCCGCAGCAATCGCTGTATTTTACAGCCTGATTGTCAGTGTATATATTTACAAAGGACTTGACTGGAAAGGTGTATGGAAATGTTTAGAACAGTGTATCGATACCTTATCGATCGTATTGATCCTGATTTCTACTTCGAGTATTTTCGGTTACTGCCTTACCACATTACATGTACCGGATATGGTAGCAAATGCGATCGTAGGATTTTCAACAAACCCGATCGTGATTGCACTTTTAATTGACTTGATTCTTCTGTTCCTTGGCTGTATCATGGATATGGCACCGATTATCCTGATCGCAACACCGATCTTACTTCCGATCGCAACATCAATCGGCATTGATCCGGTACAGTTCGGTATCATCATGGTATTAAACTGTGGTATCGGTCTTTTGACACCACCGGTTGGATCCGTATTATTTATCGGTTCCGCAGTCAGCGGTGTAAAAATGGAACGTGTCGTAAAGGCAACACTTCCATTCTATATCTGTATGATCATTGTATTAATGTTACTTACATTCATTCCGGAAGTAAGCCTTCTGTTACCGAGAGTATTTGGCGGCTACGGCGGATGATTTTAGAATTACGGGAGGAAATGGCATGACATATCAATTTAAGAGCGAAGTGACCGCAGGAGATTTCTGGAAACTGACAATGAGCCGGACATATCGTTCGGTGGCGGGAGTCTGCAACATGGTCTTTACGGTGGCGATGATTTTATTTACAGCAAAATTTTTCCGTACCTCAGGGGATCTGATGCAGATGCTGATGCTCTTTGGATGTCTGCTGTTTCCGGTGATCCAGCCGATCGCGATCTATCTGAAAGCCAAAGGGCAGGCAAAAACGATGCCGAAAGATGTAGAACTTTCCTTTGACGATGCGGGACTCCATGTGACTGTGGGGAAAGAAAAGGAAAGCATTGGATGGAAAAAGCTGCGGGTGGCAAACGAGCCTGGCATGATGATCGTTTTTTCCGATGCAAGACATGGATATATGCTTACAAACCGTATTTTGGGAGCACAGAAAGAACCATTTTTTGCATTTGCAAAAGAAAGGATCGCAGAGACGAATTAGTGTATGCGGGCTGGCAGATCAGACAGCTAAATGGAGCAAGAAGCAGGATGGGACAAACAGCTTGAAGAAAAGGATAAAAAAGTGGTGGCAGGAGCTTACCATTCAAAAGAAAATAGCAGTGTTTACCGGGATGGTCTGTGTGGCCATCCTGCTTTCCGTTGTTTTTAATGTCTGGGTTGTCCGGTTTTCACTGACCGATTTTAATGGTATTTTGCAGGACAATGCAAAGTGCAGTGAACTGATCCAGGCATTAGAGCAGGAGAGCACACTGTTTGAAAGCTATATGAGAAATCCGGATACGGAGAAAAAAGAAGCGTTAGAGCGTTCCATGAAACGTACAAAACATGCGGTTTATGATCTGCCATTCCAGTATCGCAGGATCGGGGAACTCCGCTATGCAAAAACATGGTCGATCCGCAGCAGCTATGAAGTTTATTGCACTAAAAGAGATGCAATCCTGTCCATGGAAGATAATGTGACAGATTATGTCAGCAGGCTGTATGAAGTTTATGACATGCAGGACTACTTAAAGGATTATGCCGGAACACTTATGAATTATACGATCGAGGAGGGAGATGTTTCGTACCAGAAAAAGTTCCGACACTGATCAGTGTTCCGCTGGTGGTAATTTTTGCAGGAATCCTGCTTCTTTTTGGAATTGCAGAGATGGCGGCACTGATGAAAGAAACGATCATGGCACCGATTTTTAAACTGGTACATGCATCACAGAAAATTGCTGCAAATGATTTCTTTATCAGGGATGTTGAGGTGGACAACAAGGATGAGCTTGGTGAACTGGTCCGGGCGTCAATAAAATGAAATACGCCACAGGAGAGTATATTCAGGCACTGGAGGAAAAAAGAAAGACCTTAGATCTTTTGCATGAGGAGGAGCTTGAAAAGTTAGAGACGGAAAAGCGTCTGGAGATGACAAAGCTTGAACTTCTAAAAAGCCAGATCAATCCGCATTTTCTGTTCAATACCTTAAATGTCATCGGTGGAATGGCAAGCCTTGAGGAAGCGGAAACTACTGAAAAAATGATTCGTGCATTGTCGGCACTTTTCCGCTATAACCTGAAAAATCAGGACACGGAGGTGTGCCTGTCACAGGAATTAAAAATTATGGAAGATTATATGTATCTGCAGCAGATGCGTTTCGGAGACAGAATCACATACCGAAAGGATTGCAGCGTGGATGCAGATAAAGTCATTGTTCCGGCATTTACATTTCAGCCGCTGGTGGAAAATGCCATCATTCATGGACTTTCGAAAAAAGAAGAAGGTGGGACTGTCCGGGTACATATCTGGCAGAAAGATGGATTTACGTTTATTACCATTGGGGATAACGGGCTTGGAATGGACGAAGCAGCACTTATGCATCTGCGGGGAGAACTGGAAAAAGAAGATGGAAAGACAGGCATTGGCTTGGCAATATTTTCCGGCGGATCCGTGCAATGTATCAGGATGGAAATGTAGAAATCTACAGTAAAAAAGATGTGGGGACTGTGGTAAAAATACAGATCAGACATAAGGAAGGTGGGGGAGCATGATGTACCGTGTGCTGGTGGCGGACGATGAGCCGATAGAGAGAATGATTGTGGGGAGAACGATAAAAAATATTTTTCCGGACAGTTAGAAGTTGTGGAAGCCGTAAACGGCAGGGAGGCGGCAAAGTTTTTTACAGAAAAAGATTGTAAGATCGCGCTGCTTGACATTGAGATGCCGGGTGTGAATGGTTTGGAGGCAGCGGAGCAGATCCGGGAGGAAGACAGGGATTGCAGCATTATTTTTCTGACTGCATTTGATGAATTCAGTTATGCAAAACGTGCGATCTCCGTACATGCACTGGATTATCTGCTGAAACCAGGGACTGAGGAAGAACTGGTGGCGGTGCTTGAGGAAGCAATACGGCTGCTTGAGGAAAAGGCAGATGGATCGCAGAAAATGTCCGGGAAAGGCCTGTGGATATGCAGGAAAAAAAGAAGGATGCAGAACTGGAAAATGGCAATGTCAGGATGAGCGCTGTGGCAGAAAATATCAGACAGTATATTGACATGCACTATAAAGAAGATATTTCTTTACAGAGTGTAGCAGAGGAGATGAATTATTCAGACGCATATTTTGCAAAATATTCAAACAGTGTTTTGATAAAAGTTTCATTGGATATCTGACTGAGTACCGGCTGGAGAGGGCAAAGCAGCTTCTTGCTGATGTCCGTATCAATGTAAAAGATATCAGCGTAAATGTGGGATACCGGGATTCAAATTATTTTGCAAAAGTATTTAAGCGTGCCATGGGAAGTACTCCTACGGAATACCGCATGGAGATTTTAAAACAGATGAACAAAGGGAACACTGCCGGAGGATTGGGATAAATGAAAAAAGACGAATCTTAATTTTGTTTGCGGCAGTGGTTTTGACCGCCGGATTTTTTCTGTATCACAGGCTGCGCAGCGTGAGAGCTCCCGAATTTGTCCTGTCCTATGCGGAGAACCAGACGGAGGATTATCCGACAACACTTGGGGCAAAAAAGTTTGCCGAGCTGGTGGAGAAAGAGAGTAACGGAAGAATAAAGATCTTAGTCCAGGCGGAAGGGGAACTTGGCGCGGAGAGTGATGTGATCGCACAGATGCAGTATGGAGGCATTGATTTTGCAAGGGTTTCCCTGTCGCAGTTAGCAGAGTACATACCGGAATTAAACGTTTTGCAGATGCCATATCTGTATTCTGATTCGGATCATATGTGGAAAGTGTTAGATGGCAGGATCGGTAGTGACTTTTTGGAGAAAGTGAGTAAAAGCGAACTGATTGGCCTTTCCTGGTATGATGCGGGAGCAAGAAATTTTTATAATTCTAAAAAGCCGATCACCTGTCTTGAGGATATGGCAGGTATGCGTATCCGTGTGCAGGAATCGGAGGTGATGGTCGATATGGTGGAGGCACTTGGCGCGACGGCACTGCCGATTCCCTATGCGGATGTTTATTCCGCATTAGAGCGCGGAACGGTGGACGGGGCGGAGAATAACTGGCCTTCTTATGAGGCGATGAATCATTATGAGGTAGCGAAATATTATACCGTTGATGAACACAACCGGATACCGGAGATGCAGATCTGTTCGAAACATACATGGAACAAGCTTTCGGAAGAGGAACGTCAGATGATCTTAGAGTGCGCAAAAGAGTCTGCGCTGTATGAGAGAAAGTTGTGGAAAGAACGCGAGGCGGATTCTAAGGAGATCGCTTTGAAACAGGGAGTGGAAGTGGTAGAACTTTCTGCGGCAGAAAAAAAGCGTTTTCAGGAGGCGGTCATGGGCGTGTATGAAAAGTATTGCGCGGACTACATGGACGTGATCGAACAGATTATCGAAGAAAATAATGAGTGAGGAGAAACAGATGGATTTTTTACAGGATAAAATAAAAAAGAAACAGTTTTTATGCAACTACAGTGTTTTTTTGCTGAATGGAATGCTGGCACTTTCGATTGGATCCCTGCTTCCTTTTATCAGGGATGCAAGAGGACTAGATTATGCATTTTGCGGATTGATCGTAAGTCTGCATTCTGTGGGAAATCTGTTTTCTAGTTTTACCGCAGGATTGCTGCCGGTCGCGATTGGAAGAAAAAAGAGTATTTTGTTTTTTAATCTGTTTTTTGCACTTTCGTATGTGCTGATCATTTTCGGAAATCACAACTGGTGCATTGCAATGGCATTTTTCCTGACAGGTGTTGCGAGAGGAGCAACGAGTAATTTCTGTAACACGGCAATCAACAGTTTAGCACCGGGAAAAGCATGGACGATCAATGGACTGCATGCGATGTTCTCTGTCGGGGCATTTTTATTCCCGATTCTTCTGACACTGTTTACGGCAACAGGGGAATCCGGCTGGATCACAGCGTGTTATTTTATGCTTGCGATGGGAATTTTAAGCTGGATTTTATACGCAATGATCCCAATGGAAAATGACCGGGTGGAAAAAGAGAAAAAGGCGGCAGTTTCGGATTCTTCTCAGAACCGCTGTTTTATCTGTGCGTTGCAACATTATTTTTCTATCTCTGCGCGGAGCAGGGTGTCATCGGATGGATGATCACATATTTTAAGGATACAGGATTTCTGCCGGCATCCCTATCCCAGATGACGGCGAGTGTACTCTGGGTGATGATTTTAGCAGGACGTCTGACGACAGCCTGGCTGTCCACCAGAATGCAAAAAGAAAAACTGCTGCCGATCATGGGTGCAGGACTGGTATGCTTTTTCTTTTTACTGTTATTCAGCCGCAGTACCGTATGGATCGTGATCGGTATCATGGGTTTCGGTTACAGCATGGCGGGAATTTATCCGACGACGGTTTCCTTTGCAGGAAATCTCATTGAAAAATATCCAATCGCGTGGAGTTTTATTTTAACAATTGCAAGTATCGGTTCGATCGTAATGCCGTCGATCATTGGAAAGATCGCAGAGACAGCAGGGATCTTTTATGGAATGGGTTCGATCGTGATCGTTGTTTTTATCGATATGGTCTGCATTTTGGCACTGGTGCGTTATCTGAAAAAACAAAATCAATAATATTATACGAGGGGGATTTCATATGAAACGAAAAAATCAAGATCTGGAACTTAACAATGAAATTGATGCAGAAGTTTGCGGCGAGGGCGTGAAGCGCAAAATATTAGCGTACGCCGATGAGATGATGTGTGTGGAGAATCATTTTGAAAAAGGTGCCATCGGTGCACTGCATCATCACCCGCACACCCAGATCACCTATGTGGTGTCCGGTCAGTTTGAATTTACAATCAACGGAGAAAAGAAGATCGTAAATCCTGGCGATGCCTGTTAAAGAGAGATTCCATCGAGCACGGCTGTGTCTGCCTGAAAGAGGGAATCCTCTTAGATATTTTTACACCGATGCGGGAAGAATTTGTGCAGGATCAGGATTGACAATCCGCGCACAAATGCTAAAGTACGGTTAATGCGAGGAAGTGAAATAGTAATCATGGAAAGTGTCCAGAGAGAGGACGGCAGGTGCGAGTCTTTCACGGAACATGATGAACCGGTCATGGAGCTGCATACCGAATGGAAACATCAGGCTATGCCGGGTTCTCCCGTTACAGAGATAAGGTATCAATGAAAATTTGTACCGGAGTGCAGGAACATCCTGAAATTAGGTGGTACCGCGGATTAAGATAATTCGTCCTAAGCTGTATTTAGTTGCAGCTTGGGACTTTTTTAATGTACAGGATTCGGATATCAAAAGATGAAAAGCACATCTTTTGATATCATCATCTTCCATTTATGCAAACAAAAAGGAGGCAGACAATGAAATTAGAAAAATTAATCGGAGAACGTTTTCGTGACAGACCGGCAGACTGCGTGATCGACAGCCATGCCCTGATGGTAAAAGGCGGCTACATGAAATACATGGCAAACGGTATTTATTCTTCCTACCTTCCACTCAAACGGATCACACGCAAAATCGAGCAGATCCTGCGTGAGGAGATGGATAAATTAGACGGACAGGAAGTATCCTTCCAGTTGTGATGCCGGCATCCTTTGGGAAGAATCCGGCCGTTATGAGAGCGTGGGAGAAGAATTATTACGTTTTACTGACCGGAACAATGCAAAGATGGTGCTTGGAATGACACATGAGGAGGCAGCCGTACATTTAGTGCGCGAATACGCCAAAAGTTACAACAAATACCCATTTATGATCTACCAGATCCAGACAAAATTCCGGGATGAGGCAAGACCGAGAGCCGGATTGATCCGCGTGCGCGAGTTTACAATGAAAGATGCGTATTCCTTCCACACCAGTCAGGAAGATTTAAACCAGTACTACGAAAAATGCCACAAAGCATACGAGCGTATTTTTGAGAGAGCAGGCATCCCGGAGGTCGTATCGGTGGCTTCAGATTCCGGTATGATGGGTGGAAGCCTTTCCCATGAGTTCATGCTTCTTACCCCGGTCGGTGAGGATTCTATCGTGCTGTGTAATGAATGTGATTTCCGCGCAAATATGGAAGCGGCAGAAAATATCTCTGATATAGCAAGAGATGCAGTGTCCGCAGAACTTGAAAAAGTGCATACGCCGGACATTCATACGATCGAGGATATCTGTAAATTTTTCGGGGATGAAACCTGCAATTCCTGTAAGGCAGTTGTATACCAGAATTCGGATGACACCTATGTGGTCGTATTTATCCGCGGCGATCTTGAAATTAATGAGACAAAACTGGTCAACTATTTGAAAGATGAGATACATCCAGCCATCATCACCGAAGAGTGCGGATTAAACGCAGGTTATATCGGACCGGTCGGACTGAAAATAAATGGAGATGCCATCGTTTTATATGACAGATCATTAGAAAACAGAAATAACCTTTCCTGTGGTGCAAATGAGGACGAGTACCATTATAAGGGACTTGATATGCAAAGAGATGTGCCGGATGCAGAATATCATGATTTTGCAAAGGCATATGAGGCGGTATCTGCCCGAAATGCGGAAAAAAGACGATCCGTATTTCCAGAGGAATCGAGGTCGGAAACATCTTCCAGCTTGGAGATAAATATACGAGAGCCATGAAGATGACTTATGTGGATCAGAACGGAGAGAGTAAAACACCAATCATGGGCTGTTATGGCATTGGTGTCGGCAGACTTGCCGCCGCTGTCTGCGAGGCACATCATGATGAGTACGGACCGATCTGGCCAAAATCAATCGCGCCGTGGCAGGTGCATCTGTGTGCGGTAAGAGCGGACAATGAGGAAGTCAGAAGTTTGCGGATGATTTGTATGAGAAATTGCAGGAGATAGGAATCGAGGTTATTTATGACGACAGAACCGTGAGCGCCGGCGTTATGTTCTCCGATGCCGATCTGCTCGGTGTTCCGCTCCGTGTTATCGTGAGTCCCAGAAATATGAAACAGGGAGTCATCGAGGTGGTCTCCCGTGACAAGACGCTTCAGACACAGGTAAAAATGGAGGAGGCGGCAGAGCAGGTGAAGAAGTATCTGTGATAAGGTGATATTATTCTGGATAGGAACCCCAATGATTGAGAAAGAGAAAAAGTGGTTTATGAGCCTGATAAGAGGTATACTATTGTTAGTGATGCAGGCTAATTCATGACAATAGAATGTTTGCGGAGCGTGCATTCTATTGTTTATACTGTAGATTGAATAGGAGTGACAGAATGGTAAAAGGTACAATGTTTTCCGGTGAATCAAAAAATATAGAGTCTAAAGTTTCATTACCAGACAAAAGTGAAAAGTACGTGAAAACAATCGTAGCTTTTGCTAATACGCAGGGCGGCAAGCTGATTGTCGGTGTAGATGATAAAACCATCAGGTTATTGGTGTGGAAAATGATATATTATTTCAGACCATGGATGCGATAGCAACTGCAGTTTCAGATTCATGTATGCCACAGATCATTCCAGATATTGAACCACAGACAGTGGAAGGAAAGACGATTATTATAGTATCTGTCGAGGCTGGAAAAAATCGACCATATTATCTGAAATCAAAGGGAAAAGAAAATGGTACCTATATACGTGTAGCAGGGACATCCAGACAGGCATTTCCAGAAAAGATAAAAGAACTGGAAATGGAGGGTGCTAGAATTTCATGGGATGAACTTACATGTGTGGGATATACAGTTACTGAAGAAGCGACAGAAAAACTTTGTCAGGATATCGAAGTTTTTCGGAAAAAAGCGGGAATGTCAGAATATTCTGTTAAGAAGGAGTAGCTTATTAATTGGAAGATTCTCAAGCAGAGTGAGGGACAATTATTGGCGACAAATGCCTATGCGTTGCTGACATCCGGGTATTTTCCGTTTTCTAAAACACAATGTGCTGTATTTAAGGGGACGGGTCCAGCAGTATTTTTAGATAAGCGGGAGTTTACAGGTCCTATATATACACAGATATAGGAAACGGTAGATTTTGTATTGAGAAATATAAGGCTTGGAGCAACGATTGAGGGATTAGTGAGAAAAGAAAAATATGAGCTTCCACCAGAAGCAATCCGGGAAATGATTATTAATGCCCATTGCCACCGAAATATTTTAGATGAATCTTGTATTCAGGTTGCGATTTATGATGATCGTTTGGAAGTAACATCTCCGGGAGGTTATATAATGGACTGACTTATGAAGAAGTTATGAATGGTCATTCAAAAATCAGAAACAAAGGAATTGCTAACATATTCAGCCAGATGGGCTTATAGAGGCATGGGGCAGTGGAATTAAAAGAATTCTAAATGCAGCAGAAAAGTATGGACTTCCAAAGCCGAGAATTCAGGAATTTGATAATATGTTTCGTGTAGAACTTTTCAGAAAGAATTCTTTGACAAAGCGAGAAAGAATTGATTTCATAGATGAATTAGAATTGGGACGGAGAAGAGACGGAGAAAGTTCGGAGAAGGGACGGAGAAGAATCGCCATATTGAACTGAACGATACGCAGAAGAGAATTCTTAACTTTCTTTCTGATGATCCTAATTTGTCCGCAGTAAGATTAGCAGAGCAATTAGGAATCAGTAGTCGAAATGTAGAAAAGAATATAAAAAAACTAAAAGAATACGGTATTCTTATTCGACATGGCTCGCCAAAGAATGGATACTGGGAGATTGTTGTTGAAAATTAAAAAAGAAATTTATGGAGAAAATCATGGAAATAAAAAGCATACTGATCAAAGACACCACAAGAGAAGAAAGAATCCGCATAGTACAGGAAGGCTTGAACCAGTGCGGGGGAGCCTGCGATTTCTGCAATGGCTGTGACAATTTAGGCGGCGGTTCTGTTGATGCATTTTACGAGCCATACATCAATGGCGAGAAGGAACTGCGCGAGATCAATGAAGAATACAGAAGCAACTCCGGTCTGGTAAAGTAGGTGCAGTATGAGACCGCCAGAGATAGCATCTTCCACAGAAGAGGAAAGAAGACAGTATATCAAAGATACCTTTCCGTGTATCGCAGACTGCGATATGTGTGGACTTTGCACCGTATTTAAGGGCAAAGATCCGGAACGTGCACATGCAGATTATATCAGCGGAAAACGAAGTTATCTGGAGGTGTCTGCGGATTACAGGTAAATAGCTGCTGAAAGAATAAAGAAATGATTTAAGAACCATACACTTTTTTGCTTAAACAAAATGGCAGAAATGACGATATTAACAAAAGAAACAATGATGTTAAGATTTATTTGTAATACCGGGGGTAAAAATGAGTTATACGATCAATTTTTCAAAACAAATGTCTGGGATTTTACATCCGAATCCGAATATGTTAAAGAGCACGAAAGAAAAAATGGAGAGACAGTCAGAGCGGGACAGTAAGTTGCATTTTTTGAGGCACAGAAAGAAAATCTGAAAAATATGAAAACCGAAACGGTGGAGGATATTGCCAAAAAACTGGAAATGTTCCATACCTATGAGGATGAGATCGCTGCGGCAAAGCAGGAGTATAACAGTTCGCAGATGTTTCATATCATGGATGAGGCGGAGGAAGAGGCTGAGAAAAGAGCCAAAGAGGCAGAGAAGAATAAGCCAAAGACCGAGGAAGAAAGAAAAGAAGAAGCTGTGGATGAGGCGCTTGGAACAGACGATGACAAGGGAATGCTTGCTGAAAATATGGAGAAGCTGTCAGAGATCACAGATCAGATGACAGAAGAAATGACCGGTGACCTGACGGAAAACATCGAAGCACTGCCAACGGAGAAAGCACCAGAAGAAACTGCAGAGAAAGAATTATCAGGACAGAAATTATCAACGAAGGAACTGTCAACCGAGGAAAAATTACAGCAGGATGCCATAGAGAAAAAAGCATATCACCCGTTTGACATGCGCGCATAAGAATCCGTAAAGGACTGGGGGAAATGGTTAAAGCAGCCGATAAATAAAGTAACCACTCGGTCCTTTCAGGGGAGTGGAGCAGTCCCGACTGACAGACGGACTGCAGAAAGGAGAAAAATGACAGTTAACGGGGTAGGAAGTTATGGAACATTTGCTGTATCCGGCAGTTCCGGGAGAAACGTAAAGTCCGGACAATCGGTTCGTTTTAATTTTCAGGCTGCAGGCGAGAAGGCTGATAATCTGCTTGCCGGAATGAAAGAACTAGATACCGGAAAAAGAAGTTCTGACAGGAGTATATTGGAGGACAGCGGTTGCTTTGACAGCAGTTATTGGTCCGAAAATATGAAGAAAGCGGCAGAAACGGCAGATTCAGAGCAATCTGTCACAGATTTACGGGAAGAATATGCCAGGCTTTTAAAAGAAAAATCTGAGGAGATCTTTACAAAAATCAAAAATGGTGAAACGGAAAATTCCTATCAGATCGGGTCACAGTCCTTTACAGAGAAAGAGTGGGATGAATTTCTCAGCAAATTCGATTCCTTAGAAGATGCGATCCGGAAACTGATGGAGGAAGAACAGGAAAAAAGAGCGGCAGAAGAGCTGGGAAAGGAGAAGGAAACATCTGTGGAAGAAGCATCCATGGAAAAAGTATCCATGGAAAAAGGGTTCCAGACGGAAGGTGATCTGCTCACGGCAGATTCCACATCCTGTACATATCCTGCCGATCAGCCGGATAAAGAGGATATCCGCTATATCACCTGGTATACCGAGGAGGGTATTTTCTGCCGGAAAGCGGGACAGACAGAAGGCTATGAGTGGTCTATTTCTTTTGAGAACAGGGAACAGTATGAAAAGGTCATGTCATTGATCGGTCAGCTTCCGTCCGACTGGAATCTGCGTTTCGAGGCGCATGAAAATTTCTGGAGAGATTTTTAGATGATAAGATCGACGTGGATGATTTTATGGATTTATGCGCAGCATCAATCAGGGTGAAAAGATATTCTGCCGGTATCCGGGAGGTACTTTGTATACCGCCGATGAGATCGATTCACTGATGTTTGAACAGTATTTAAAGGAAAACCATATGACACTGGAAGATTACCACGCCAGCAGGAAGCCTTTCGGGCAAAGCATGGATATCCGGGATATTATTAAAAAGATTCGGGGGTCAAAAAATTGAAAACCACCTTTTGCCTCCCGAATCTTAAAAATTATTAGCAGGTGCCGTCTGTAACACAAAAAATTGTGTACAGGCGGCACTTTGTGTTATACTCTGAATACGAAAGATGTATCTGAGTTTTTAGAATGTCAAATCACACAAAGTATCGCTTTGTTTTGTTCGAATATCTGAAAATAAAAGAACAGATTATAGAAAGTGAGATATGAAGAAATGCAGTACCACGGAGGAGACATATACAGTAATCGAGAAAAAAGGACAATCAATAAATATAGAAAGGGAAAGTGATATGCAAGAAAATATAAATTTTATTGTGGCAATAGTTACGTCTCTTATTACAATGTGCACATTAATATATAATACTTTTTTTAAGGGTGGTTTTAAACGGGAAAAACAATATTATAATAAGATATTGATTCCATTTATTGAAGCGTTAAAAGCTGGAAATGAAAATGCGTTACAAGAGATAAAAGATCAGATAAACCATACCGATGAATGTGTTCCAAAATATGTTATACATTTGATAAATACATCTCAAATCCAAACGGATAATACGATAACAGATAAAAAGTTATTAAAAGTATTTATATATGATTACTTGGATATTTATCCTAATGATGATAACAGGATGGATCAATTACCATGTATAATTCTTAAAATTTTTACATATTTTAAATTTTTTCTAGCATTTTTGTTCCTTATGGTAGGTAATATGTATTTGTTTATAATCATAAATAGTTTTTGCAATATGGAATGGATAATGGATTTATTTCATCTTTTACATCAAATATTAGAAGAATAGATTGTTTTGAAATATTAAGGGCTGTAATTTGCTATGGATTATATGTGGCTGTTATTTTTTGGGCGAAAAATTCTAATATAGATAGATATACAACTCGAAAGAAGAAAATTGAAAAAATGATTTGCAGGAAAGTTAAGGCTTATGATAAAAGAAATGACAAGTATGTATATTAAAAAACAAATAAGAAAGAAAGCAACGCGCTAGGACAGTTATGAATCAAGCAGTTTGTAGCTGGCTGTTTGCTTTTTAGATTTAATTTCCAAAAGTGAGAAAAGTTATGAAATATTTATTCAAAACTTCGTACCCAGCATGTTATAATTGATGTAGTTGAATATGAAGGCTACAGAAAGGTTACTCACCGTGAGGAGATTTTATATTTATAATGAGGAGAAAAGGATTATGATTAAATTAGAGAAAAAGAAAAGTTGCATTATATGGATTCTTATGACAGTGATATGCACATTTTTTGTTTGTATGATCGGAAATGTAAGCGTAGAAGCAAAAACTGTAACAAAGGATATTACAATAGGGAAAGGAAAAACATATGCCATTGAGCAGACTTTTAGCGGAAAGGCAACATTTAAGACTAGCAACAAAAAGATTGCTGTAATAAAGAATGGAAAAATCATAGGAAAATCGATTGGAAAAGCTAAAATTACGATAAAGGACAAAGGAAATACATATATATATAAAATTACTGTTGCGAAAGCATACTTAAACCAAAATGAAATTATAGTTAATGTTGGAAAAACTGTAAATCTTAAAATAAAAGGCATGAAAGGGAAAGTAAAATGGAGTTCCTTGAATAAAAAGGTAGCGACTGTAAAAAATGGTAAAGTTACTGGAAAGAAAACAGGTAAAACGGTTATTCAGGCAAAAATAAATGGTACTATCTTGAAATGTAATGTTAAAGTGGAAAAACCGGAGCTCAGCAAGAAGAAAGTCACTATCGAGAGTGGAAAATCGTATATATTGAAAGTAAAAGGTACAAGCAGGAAAGTGGTTTGGACGTCTTCGAATAGAAATGTTGTTACAGTAAAAAACGGTAAGATTACTGGAAAGAAACAGGGAAATACGACAGTCATTGCAAAAGTAAACGGATCTGTATTAAAATGTAACATAAGGGTTACAGCTGCAAAGAAGCCGCATAAAGATGATGCACAAAATACTGAGAGTACAGAAGATAAAAAGCCTGATAATAATGACAGCATTGAGACAAAAACACCAAAATTAAGCACTACATCTATTACTTGGAAATTTGGTGATGGGGATGATGGAACGTATTTAACATTGAATAATGCAGATTGTGATGATGTTATATGGAATACGTCAGATGAAAAAATAGTGCGTATATATCCTGAAGGAAATAGTGCTGTAATATATAATAATTTAAAAGGTGGAAAAGCTATTGTAACAGCAACTTATAAAGGAAAGACATATTCTTGCAATGTAGTAAGTTATAGCTTGTATAAAACCAATATTTCACGCGAAGAAGGAACGGGATTTGATTATGATGAATCAGCGAAAAATATGGATGAACTCGTAAATACGGAAAACTTTTTAGGAGTTTCTTTGGATTGGACGTGGAATAGAACTGATTTGGTTCAGAAAAAGACTACACCAGATGGATCATACACACATTATATTGTGGAGGATAGCGGAACAACGGAAGTTACAGGAATTTCCAAGGATGGCTTCACGAAAGCTGTGATAACAATTAATAGTTATGGAAAATACATTGATAAAAAGGGTACTTATGATGAGAAGCTTACAAATGAGGTCTTTGAATTGTTGAAAACAGAGGAAACCAGGAATACAGACAAAAATTCATCGTTTTATTCTATGCCGAACGACCAGTTAGAATTTTTACTTTTTACAGCAGATAAATGGTATAAAGGAGAGATATCAGATAGAAAAAGAGTAAATTTGTTTCGCTATACGCCATTTGAAAATGCAATGTGTTCGTATTCGCCATATGGAGAAAGAGAATATATGGGGGGAGCCAATAGTAAGGTTATAGAAATAAGTGGTAAAAATACGGCAAAAGAAGTGGTTGAAGAAATAAATAATTCGATGGGAGACAAAAATTGGTCAAGACCATTATTATTTATTAAAATACATAAAGATAAAGAAAAAATATATGTGTATTTGGTGCAAGGTTAAAACATCTGTAGTGTTGGAAATACATAATAAAATAGAAATGAAGAGAACTGTAAAATATAAACTTGGTAAAGGTTTCGCTCTTAATATAAGGGTGAAGCCTTTTTATATTGTAAAGGTTTCAAGTTCTGTTTCAAGATCATTAATTCGCTTTAATAGATAAAGTCTTACCTTTTCATCTGGCGTGTGATCAGCTTCATATTTTAACTTATTTATAGTATTCTGTTTATTCGCCCATTCTTTTAGAAAGTTTTGTAAATCAGGAGAATTAAAAGAATAGATTACAAAGTGCCGTCTGTAACACAAAAAATTGTGTACAGATGGCACTTTGTGTTATACTCTGAATACGAAAGATATATCTATATTTTTGGAACGACAAATCACACAAAGCGTGGTTTCGTTTTGTTTCAATGTCCGAAAATAAAAGAACAGACTACAGAAAGAGAGAAATAAAGGAATGCAGTACCACGGAGGAGATATATACCGCAATCAGATAAGACTGGATTTTTCGGTGAACACCAATCCGCTTGGAATGCCGGATTCGGTAAGGGAAGCACTTCATCAGGCGGTGGAGGAGGCGGAACATTACCCGGATATCCATGCACAGGAACTTACAAACGCAGTTGCAGAACAGCTGCGGATATCAGAGAAAAAGCTTGTGTTTGGAAATGGTGCATCAGAATTGTTCCATGCCGTTTTACACGCAGTAAAACCATCGAAAATGCTGATCCCGGTGCCGTCCTTTTTAGGATATGAAGAGGCGGCAAAGACCATGGACTGTGAAGTTATTTTTTATGAGATGAAAAAAGAGGAAAAATTCTGCCTGACCGAACGGATTCTTGATGCGTTAGACGAGAGCATTTCTCTGGTATTTCTGGCAAATCCAAATAATCCGGTCGGAAATCTGGTCGAGCCGGAACTGATTTTAGAAATTGCAGAAAAATGCAGACAATGTGACATTACACTGGTGCTGGATGAGTGTTTTATGGAACTGACCGGAAAAGAACAGAAATATTCCTTTTTAAGTCATTTAGAAGAATTTCCGAATGTGGTCGTGGTGCGTGCATTTACCAAATTATATGCGATTCCGGGGGTGCGGCTTGGGTATCTGGTCTGTGAACAGACTCTGGCGGAAAAGATCAGATTGCAGCTGCCGGAGTGGAATCTTTCGGTATTCGCCCAAAGGGCAGGAGTCGCTGCAATCAAAGAGCAGGGATATGTTGCACGCGCTGTGGCTTGTATACAGACGCAAAGGCTGTTTTTGCGTGAAGAATTAAAGGCGGCAGGATGCATTGTGTATGATTCAGATGCAGATTATCTGTTGTTTTACAGTGAAAAAAAGCTGTATGAACTTTTTTTACAGCGTGGTATTTTGATTCGTGACTGTAGTAATTTCCGGGGACTCCAGAGCGGTTATTACCGGATCGCGGTAAAATCGGAAGAACAGAACCGGATATTTGCAGAGGTGCTGAGAGAGATCCATGGAAATGCGCAGGCAGTAGAATTTGTGCTGCCGGAAGAGATCGAGGGGCGCAGTTTTGCAATTATTACAAAAGAACTGGAAGAACGCGGTATTGTGATCCCGAAAGTGCAGGAGCCGGTGACAAAAAGAGTGATTCACACGAGTGCGGATTTCGGATATGCAGATACACTTACTTTTTCGGAGAATGCAGTGGAGATTGCAAAACACCTGATCCGCACAGGAGCGGACATCGTGACAGACACAAATATGGCGCTCTCCGGTGTCAACAAAAAAGTGCTTGAAGCACATGGTGGAATGGCGCATTGTTTTATGGCGGACGAGGAGGTTGCAGGAGAGGCAAAAGAACGCAAGGTGACAAGGGCGGTCGTTTCCATGGAACATGCGGCAAAACTGGACAAGCCGGTCATATTTGCCATCGGCAACGCACCAACGGCACTGATCCGTTTGTATGAGCTGATTTGTGATGGAATTTACCGTCCTGCATTTATCATCGGAGTTCCGGTCGGCTTTGTCAATGTGGAGGTGGCAAAGGAAATGATCCTGCACACCGATGTGCCATGTATCGTGAACCGGGGAAGAAAAGGAGGCAGCAATGTGGCTGCTGCGATCTGTAATGCACTTTTGTATGAAGTGCGGCGGGAGGATGCAGCGAAAAAGGTGGATTGATATTTACAAATGGAAATGGAGATACCTATGCGTTACGGATTTACGACCGGAAGCTGTGCGGCAGCGGCGGCAAAAGCGGCGGCATATATGCTGATCACCGGAAAAATAAAAAATGAGATAGAGATCGAGACACCAAAAGGGATTCGGTATCATGCTGAAATCACAGATATCCGGCGAAGTGAAACTGCAGTGAGCTGTGCAGTGATTAAAGATGGCGGAGATGATCCTGACATTACGACGGGCGCACATATCGTGGCAGCGGTTTCAAGGATTGACGGCGGCATAAAGCAAAAAGAACCGTCCGTGCATCGGCAAAAGAGTACGATGGATGGCAGCATGCAGCAAAAAGGGCAGTCCGCGCATTTACAGAGAATTGTGATCGACGGGGGATATGGTGTCGGACGTGTTACAAAACCGGGATTAGACCAGCCGGTCGGAAATGCAGCCATCAATCATGTGCCGCGTGAGATGATCGAAAAAGAGGTGCGGGAAGTCTGTGCGCTCACGGATGAAACGGCAGATCTTCTGGTGGAAATTTCCGTGCCGGAGGGGGAGACGCTTGCGGCACAGACGTTTAATCCGAGACTTGGCATCACAGGCGGAATCTCCATCCTTGGGACGAGCGGTATTGTGGAGCCGATGAGCAGCAGGGCACTGCTTGAAACAATCCGGGTAGAGTTAAATCAGAAGCGTGCCATGGGGTATTCCATTGTGGCAGTTTCACCGGGAAATTACGGACTGGATTATATGAAACGGACTTATGGTTATGATCTCGATAAGAGTGTAAAATGCAGTAATTTTATAGGAGATACGATCGATATGGCGGTGGAAAATGGATTTGAAGCCATGCTTCTGACCGGTCATATCGGCAAGCTGATAAAAGTCGCCGGCGGCATCATGAACACACACTCGCGGGAAGGAGACTGCCGGATGGAACTGATCACGTCATCTGCTCTGTCAGCGGGTGCCGATGCAGATACGGCACGTCAGATCCTTCCTGCGTGACAACGGAAGAGGCGGTTAATATGTTGAAAAAAGCCGGATTGTGCGAAAAGACGATGGAACTGATCATGCAAAAGATAATGTTTTACCTGAATAAAAGAGCCGCAGGGAAAATTGCGGTCGCGTGTATTTTGTATTCCAACGAGCACGGAGGACTTGGAGAGAGTGCAGGGGCGGCAGAGCTGCTTGCGAGACTGAAGGAGGAGAAAAGATGATTTATTTTGCAGGTGCCGGCTGCGGGGCGGCGGATCTGATCACGGTGCGTGGAATGAAACTGTTAGAAAAGGCGGATGTGGTGATCTATGCAGGATCACTGGTAAATCCGGAGCTGCTTTCCTATACCAAAGAGGCATGTGAGATATATAATAGTGCCACGATGACGTTAGAGGAAGTGATCGAAGTGATGAGAAAGGCAGAGTCGGAGAGCAAGATGGTAGTGCGCCTGCATACCGGGGAGCCAAGTCTTTACGGCGCAGTCAGGGAGCAGATGGACTGTCTCGATGAACTTGGAATTTCTTATGAGAGCTGTCCGGGAGTTTCCGCCTGCTTTGGTGCAGCTGCATCTCTGCAGATCGAATATACACTGCCGGAGGTCTCACAGAGCCTTATTATTACCCGCATGGCAGGAAAAACATCGGTGCCGGAAAAAGAGAGTATCGAGAGTTTTGCAGCACATCAGGCATCCATGGCGATCTACTTAAGTACCGGTATGTTAGAGGAACTTTCCAGACGTCTTGTGGCAGGTGGGTATACGAAAGACACCCCGGCAGCGTTAGTGTATAAGGCGAGCTGGCCGGAAGAAGAAGCATACCTGTGTACAGTGGAAACATTGTCGTTGGTTGCAAAGAAACATAATATTACGAAAACAGCACTGGTTCTGGTGGGAAATGTTCTTGCAAATAAACGCTGCGCGCGCTCAAAACTGTATGCGCCGGATTTTGAAACGGAATTCCGTAAAAAGAAGGAGTAACACATGCAGATCGATATCATGAGTTTTACCAGGCGCGGGATAGAACTCTCGGCAAAGATACGGGAATGTCTGTATTCGTGTGGGAAAGGGTACGAAGTGTGTCTGTATACAAAGTATGGCAGATATCAGGAAATATCAGATGCAGAGATACAGACTGAGTGGATCCGGGAACACAATCGTGCCAATGGCAAAAATCCGGTTTATGTCAAAGAAAGCATCTACGACTGGATGCGCGCGCGTTTCGAACAAAACAGAAATGGGAAAAAGACAGCAGTCATCTGGATCGGCGCATGCGGAATCGCGGTGCGCGCCATGGCACCTTCTCTGCGTGATAAACTGACAGACATCCCGGTTCTGGTGGTGGACGAGGCGGGACAGTTTGTTATCCCGGTTTTGTCCGGACATTATGGCGGAGCAAATGAACTTGCAGGACTGCTTGCAAAACGGATCGGTGCAGTGCCTGTCATAACAACGGCAACCGATGTCAATCATGCGTTTGCCGTGGATGTTTTTGCGAAAGAAAATGGACTTTTCATACAGAATAAAGAGGAAATTGCAGGAATTTCGTCGAAAATTCTCGATGGAAAGAAGATTATGATAATGACAGGCGGGCGGGTGGAAGGAGAGATACCAAAATCGGTACTGATATCTGACATAACAACATGTGAAGAAAATCCGCCACAAAAGTGGTCGGTGAAAAAAGAACAGGACCATATATCTATGCCGGATGTTGTGATTTCTGCAAGGTATCCGGTAAAAAATATTCCAAAGAGTCAGGTCATAGATGAACAGGTGGATGTTAAAACGCATACAGATCCGCTCTGGCTGATCCCCCGCACCATCATCCTTGGCATGGGCTGTAAAAAGGGAAAATCCTGTGAGGAGATCGGGCAGTTTGTCTTAGAGACATTAGAACAGGAACAGATATCCATACAGGCAGTTACAGCGCTTGCCACGATCGATCTGAAAAAAGAAGAACCGGGATTTTTAGAATTTGTAAAAAAATATGGGCTGGACTTTCTGACGTATCCGAAAGAAGTCTTAAAAGAAGTGCCGGGACTTCAGCGGTTCGGCATTTGTGTCACAGACAGTCGGCGTGGACAATGTGTGTGAACGCGCAGCGCTTGCAGCATGCAGGAAAGAAGATAAAGAGAAAATAAAGCAGCCTGGATGTGGCAGTGAGGGAAAAGAAAAATCGTATATGCAGCAAAATTGTGACAGCAGGGAAAATCAGAAAAAAATGTTAGTACAGGGCAGGTTACTGCTCAAAAAGAAGGCAAAAGACGGAATGACGCTTGCGATAGCTGAGCGGGAATGGAGTGTAAGATTTGATGAAACATAAAATATATATTGTGGGAATGGGACCGGGAGAAGAAGCAATGATGACGATGCAGGCGTATGATACACTGCTGGCATGCGATACGATCATCGGCTATCAGGTTTATTTAAAACTGTTAGGCGAAGCATTTGCGGAAAAAGAGCAGCTTTCTACACCGATGAAGCAGGAGCGGGAGCGCTGCATCCTCTGTTTTGAGAAGGCGAGGGAAGGGAAAAAAGTTTCCCTGATCTGCAGTGGGGATGCGGGGGTCTATGGAATGGCATCTTTGATGTATGAGATCGGGGAAAGTTACCCGGACTGTGAACTTAGTGTCGTGCCGGGCGTCACCGCTGCACTTAGCGGAGCAGCGTGCCTTGGAGCACCATTAAACCATGATTCTGCGTAATCAGCTTAAGTGACTTACTGACGCCGTGGGAAAAATAGAAAAACGTTTAAGAGCGGCGGCGGATGGGGATTTTGCGATTGCGATCTACAACCCGTCCAGCAGAAAACGTGCGGACTATCTGATGCGTGCCTGTGATATTCTGTTAGAGACAGTTGAGGAGACACGCCCGTGCGGATATGTGGAAAATATCGGAAGAGATGAGTCAAAAATGGAACTTTGCACGTTAAAAGAATTGCGGGACCGTCAGGTCAACATGTTTACGACCGTGTTTATCGGTAATTCAGAGACAAAGATCATAGACGGACATCTCGTCACTAAAAGAGGATATCATATATGAAACGGATATTGATTTTTTCCGGCACCACAGAGGGCAGACAGTTAGCGGATATCTTAGATGCATCCGGGATCTGCGCGGATGTCTGTGTCGCCACGGAATATGGGCATGAGGTCATGACCGAGGGGCAGTACCGGAATATTTACACCGGAAGACTTACGGAAGAAGAAATGAAAGAATTCATGCAAAAGGGAGACTATGCTGCAATCGTTGATGCAACGCATCCCTATGCGGTCGTGGTTTCTTCTAATATCAAGCAGGCGTCCGCACAGGCAGGACTTCCGTATTATCGTCTGCGGCGGACACTGCAGTCGGCCGGAGATGACAGCGATGTAATTTATGTAAAGTCACAGCAGGAATGTGTCCGCGCGTTAGAGCAGACCAGTGGCAATATTCTTCTTACAACGGGAAGTAAGGAACTGCACTGTTACTGCGAAAATGAGGCATTGAGGGAGCGGCTGTTTGTCCCGTGTCCTGCCAGGGACAGAGAGCATAGAGATCTGTCATAAAAACGGCATTTTAGGGAGACAGATCATTGCCATGCAGGGCCCGTTTTCCGAGGAAATGAACCTTGCACTTCTCCATCAGTATCAGATCCGTTATATGGTCACAAAAGAGAGCGGTGCGTCCGGTGGATTTTCAGAGAAGATCAGTGCCGCGAAAAAGGCAGGGGTATCGGTATTTGTGATCGAAAACCCGGAGGCGGAGAACGGGGAGCAAAAGGAAAACCTAGAGGAAATTCTTCAGGAAATAGAACGTTTGACCGGTAAACACATTCGAAGAAAACAGATGCAGGTATCTCTTGTCGGGATCGGCATGGGAAATACAAAACTGATCACAGAGGAAGCGGCGGAGCGTATAAAAGGCGCAGATCTGTTATTCGGGGCAAAAAGACTGCTGGATGCGGTGCCGGCGCAATGGAATGTAGCTGCGGAACGACTGCCGTATTATCTGGCAAAAGACATTCTTCCATGCTTGATGATGCAGGTGAAAAAAGTGGGAAAGCCATTTTCCATGCAGTCATTTTATTTTCCGGCGATACCGGATTCTACAGCGGTGCAGAAAAAATGGTGCAGGCATTGCAGGCAGGGAGAACACGGAGGTGTCCGTCTGTCCTGGGATTTCCTCGGTTTCTTATCTGGCTGCGCGCAGTGGTAACAGCTGGCAGGATGCTAAAATCGTCAGCCTGCATGGGACAGACCAGATGGAGCGTTTGATAAAAACGGCAGGGATGAGAGAAAAAGTGTTTGTTATTACATCCGGTGTTTCGGACGTCCGCGAAATCGGGAAGCGGCTGATCGAATGTGGATTAAAAGAGACGACTGTGACGGTCGGATATGCGCTGTCCTATCCGGTGGAACAGATAAAAACATTGTCCCCGGAAGAATGTATGCAGCTTACCGACGAGGGACTTTATACCTGTCTGATCCAGAATCAGGGGATTTCGGGAGAAAAAAAGAATTCTGATCCAAAATTCCTGACGCATGGTCTGCCGGATGACGCATTTTGCCGGGATAAGGTGCCGATGACAAAGGAGGAAGTCCGGGAGGCGGCAATCTGTAAAATGCACCTGACACCCGACGCGGTGGTTTATGATATCGGAAGCGGGACAGGCTCAATCGCGGTCGAGATGGCAAGGCTGTCAGACAATCTTACCGTCTATGCCATTGAGCGAAAACAGGAGGCTGTCGCACTGATCGAAAAGAACTGCACAAAGTATGGACTTGCCAATGTAAAAGTGATCTGTGGGGAGGCACCCGGGGCACTTACAGGGTTTCCGGTTCCAACTCATGCATTTATCGGTGGAAGCAATGGCAGTTTAAAGGAGATATTAACGGATTTATACCGGAAAAATCCGCGTATGCGTGTGGTAGTGACGGCAATTACGTTAGAGACGGTTGGGGCTGTTTCTTCTATATTAAATGAGTTTCCGGTGGAACAGGAAGAAATCATCCAGATGTCAGTCAGCCGTGCGAAAAAGGCGGGACGTTACCATCTGATGCAGGCGGAAAATCCGGTGTTTATCCTGTCGTTTTATTTTGCAGGAGGGACGGAGTCATGAGGACACCAAGAATACTGATTGGCGCGACAGGAAGTGGAAGCGGAAAGACTACGATCACCTGTGCACTGCTTGAAATATTAAAAAGACAGGGGAAAAAAGTACAGGCATTTAAGTGTGGACCGGATTATATCGATCCGATGTTTCACCGCACGGTACTTGGAATACCATCGAAAAATCTGGATACGTTTTTTACCGGGGAGAAAATGACGGCAGAACTGTTTATGGAGTCTGCAGTAAATGTAGATATCTCTGTGATGGAAGGCGTAATGGGACTGTATGACGGGTTAGGCGGGATCCGGAAAGAAGGATCTGCCTATGACCTTGCGACGGTGACAGACACGCCGGTCATTTTAGTCATCGATGCGCACGGAATGGGGAGGAGCATTCTTCCGCTGATCGCCGGTTTTCTTTCCTATGATACGATTCATCTGATCCGTGGAATTATTTTAAACCGCACCTCCGGCGCATTTTTTGAGACGATACGGCCGGAGATCGAGAAGAGTTTTCCGGTAGAAGTTCTTGGATATTTTCCAAACCAGAAGGAGATTCTTTTAGAGAGCAGACATTTGGACTTAAACGCCCGGAAGAAGTAGAAAAGATGGCAGAACTGCTGGATAAAACGGCGGATATGTTAGAAAAGAGCGTTGATATAGACAGGCTTTTCGCAATCGCGGAGGGGGCATCAGAACTGCCGGAAGGCAGCACATTAGAAAAAGACAGTTACGGTAAGCAGAAAGTACATTTGCAAAAAAGCGGAAAAAGACCCGTGATTGCCGTGGCACGCGATGAAGCGTTCTGTTTTTATTATGAGGACAACTTAAAGGCACTTGAAAAAGCCGGCGCAGAGATTGTATTTTTTTCACCGCTTCATGATGGAAGTGTGCCAAAAGAAGCGGACGGTCTATTGCTTCCGGGAGGGTACCCTGAACTCTATGCGAAAGAATTATCTGAAAATAAGACGATGCTTGCGGATATCAGGGAAAAGGCGGAACTCGCGATGCCGATCGTTGCTGAGTGTGGCGGATTTATGTATCTGCATCAGACGATGGAAGATACAGAGCATCATGTTTATGAGATGGCAGGCGTTGTGCCGGGAGACTGCTTTTACACAGGGAAACTGGTTCGTTTCGGGTACATCGAACTTACGGAAAAAGAATCAAACTTTCTGCCGGAAAATGGCAGCATAAAAGGGCATGAATTTCATTATTTCGACAGCACCGCAAACGGTGATGACTGTGTGGCATTAAAACCGGTAAGTGGGAAAAAATATGACTGTGTTTTTGATAAAAATTCATGCTTTGTGGGATTTCCGCATCTTTATTATCCATCCGCGCCGCAATTTGCAGAAAATTTTGTGAAAAAAGCAAAAAATTATGCGGACAGGTCAGAAGTAAATAGCTAAGGAAGCATTTTAATGCAACAGGATAAATAAATCGTTGTGAAATACAAAAAATATGAAGTGAAAACACAGGAACAGAATTTAAGTAAAAACAGGGGAATACAACCGTGAAAAATACAGAAAAAACAGGGATCCTCTACGGAATCGGCGTCGGACCTGGTGACCCGGAGCTGGTCACATTAAAAGCGGTACGGATCGTTGGAGAGTGCGATACCGTGATACTCCCGGCAAAAAGCAAAGAGGACTGCATCGCCTACGGATCATGAAAGAGGCATGTGGGAAAATTGCAGAAAAAGAATTGATATGTATGCCCTTTCCGATGACAAAGGATGAGAGCAGACTTACTGCGGCGCATGAGCAGATCTGTCTTGAGATAAAAAAATTGTTAGATAACGGCAGACAGGTGGCTTTTTTGACGATCGGAGATCCGACGGTTTACTCCACTTACCAGTATATCCATAAACGTGTGGTAAAAGGCGGCTATGAGGCACATATCGTAAACGGAGTCCCGTCTTTTTGTGCGGCGGCGGGGGCACTTGGAATATCGTTAGCGGACAATAAAGAAGAGATCCATGTGATACCGGCATCCTATGAGATAGGAAAAACAGCAGAATTTTCCGGAACCAGAATTTATATGAAGTCCGGGAAGAAATTAGGAGAATTAAAGCAGATGCTGCAAAAACAGCAAAAAGATAGCAGACTGGAAGTGTATTCGGTAGAAAACTGTGGTATGATGAATGAAAAAATAACCACAGAGGTGGAAAAGTTAGATGATACCTCCGGTTATCTTACCATTGTGATCGTAAAGGAGCATTGACCTTGGAAAATTCCTATCGTTATTTTGAAAACAGGGCATGTAAATATTATCCGTGTCATGAGGTGGAAAATGATGAGATGAACTGCCTGTTCTGTTTTTGTCCGCTGTATGAGAGAGAACACTGTCCGGGCAATCCGGAATATATTAACAGTAAGGGCAGAGTCATCAAATCCTGCATGCACTGCACATTTCCCCACGAAGCGGAAAATTATGATATTATCATGCAGTTTTTAAAAAAGAAAGCAGAGACGGAAAAATAAGTGACAGAAGAGAAATTTATTCATACTAATTTAAAAAACGAACTGACACACGATTTCCTTGTGGAAATTTTAAAGCATTACCATTATGAGCAAAAAGATATGGAAATGCTAAAGGAAGTTGCAGGGGAACTGCGCGAATGCCTTGCCGGGGAGGAAGGATTTTACTGCATGACGAGGCGTCAGTGTGAACAGATCCTGAATCTGTGCAGAGAAGAAAATTATGCAATCGGGATATTTACGCTGGGGAGCAGGGTAGATGAGCTCGAGAACCGTTATAGCAGCACAGAGCGTTTAAGAGAAGCATATGCAGTTGAGACGATCTGCTGGGAGCTTTTGCGGAAAGGATATGACATGTTTCAGAGGTGGGCAGAGGCACATTTGAAACAGCGCCTTGAATCTTATCATTTTTTTGGCTCGGAGGAGGGGCTTCCTTTTGAAAAATGGCACAGCTTTAGCAGAGATGGGACAGAATCGGATTACCTGCAATCAGGCATACTGCATGGAACCCAAAAAAGCGTGATGTTTTTAGCGGAACTTTCCGGTGGAAGTCTGAAAGTGGAATCTAAGCGGAATTTCCGGGAAAAATCCGGGGAAAGTTCCGGTGCAGGAGTAAAATGGAATGCTGCTGAAACAGAAAAATGTGGTGACAAAAGTACCGGAATCTGTGCATCCTGCAGCAATAAAGAATGTGCTTATCGAAGATAAAAAGATTGTTTTTTATAAAAAATATCCGAAAAACGTAGTAATAAATTTGGCAATTATTTCAAAAAACATCCGAAAAAACGGGTGTTTTTGTTTACCTGGTCAGTTCTACTTTATTCGAACATAGTTTCGGATGGATGAATGGCTGATAAAAAACAGGACACATATCAAAAAATTGAGTAAAAATGAGCAAATTTTTTCGGGAAAACATGTATAAAAAATTTGACTTTTGGATATAACCTAAGTATGATATGTGCCTGTATCAAATGACGGCATTCGTCATGTTGACATATATGTATCATTCTTGAGGAAAGGAGCAAAATGAGAAAAAGAATATTGGGCGCGGCAGTGCTGTTTAGTTTTATCGTCAGTCTGACTGCAGCATCCAACATGAAAGAAGACGTAAAGATCAAAGAAGTTCCGGCAATGGAGGGACTTGCAGCAGGATCAATACGTTTTGCACATTCATTTACGCCAGAATCAGATGAAAAAACAGGAATCGAAAAAAAAGAAGTATGATAGTAACATCTGCATATGATGATGATCTGATGCAGGAAAAAATAAGAACCACAAAAGAAACACAGATGGAGGAAACTGCACAGGCGGTGCAGGAAACTCCGGCAGAGCAGAATGCACAAACAGTGCAGGAAGCTCCGGCAGAGCAGGATGCACAAATCGTGCAGGAGACTCAGGCGGCACCGGCCACACCGGAAAACCGCTGGCATATCACTTTATCGCCGGATGAAACAGAGCTGCTTGCAGGATCGTCTGGTTAGAATCACAGGGAGAACCGGTGAAAGGACAGCAGGCGGTTGTGGAGGTTGTGTTTAACCGTATGAGAAGTGATGTGTATCCGGATACACTTTATGAGGTTTTAAGCCAGAAAAATCCGGTACAGTTCTGTTCTTTTAAAAACAGGGACAGGGCAAAACCGACACAGAAGGAATATGACTCCATCCAGCAGGTGCTGGACGGAAAAACCAGAATATTAAGAGATGATACAATGTATTTTTCCACATTTCCGCTGACGGAACATGTGGAGGTCAAAATTGGTGGGCATTATTTTTGCTATTAGCACAACGGAAAAAGAACGGAACGGTCATGAAAATTTTTCAGACCGGGAAGTTCTTTTTTGATATTAGAAATTGACTTCCCTCTGCGGAGAAATTATACTGATTCTTGGCACCGGAATGTCTGGGGGAACGCGCATTCGATTGTTTATTGTTCCTGATGACAGTGTGTTTAGAACGTGTACAATTTATTATAGAGTGAATTTTCAGCAAAAAAACAAGAATGGAGTTTCCATGGGAGATACAAGAAAAGAAGAAGCGGAGCTTAGTCTTCGCAAAAAATATCATAAGACAATATTTTCACGTTTTGCAAGAGCAATCAACACCTACCGGTTAGTGGAAGACGGCGATCATGTTGCAGTCTGTATTGCACAGGGCGGGAATGGACTGATCCTTGCAAAATGTTTTCAGGAAATAAAACGCCACAGAAAGATTGATTTCGAGGTGGATTTTTTTCATTCGAAGAGGAGAATAACGGGAAATTTATCCGGATTGCAGAAGAGACTGGTATTCCGTTGCAAAAACTTCATTCTGTGGATGACGTAAAAAACTCCGGCTGTAATAAGTTAGCGGTGGCAGACTGCTATGAGGATGTGATAGAAATGATACTTACGGGCGTGCTGTATAGGGGAGAAATCAGTACTCTGATGCCAAAAGAAAAGGAGCGTGACTTTGGCGGCATAGAGGTTATCCGCCCGTTTTATCTGGTGCATAAGCAGGATCTGAAAGAATGGAATATGGAGTTTGGAATGGTAACAGGAACGAAAGAGGACTTTTCAGACCAGCAGGAAGAAGTAAAACGTCTGCTGGAGGAATTTGAAAACATAAATCCCGGAATTGCGGCAAATATCTTTAAAAGTGTGGAAAATGTAAATTTAAATACTGTGATTGCATATCATACAGGTATGGGACTTCACAGTTTTCTGGAAGATTACGAACAGTAACAAAAATAGGACTTTAGATACAGTTTATTTTGGTTTCTATTTAAAACAGGAAATAAAACTGTTATAATAAAAAACAGGTTTCATAAAATCAGAGCAGCACAGTGAAAATGGATCGGAAAAGGAACATACTATGGAAAAACAGCGGGCAATTTTGGAGAGCGTTATAAAAGAAGAAATTGATTTTATTTCATATGTAGATCTGGAAGATGGGATGGTACATACCATTGTTACCAATGAGGATGCGGATGTTATGCCGCCGATTGATGGGGATTACCAGAAGGTCAATGATGTGACAATTCCAAAGTATGTACATCCGGAAGACAGAGAAATGTGCGAGAGGGAGTTTAGGCTGGAACGTCTGCAGGAAAATTTACAGAAAAAAGAACGTTTCGTCATTAATTACCGTTTGTTGTGCGGCGGGGAATACCGTCGGAAATCAATGAATATCCACTATTATGACAAGACAAAAATGACCCTTGTTTTTGTGCGCAGAGATGTTACGGATAATTATGAAGAAGAACAGAATCGCCAGAGAGAGATTTATGATGCAATGCTGGCGGCAAAGCGTGCGGATCGTTCCAAGAGTGAATTTTTAGAGCGCATGAGCCATGAATCCGTACGCCCCTTAATTCAATTATCGGACTTTCCTATCTGAGCAGGGCAAATCTTGGCGATGAAAAAAGGTTCTGGAAAATTTTGACAAGATTGAGATGTCGGCACAGTTTCTGCGTTCCTGTATGGATGATATTTTAAACCTTTCGCTCTTAGAGAGCGGCCGTGTTGCATTCCATGAGGAAAGTACGGATTTTGAAGCATTCCTCACACATATCGAGAAAGAGTTTTCAGATAAGGCGCAGGAGAAGAAGATTTCTTTTTCTGTACAGAGACGTGGTTCATTTGCGGATCAATATCTGTTTGACCGTGAAAAATTAAATGAGGCGCTGTCAGCGATTTTAGAAAACGCTGTAAAATATACACAGCCGGAGGGAAGCGTATTTTTTATTATAGAGCTTTTTACCAGAGGAGAACAGGAAACGATCTTCCGTTTCGAGATCCGGGATAATGGAATCGGTATGGAACAGAATTTTCTGCCGCACATTTTTGATGCATTTGCACAGGAAGATGACAGAAATACGACGTTAAGCGGTGGAACCGGATTAGGACTTACCATTTCCAAAAATATTATTGATTTTATGGGCGGTAAGATTGATGTGTACAGTGAGAAAGGAAAAGGCTCCGCGTTTGTCGTGACGGTTCCATTAAAGACTGCAAAAGAGGACAGACGGAGGACAGAGCGGACGACTTATCAGGAATATGATTTTTCCGGGAAAAGGGTATTGCTTGTCGAAGATAATGAAATCAATATTGAAATTACAAGAAACATTCTGATACATAAGAATTTTATGGTGGATATCGCTGAGAACGGAAAAGCGGGCGTGGAACAGTTTTTGAAGCATGAACCGGGATATTATGATGTGATCCTGATGGATATCCGGATGCCGGTCATGGATGGACTTGCTGCCACACGCTGTATCCGTGAATCGGATCATGCGGACAGTAAAACGGTACCGATTGTTGCGATGACCGCGAATGTATTTGAGGAGGATGTAAAAAATCATTTGATGCAGGAATGAATGCCCACTTAAGTAAGCCGGTAGATATTAAACAGATGTATGCTGTTTTAGATGAGCTGATAACTGGTGATGGATTACTTTAAATGAGATGCATAATCTGACAGGTTCTGACCACACTATTGTTTAGGCGAGTCAATGTCAAGACGATATGCCGACGATAGATTTAAAATATGGAGGTGGAACATGAGCCAGTTATCAGAAAAAGAGTTATCCGTGTTAAATGATCTGCTGACCGAGGAGGATCTTCTGATCAAAAAATTCCAGATGCTTGCAGAACACACAGAGGATCAGGAAATCAGTGCAAAATTTACGGAGATTTCCCAGAAACATCAGGGACATTTTAACTCCCTGTATGCACAGTTAAGCTAAGGAATAAGAGAGGGAGGAAGATCATGACTGAGCAGATTTATACAGACAAAGAGATCTTAGCCGATGCACTCACGGCTGAGAAGGCGGCAACAAATAACTATAATGCATTTGCAAATGAATGTGTGCACGACAGTGTGAGGGATGCGATCCTTCACTGTTTAGAGCAGGAACACTGCATCCAGGAAGATGTGTTTAACATGATGCATCAGAGAGGGCTTTATCCGACACCGGATGCCGATGCAAACAAAGTAGAAAATGCAAAACAGAAGTTTTCACAGTGTGTGAAGACAGTGTAAAACAAAACAATAGATCAACGCTTCGCGGGCAGATCTATGATTAGAAATGAAAAGGCGCAGATCCGGTAAGGATCTGCGTCTTTTCTACTTTATGGAAACCGTTTTTTCTTGACAAGCACTTATATATTAGGTTAGACTAACGGGGCAAAGTTAGTTCAGCCTAATAGAAAGAAACAACGGATGGGATACTTTGCGGACAGAAATGTTGTCAGGAATAAAAGCAGAGAGGGCAGATTTGAAAAGATAAACGGATATGAAAACAGAAACAAAAAAGATACAGGACAAACGCAAAAAGGAGATAGAGACGGTTTCATAATACTGTCGTTCTGGATAACCTGTATGGGCTGGATGAAATTTTGCAGTATGGACAGCAGGAAAAACGTCTGAGAGAAATGAACAGCCAGACAGAACAGTTAGAGCAGAAAAACCAGAAGTTAAAGATGGCAGAAAATACACAGTGCATCGTGACTGACGGAGTGATCCTGATCGCGGGTGTCCTTATGGCAGCAGTCTGCGGGCATTTTGCAGAGCAGGGGACGGTGAGCGCGGATCAGGCAATGGTCGCGGTGATCGCAATGATCAGCTCCTTTGGTCCGACGGCGGCACTTTCCGCACTTTCGAATAACTTACAGCACACACTTGCGAGTGGAAACCGTGTGTTGGACATTTTAGAGGAAGAGCCACTGGTGGAAGATGTTTTGGGCGGAAGTACAGTGTGTGAAGGTGATATATCCTGTGAGCATGTATCTTTTGCATATGAGTCTGCGCTGACAAAAGAGGGGCAAAAAGGAGCACAGGCTGAGTTTACAAAAGAGGATAAAGTGGAAATACAGGCTGAGTATAAAAAAGGTCCAAACGGAGTATTAGAGAACTTTGATCATGTATTTGCCGAACATAAGATCCACGGAATCTTAGGAAAGAGCGGATGCGGCAAATCAACCCTTTTAAAACTTCTGATGCGTTTTTATGAGACATCGGAGGGAGACATCCGTTATGGAAAAACGAATGTCGGTGAGATTTCGACTGCGGCACTGCGCAGCAGCATTTCCTACGTCACACAGGAGACATTCCTGTTTGAGGATACGATCGAAAATAACATCAAAGTTGCAAAAGAGGATGCAAGCAGGGAAGAAGTTGTTGCAGCGGCAAAAAAAGCGGCACTGCATGAATTTATCCTGTCACTGCCGGATGGCTATGACACGAAGTTAGCGGAGTTAGGAGACTCTGTCTCCGGCGGGGAGCGTCAGCGCATCGGTATTGCGCGTGCATTTTTACATGACGGGGACATGATATTTTTGGATGAACCGACCAGAAATATCGACAGTTTAAATGAGGGAATCATTTTAAGAAGTCTTGACAGGGAAAAAGAAAATAAAACAATTCTTCTGGTATCGCATCGGAAATCTACGATGGCGATCGCAGATGACGTAGTGGCAATGTAAGAGGGGGAGTATCATTTCACAGATCACAGTGGAATGATACTCTTTTGTTACTGTTCACAGGCAGCATTTTTCTGAACTGAAAATGCCGTATGATACAGTGGTGGCAGCAGATTTTGCCGATTTGTAATGCGAAGCATCGGCAAATCCGTTACTGGAGCGAGGTACGAGTGAACAGTAATACTCTTTTATAATATTGCATGATTATGCATAAAATGTTTGAAAAATTGCAGAAGAAACGCTACACTATAAAACGTATGGAAATACAGAAATATGGAAGTCTGATTGATTGTTGACAGACAAAAAATCAGTAATGTTTGGAGGAAACATATGAAAAGAAAACAGATCGGAATGCTTATTTTTCTTGCAGTGATCGTGATATTACTGTTTGTAACGGCAAATACATCCGGGGTGATCACAGATCCGGAAAATTACCAGTGCGGTGTATATGCGACGGTATTTGCGCTGCTGCCGCCGGTCATTGCGATCGGTCTGGCACTCATCACGAAAGAGGTATATACGTCCCTTTTAGCCGGGATCATCACCGGAGGACTGTTATATTCCAATTTTAATTTAGACTGATGATCAACACGATCTTCTTTCAGGAAGACGGGGGTATGGTGTATAAACTTGCGGACGCCTGGAATGTGGGTATCCTTGTATTTTTAGTCATGCTTGGAATTCTTGTCTCGATGCTTAACAAAGCGGGCGGTTCTGCTGCGTTTGGAAAATGGGCATCAAAGCATATTAAGACAAGGATCGGTGCGCAGATTTCCGTCATGATCCTTGGAGTGCTGATCTTTGTAGATGATTATTTTAACTGCCTTACGGTGGGAAGTGTGATGCGTCCGGTCACAGACCGGCACAAAGTATCCCGTGCAAATTATCCTATATCATTGATGCGACTGCAGCTCCGGTGTGCATCATTGCGCCGATCAGTTCGTGGGCGGCGGCAGTGACATCCTCGGTGCCGGAAGATTCCGGAATCAACGGTTTTGCTGTATTTTTACAGACGATCCCGTATAACCTGTATGCGATACTGACACTGGTCATGGTTTTACTTGTGACGGTACTCAGGGTTGACTTTGGACCGATGAAAAAACATGAGATGAATGCAATCGCAGGAGATCTGTTTACCACGCCGGGAAGACCTTATGAGGGAAATGAAGAAGAGGTCATCAATGAGAAAGCACATGTGCTGGATCTGATTCTTCCGGTTGCGGTTCTCATCGCAAGCTGTATTGTGGCAATGGTTTATACCGGTGGATTTTTTGAGGGTGCTTCCTTTGTCGATGCGTTTGCAGCTTCGGATGCATCGGTGGGACTGGTGCTTGGCGGTGCGGTCACGCTGGTATTTACATTTATCTATTATATGATGCGTGATGTGCTGTCCTTTGAAGAGTTTGCGAAATGCATCCCGGAGGGATTCCAGTCCATGATCGCGCCGATTCTGATCCTTACGATGGCGTGGACATTATCAGGTATGACAAACCTGCTCGGTGCAAAATATTTCGTGGCAGATCTTGTGGCAAACTCCGCATCTGCGATGCAGGGATTTCTGCCAATGATCATTTTCCTGGTTGCTGCGTTTCTGGCATTTGCAACCGGAACATCCTGGGGAACATTCAGCATTCTGATCCCGATCGTGATCGGGGTATTCCCGGAAGGACAGATGATGGTTATCTCCATCGCATCCTGTCTGGCGGGTGCAGTCTGCGGAGACCACTGTTCACCGATCTCCGACACGACGATCATGGCATCTGCCGGCGGTCACTGTGAACACGTCAACCATGTGGTGACACAGCTTCCGTATGTGCTTGTTGTGGGAAGTGTATGTATGGTTGGATATCTTCTGATCGGTATTTTTAAGGCAGTGGGACTTGACGCCATTGTATGGCTGACACTTCCAATCTGCATCGTGCTTCTTTGTGTGGTTCTCTTTGTGATCCGGACAAAAAACGGCGGCAAAGAGGAAATTTGAGTTTTGCGGGTACGAAGGATGATCCGTAATTGCAAAAATAAATAAGAGGACTAAAATAGTGGTATCAGGTCTATAACGCCTGAAGAAAGGAAAAACAAAATGGTAAAACATATTATTTTATGGAAACTGAAAGAGGAATTTTCAGAGGAGGAGAAAAAACAGATCAAAGCAGGGATCAAGGAAGGATTAGAAGGTCTTGCCGGTCAGATCCCGGGAATGACAGAAATCAAAGTGCGCATCGACTGTCTGCCGAGTTCAACCGTGGATGTCATGCTAGATTCCACATTTGAGAGTGCGGAAGCATTAAAAACTTACAGTACACATCCGAAACATGTGGCAGTCGCAGACAGTAAAGTCAGACCGTATACGGCGGTGAGATCCTGCATGGACTATGAGATTTGAAAACAGCAAAAGGGTTCTTTATAGATTACAATATCTGAGCCTGCAGGTTACACAGAAAAGAGGATTTATATGTCATTAGAAAAGGCGAAAGCATATTTGGAGAATAAAGGATTTTTGGATCATGTGATCGAGCTGGCTGATTCCACGGCAACCGTTGCGATGGCAGCGGAAGCACTTGGGGTGGAGCCGGGCATGATCGCAAAGACGATGTCCTTTTTACAGGGAGAGCAGGCGGTGCTGATTCTGACGGAAGGCACGGCGAAAGTCGATAACCGCAAATACAAGGATACATTTCATGTGAAAGCGAAGATGATTCCGTCTGATGCGGTTGAGAAAGTGATCGGTCATGCGCCGGGCGGGGTGTGCCCGTTTGGAATCAACGATGGTGTGGAAGTGTATCTCGACGAAAGTCTGAAAAAATTTACTATCGTATATCCGGCAGCGGGAAATGACCACAGTGCAGTGAAACTCACGATCCGGAACTGAGCAGATCGCCGGGGCAAAAGGCTGGGTCGATGTCTGCAAGGAAGAAAATGTTTAGACAGACCGTAGTGTGAAAAATCAGATTTTCACATGTAAGAATTGCGGTTAAATGAAAGGAAAGATACTTTGGAATGAAAGTTGGAGTAATTGCAGATATTCACAGCAACCAGACCCGCATTCCGGGCATGTGTGGACTATATGGTAAATGCCGGATGTGAGGAATTTCTGCTTCTGGGAGATTTTATTTCGGATACCGCCGGTGCAAGGCAGACGATGGAACTTCTTTATGAATTAATGGAACAGTTCCCATGTCATGTGCTGCGCGGAAACCGGGAAGAATATATGATAGAACAGCGTAAGATCCGGGAGAAGGAGGAAGAAGAAAAATTCTGGCCAGCCAATTCCGCCAGCGGCAATCTTTTGTATACTTACAGGCAGCTCACGGAAAGAGATCTGGATTTTTTGAGAGCCTTCCGATCACGTTTCGTTATGAAAAGGAAGGATATCCGGCGTTTACCTGCTGTCACGGTTCTCCGGTCAATACAAGAGAACTGCTCCAGCTTGACAGTGACCGCACAAAAGAGGTATTAGAAGAGATCGATACTGACTATCTGCTTGCAGCCCATACACATTTTCCGGGTATCAGCAGATATCAGGGAAAAACCTATATGAATACCGGTTCCTGTGGAATTGCGATCGGAGATCCGGGATACGCGCATGCCATCATCTTAGAGTCCGGTCAAAATGAATGGAAACCGGAATTTTTGCGGATCCCTTACGATAGCAATCAGGTGATACTGGATATTTTTACATCGGGACTTATGATATGGCGCCATGGTTTTTAAATAACAATCTGCACATTTTACTGACTGGAACAGATCTGACACCGGAACTTGTTAATCTGGCAGCGAAACTGCAGGAAGAAAATGATATGGGAGCAAAGCGCTGGCCGCATATCGAAGAAAAGTATTTTGCACAGGCAGCGGATTCATTGAAAATTCCGGATTATACATTTTTGCGCTATATCCGCCCCGCTGTAAAAGAAGATACCGGGAAAATCTTAGAATTGTACCATTCCATGATCGGCGGAGCGGCAGGCTGGAATGAGTACTATCCTGGAATTGACACAATAGAATCCGATCTTTCCAGAAATGCGCTTTTTGTGATGGAAAATGAAGACGGGGAACTGCTGGCGTCGATCTCCATAGATGCAGACGAGGCAGTGGACAGCTTAAAATGCTGGAATCAGACGTTGCTTCCGGGTGCCGAACTGGCAAGGCTCTGTATCCGGAAAGAGTATCAGAATAAAAAACTGGCAAGGATGATGATGCGTATGCCATGAATGTCCTGAGGAAACAGGGAAAGAGATCCGTTCATATTCTGGTGCGCGAAGGGCATGAGGTGGCAATGCGTGCTTATATGCATCTGGGATATGAGAAAGTGGGGGAATGTAGTCTTTATGATATGCGGTTTGTGTGCATGGAAAGGGCGCTGTAGTGAAAAATGAAATAGAGAATAATTGCTGGTCAGGGCAGGCTTATTTGCCTGCCCCTAATTCTCTGTCTTTTGCCATAAAGAACAAGGCGATGGTATCCGGTCCCACATGGCTTCCGGTACAGAAATCGTAAGAAGTATTAATAAATTCCCGCACAGAGATTTTTTCCTGAATTTTATCCATGACATAGAGCGAGTCTTCGTAGGCATCGGCATGTGCAATTCCGATGATCTGTTTTTCCGGTTCCACGATATTGTCACAGACGAGAGAGACGAGCTCGTTCAACGCAGCTTTTCTTCCGCGGCATTTCTTGTACTGGACAATAAAACCGTCTTTGTTTCCGCGCAGGATCGGTTTGATACTCAAAAGGTTGCCGACGAGAGCAGTTGCGCCGCTCAAACGTCCGGTTCTGGAAAGATATTTTAAATCACCAACGGTAAATACACCGTTCATCTTAGCAGGATATGTTTCGAGAATGTCTGCAACTTCGTCAACCTCCATTCCCTTATCACGCATTTCACTTGCATAGATCGCTAAAATTCCCTGAGCTAAAGAGGCATTGAGCGAATCGATCAGACGGATTTTTCTTCCGTTCACCGGATCATGCATCAGATCTTCTGCGGCGAGTCTTGCGGAGTTGAAATTTCCGCTGATATTTTTGCTGAGTGAAAAATACAGCACATCTTCGTTATTTTCCATGGCACTGCGGAATGCATCTTCAAATATGGCAGTGCTGATCAGACCGGTCTTTACATCTGCACCCTGGCGCACGGCATCGTAATATTCATGACCTTTCTGACGTTCCTCTTCCGGGGATAATTCCGGATAAAAACAGGTGACTTCTTTTCCATTTACAAAGTTGATAAAAGAAAGAACTTTGATCTTATATTTTTTTACAAGTTCTGCGGGAATATTTGCCGCAGAGTCAACGATAATCTGAAACATGATGTTCTCCAATCCTGTTAAATAGTTATAGTATACAGTGTAAGCGGTTTTGAAAACTATGTCAAGTGGTTTTGGGACATTTTCCTCTTTATTTTATAAAAGAGAATAATAGTATCATTGACGCTGACCATGTGGTATACTGCATTTAAGTAAATCGGTGTTTGGGAGGAAAATTCTTTTATGAAAGTGAAGTGTGTTTGGGAACATAATGGCGATGACAGTATTCTGTATGCGTCCAATTTCATTGGTGCATTTCAAGAGGTAATCTAAGTGTGAAGCTATTGGGAAGATGTCGTCTGAAATTTCAGCTTACCTGAAGTGGAAAGGAGCTTTAACCTGGGATGTTCCGGAACCTGAGATCATTCAAGAAAAAGTGTCAACACTTACCATTCTGATGCAGACTCAGATGTGCTTTTTGACGAGGAGAAAAAGCCATTAAGCATGGCGGAATATGAAGAATTAAAATCACTTGCCCTGAAATCTGCACGGGATTTCCTGACGATGTACGAAGCGGTACCGGATAAAGATAAAAGTGTTTTACCGGTCAGACAAACCTTTTACGGTGAGATTCCACGCTCAGCATATGAAATGTATGAGCATACGAAGAATGTGAATGCTTACTATTTTGGAGAAATTGGTGTTCAGGCAGATAATAACGGAACTATCGAAGAATGCAGGAAACGAGGATTTGAACTGTTAGAGCATCAGCCGGAATTTTTGGAGAATAAGTTTATCTTGGAAGCTATGATGAAGAATGGTCATTGCGGGAGGTGGCAATATGTGGTTCTGGTGGTTTATTTTGATATGCGATTGTATTATTCCAGCGATTATGATAATTGCGGGCAGAATGATGTGGAAACATTGTCCAAAGAAGATCAATGGAGTTGTGGGATACCGAACTAAGATGTCAATGATAAATATGGATACTTGGAGATTTGCACATGACCATGCAGGAAAACTTTGGTGGAAAGTCGGTATTGGTCTGTTGGGACCTACAATGCTTATACATATTCCTTTTTATGGAGCAAGTGACGATACAATGGGAATCTTGAGTATTATTATCATTGTAATACAACTGGTGTTTTTGATTGGGTCTATTTTTCCAACGGAAAAGGCATTAAAAAATAATTTCAATGAGGATGGGACAAAGCGATAGATTCCAATTTGTAGAATTAGGGGAGAGTACATATGCATTTTGTAGAAGCAAAGGGAATTCTCTCAAGTAATAATGGAATGAATATATACAGAGGCTGTACGCATGGCTGCATTTATTGCGACAGCAGGAGTAACTGCTATGGATTTACACATGAATTTGAGGATATAGAGGTAAAAGCAAATGCTCCACAGCTTCTTGAAAAGGCATTAAAATCCAAACGCAAAAAATGTATGATAGGAACCGGTGCTATGTGCGATCCTTATCTTCAAGCAGAAGAAAAATTAAAACTGACCAGAAGATGTTTGGAGCTGATTGACAAATATGAATATGGTGTTGCAATTCAGACAAAATCTACCAGAATATTGCGGGATATGGATATTTTAAAATCAATCAACGCGAAAGCAAAAGCTGTTGTACAGATGACAATGACTACTTATGACGAAACACTCTGCAAGATTTTAGAGCCGAATGTTTCTACAACCCATGAGAGATTTGAAGCACTTATGCAATTTAAAAAGGCAGGGATTCCAACTGTCGTGTGGCTGACACCTATATTACCTTTTATAAATGATACAAAGGAAAACATCAATGGTATTCTTGATTACTGTATGGAAGCTGGCGTAAAAGGAATCATATGCTTCAACATGGGAGTTACATTAAGGGATGGAGACAGGGAATATTTTTATCAGGCATTGGACAGATATTTTTCAGGGCTTAAGAAAAATACATCTATACATATGGAAATGCATATGATCTGGCAAGCCCTGATAACGAGAAACTTATGGATATGTTCAGAAAAAGATGCGCCGAAAATGGAATTATCTATGATCCAAATGAGTGTTTCCGGTATCTTTATGAGTTACCGGATAAATATGTTCAGATGTTTTTGAATTTGACATAATAACAGAATGATAATGTCTCTTAAAAAGTTTGGAAAAATAGTTGTTGTCGTCAAAACCACAGTCCGTTGCAATTTCCTGTATGTTATTTTCTGTATTAACCAGTAGCTGAGCAGCTTTTTGTAGCCTGTAGATCTTCGACAAATTCTTATAAATAATAAAATTGGTCCTAGTGTTATTGCGCGTGGGGTGCAGTAATTAAGGAAGACGTTCCGTTTTGTTTCTTCAAAACTCCAATGTACGGATATATAGTTGATGTATATTGTATTCCTGAAAAAAGAAGAAACGGTTATTCTTCAAAAATAATAGAAGAGTTACTACAATGGTTAAAAATCAAAGGTGTTCATATGTTTATAGAATCAACTTTCTAAGGCTGCCTCACCTCTCAAGTGCGATAGCCTTTCTTCATATAACAGGAAATGAATAGCAAAAAGGGAGAAAAATAATAAGAACGGTGGGAAATTGTAAGAAATCTGTAAGAAATATCCCACTTTTTTTGTAAGAAGCCCCGGATAAGATAGACATAGGCTTTAAGGAGGAGTAAATACAGCATGAGTGAATGTATATTAGTCGTGGATGACGACCGCGAGATCGTAAGGGCAATCGCAATACTTTTGGAAAAGGAGGGATATCAGGTATTAAAAGCGTATGATGGCATGCAGGCATTAGAGCTCATAGCGGAGCAGAAGGTACATCTGGTGATCATGGATGTCATGATGCCAAAACTCGACGGATTATCTGCGGTATTGAAAATACGCGAGCGAAAAAACATTCCGATCATTGTGCTCAGTGCAAAGAGTGAGGACACAGACAAGTCTTAGGACTGTCCATGGGAGCGGATGATTATGTGGCAAAACCTTACAATCCACAGGAGTTAGCAGCGCGTGTGAAAGTCATCTCCGCAGGTATACAAGTCTTGGGGATATCCATAAAGCAGATGATGATGGATGTATCACGAATGGCAGGCTGGAGTTCCATACGAATGAGCGAGTGCTTTATGTGGACAAAGAGCCGGTCAGGCTGACTGCGACGGAGACAAAGATCATGGAGCTTCTGATGAAATATCCGGGACGCGTTTTCCCGGCGGAGGAAATTTACGAGCGTGTCTGGAATGAGCAGGGGTATGCATGCGAAAATACGGTCATGGTACATATCAGGCGCATCCGTGAAAAAATTGAACTCAATCCAAAAGAGCCGGAATACTTAAAGGTGGTGTGGGGAATTGGCTATAAAATCGAAAAAATGGAAAAATAGGATTGTATTTTTAGTGTTCTTTATCGGAATCAGTATGCTGATGGCAGGAATCGGCAGATTTGCATATGAGAGCTATTCTGTCGGTGTGGATGAGGTCTGTGCGGAACTGAAAGAAAAGGACTATCAGGAGTCTAAAGAATTTAGAAACACCGTGCTGAACAGATTTTATACGTTTCTTGATGTGGCGACTGGAAACTATCATGGGGACAGCGGATATAGCGGTAGTGCTGTGAACGAGGAAAATATTGACGATTATCTGTCATCGGGAGGAAATTTTTTTGATAGGCTGTTTGGAACAAATAACGGAATTTCGGAGTATGTAGTGGGCACGGCTGCGACGTCGGACATTTATGAAAACCCGGATGCAGCAGAGACTGCGGGCACAGATGAGAACTCTTCCACGACGTATGAGGAGGTGTCAGACACGGAACATATTTATATGGCGTCTGACGACAGTACCGGTTATCAGGAAAAAAGCGAAGAAGAATATTTTGCGGACGTTAATAAGGATCATAATTTTTTTCTATGAGATCTGCTATGACGGAAAAATAATGTATTCAAATATGCCTGATGATGTAACAGATGCTACATCATCAGATGGCGCATCCTCTGATGGGAAAAACAACACGGCTGCTTTGTTAAAAAATCTTCCGGAGGGGTATAATTATGCATTTCATTTTGATGGAAAAAAGTGACGATCGAAAAAGACGGAGTGGAGCAGGATGTCTATGGAGATGGCATTTACCGCGAGGGAGAGGACTGGTATGTACCGGGTTTTCAAAACCTGATGGAAAAAGAATCCTGGGAGAAAGCGGATATCCGGATCATCATAGCAAAAGATCCGGTGCAGTATATGGGAGAAGATGATGCTGGAAATTCCTGGATCTGTAATTCTTTTTACGATCTTAATACACGGTGGACGCAGCAGCATAAACGCTATATACAGGCAATTTATTTTATCATTGCAGGCATTCTTTGTCTGTGTGCCAGCAGATTTTTCAAAGATGCAAAGAAACAGGAAGATAGCGTGATCGCCGCCCTGAGTGCGAAAATCTGGTTTGAATGGAAAATCTTAGCTACGATTCTGGTGCTGCTTCTTGTCTTGAGGATACAGTATGATTTTCCGGGTCTGGTGGAACTGCCGGTGATTTTTTTGCTCTGTTATTTCTGGATCAATGATGCAAAATATAATAAAAAATCTGGCAAAATGGATTTTTCGGAAAACTGCTCGCACAGGCAGAGACAAAAAATATGTCCCTGCCATTTGCAAAACGGCTGGTAAGGGCTCTGTATGGGATCATTGGAATTACGGTATTTGGGCTGGCGGTAACTTGTGTGATGCTTGTTTTACTGCTGATCGTAAATTACAGACTGGCAAATTTTATTTACTGGCTGTTACTGCTGACCGGGTTTGCAGGGGTATTTTGTATCCTGCTTGGTATGGAATATTTCTATCAGAAAAGAAACCGGAATTTGGCAAGATCTTTAGAACAGCTTTCAAAAAGGATTACAGAGATCAGTAGTGGACATTATGAACCGGCAGATATGGTGAAAGCAGAAGACAGTGATATCCGCGCATGGAAGAAGCATTAGAGCAGATCGGACAGGGAATGGAAACTGCGATAGAGGAGCGTATCAAGAGCGAGCGCATGAAAGTGGAACTGGTGGCGAATGTGTCCCATGATATTAAAACACCACTGACCTCCATTATCAGTTATATTGAGCTGCTAAAACAGGAGGAAAATCTGTCACCGGAGATTCAGGATTATATCCGGATTCTGGAAGAAAAATCGGAGCGGCTGAAAAATATGGTGCAGGATGTATTTTCTGTCAGCAAAGCGGCATCCGGACAGCTTGCGGTTGAGATGGAAGAAATTGATTTTGGAAAGCTTCTGCGGCAGACACTTGCAGATATGGACGGTGAGATTCAAAAGAGCCCGTACAAATTCAAAATTGATATACCTAAGGAGGCGGTCATGGTATATGCCGACGGAGACCGGATGTACCGGGTATTCCAGAATCTGATCGGTAATGCACTCAAATATTCGCTGGAGGGTTCACGGATCTATGTTTCATTAAAAACAGAGAAAAATGCTGCAGTTGCAGATATTCGCAATACATCGCGCAGTGAATTAAAACAGGATGTGGATTTTACCGCACGTTTTACAAGAGGGGATGAGAGCCGTACCGATGGCGGAAGCGGCTGGGACTTTCGATTGCGAAAAGTTTTACGGAGGCCTGTGGTGGAACATTTGAAGTGGAGACGATGGCGGATCTGTTTACGGTAAAGGTCAGTTTTGAACAAAAAAAGTGCAATGTTTGACATGGAAACCTCTTCGAAAGTGCAGTACAATAAAAAAATTAAATCATGTATATAAGGAGAGGAAATATGAAGATTACAATTTCACAGAGAAAACGTGCGGATATCATGCCGGATATGATGGGACTGTTTTTGAGGATATCAATTATGCGGCGGATGGAGGTCTGTATGCAGAGATGCTGGAAAACAGGCATTTGAGTTTGTCGACTGTTATGGGGATAAGCAGATTATTATACTGAATTTGACGGACTGTATGGCTGGGAATGTTATCCGAAAGAGAAAAATGCCAGAATGCGGTGTGTCATGGGAAGCCCGGTTGCGGAAGAAAATCCGCATTATTTAAGATTTACGGCGGAGGAATCGCAGGCGGGTTTTAAAAATCAGGCTTATGACGGGATCGTATTGAAAAAGGATGCGCAGTATGAGGTATCGTTTTATGCGAGAAGTATTTCTTACCAGGGCAGAATACAGATATCAGTACAAAAGGACGGGATTATTGCCGCATCCGGTGAAACAGAACTTTTGCCCGGCAAAAAACAGGAGCCGCATAACTGGAAAAAATATCATCTTTTACTTACTGCAAAAGAAGATGTAAAAGGCGGAGATTTTGCTGTCATGTTAGAACAGACAGGTGTTGTGGAGTTTGATTTCTTTTCCATGATGCCAAAAGATGCCGTGTGTGGTATCTTCCGACGGGATCTGTTTGAATTATTAAAGGATCTGCAGCCTGGATTTATCCGGTTTCCGGGTGGGTGTATTATTGAAGGCAATACATTGTCTAACCGGTACCGGTTCAAGGAGACACTAAAACCGGTAGAGCATCGCAGATCCAACTGGAATCGCTGGGCAGTGCATCTGGTAAATGAGGAAAACGGATATCACAGTGTATTTTCACATTATAACCAGACACTTGGAATGGGATATTATGAATTTTTCCTGCTCTGCGAGGCACTTGGTGCGAAACCGCTTCCTGTGTTAAACGTCGGACTGGCATGCCAGTATCAGTCTTATGAGATGGTACAGCCCGGGACGGAGGCGTTTGGGCAGTACTTACAGGATGCACTGGATCTGATCGAGTTTGCAAATGGTGCGGAAGACGGCAGATGGGGCAGTGTGCGCGTGGCAATGGGACATAAAGAACCGTTCCATCTTACAATGCTTGGAATTGGCAATGAACAGTGGGAGACAGAGAAGTCCGGATTTTTGAGAGGTATCGTCTGTTTGAAGAATGCATTCATGCAAATATCCGGAGATCCGGCTGATCGGTTCTGCAGGACCGGATATCACATCAGAACGTTATGAAAAGGCATGGAAATATTATCATGGCGCAGTAAAAACACAGAAAAATTATGTATATGCAGTAGATGAACATTATTATGTGGAACCGGACTGGTTTTATGCGCATACAGATTTTTACGATGAATATCCAAGAGATGTCAAAGTATTTGCAGGGGAATATGCAGCGCACCCGGGGCACACTGAATTGATGGAACAGAAAAACTGTCTTGGAGGGGCATTAGCAGAGGCTGCATTTTTAACCGGAGTGGAAAGAAATGCAGATGTGGTCGTACTGGCGTCTTATGCACCATTATTTGCCAGACTTGGATTTACACAGTGGCGCCGGATATGATCTGGTTTGACGGAGAAACATCGTACGCAACGCCGAATTATTATGTGCAAAAGATGTTTCATGCATGAAAGGGACATCGGTGTTAGATACTCTTGGGGAAGAAAAGAAAACACAGATGGAGCAGGTCTATTATAATCCGGTAAGAGATGATGCGACAGGCGCAGTTTATTGCAAAATCGTGAATGCGTCGGAGAAGGAAAAACAGCTTACCATTTGTGATGAGACTGGAAAACCGTATCAGGTTGAGCGTGTATGGCTGTTGGGCGGAATGGAAAAAGAAGCTTTTAATTCCCTGGAGAAGCCGGATCGGGTGGCAATCCGGGAGATGGAACAGAAAGCCGGGGAAGAAAGAGGGGTAATAACCCTCGAAAAGAACACATTTGCAGTGTTACAGCTGATAGCGCCGGTGCCTGAGATATCTTTATGTTAAGAATAAAACCGCTGGATGGCGAGTACATCGCTGCCCAGCGGTTTTTGTCAGTCACATTCATTCTGTGTTTCACAGAAATTCTGATAAGGAAAACGGATCAGAATTTTATTTTCGTAAAAAGGAATGGAAGAAAATGTAATGTCTGTTTTTCCGTAAAAGGAGTTGAGACGATGGTAAATATTGTGAAGTCCGACATGATGTCTGCCGTCTGCATCTGTCCCTGAACCATACATGATTTCTTTGGCGTGCTCTATATCTATGCCGGCACCGTTGTCTGTGATGGCGATACTTAAGGTGTCAGGCTCTCTCCAGATGGAAATATCGATCATGGGAGCAATCGGGAAATAGACACTGCTGTCGATGGAAAAACCGTGCTTTAAGGCATTTTCAACCAGAGGCTGTAAATGGATTTTAAATCTTCATGGAGAGCAGATCACCGTCAATATTGGTGGTCAGATGGATACTGTGCCGAAAACGGTAATTCATGATATTGACGTAGGCTTTGACCTGGTCGACCTCCTGGCTGATCAGATGCTGGCTGTTTCCGTAAGATAAGCTGATGCGGAGGTAGCCGCCGAGGTTTGACAGCATCGAGGAGGCAGTATCATTATGATGATTGTAGATTTCCATATTAATACATTCCAGTGTATTGTAAAGAAAATGTGGATTGATCTGCTCGGAGAGCAGCCGCAGTTCCATCTGGAAATTCTCCCGTTCATCCTGTTTGATCTGCCGGAACTGCTGCTGGATTGTCTGATACATGGAATCGATGGAGCGGCTTAACTGACCGATCTCGTCGGCAGGAGGGATTCCGTCAGCCGGTTTTTCATAGGTCCCTATTTCAATCTCCTGTACGGACTGCATCAGGAGTTTCAGCGGTTTTGTGACAAACGTGTCACAAAAACAGCAGGAACGGAATCAGTAAAAACATGACCAGAGCGATCGATAAGAGCATAAGGTCAAGGCTGCGGATCCTGGTATAAACCGCATATTCCGGCAGGATATTTGCCAGATACAGGTCGCTGTTTGCAATCGGCACGAGAAGGATATAGCGGTCACCGGTGTGCAGTAATTTATTGCCGGTACCGGACAGATAGCGGATGCCGCGCTGGATGGCTGTGTCCGTGGCGATGGCATAATTGTCATCCGCAGAGGACAGGCTGATGGGAGTACCGGAGCCGTCGGTAAGGTAGAGCAGGACATCCGAGGTGCTTCCGTTGTAATAAAGAGCCAGATAATCCTGGATATGCTGTGCATTCAGGAAAAAATATAAAACAGCATCACAGTTTCGTAGGAGTCAGCTAACAATACCATCCGCTCACTCGGATTGACGGTAAGAAGGTAAGTAATGACAACCATGTCCGACTGGCCGCGGAAAGGACTTTGTGTGGCAGGATGAATGCAGATGGAGGGGGCGCCGGACAGTGCATATGTGTCTGTCGGCGAAAAGGTGTCATCGCGCAGTCTTGATTTATAGGAGTAGAAAAGCTGGCCTTTGGTGTCGGAAAACATGGCAGTGTGGATCAGTGAGCTGCTGTCCGTATAAAGGGAGAGCTGTGACTGCAGACTCGTATTTAAGTTCATGTACTCTTTGGTGTGTGGTACGGACACATCACACATGACTGGTAGGAGTCCGCAGATGCCGTATGGCTGACAAAACGTTTTAAAATATTTTCATATTCCTCGGAAAATGCGTCGGCAGCGTAGGTTGTATCGCGTGTGGCATTCCGCAGGGTTTCGTTTGCCACATAGTGGCGGAAAAATATTTCTAATGCGATGCCTACGACAAGCAGGATTGCAATAACAGTCAGCATGATATAAAGCCAGATCTTCATGGCTAATTTTGTGGAAAATATAGAGTGTTTCATAAGGAAGTCCTTTCATGGGGAAGTATTTTTGCTGGCGGCATTTAAATATTCGGAGGGCGACATGCCGACGGTATTTTTAAATGCGCGGGAAAAGGAGCGGTAATCCTGGTAACCGATCTGGTAAGCGATTTCCGTGATCGAACAGTTTTGTGCACAGATCAGGGATTTTGCGTACTCCATTTTCTCGGACAGGATATAGTCACGGAAGTTCACACCAGAGTGATTCTTAAAATATATGGTAAGTACGCTTCACTCAGCCCGACAAGTGCTGCGACATCCTTCGCCTTGATATTGCAGTCAAGATGTGACCGGATATACTCCTTTGCCTGACGGATGATCTGGTCATGGCCGTTATGGCTTGCGGTCAGCAGCTCGGAATAATTCAGAAAGAAATCAATGAGCCAGTCCTTAAGTTCAGATACAGATGGGAGGATATTTAAGTCATCAAAGGTAAATTCCGGAAAAGAGACTGGATGACTGGATTTGATGGCGATATCTTTCTGGACGTTGGAAATCAGAAATAAAAACATCCCGAATATGTAGTTTGGTGGTGGCATGCGCACAAAAAACAGCGAATCAAAAAATGCCGAGCAGTAATCTTTGATCCGCGTGGTATCACCGTTTAAAATGGCATCAGCAAGTGGTGCGGAATCGATACTGCGGGGCGATTCCTGGGGCAGCTGGTGGCAGATGATGCCGGAATCAAAGATTTTTGTGTCTGTTCCGTAAATGCGGTAGGACAGTGCGGAGAGGGCTGCCTGATAAGAGGCAGAGCACTGGCACAGTTCCGGTACAATCGTTCCGACCGCAGCTAAAAAAGAAAGTCCGTTTTTTTTCTGCAGGCCGGTGAGACAGGCTTTGATCCTTGCAAGCAGAAGATCTTCGTTTCCGGCAGAAAGATTGATGATACATACGATCTGCTGTTCCTGATAGAGAAACGCCTCATAAAAAATGTTTTTAAGACCGGATGGATGGTATGTGTGATGATAGATGCAA
>ENA-OQJH01000057-OQJH01000057.1-human-gut-metagenome-genome-assembly--contig:-NODE-57-length-59366-cov-7.164233_pt1 | contig 59366 bp, 80 predicted proteins | sample MGYA00242597_ERZ504763 | MGnify/ENA primary metagenome ERZ504763 (study PRJEB26092, sample SAMD00036359) | human gut metagenome | host: Homo sapiens | study: EMG produced TPA metagenomics assembly of... | reverse complement strand
CCAATGCAAGGGCCAGCGCCCCACTCGATGGCATCCGGTTCTCCCCGCAGCCAGCGCGGCAGCAAGGCCCACCACCAATGCCTCGGGCAGGTTGTGCAGGGTGACTGCCAGCACCATCCGCCCACTGCGGCCCGGCTCGGCGTTCAGCAGACGGCCCGCCAGCGTTTCCAGCCGCAAAAGCCCCACCGAACCCAGCAGCAGGCCCACGGCAGGCGGGACCCATGCAGGCAGCGGCCCCTGCTCTGCCCGCTCAATGGCCGGCAAAAGCAGGCTCCATACACTGGCTGCCAGCATAATACCCGCCGCCATGCCGCAGAGCATCCGCCGGGTGGCAGGCTCCCCGGTCTTCCGCAGCAGGAACACACCAGCCGCACCAGCCGTGGTACAGAGCATCGGCAGCAGCAGCACTGCCGCCGTCAGGAAAATCTGTTCCAAATCGCACTCCCCCTTTCCCCGGTCTATGCCAGGGCGGCAGGAGGTGTGCAGAGAGCGACCCTAAACAGGATCTTCAAAAGGATTTCTGCAGAATTTTCTTGATCTGCTCCAGATCCTCTACAAAATAGATCCCCTGCTGGCGTTCCGGGGAGGAGAGCCCCTTTTCGATCATCCGGCAAGCAGGGCTTTCAGGCCATCGTAGTAGCCGTGCAGGTTATAGAGGATGCAGGGCGCATCCAGATGCCTGAGCGACACCTTGGACATCACCTCGGCGATCTCCTCCAGTGTGCCGGTGCCGCCGGGAAATGCAATAAACGCGTCCCCCAGCGCGATCATCTTTGTTTTGCGCTCTGTCATATCCTTTGTCACGATCAGCTCCGTCAGCCCCTCGTGCTGCAGCTCTTCCTGCACGAAAAACTCCGGTTCCACGCCGGTCACTTCGCCCCCGGCGTTCAGGGTGCTTTCGGCGATCTCTCCCATCAGACCGCAGCGGGAGCCGCCGTACACCAGCGCGTTCCCGCTCTCCCCGATCCACCTTCCCAGCTCCTGCACCGCCTGCTTCAGGGCCGGATCATTGCCCTCGTTTGCGCCCAGATATACCGTGATGTTCATTGTATTCTCCCCCAGTTTCGTTTTTGCCTTATTTTATCACGCTTTTCTCCGGCAGAAAGAGGGCAGGCCGGTTTTCCTTGCAAATGCTGCCGTACTGTGCTATGCTGGGAGGAAAAAGGGGGATTTTTTCTTATGAAAACAGCATTGACCATTGCCGGCAGCGACTCCAGCGGCGGCGCAGGCATTCAGGCCGACATCAAGACCATGACCGCCAATGGCGTGTTTGCTCTGAGCGCCATCACTGCTCTGACGGCCCAGAACACCACCGGCGTGACCGGCATCTTTGAGACCACACCCGAATTTCTGGCCCAACAGCTGGATGCGGTGTTCACCGATATCTACCCGGATGCCGTCAAGATCGGCATGGTGTCGTCGTCTGCGCTCATTGAGACCATTGCCGAAAAGCTGCGCCAGTACGATGCAAAACACATCGTGGTCGATCCCGTGATGGTGGCCACCTCCGGCTCCAAGCTGCTGCAGGACAGCGCCATCCAGATCCTGACCGGGCAGCTTCTGCCCATGGCCGAGGTGGTCACGCCCAACATTCCGGAGGCCGAGATCCTGTCCGGCATGACCATCACCGATGCCGCCGGGATGGAGGCCGCTGCAAAGTGCATCAGCGAAAATACGGCTGTGCCGTGCTCTGCAAGGGCGGCCACAAGGTGAACGATGCCGACGATCTGCTCTGGCGCAACGGCAGCGGCAAATGGTTCCACGGCGAACGCATCGCCAACCCCAACACCCACGGCACCGGCTGCACCCTGTCCAGCGCCATTGCCTCCAATCTGGCAAAGGGCTATCCCCTGGATGCCGCCGTTGAGCGGGCCAAGGCATATATTTCAGGCTGCCTGTCCGCCATGCTCGATCTGGGCAAAGGCTCCGGCCCATGGACACATGTTCGCCCTGCGCGGCGATTCGTGGAGCACTGAGCCACAAAAAAGGGCGATGATCTCTCATACGCCCCAGAACAGGATTCCCAGTCCCGCCGCCAACAGGATCATTCCGATGGGCGACGGGGCTTTTTGCGTCCGCTTCTTCCAGACAAAATGCACCGCCCATAAAACAGCGAACACAAGGATCGATCTCGCATCCGGTGCAAATCCATCCGCCAGCGTTTTGATGCCGCCCAGTGTGGAGAGCATCATGTTCAGTGCAGTTGCCAGGATCATGCCACCACGCAGGGCCGCACACCGGAAAGAAAGGCTTCCACGCTGCATACTTCATCAGATTTTTCAGCACTGCCGCGATCAGCAGGATGATGAAGAACGAGGGCAGCACCACACCCAGCGTAGCGATCAGCGCCCCCGGAAAGCCGCCCTGTGATGACCCGATAAAGGTTGCCATATTGATTGCCAGCGGGCCCGGGGTGGACTCGGAAACGGCGACAAAACTCAGGAATTCTGCTTCGGTCAGCCAGCCATAACGCAGCACGGTCTCCCGCACCAGCGAGATCATCCCGTAGCCGCCGCCAAAGGAGAGCGTTCCGATCATCAGAAAACTGAGGAACAGCTGGAGGTAGATCATGCCTTCTCCTCCTTCCGCAGCTTTTTTAACAGATAGAGCAGCACCCCTGCCGCCCCGCAGAGCAGGATGTAGTAGAGGGACGAGAAGGACACCGCTGCCACCGAGCAGCCCACCATGGCCGCCACGACACCGGCAACGATGATCCTGTTGAAGGCCGTGCCGGACAGGCTTTTCAGCATCTTCAGTCCCGCCGAAAGGATCAGATAGATGACGCAGACCTGAATGCCCCGGAACGCGCTTGCCACTGCCGACAACTGCAAGAACCGGTCAAACACCAGTGAGATCAGGTAGATGACCACAAACGAGGGCAGGCAGACCGCCAGCGTGGATGCTGCGGCCCCCTCTGCCCCTTCGATCTTATACCCCATATAGGTGGCGCTGTTCACCGCCACAGGGCCCGGCGTGGACTCCGCAATGGCGACCATATCGAGAAATTCCTCCGGCTCAGCCACTGCTTGTCCTCCACAAATTCCCGTTCCAGCAGGGCCACCATTGCATAGCCGCCGCCAAACGTGAACGCACCGATCTTCAAAAAAGTCCAGAACAGATCTCTTGTTTTTTTCATATACTTCACCTCGCTGCCTGCCTATTATAACATAAAGTGCCCCATCAGGGAACCCATTCGTAAGACCTGCGATCATCCTATCTCTTCCGGCACAAATGAGTCTTTCTCACAAACAAGGTAGATGTCCTTCTTCATTTTCTTCTCAAAGTATTGCTTCAATCTCATATTGGAATCCCACTTGTCTTGCGGATAAAAGCCATACCGTTTCTTTACATCGTTCATTCTATCTTCTATATCCAGAACCCCTTCCGCTCCTGCCAGACTATCACACAATTGAATCAACCGGTCATAATCATCGTATACTGTCCTGGCCAATTCAGTCTTAATCATTTCCATCTCTTCATCTGAAACATCAAATTTTCCAATGTATTCATTTATCGTGTGATTGTTAAAAGAATGCGTCAAACAGATTTTTGCCGCCTCATCATATCCAAGGCACATCATATATGCGTACCCATCGGAAACATGGCCAAAATGTCTTACGCCAAATTTTCTTCCTATATCATGCAGTAAGCCTAAAACATAGGCCTTCTCCGCATCCATATCTCCACATGCCGCTGCTATTTTTTCTGCACAATGTGCTGCTGTTAAACTATGTTTTCCCCAAGGCCCCGGATTATTTGATAGACCATCCCGAATCAACGCCATTGCTTCATCTCTTGTCGGCAGCATAACTTATCCCTTCTTCCCTTTATTTATGCATTGATAAAAACAAATGCCGAAAACCCGCATAAATACAGGCCTTCGGCATTGTGATTCATTACTCGAGCTCGGTAAGTCTTAATCATTACTAAGCAAATTCTTAGTAATGCTATTTGGGGATGTTCATTTTTCCATGAGATTGCGTGGTAGATGTGGCTTGCTGATTTTTTAGTATCAGGATAGTATCACTCAACCAGCGGAGTCTCTGTGCGTATTATAACGTATTTACGTTCAGGATACAACTGTCTTTTAAGGGTCACATCTTACCTGCATCCGCCAGATAGTTTTCTCTCCATTTGCACATCGCATCCAGTATAGCCCCATCCCATATAGAAATAATGTCTCTTCAAAAATCACCCCGCCTTTAACTTGTCTAACTGTTCCTTTATTTTTTAGGAGCTTTGCTTTCATCTATGCGATTTTCCATAATTGCACATTTTAGCATATCCTTTATTTCTCCAGCAGCATAGCGAACAATATATTTTTCTCCATTAGGATCCAATTCCACAATTTTTTGATATACTTTTGTACAGTTAATCAGCTTTTCAATTGTAATATCTACAATATCGTAATGCGTATTCTGAAGGTCAGGAATGGCAATATCTTGTCCAGCATATGTTTGTTTATACTCAAGGGCATTCTCTGTAAGTATATCTGTATTGATAATTATAAAATCCATTTTTGTGATATCCGAAGATGTAACAGCAATTGCAAGTACTGCATTTCCAATCTCATCAAGTGAATTGATATACCAAGTTGATAAGGTTCCATTTTTAGAACGAAACTCCATTGTCGGTATATCGGCGTAAACTTTTTGAACATCAGTCTTGTCAAGGAGAGAAAAGATCTCATCCATTTTTCCAAGCTTTCGTACCAAAAAAGCCATTATTCCATCCCATCTCTTTCGATATACATTATAACCTTATCAACGTAATTCTGAAGCCATTTAGGATAACATGATACATTCCTCAAGTAAGCCAATCCCTTTTTTGAATTCCATCTCTCGAAGCACTGAATTGCCTTATCCCTTACAGATAGTATTTTATTCGTTAATAAGCCCATCGCCATAATCTGCCCTTTGGGCGAAACAGCTTCATATGGAACACATGCAATCATGGTCAATATTCCTTCTAGTATGTGCGCTTCTCCTAAATTGGATGAATACACACGCATTAACGCTTCTGTTATGAAATCCAGCTGTCCTTGCTCATATCCTTCAATCATATATTGTTCAGAACGAGATACTTCACCATCAATAAATTCGTCTTGCTGAATTAGTATACGTATTTCATTTGCATACCGTAAAATAATTTTCTCTCGCGCCTCAGCTTCTGATTGCGCAATATAGTCAAGAATTGCTGCCCCATATAAATCTGTTGATTTTTTATTCTCTCCAAAATTATTAGTATAGAGTGATTGTTGTTTTTTCTTATTCAATTGGTCTTTGAGATAATTATCATTTGTAGATGCGTCCTCTTGTTCTTCAAAAACTTCAATAATTGCACGCCTTAAAGATGAACTCTCTGGCAAATAATACACAGTCGATCCATCTCGAGACTTAATAAAAAGTTCTCGTGATATCTTATTTATCATTTCCAACCAGCCTCTCTACGTCTCCTATGAGCTTTACAGCAATAGTCTCTGCGCTTTGAACAAAAGACAGCAACGAGTCTTTATTAAACCGCATGCTTTGATTCTGAGGGGCCGTATTAATATCTATATGGAATAAACATGCTGCTTTTTGCCCAGTCATATCTTGTCCGGAAGAAATGTCAGTAATGACATTGACGACTTCTTGCTGTTCGCCTAGTGGAATATTCACTTGAGAATTTGTACGCATAGACCACTCTGAAAACTCTTTATCATTGTAATATGCAGCAGCTAAAACTAATTTTTTTCCGCACATGCGCAAATCCTCAAAGCTACCGAATTCACATACCTGTTGAATATTAATAGCTAATCTATTTGAAGCTATACCAAAGTAATCCATAACAGCAGAAAGCACTTTAACTGAAAAATCATAGAACGTCTCTATATCAATATTGGAATCATCCGCTTTGTTATAATTAACATCAATTCTATCATTTAGTATCGCGATACTATACCGTTGATTTTGAGTAACAAACCCAAGACTTGCAATAGTTGTGATTTTATTAGACATAATTTCTATTTGCTGACTATTAATAATATTCGGCAAAAATATTTCCTTGGTTTCTGTGTTAATTTTATTCATAAGAGTAACAATTATGTCGGGAGTCGGTGTAATTGTAAATTTTCCAAATACCGACAATTGATAATTTAATGCAACTGACATTGTAACATCCTCCTTGCTATTTTCATTTAATACATAGTAATTCTTATTAATTCGAAAAATGTATCTATTTCGGTTGATCATTAAGTGCATCCACCTTTCATACAACTCTCAGTCATCTTGATTGGAAAACAACTGTTGTATAAAGTGTATGCAACATTTTGGGCTATATCAACCTCTACTCAACTCGATTGCAAATAAAGTTGAGATTCCAAAACTAGCGTTTTTGACTTATCACTTATGCTAGAAGCTTTGCCAGCTGTGAACATCTCACAAGAGATAATTCTCTTGGCTCAATTTTTTTTTAGTCCACCACCATAAATTCTGCTTTCGCATTCAAAATCACTTGCTGTTATGTCCGATAAAGCCCCCCATATTTCATTGATAATATCTGGTGATTGTTCGAGTACGTTTAAAACATCATTTTGGGGGTATAGCATCAAGTAAGCGTTCGTCACAATTGCATTTGAGTGGTTTAAGATAAATCTGAATGGTGGTCTATCGTCCACCTTTTTTCTCCCCATATATGAACACAAAAAAGGTGTCACAGACCTTTTCTCCTGGAAATACCAAACTTTCCTATTTTTGCACAAATATTTTTTGATACAGTATCTCTCCCCGCATCCAAATACTTCCAAACATTAAGATGTTGCTCCTTCAATTCTGTTTCTGTTAGTGTACAGTCAAGCAAAAAGTACTGTGTTTCCAAACACGGATACCCATTTTGATCTCTAAAAATCTCATTATCTTTTAAATATCGTGGACTAGGTAAAATCGGAACCAAAAACTCAGATTCGAGACCCAGTGCTTCAATTTGCTTCTTAGATAAAATGAAAAAATCATTATCACCTGTAGCAAGGCCTCGTTTAATTCTAAAGAAATCCCCTAATACAGGTTCACTCTCTCCTTGATAATTACTTTTATTTTGAACAAGCACAGTCCATTTTCTTCGGCTTTGCAGTGTAATTTTATCAATCTTTTTTACAACATCCGGTTCTTCATGGGTACCTCCAAAAGAAAGTTCTACATCATAGTTTTCAGGACTCACTTCGTTTTTAAACCACACAACACACGATGAAACCAGTGCATCGTCAAATTTACTATTCTGTGGATCATATCTGTGGATTCTAAGCAAGTGAACAGTATTTAAGAAATAGTCTTTCAATACTTCTCCATAATTAACATCCATAAACTCACTTGGAATAAGCCATCCACATATAGCACCAGGGGCGAGCCACTTATGTGACAATAGAATAAAATAACAGTACAAGCCTGCAAGACCTGAAAGTTCATATCCTGTTTCACTTTTTGTTCTATTATAAAGTCTTTCTTTTTGTTCTCTTTCCATGCATTGATGTCTTACATATGGCGGATTACTAATTAGAAAGTTTACTTTTTTATCACAGTTGGCTTCTGTAAAATCAGTGTGTTCAATTTTAATCCCACTACTTTCCCAAAGTTTTCGTGCAGCGAAAAAGAAATCATCATCTATTTCAAATCCAATGGATTTTCTCAAACGCTTCGCTGTTTTCTCGCATTCCTCTAGCAATGCCGAATAGATTGTTCCCGTTCCAATCGCCGGTTCCAAGAAATCTATGGTATCTGAATTTAGCAATTTCAATCCATATGTCACAATTTCTTGTGCCAACGCATAAGGCGTAGCAAACTGTCCAAGCTTTCTTCGAGTTTCTCTGCTCTTTTTATTATCAGTCATATACTGTAATAAAACTCGATTCGCCTCAATTTCGTTCAAATACCCAATTGATTCAAATCGCTTATTCTGTGTTCCCATATCCAATCAATCCCCTCTGCTGCTTCGTACCCCAAATATCCAGAATCAAAATACCCACATAGAAACAGACTATATGACACAGCTACTCCATATGTATTTTTCAATTGCTGCATCTTCGTAGCCTCCTCTTTGCGCCGCTTATTAACATTTGTGAAATCACCCGCAGATTTTGCCTCAATCAAAACAGGTAAATCCCCACTTTTAGCATTCAAGGGAAGTATAACCACATCAACAGGAATATTTATTTTTTCATCTGTTCCTTCCGCTATCAATACTGGTACATTTGTATGAAAAGAAAATGTTCCTGTTCCATTTCATTATATTTTGTTCCTGCTTTTGCTTCTCTATATCCTTTGTCCCTTAAAAAATTTGTTATTGCCTTTAATTGGCGCTTTTCTTGTGCATTTCTAATGATAGGGTCTGCTATTGCCCCACACAATCTATCTGCCACTACTGTAGCAGAGCGTTGAACTTCCTGTTCATTGGGCTCTCTCTTTTCCGGCAGCCATACAAAAATATCCGGATCTGTCATCTTTTTAATGGTCTGTGCAATTTTAAAAAGTTCATTAGAGAGTTTGTCGTTCGCCATCCTAGGAGATACTCTTGGGTTCTCTGCATCTTCCATATTTTCCACTAAACTCTTGGTCACCCCTGCCAGTCCTACCAACCGATCTCTTGCAATAGGAGGACATGTAGACATTCTTAATATCGGCAAAACCTCCGGATGATTGTTCAACATTTCCACCGATATATCCCTTAAACAATCGGTATTTTTTAGCGCACTCTCAACCTTAGCCGCTGTTGCTCCACGCGTATCTCTAAATGCCTTTGGGGCAAACTCCATAAACCATCCATTATACAAATCAACAGATTGAAGTATATCTTTTTTCCACAAATCAGGCTTATCTCTGTTAATCCCCATATATTACTCCTTAAATTTCACTATACCATTTAATAATTTCGCCCATCTTTGTAAATAAGTATACCAAATTACCGTGATGCTTTCAATCATTATTCGAACATCCAAGCAAAACAGACCTCCGCCAACATCCGCTGGCGGGGGTCTACTACGCTTACAGTTCTACGCTGTTCTGCCTGTTCTTCTTCTGACTTCTATCCGCGGTCTGCTCCTGCCCCTCATAAGCCCAATGACCTGCTGCATCTTTTCGGCACCGAAATAGTTCCAGACTCGCCTGAAATCACGTTTCATCGCATAGAGCTGCGAATTCTCAGCTTTTACCTGTTCCAGCTGCTGCTCAAATGGCGGGTAGCTTTCTTCTCGTCCTGATAGAAATACTGGTACTTATCCCTCTCTTTCTTAACCTCCCAGTACTTCCGATGGAGGGCAAAGAGTACCTTCACCAACTTCTGGATCAGCGGCATGGCCTTCTTCTCCCGATAGCTCTTGGCGGTCTCAAATGTGGCTGCTTCTGGCACCCATTCTTCTGGCCGCTGGGAGTATTGCGCTGACAGGTTTTCCAAACCTTCCATAATGGGAGCCAGCTTGTTCAGCTTCTGGCTCTGCTTCTGGTAGGTCAGCTCTGCCTTCTGTACCCGCTGTTCAGCGGCTTCTACGGCTGTCTGCGCTGTTTCCAGCTGTTCCTGCATCTCGGTCAGGTCGGTCTGGCACTCCTGCTTGGCAGCTTCCAGAGCCGCTACCTCTTTACTACGCTCCTGCTTTTTGAAGTCCAGCACAGACAGGTGCTCTTCGTGGGTGCCTTTCTGTTCCCACTCGATGCCGTGCCGCTCCATCACGGCGGCAAGCTGCTCTTTCTCGGCGTTGATCCACTGGTTCAGCTCGGATTCCCGTTTAGAACCGCCTGCAAAGCCCAAGGCTTTCAGCGCCTGCTTCAGGGAGACCTTGGTGTCCAGTCCTTTGCCTTTCCAGCCGGACACATACGGCACGAAGTCGATGTGCAGATGGGGCGTAGCTTCATCCATGTGGAGGAATGCTCCGAACACCCGCAGTGTCGGGTTACGCTCTTGGAAGCCCTGCATATACTCGTCCAGCAGTTCCTTTGCCAGTGCGCCATTCTCGGTCAGGACACCCATATCATCTTTGTTGCCGATCTGGACGATCAACTCATGGAAGAGCTTTTCCTGCTTGCCTGTCCGCAGGTGCTCATAGTAGTCGTTGATACAGCGGTCCTTGCGCTTCTGCTTGGCGTTGTAGCGGTTCACTGCCTCGTCAAACAGTTCGTGGTACACCTTCTGAATCGGTTCATCCCGGTACATAACATTCAGGCTGCTGCGCTCCGAGTCTACGTTTTCAGCGGTGAAACTTCTCCGGTTATGGTTGAGGGAGCCGGGGCCCCGCATTGCGGAAATGGTTCTTTTCAATCGCACGTCCTTTCTCTGTGGAAGTAACTGGTGCCGGACACGGCAAAGGCTTTGTTACTTCGTCGAAAGTAACGCAAAAGCACTTGACAGACGTTTCGTCCATCAAAAGATGCCTTTGCGCTGCCGGGGCGTATCGTCCTGTGGACGAGGCTTCGCTGCATCTCTCGCTGCCCCGACCAACACCACCTTCCTGCTTTATTGGCTGTTCACAGGAGCGTGTCACGCTCCTGTCCTCTGCTAATAGAGGAACTCACCAGCGGAAGCTCTCTGGCACTCCACGCCTGTCCAGATACTCACGTCTGGCCTGTTCCCTCTGTTCCTCGGTGGGTGCTGTCTTGTACTGGGCATACAGCTCATGCCGCAGCATCGCATCCAATTTTTGCTCCAGACCCTGCTCAATGACCTCTTCGTACTCATTTTCGCCGCTCAAATGATAATGCAGCAAGGCGACGAAAAGTTCCTGCGAAATCTGCACATTTTTCATCATTATCACCATCCCGTGTCGGTTGTGTCGATTGTGACGGTATTTTACATAGTAGCAAAAATACCGTCACAACCGTCACGAATCGTCACGCCCCAGAATTTTCCAGCGTTAATTTGACCACCCTGCCCTCATGGGTGCGCCTGCTTTCGTACCGAATCCCATAGTCGTTGTAGAGCCTGTCGGCACTCACGTTCAGCTTCCGGGTCAGGATGTTTGCCTGTATGCCTACACCCGACAGCCGTTCCAGCAGTTCCGTGGGCGTACCGCTCCACTCCGGCTGTCCCGGGGTGAGCACCTTTGCCACCGCTTCCAGAAGCGGGTCTGGCGGCAGCTTCCAGAGTTCCGTTTCGGCCCCCTGAAACTCCCAGACGCAGCGTTCCCGATTGAACTCCAACGTCAACTCTTGATCCAGCTGGTCGCGTCCCACGATGTCCAGCAGGGCGGTGTTGTCCGTGCGCCGCTTCTTCTGCATGATGAACGCACCATCGCTGCACCCAACAGACCGTTGGTGCCGGAGATCATATCAAAGCTGTCCTCGGCTTCCATCTTCCGGGTGTGATGAACCACCAGCAGGCAGATGCCGTACCTGTCGCTGAAAGTTTTCAGTTTGGTCACGATCTCGTAGTCGCTGGCATAGCTGTATCGGTCCCCGCCGATCTCCCGCACCTTCTGCAGGGTGTCGATGATGATGAGCCGTACATCCGGGTGCTCCCGGATGAAGCCTTCCAACTGCTGGTCAAGTCCCTCGCTCACGGACTTAGCTTGCGTTGCGAAGTAGAGATTGCTGGTCTCCTCTACCCCGAACATCCGGGAGAGCCGCCGCTGCAGCCGGGCGTAATCGTCTTCCAATGCCAGGTAGAGGACGGTGCCTGATGCACCTCGTACTCCCACAGCGGAAGCCCCATCGCCACATGGTAGGCAAGCTGCCCCATGAAGAAGGACTTACCCACCTTGGGCGCACCTACAAAGAGGTAGGTGCCGCTGTACAGCAGGTCGTTCACGATGGGTCTCCGGGGTGGATACACCGTGTCATACAGTTCGGTCATTGATACCGTGTTCAGCCCGAAATTGTTTGACTTTTTCGCGGCTTGCAGATTGATTTGCTTGTCCGAATTTGTTATAATATTGGTGCTAGTTTTGTGAGACGACTGTACCGCATCTGCGCCAACAGATGCACCCGGTACGGTCGTTTTTCTATTGTCCGTCATTCGCATTCCTCCTTAAGTCCGTTCAACGTCAGACTTACCATTTGCAGGGTCTCCAGCAAGTCCGGCGGAACTTCTTCATCTACGGCCAGCCGCTGCAATTCCTGATAGATCAGCTTCATCTGGTCTCGCAGGGCTTTGTAGACCCTTGGGTTGCCTACCACGGTGATCTCCCGGTCGGTCAAGCGGCGGATGATATACTCCTGTTTGGTCAGCCCGGAGAGCTTTACTTTGGCTTCCAGAACCTCGTCCTCTTCCGGGGACATTCGGAAGGCTACCACCTTGTTCCGCCAGCGGCCTTGCTGGTCGAGTACTCGTTCCATTTTCATCCCTCCCTTCGCTCCATGTCCAGCTTCTGCGCCATCTCCTGCTGCTTCGAGGGGAAGAGGTGGGCGTACTTATAGGTGATGTCCACGCTCTCATGCCCCACCCGGTCTGCGATTGCCAGAGCCGAGAAGCCCATCTCGATCAGCAGCGATACATGGGAGTGCCGCAGGTCGTGGATTCGTATCCGCTTCACCCCGGCTTCCTTGGCTCCCCTGTCCATCTCGTGGTGCAGGTAGCTCTTGGTCACCTCAAAGATCCGCTGGTCTGGCTGGACTTTGTAGAGGGATTTCAGATAGTCTCTGATCTCGTCCGTCAGAAACTGTGGCATCTGGATGACCCGGACGCTCTTGGGCGTTTTCGGGTCAGTGATCACATCCCGGCCTTTCAGCCTTTGATAGGATTTGGTGATGGAGAGCAGCCCCTTGTCCAAGTCGAAGTCTGCCGGGGTCAGAGCCAGCAGCTCGCCCTCCCGGATGCCACACCAGTAGAGGACCTCAAAAGCGTAATAGGATTGCGGCTTGTCCATCATCGCTTCTGCAAACTTGAGGTACTCCTCCTTCGTCCAAAAGAGCATTTCCTTGTGCTTTTCCGACCCCATGCACCGGCTGTGGCTGCTGCGTTTGATTTTAGCCCATAGAACCGGACTGCATGGTTCAGAATGGCACTGAGCTGCCCATGGAGCGTCTTGAGGTAGGTCGGCGAATAGGCCTTGCCGTTTTTGTCCCGGTAGTTCAGCATCTCGTTCTGCCATGCGATCACATCCCGTGGCTTTATCTCGCTGAGTCGCTTTTCTTTGAAATACGGTAAGATTTTCGTTCGGATGATATGCTCCTTGGTAAACCATGTGTTTTCCCGGAGTCGCTTCTTTTTGTCCGTGATATAAATTTCCACAAAGGCTTCAAATGTCATGGTCAGGTCTGCCGCCTGTTGAAGAAGGAACTCCCGCTCCCACGCCAGAGCATCCTTCTTGGTGGCAAATCCCCGTTTCAGCTTCTTCTGCTTCACACCTTGCCAGTTCTCGAAGTAGAAGGAAGCGTACCATGTGCCCTGCCTGTTGTCCTTGTAGGCTGGCATCCTATCACTCCTCCCCTGCCCCGTAGATCTTCTCCTGATAGTACCTCCTGCTTACACGGCCTCCCACGGTCGTGTAGCCCTTGGCCCTCAGTTCTTCGTTCCACTGGGCGATCATTTTGTACGCCAGACCCTGCGAGATGTCCAGCTCCTTTGCCAGCTCGTCTGCCTTGATAAAAATGCTATTTGCCATTTTTGTCCTTTCTTTGTCGGTTTCGTTTCGGTGCCGCTTCATCCTCGCTGACTTCCGGCAGGCATATCCCCTTTGCGGTGCTGTGCCGTCCCCTTGCGGAGCGCTCGCTTCCTTTCGGAAGGTCTTGGCGGTTTGGGTCAGTTTGGCGGTCATTTAATTTTACTAAGCATTTTTGTTTATCTTTTGTGCTCTCATTATACTAAACATATTCAGTTAAGTCAAGAGGTTTTTGGGTAAAATATTAAACTTTTTTGTTTATTTTCTATTGCACCTCCTATTTTTCTGTGCTATACTATACTTAACAAAAAATGTTTATCGCAAGGTTAAAGCACCTTACGATAAAACCAACCTATTTGCGATATGCAGTCCAACGATGTTGTCAACGAATCAAAAGTTGGACTGCAATAAGTCAGGAGGCAATCGCATGGCAGTCGGTGACCGCATCAAACGTGCCCGCAACTTCCGAGGTATGACCCAGAAAGAACTGGGCATTGCCATCGGGTTTGAGGAGAAAAGCGCAGACATCCGCATCGCACAATACGAAAGCAACACCCGCACTCCTAAAGAAGAGTTGCTCCGCAAGATTGCGGAGGTGTTGGACGTGAACTACCGTTCCCTCTATGAACCGACCCTGTACGCCGCAGAGGATGTGATGTACACCTTGTTCGAGCTGGACGAGCACTATCCCGGCACCCGGCTCTACGAGGTCATAGACACCACCGACCCAGATTTCCCGGAAAAGCACATGGCAGTCAGCTTCCGCTATCGTCTGCTGGATGATTTCTTAAAGGAGTGGCAGCTCCGTAAGAAGCAGCTCCGGGAGGGCGAGATCACCAAAGAAGAGTATCTGGAATGGAAGCTCAACTGGCCCCAGACCGCCGACGGCTGCGGCCGGTACGAGCCGAAGAAAAAGTGGCGTAAAGAATAAAAGACACAAAAATGCCCTCTGAAAAACTTACCGTTTCTCAGAGGCATTCTCATGTCTCTCTTTATGAATAATCGCCTGATAGTATCAAAGCAGTATCAGAAAGCCTTTCAGTTCTCAAAATATTGCGTTTCATCAATACTTTTCAGGGCTTGCAGATTACTCGAGCTCGATGGTGGCAGGCGGCTTACCGGTGCAATCGTAGAACACACGGTTGACGTGCTTGACCTCATTGACGATGCGGCTGGTCACGGTGCCCAGAACATCCCAGGGCACATTGTAGCTCTCAGCCGTCATAAAGTCGGTGGTGGTCACGGCACGCAGGGCCACAGCGTAGTCATAGGTACGCTCGTCACCCATCACGCCGACACTGCGCATATTGGTCAGGGCGGCGTAATACTGGTTAATCTCCTTATCCAGACCAGCCTTGGCGATCTCCTCACGCCAGATTGCGTCTGCATCCTGCACGATGGCAACCTTTTCGGGGGTCACCTCACCGATGATGCGGATGCCAGACCGGGGCCTGGGAACGGCTGACGGCTGACCAGATACTCAGGCAGGCCCAGTTCGCGGCCAACCTGACGCACCTCATCCTTGAACAGGTTGCGCAGAGGCTCCACCAGCTCCTTGAAGTCCACGGTATCGGGCAGGCCGCCGACATTGTGGTGGCTCTTGATGACAGTGGATTCGCCGCCCAGGCCGCTCTCCACAACGTCAGGATAGATGGTGCCCTGTGCCAGGAAATCTACCTTGCCGATCTGCTTTGCCTGCTCCTCAAAGACGCGGATGAACTCCTCGCCGATGATCTTACGCTTGCGCTCGGGCTCGGTAACACCGGCCAGCTTGCTGAAATAGCGGTCGCGGGCATCCACGCAGATGAAGTTGATATCAAAGCCGTTGGCATTGCCCGGGCCAAAGACAGAGCAGACCTCTTCCTTTTCGTTCTTGCGGAGCAGGCCGTGGTCCACAAACACGCAGGTCAGCTGCTTTCCGATGGCCTTTGCCAGCATCGCAGCCAGCACAGAGGAATCCACGCCGCCGGACAGAGCGCACAGCACCTTGCCGTCGCCAATGCGCTCCCGCAGAGCCTTGACATTGTTCTCCACGAAGGAGTCCATCTTCCAGTCACCGGAGCAGCCACAGACGTTATACACGAAGTTGCGGAGCATCTTCTTGCCCTCAGCGGTGTGGAGCACCTCCGGGTGGAACTGAACAGCGTACAGGCCCTTCTCGGCATTCTCTGCAGCAGCCACAGGGCAGTTCACGGTGCGTGCGGTGATCTTGAAGCCGGGGGCTGCCTGCTCGATGTAGTCGTTGTGGCTCATCCAGCAGATGGTGGAGGCTGAACATCCTCGAACATCTTGCTGCTGTTGTCCACAAAGACCTCGGTCTTGCCGTACTCACGCTCAGGAGCGCGGCAGACATGACCGCCCAGCAGGTGCATCATCAGCTGGCTGCCGTAGCAGATTCCCAGCACAGGGATGCCCCAGTTGAAGATCTCGGGGTCGATGGTGGGCGAATCTTCCAGATAGACGCTGTTGGGGCCGCCGGTGAAGATGATTCCCTTGGGGTTCTTCGCCTTGATGACCGACAGGTCAGTTTTGTAGGAATAGATTTCACAGTAGACATTGTTCTCGCGGACACGGCGCGCGATCAGCTGATTGTACTGGCCGCCAAAGTCCAGCACGATGACAGTTTCATGCTGCATGATGTTCTCCTCCCTTTTCTATCCAATGGAATTTTACAGATAAATATAGTATAGCACATCTCACAACGAAAATCGACAGTCTTTGTGAACTTTCCCGATTTTATTTTACGCGAACAGGATGCCGCAGTACTGTTTTCAATTTTTCCTGGGCTGTCCGGCGCGGATCGCTGAGGTAAATTTCGTGGTGACGGCGGTGCCGGTGAAATCAGTCTCATAGCCCTGTTCCCGCGCAAAAGCATCCATCTGCTCCAGTGTCTCTGGTTCGGCATCATAAGAACCAACATGCATACACTGCACACAAAGTCCCTCATCGTAGTGGAAGAACTGCACTTTGGAGAAATCCTTCTTCTTTTTTGCAGTCGCTTCCTGAACGGCCCAATCGAACACTTCCCGGGTCACGAAATCCGGCAGGCGGATCATACTTGTCCACTCAAAGCATTCTTTGCGGGCGTAGTCCACACCGTCCACCCCCTCCTGATGCCACAAACCCTCCAACGGTGGGACAACATATTCAAAGTAACCATCAATCTTATGGCTTCCCTTGTAGCTCATCTTGATAGTAAAGGCAATGCCATACAGCAACTCCATTGCCGCCTGATACTCTCCACCTGGTTCATTGGGGTCTCCCCTGCCCTGTACAGACACAAAATTCATCGGCGGAACAGTCACAATACCCGGCTTCCTGGGTGGAAGATAAAACTCCTTGTACTCCTTCTTATAGTCAAACGCCATCGTGCAATCCTCCATTCTCTGACATCTTTTATCGTTAATGTCAGCATATCATAACAACCTTTATTTGTAAACAGATCTACAACAAAAATTCCTCCAACTTCTGTCCGCCTTTATGTCATCAGTGAATTTACTGCGATTTCTATTGCTATTTTTACAGATAACTGCTATACTGTAACCATAGAAAGGAGCTGACAGACATGGCATCTGTTGTAAGCGCTATTACCAATACGATCCCGATCACTCAATTCAACCGCGGCCTGGCGGGAAAGATCTTCGACGATGTCAAGCGGAACGGTGCAAAAGTTGTGATGAAGAACAACACCGCCGAATGCGTGCTTCTCTCTCCTGAGGAATACGTTCGTCTGATGGATGAGGTGAACGATGCCCGCCTGCTGACCATTGCCACCGAACGGATGGTGCACTATGACCCCGCCACAGTCATATCCGAGGCAGAAATGAACCGCCGCTTGGGCATCACGGCAGAGGACCTCGCAGATTTTGACGAGGTAGACATCGAATGAGCTGGACACTGGAATACCTTCCCGAGGCCGAAAAAGATCTGAAAGCACTGGATGGCAGCCAACGGCTCCTTGTCCTGAAAGCCATCAAAAAAGTGCAGCAAAATCCCCTGCCTGCTGAAGAAAATGGTTATGGAAAAACTTTGGGCAACCATAGCCGCACCAATCTGGCTGGATTTCTAAAAATCAAGCTTCGTGCTTCCGGCCTGCGGGTCATCTATCAGCTGCGCCGCACCGAGACGGAAATGCTGGTAATCGTCATCGGTGTCCGTGCTGACGAAGAAGTGTATGAAATTGCTCAGAAACGATCCAATCAATATAATCTGCTCGGCTGATCCCCCGGCAGCATAAAAAGCCTCCTGCTCTGCGGAATGCAGAACAAGAGGCTTTTCCTTTGATTCGCCGATAGCGCAAAAAGAGCCTTCCCACTCTCCGGAATGGGAAGGCTCTTTGTAAGTTTAACCTTTTGCCTTAGAACAGGCGCGAAGGGTCAAAATCACTCAATGATCTTGCCAACAACGCCGGAACCAACGGTACGGCCACCCTCACGGATAGCGAAACGCAGGCCCTCTTCCATAGCAACGGGGGTCAGCAGCTCAACGTGCATCATGACGTTATCGCCGGGCATGCACATCTCAGTGCCTTCGGGCAGGGTGATGATGCCGGTCACGTCAGTGGTACGGAAGTAGAACTGAGGACGGTAGTTAGAGAAGAAGGGGGTGTGACGGCCGCCTTCGTCCTTGGTCAGAACGTAGACCTGAGACTCGAAGACCTTGTGGGGATGGACAGAACCGGGCTTAGCCAGAACCTGGCCACGCTCGATCTGGGTACGATCAACACCACGCAGCAGAGCGCCGATGTTATCGCCAGCCTCAGCGAAGTCCAGAGACTTACGGAACATCTCCAGGCCGGTGATGGTGGTGCTCAGACGATCGGGCTTAATGCCAACGATCTCCATTGCATCGCCAACCTTAGCAACGCCACGCTCAACACGACCGGTAGCAACAGTACCACGGCCGGAAATGGTCATGACATCCTCGATAGGCATCAGGAAGGGCTTGTCTTCCTCACGATCGGGGTTGGGGATATAGGTGTCAACAGCGTCCATCAGCTCCTTGATGCAGGCGTAAGCAGGATCCTCGGGATCGTTGGGAGCCTCCAGAGCCTTCAGAGCGGAACCACGGATGATGGGGGTGTCGTCGCCGGGGAAGTCGTACTCGCTCAGCAGCTCACGGATCTCCATCTCGACCAGATCCAGCAGCTCCTCGTCGTCGACCATATCGCACTTGTTCATGAACACGACGATATAGGGCACGCCGACCTGACGAGCCAGCAGGATGTGCTCACGGGTCTGGGGCATGGGACCATCGGTAGCAGCAACGACCAGGATAGCGCCGTCCATCTGAGCAGCACCAGTGATCATGTTCTTGACGTAGTCAGCATGGCCCGGGCAGTCAACGTGAGCGTAGTGACGAGCCTCAGTCTGATACTCAACGTGAGCGGAGTTGATCGTGATACCACGAGCGCGCTCCTCGGGAGCCTTATCGATGTTGGCATAGTCCATGAACTCTGCGTCGCCCTTCAGAGCCAGGTACTTGGTGATAGCAGCGGTCAGAGTGGTCTTGCCGTGGTCAACGTGACCGATGGTGCGATGTTAACATGCGGCTTAGAACGGTCAAATTTTGCCTTTTCAGCCATTGGAATATCCTCCTTAATCGGATTGAATTTGGTTACAACAGTCCTGCAAACACAGAATTGCATTGCAAAACTATTCTACTAAATTTGTCCTGTAAAATCAAGTGCTTTTACAGGAAATTGCCGGAGCTACACTACCCCGGCAAAATTTTACTTTGTTTCAGGCAATCAAGCCTTGGTGCGGCCAGCAATGATCTGTCGGCAATGTTCTTGGGAACCGGCTCGTAGTGAGAAGCTCCATGACATACTGGCCACGGCCCTGGGTCTTGGAACGCAGGTCGGTGGCGTAGCCGAACATCTGAGCCAGAGGAACGAAAGCGTTGACACGCTGAGTGCCTGCCATTGCCTCCATGCCCTGGATCTGCCACGGCGAGCGTCAGGTCGCCGATGACATCGCCCAGATACTCATCAGGAACGATAACAGCAACCTTCATGATGGGCTCGGTGATGATGGGGTCAGCCTTGCGCATAGCGTCCTTGAAGGCCATAGAACCTGCAATGGAGAAGGCCATTTCAGAGGAGTCGACCTCATGATAAGAACCATCCACAGGGTGACCTTAACATCAACGACAGGATAGCCAGCCAGAACGCCGGACTTCATAGCACCCTGGATACCGTTGTCGATAGCCGGGATGTATTCCTTCGGGATAGCGCCGCCAACGATGGCGTTGACGAACTCGTAACCCTTGCCGGGCTCATTGGGCTCGATCTTGATCTTAACATGACCGTACTGGCCCTTACCACCAGACTGACGAGCGTACTTGGTCTCCTGATTGGCCTCCTTGCGGATGGTCTCACGGTAAGCGACCTGAGGTGCGCCAACGTTGGCCTCGACCTTGAACTCACGCAGCAGACGGTCGACGATGATCTCCAGATGGAGCTCGCCCATGCCTGCGATGATGGTCTGACCAGTCTCTTCATCAGTGTAGGTCTTGAAGGTCGGATCCTCTTCGGCCAGCTTTGCCAGCGCGATGCCCATCTTCTCGTTGCCAGCCTTGGTCTTGGGCTCGATGGCAACGCGGATAACGGGCTCGGGGAACTTCATGGACTCCAGAATGATGGGATGATTCTCATCACACAGAGTATCACCAGTGGTGGTGTTCTTCAGACCGACAACAGCAGCGATATCACCTGCATAGCAGCAGTCGATATCCTTGCGGTGGTTGGAGTGCATCTGCAGGATGCGGCCCATACGCTCTCTAGCGTCCTTCACGGAGTTGTAGACAGTAGTACCTGCCTCAACCTTACCGGAGTAGACACGGAAGTAGGCCAGCTTACCAACGAACGGATCGGTTGCGATCTTGAAGGCCAGAGCTGCGAAAGGAGCGTCGTCGGAAGACGGACGGGTCTCCTGCTCTTCGGTCTCAGGGTTCACACCCTTGATGTCCTCAACGTCGGTAGGAGCGGGCATATAATCCACGATAGCGTCCAGCAGCTTCTGGACACCACGGTTCTTGTAGGAAGAACCACAGACCACGGGCACCAGAGTATTGGCAATGGTCTCCTTGCGGATGGCAGCCTTCAGCTCCTCACGGGTAATCTCCTCACCCTCGAGATACTTCTCCATCAGGACTTCGTCGTTCTCGGCAACAGCTCGATCAGGATGTTGCGGTACTCCTCGGCCTGCTCGACCATATCCTCAGGGATGGGCTCAGTGCGCATATCGTTGCCCATGTCGTCATAGTAGACTCAGCGTTCATATCGACCAGGTCAACGATACCACGGAAGGTATCCTCCTGGCCGATGGGCAGCTGGATCGCCACGCCGTTAGCGTGCAGACGATCATGCAGCATCTTGATGCAGCGGAAGAAGTCGGCACCCATGGTATCCATCTTGTTGACGTACACCATGCGGGGGACTTTGTATTCATCAGCTGACGCCAGACGGTCTCAGACTGAGGCTCGACACCGCCCTTAGCAGCCAGAACGGTCACAGAACCGTCCAGGACGCGCAGGGAACGCTGGACCTCAACAGTAAAGTCCACGTGGCCCGGAGTGTCGATGATGTTGATGCGATGACGGTTCTTCTTGAACGCAACCGGATCCTTCTGGGTCTCAGAATGAGACCAGTAGCAGGTGGTTGCTGCGGAGGTGATGGTAATACCACGCTCCTGCTCCTGAACCATCCAGTCCATGGTAGCGCCGCCATCATGGACTTCGCCGATCTTGTGGTTGATGCCGGTGTAGTACAGAATACGCTCGGTAGTCGTAGTCTTACCAGCATCAATGTGGGCCATAATGCCGATATTTCTCGTCATCTGAAGAGAAACTTCTCTGGGTGTAGCCATGAAATTAACCTCCTACAGAACAGATCAATAACGGAAATGAGCGAAAGCCTTGTTGGCCTCGGCCATCTTGTGGGTATCCTCGCGCTTCTTCACGGCGTTACCAGTGTTGTTGGCAGCATCCATGATCTCGGCGGCCAGACGCTGGGCCATGGTCTTCTCACCACGGCTGCGGCTGTAAGCGGTCAGCAGCGCAGACCCAGGGTCTCGCGGCGGGCAGGGCTGACTTCCAGAGGAACCTGGTAGTTAGCGCCACCAACACGGCGGGTCTTGCACTCGAGGCTGGGCATGATGTTCTCCATCGCCTTCTCGAAAGTTTCCAGAGGATCGTTGCCGGTCTTTTCCTGAATCATGGAGAAAGCCTCGTAAACGATCTTCTGAGCGACGCCCTTCTTGCCATCCAGCATCACGCTGTTGACCAGACGGGTGACCATCTTGGAATTGTAAATAGGATCAGCTAAGACATCGCGCTTAGCAATGTTACCTCTTCTAGGCATCTTTCTTCCCTCCTTCACAGAATGATATCATCGGTACTCGAAAGTAATAAAACTCCCGTTGTGTCACAAAGAGCTGACCTTACATAAACCGTTACCCTCCGCACAATGCGGACTTGTTATTTATATAATGGAAAGCCGTTTATGGCGGTTGTCCTCAATTACTTCTTTGCAGCACCGGCCTTAGGACGCTTTGCGCCGTACTTGGAGCGGGCCTGGTTACGGCCTGCCACACCCTGAGTATCCAGGGTACCACGGATGATGTGGTAACGCACACCGGGCAGGTCCTTAACACGGCCGCCACGGATCAGCACGACGGAGTGCTCCTGCAGGTTATGGCCGATACCGGGAATGTAAGAGGTGACCTCGATACCATTCGTGAGGCGGACACGAGCAACCTTACGCAGAGCAGAGTTAGGCTTCTTGGGGGTCATGGTACGAACTGCAGTGCAGACACCACGCTTCTGGGGGCTGCTCAGATCAGAGTACTGCTTCTTCTGAGAGTTATAAGTCTTCTGCAGGGCGGGAGCGGTGCTCTTGGTAACCAGGACCTCACGGCCTTTGCGTACAAGCTGGTTAAAAGTAGGCATTTTGTTTCTCCTTTCTTAATAGTGAACATCGGATATTTTCCGACTTTTTAGCCGCACTTCCCCTATGGGGACGCGCAACAGTTATATAATACTCGTTTTGATTAGGAATGTCAACAGTTTTTCCAATATTTTTTTGTTTTATTCGCCGAAGGACTCAGCCGCTGATTTTTCCTTTTACTCCTTCAGTCTGCTGCGCAGACAGCCCCCTCTCAGAGGGGGCCTTTCCCCTGCTTCGGGCCAGGCAGGCCTCCCTCCAGAGGGAGGTGGCATTGCGAAGCAATGACGGAGGGAGTTTCAAATCAAAAAAGCCGCCCTCCCCTGCGTTCAGGGAAAGGCGGCTCATGGATCGATTCAGTTCCGGGCAGACAGAGTTTTACTGCTGGTTTGCTGCAGCCAGCTCAGCGGCAACAGCCTCGTCGCGCTCCTGCTCACGGCGCTTCAGATCCTCACGCACCTCCGGCAGACCGGTACCAGCGGGGATCAGCTTACCGATGATGACATTCTCCTTCAGCCGGCCAGCGGGTCAACCTTGCCCTTGATGGCGGCTTCGGTCAGGACACGGGTGGTCTCCTGGAAGGATGCGGCAGACAGGAAGGACTCGTTTGCCAGGGCAGCCTTGGTGATGCCCAGCAGCACCTGCTGGTATTCCACCAGCTTGATGCCCTCTTCACCGTTATCAATGCGCTTCTGCAGCTCGGCGTTGATGTTCTCAACTTCCAGACGGTTTGCCAGTGCACCGCCGATCAGGTCGGAAGAGCCGGAGTCGGTCACGCGGACCTTGCGGCACATCTGACGGACGATGACCTCGATATGCTTATCGTTGATCTCAACGCCCTGCAGACGGTAGACCTTCTGGACCTCGCTGATCAGGTAGTTCTGCACATCGCTCAGACCCTTGATGGCCAGGATATCCTGGGGATACAGAACACCTTCGCGGGTGATGATGTCGCCCTTCTCCACACGATCGCCGGGCATGACGCGTGCATGCTGGGTGAAGGGGATGGAGTAGCTCTTCACCACCTCGGCACCGTTCTCGTCCTTGCCGGTGACCTTGATGACAACGTTCTTCTTGGTGTCATCCTGAGAGACAACACCGGAGATCTCGCTCATAATGGCCATGCTCTTGGGACGGCGGCTCTCGAACAGCTCCTCAACACGGGGAAGACCCTGGGTAATATCCTCAGCAGATGCAATACCGCCGGTATGGAAGGTACGCATGGTCAGCTGGGTGCCGGGCTCGCCGATGGACTCTGCTGCGATGACACCGATGGACTCGCCCAGCTGGACGGGCTCACCGTTTGCCATATCGCTGCCGTAGCAGTGTGCGCAGACACCCACCTTGGCGCGGCAGGTCAGCAGGCTGCGGATCTTCAGCTTGGTGATGCCTGCAGCCTCGATGTCGTTGGCATCGTACAGGTCGATCATCTTGCCCTCAGGTACGATGACCTCGCCGGTGACGGGGTTGATCACATCGCCCACGGCGTAACGACCGATGATACGCTCACGGAAGCTCTCGATCTTCTCCTTGCCCTCGTGGATCTCAGAGACCCACAGGCCGTCGGTGGTGCCGCAGTCGATCTCACGGACAATGACCTCCTGAGAGACATCGACCATGCGGCGGGTCAGGTAGCCGGAGTCAGCGGTACGCAGAGCGGTATCGGCCAGACCCTTACGAGCGCCACGGCAGAAACGAAATATTCCAGGATGTTCAGACCTTCGCGGTAGTTTGCACGAATGGGCATCTCGATGGTCTTACCTGCGGTGTTGGCCAGCAGCCGCGCATGCCGGCCAGCTGCTTGATCTGGTTCATAGAACCACGCGCACCGGAATCAGCCATCATAAAGATCTCGTTGTCCTTGGGCAGGTTGGCTGCCAGAGCCTTGGAGACCTTATCGGTGGTTGCCTGCCAGATGTTGATGGTCTGGGTGTAACGCTCGTTTTCAGAGATCAGGCCGCGGTTGAACAGCTTGTTGACCTGAGAGACCTGCTTATCCGCGTCAGCGATCAGCTCGTCCTTCTGCGGAGGAATGACAGCGTCACACACAGCAACAGAGATTGCAGACAGGTGGAGTACTTATAGCCCTGAGCCTTGATGGAGTCCAGCATCTTTGCGCAGGCACGGGTGCCATTGCGGGTCATGCAGCGGGAAATGATGTCGGGCAGGGTCTTTTTGGTCACGCGGAAGCTGACCTCATACTCCAGCCAGTGCTCCGGGTCGGTGCGGTCGATATAACCAGGTTCTGAGGAACGGGGTTATTGAAGATGATTCGGCCGACGGTGGCATCCACCAGACCGGTGCGCTCCACACCATCAATGACCATGGTGCGGCGGACCTTGATGGGAGCGTGCAGGGTCACAACGTGCTCTGCGTAGGCCATCAGGGCCTCGTTCTCATCACGGAAGATCTTGCCTGCACCCTCTTCGTTCTCACGAACGGTGGTCAGGTAGTAGCTGCCCAGGATCATATCCTGAGTAGGAACGGTAACAGGTGCGCCGTCAGAGGGCTTCAGCAGGTTGCCGGAAGCCAGCATCAGCATCTTGGCCTCGCGGCAGGCATCCTCGCCCAGGGGCAGGTGAACTGCCATCTGGTCACCGTCGAAGTCGGCGTTGAACGCGGTACATGCCAGGGGGTGCAGCTTGATGGCACGGCCCTCGACCAGCACGGGATTGAAGGCCTGAATGCCCAGACGGTGCAGTAGGTGCACGGTTCAGCAGGACCGGGTGGCCCTTGATCACGGTCTCCAGGCTGTCCCAGACCTCGGGCTTTGCACGCTCGACCATCTTACGGGCAGACTTGATGTTGTTGGCAACACCCTTCTCGACCAGATCCTTCATCACGAAGGGCTTGAACAGCTCCAGAGCCATCTCCTTGGGCAGACCGCACTGATCCATCTTCAGCTCAGGGCCGACGACGATAACGGAACGGCCGGAGTAGTCAACACGCTTGCCCAGCAGGTTCTGGCGGAAGCGGCCCTGCTTGCCCTTCAGCAGATCGGACAGGCTCTTCAGGGCACGGTTGTTGGGGCCGGTGACCGGGCGGCCGCGGCGGCCGTTGTCGATCAGGCTGTCAACTGCTTCCTGCAGCATCCGCTTCTCGTTGCGCACGATGATGTCGGGAGCACCCAGCTCCAGCAGGCGGCGCAGACGGTTGTTGCGGTTGATCACGCGGCGGTACAGGTCGTTCAGGTCGGAGGTGGCAAAACGGCCGCCGTCCAGCTGGACCATGGGGCGCAGATCAGGGGGCAGCACGGGCAGCACATCCATAACCATCCACTCGGGGCGGTTGCCGGAAATGCGGAATGCCTCCACGACCTCCAGACGCTTCAGGATGCGGACCTTCTTCTGGCCGGAGGACTTTTCCACCTCAGCGGTCAGCTCAGCGCTCAGCTGATCCAGATCGATCTCCTTCAGCAGCTCCTGGATGGCCTCAGCACCCATGGATGCCTCAAACTCATCGCCGTAGCGCTCACGCATCTCACGGTATTCCTTCTCGGTCAGCAGCTGCTTCTTTTCCAGCGGGGTCAGACCGGGATTGGTAACGATATAGCTTGCAAAGTACAGGACCTTCTCCAGCAGGCGGGGGCTGATGTCCAGCATCAGCCAATGCGGCTGGGGATGCCCTTGAAGTACCAGATGTGGCTGACGGGCGCGGCCAGCTCAATGTGGCCCATGCGCTCACGGCGAACCTTTGCCTTGGTGACCTCGACACCGCAGCGATCGCAGATCTTGCCCTTGTAGCGGATGCGCTTGTACTTGCCGCAGTGGCACTCCCAGTCCTTGGTAGGTCCAAAAATGCGCTCGCAGTACAGGCCGTCGCGCTCCGGCTTCAGGGTGCGGTAGTTGATGGTCTCAGGCTTCTTGACCTCGCCGTAGCTCCAGTTGCGGATCTGCTCCGGAGAAGCCAGGCCGATTTTAATGGAATCGAAAACGTTGTTTTCCATGAAACGAACCCTTTCTTAATCTCTAGTTAAAAATCCACTTCGTCGGAAGCGGGAGCCGCACTGCCGGAGTTGTCATCTTCCAGCACAGAAGGATCATCGAAGCCTGCGTCAGCATCCTTGATGGTGTAATCGTTCAGCAGCTCATTCTCGTTGGTAACAGTCTCGGAACCTGCAACATCACGCATATCAAAGCCGGTCTCTTCGTCGTCGAAGTTCTGGCGCATATCGATCTCGTTGCCATCCTTGTCCTGGACCACAACGTCCATACCCAGAGACTGCAGCTCCTTCAGCATAACGCGGAAGGACTCGGGGATGCCGGGCTGCGGGATGGGTTCGCCCTTGACAATGGCTCGTAGGTCTTGACACGGCCCTCAACGTCATCGGACTTGACGGTCAGGATCTCCTGCAGGGTGTAAGCGGCACCGTAAGCTTCCAGAGCCCAGACTTCCATCTCGCCGAAGCGCTGACCGCCGAACTGAGCCTTGCCGCCCAGAGGCTGCTGGGTGACCAGAGAGTAGGGGCCGGTGGAACGGGCATGGATCTTATCATCGACCAGGTGATGCAGCTTGAGGTAGTACATATAGCCAACGGTAACGCGGTTATCGAACTTCTCGCCGGTACGGCCATCGTAAACGGTGGTCTTGCCATCACGGTCCAGCTCGATCTTGGAGAAGTCGATGATGTGGCCCTTCTCACCCATGATCTTGGGCAGCTTGGTGGGATATGCGGGAGCATTCTCACCGTGCCACAGCTCACGGGCGGTATCGAAGGTATCGCCGATGTCGTTCTCACGCGCGGAATCGAACACGGGGGTCATAACCTTGATGCCGCATGCCTTGGCAGCGTAGCCCAGGTTGACTTCCAGCACCTGACCGATGTTCATACGGGAAGGAACGCCCAGGGGGTTCAGCACGATGTCCAGCGGGGTGCCGTCGGGCAGGTAAGGCATATCCTCCTGCGGCAGGATACGGGAAACGACACCCTTGTTGCCGTGACGGCCTGCCATCTTATCGCCGACGCTGATCTTACGCTTCTGAGCGATGTAGCAGCGGACGACCTCGCGGACACCGGGCTGCAGCTCATCGCTGTTTTCAGGAGTAAAGACCTTGACATCCACGATGATGCCGTACTCGCCGTGGGGCACACGCAGAGAGGTATCACGGACTTCGCGGGCCTTCTCGCCGAAGATGGCGCGGAGCAGGCGCTCCTCAGCGGTCAGCTCGGTCTCACCCTTCGGGGTGACCTTGCCGACCAGGATGTCGCCGCTCTTGACCTCGGCACCGATGCGGATGATGCCGCGCTCGTCCAGATCCTTCAGGGCATCCTCGGAGACGTTGGGGATATCACGGGTGATCTCCTCAGGTCCGAGCTTGGTGTCACGGGACTCGGTCTCGTACTCTTCAATATGGATCGAGGTGTACACATCCTCGCGGACGATCTTCTCGTTCAGCAGGACAGCGTCCTCGTAGTTGTAACCTTCCCAGGTCATAAAGCCGATCAGGGCGTTCTTACCCAGAGAAATCTCACCGTTGCGCATTGCGGGGCCGTCGGCCAGCACCTGACCAGCCTTAACGCTCTCGCCCACCTCAACGATGGGGCGCTGGTTGATGCAGGTGCCTGCGTTGGAGCGGGCAAACTTGACCAGCGGGTAGTTGTCCACACCGCCCTGTGCATTGCGGACGGTGACGTGGTCGGCATCCATCTTCTCAACGATACCGTCGTCTTTGCCAGAACAGCGGTGCCGGAGTCGGTGGCAGCCTTGTATTCCATACCGGTAGCCACGATAGGCTGCTGGGTGACCATCAGAGGCACTGCCTGACGCTGCATGTTGGAGCCCATCAGAGCACGGTTACAGTCATCGTTCTCCAGGAAGGGGATGCAGGCGGTCGCAACAGAGACCATCATTCGGGGCGAAACGTCCATATAATCGACCTTATCGGCATCGATTTCCAGGATGTCATCGCGGCGGCGGGCAGAAACGCGGGGACGGATGAAGTGCTTGGTCTCATCCAGAGGCTCGTTGGCCTGAGCAACAACGTACTCGTCCTCAACGTCAGCGGTCATATACTCCACTTCATCGGTAACGACCTGATCGATCAGCTTGCCGTTTTCGTCGTAAGTCTTTTTGACCTTGCGGTAGGGAGCCTCAACGAAGCCGTACTCGTTGATCTTGCGTAGGATGCCAGATAGGAGATCAGACCGATGTTGGGGCCTTCAGGGGTCTCAATGGGGCACATACGGCCATAGTGGCTGTAGTGAACGTCACGGACCTCGAAACCTGCGCGGTCACGGCTCAGACCGCCGGGGCCCAGAGCAGACAGACGGCGCTTGTGGGTCAGCTCGGCCAGAGGGTTGTTCTGGTCCATGAACTGAGACAGCGGAGAGGAGCCGAAGAACTCCTTGATGGCGGCGACCACAGGACGGATGTTGATCAGTGCCTGCGGGGTGATAACGCTCTGATCCTGGCTCTGCAGGGTCATGCGCTCACGGATGACGCGCTCCATGCGGGAGAAGCCGATGCGGAACTGGTTCTGCAGCAGCTCACCAACGCTGCGGATGCGGCGGTTGCCAGATGGTCGATATCATCGGTGGTGCCAACGCCGTGGCCCAGACCGTTCAGGTAGTTGATGGAGGACAGGATGTCCTTCACGGTGACGGTGCGGCCGATCAGCTGGTCGTGGTTGCGGCGGAGCATTTCCTTCTGCTCCTCCACATCGGAGGTGGTGTCGAGGATCTTCTTGATCTCATCAAAGGAGCAGCGCTCGTTGATGCCGCACTCCTTGACATCAAAGGAGAAGAAGCCCTGTGCGTCCACACAGCCGTTGGTGATGACCTTGACCTTCTTGCCCTCGATGCTCAGAATAACGGTATCCACACCGGCGGCATCTGCCTTCTCGGCCAGCTCACGGGTGATCTTGCCCTTGGCCTCAACGATGATCTCGCCGGTCAGGGGAGCAACGATGTTCTCAGCGGCAACAAAGCCGGTGATGCGGCGGGCCAGAGACAGCTTCTTGTTCATCTTGTAGCGGCCGAAACGAGACAGGTCGTAGCGGCGCGGATCGAAGAACAGCATGTTGATCTGGTTGGTAGCGGACTCCACCGTGGGGGGCTCGCCGGGGCGCAGCTTGCGGTAGACCTCCAGCAGGCCCTCGTCCTGGTTCTTGGTGGTGTCCTTCTCCAGAGTGGCCAGGATGCGCTCATCCTCGCCAAAGAAGTTCAGGATCTCCTCATCAGAGGAAAGGCCCAGCGCACGGCACAGCACGGTGACGGGCAGCTTGCGGTTCTTATCGATACGGACATAGAACACATTGGCGGCATCGGTCTCGTACTCCAGCCATGCACCGCGGTTGGGGTTCATGGTTGCGCTGTACAGGTCGTTGCCCACCTTATCTTTGGCATCTCCGTAGAATACGCCGGGAGAACGGACCAGCTGGCTGACGATGGCACGCTCAGCACCGTTGATCACAAAGGTGCCCGCATCGGTCATCAGCGGGAAGTCGCCCATGAAAATTTCCTGGTCCTTGACCTCGCCGGTCTCCTTGTTCAGCAGACGGGCAGTCACACGCAGGGGGGCAGCGTAGGTCACGTCGCGCTCCTTGCACTCCTTGATGCTGTACTTGGGCTCCTTATCCAGACGGAAGTCCACGAAGCTCAGCGCCAGGTTACCGGTGTAGTCCTCAATGGTGCCGATGTCGTGGAAGACCTCTTTCAGGCCCTCGTCCAGGAACCACTGGTAAGAGTTCTTCTGGACCTCGATCAGGTTCGGCATACTGATGACTTCGTCGATGTGGGAGAAGCTCATGCGCTCGGTTTTGCCGAGCTTTACGGGCTTGACTTTCATCATAAAATCAACCACTCCTTACTTTTATACTCTACGGATATTGCGTTATACGGGTCAGATTTGAGCACACACACATAAATCGACCCGTATCCTCCAAGGAAGTTCGTCGCTTTTCACAAACTTTTCGGTCAACACCGTCCAGCCGCTTCCAGTGCAGCTCCCTTTTTGGCGCACTAGGCCATTATGTGATACTAATGCAGTATACACCTCAAAAGCCTTGCTGTCAAGCCATTTTTCGCATTTTGGCCCAATATTTTTGTCAAGCCCGCGATTTCATGGTACGCACGGGCGCGTGTAAGCTTTGCGCATTTTGGCTCTTGATTTTTGAGTTTTGCACGTTCTCACCAAAAACACCCTTGTGCATTTTGTACACCTTGGCTCTTGATGCGCACTCTCCCCTGCCCATGCAAAAAGCACCGCAGCTGCCTGCGGTGCCCTTACATACTCATTCTTCCAGATAATCCCGCAGGCGCTTTGCGCGGCTGGGATGGCGCAGCTTGCGCAGAGCCTTGGCCTCGATCTGCCGGATGCGTTCCCGGGTCACGTTGAATTCCTTTCCCAGCTCTTCCAGGGTGCGGGCCTGCCCGTCCTCCAGCCCGAAGCGCAGGGTCAGCACCCGCTCCTCCCGGGGTGTCAGGCTCTTGAGGACGTTGCCAGCTCCCGCCGCAGCAGTTCCCGCCCGGCCTCGTCCACCGGAACGCCTGCCTCCTCATCCTGAATAAAATCCTCCAGGTGGGCATCCTCTTCCTCGCCCACCGGTGTTTCCAGGCTGATGGGGTCCTGCGCCAGCTGCAGCAGCTCCCGCACCCGGTCAGGCTCCATGTCCAGCCGGACGGCGATCTCTTCGGCTGTGGGTTCCCTGCCGTTTTGCGCAAGCTCCCCCGCCGTCTTTTTCACCCGGTTGATGCTCTCCACCAGATGCACCGGGATGCGGATGACCCGCCCTGATCGGCAATGGCCCGGGTGATGGACTGCCGGATCCACCATGTCGCGTAGGTCGAGAACCGGAACCCCCGGTCAGGTTCAAACTTCTCCGCTGCCTTCATCAGGCCGAGGTTCCCCTCCTGAATGAGGTCAAGGAGGGCAGCCCCCGCCCGGCATAGCGCTTGGCCACCGAGACCACCAGCCGCAGGTTGGCTTCGCTCAGTTTCCGCCGGGCATCCGCATCCCCGGCCTGCGCGGTCCGGCAAGCGCCAGCTCCTGTTCCATTGTCAGCAGCGGCACCCGGCCGATCTCCTTCAGATATGCCTTCACCGGGTCATCCAGTGCTACGCCTTCGGCCGAGAGCTCGTGCTCCAGTTCCCCGATCTGTGTTTCATCCAGCATGGGCATGTCCGCTTCTTCTTCGGTTACACGGATGCCCCGGGCTTCCAGCGCCGCATACAGCGCATCCAGCCCGGATACATCGTATTCCTGCTCATCCATGGCCCGGCTGATCTGCTCGGGTGTCAGGGTATGGCGGCGGGCCCGGCCTGCAGGATCTTTACCAGTTCTTCCGTCTGCGACAATTTCCGCATGATTCTTTCTCCTTCCAGCTCCAGCCGGAGGAGAGGAACGGTCAGTCGTCCGCAGGGTCTGTGCCCTGCTTCTTTTCTCGCATCGACTGGAGATACCGTATCAAATCATCATTGGACATTTCGGCCGCCTTGCCTGCACGGGGGTGCCCGGGCAATGCGGTCCAGATAGAGCCGGATATCGTCCGGCGTACAGTTCACATCGCTGTATTGTGCCGCAAGGCGGCTCAGCTCATTCAGCGCCTCTTCGCTCACAAAGGGGCGCAGAGTGGAAAGGCTGATCTCGATTCCCTGCTCCTGGCACTGCAGAAATGCTTCGTACAGCTCCTTCTGCTGGGGCAGAACGAACTTTTCCGGGCTGAGCTGGGCCCGCACCTGCGGGATATAGCTGGGCTCCCGGAGCATGGCGGCCAGCAGCCGCTGTTCTGCCGAGGCAACCCCCAGCGCCTGAGAGCCGCCCGCACTGTACGGCACGCTGATCTGGTGCATCTCACCGGACTGCAGCCGTGCCTGATTCTGCGCCCACCGGCGTTTGCTGTTGGAGCGCTTTACTGCATCGGCAAGCTGGGTCATAATGGCGTTCTTGGAGATGTTCGTCTCCTCGGCCAGCCGCCCGGCGTAGACCTCCTGCTCGGTGGGGTTGGAGCGCTCCGCCAGCATATTCACGGCTTCCTTGACATATTCCAGCCGCTGGGCATCCTGCTTGAGGTCGTATTTGTTCTTGAGCCGCCCCAGCCGGAAGTCCAGCGCGTTGCCCACGCCGTCCAGCAGTGCCTTGAACCGCTCGGAGCCATACTTTTTGATGTACTCATCCGGATCTTTTGCACCCGGGATCTGCAGCACGCCCACCTTGACCGGGCTGTTACGGAACAGTTCCAGCGAGCGCAGGGTGGCCTTCTGGCCGGCCTCATCCGAGTCGTAACTCAGAATGACTTCCTCCGCGTACTGGCTGATGAGCTTTACCTGATCCGGAGTCAGGGCCGTGCCGCAGGCGCAGACCGCCGTGTCGATGCCCGCCTGATGCATGGAAATAACATCCATGTAACCCTCGCAGAGAACGAACCGCCGGGAAGCACTCTTCTTGGCGATCTGCAGAGCGAACACGGTATCCGACTTGTGATAGACCAGTGTCTCGGGGCTGTTGACATACTTTGGTTTGGAATCGTCCAGCACACGCCCGCCAAAGGCAATGATGTTGCCCCGCAGGTCAAAGATGGGGGTCATCACCCGCTTCCAGAACAGGCAGTAGATCCGGCCCGACTGGCTGCGCTTGAACAGGCCGCTGGCATCCAGCTCCTGCTGGTTGTACCCCTTATCGCGCAGATACTGGTACAGCCCCTGCCCGTCATCCGGTGCATAGCCCAGCCCGAACCGGACGATGGTCTTGCCGTCCAGACCGCGCCGCCGCCAGTAGGCCCGGGCCTGCCGGGCTTCCTCGACCGTGGAGTTCAGGCAGGCGTGGAAGTACCGCGCGGCTTCTTTGTTCATGGAAAGGATGCGGCTGCGCAGACGGCCCGTCTTGTCGTCCTCCTGCGGCTCCGGCATTCCCGCGCGGGCAGCCAGCATCTTGACCGCCTCGGTGTAGTCGATGCTGTTGATGCGGCGGACGAAGTGGATGACATCGCCGCCCACGCCGCAGCCAAAGCAATAAAAGCTCTGGGTATCCGGGTAGACGTAGAACGAGGGGGTCTTTTCGCTGTGGAAGGGGCACAGGCCGCCATACAGCCGCCCTTTCCGCTTGAGCTGGACATAGTTGCCCACCACATCCACGATATCGGTGCGGCGGGTCAGTTCCTCAATATATTCGTGTGGGATCATTTTGGTATTCCGATGCTCCTTTTATAACACATGCCACTTGCGGGGCACAAAGACATCCTCAAAGGTACGGATGGCGAATTCATCGCTCATGCCGCTGATATAGTCCGTCACTGCGCGGTCGCGTCCTTCCTGATAGGCCAGCTGCAGGTAGAAGTTGGACATCTGTTCGATGTGGGTCAGGTAATACTCGTACAGCTCGGTGAGCACCTTTTCCACCTTCTGCTCTTCCTTTTTGGCGCTGCGATCCACATAAACGGTGCGGTACATGAAATCCTTGAGCGCCAGGAAGGCTTCGTTCTCCTCTGCGCCCACCTGCACATCCCCCTCGCTGCTGCGCAGGATGCTGTTGATCATGGTGGTGATGCGCTGCGACTTCGTCTCACCCAGCACAGCGGTGCATTCTCTGGGCAGGGTGGCCGGGTCCAGCACACCGGCACGCACGGCATCCTCGATATCGTGGTTCACAAAGGCGATCTGATCCGCCATGCGGACGATGCGTCCCTCCGGAGTGGCCGCCCAGGTGCCTTGGTATGGGTCACGATGCCGTTGCGCACCTCCCAGGTCAGGTTCAGGCCCCTGCCGTCCTTTTCCAGCTTGTCCACCACCCGCAGGCTCTGCATATAATGCCGGAATCCCTCCGGACAGAGCTTGTCCAGTGCGCTCTCCCCTGCATGGCCAAAGGGCGTGTGCCCCAGGTCATGGGCCAGGCTGATGGCCTCGGTCAGATCCTCGTTGAGGCGCAGGGCGCGGGCAATGGTGCGGGCGATCTGCGCCACCTCCAGCGTGTGGGTGAGCCGGGTGCGGTAGAGGTCGCCCTCCGGTGAGAGAAATACCTGCGTTTTCTGCTTGAGCCGCCGGAACGCCTTGCAGTGATGATCCGGTCACGGTCCCGCTGGAACACCGGACGGATAGGGTCCTGCTCTTCGGGCCTCACCCGGCCCCGGCTGGCATCGCTGAATGTTGCCCAGGAGGCCAAGGTCAGCCGCTCGATTTCTTCGGTGCGCTGTCGTACATCCATCAGGAACCCTCACTTTCTGTTTTCTTCCCCTCCTCTCGCACGGCGCAGCGATCCCCATGCCGCGTCTGCGGCAAGTATAGCACACCCGCCCTGTCGAAGGGGGAAAGTATTTGTCTTAGAACGAATAAAACTTCTTGATCTTACTGCCGCTCCCCAGCCTTCCCCGCAGGGAAGTCTGTGTCATAACGGCAGGCAGGCAATTTTCCGGTCAGAACGGAGCGTAGAACGGCTGCGATACACTCACCTGTGCGCCACCCCGGGTCAACTCCCGGAGCTGCTCCAGCAAGGGCGGCTCCGTACCCTCAGGCATCTGCCAGCGCAGGGTGACACGGTCGGTGAACTGAGGGTCTGCAAGCTTTGCCCCCGCCGCCTGGATGAGCAGCGCCGCCCGCTCGTAGAGCGAGTAATCCACCGTTACCTCCAACTCCACCACACTGCGTACTGTGACCACCTCGGCGGCTTCCACCGCGCGGGCGGTGGCGGTGGTATAGGCCCGCACCAGGCCGCCGGTGCCCAGCAGCACGCCGCCAAAGTACCGGGTGATGACCACGACAAGATCGGTCAAACCGCTGTGCTGCAGTACTTCCAGTGCCGGGGTTCCCGCCGTCTTGGCCGGTTCACCGTCATCGGAGTAGCGCTCCCGGTTGCCTCCCGCAGGCGGTAGGCGTACACATTGTGCCGGGCCGTGCGGTTGGCTGCCCGCACCTGCTCCAAAAAGGCCACCGCCTTTTCCTCGCTGTCCGCAAAGGAGAGCTGCGCAATAAAGCGGCTCTTCTTTTCCTCATATTCGCCGGTGGCCGTGCCCCGGATGGTGCGGTAATCCTCCACGCTGGTTCCTCCTGCCCATTGATTTGATTGATTTAATAAGTATAGCATAAATCCCGGCAAAGAAAAAGCCTGCAGCTGCAAAGCTGAAGCGAACACAACCTGGTGTTCTGTTGATCGTTGCCGTTAGCCTGCGGTAATGACGGAGTTTCGTTGTCTTCCAGAAAAACCTCTTGACAATGGGAACTTTTTTGATTATAGTAGAACTAACGAACATTAGTTAGCAAATGGTGATGAACAATGGAAGATACCAAACAGCGCATTCTGGAAAAATCTCTGGAACTGTTTTCGACCAAGGGATACGATGCGGTCAGCGTGGGTGAAATTGCAAAAGCGGTCGGCATCAAGGCTCCCTCGCTGTACAACCACTTCCCCAGCAAGCAGGCGATTTTTGATGCGATTTTGGAAACAACTTCGGCGCACTACCAGAAAGACACCGCTGAGATCTCGGTCCATGTACAGGATTCCCAAAAGGATATCCCGGTTTTCTCCCACATCTCAGAGAAACTGCTGGTTGAAAAAGTCCGACAGATCTTCCTTTATTCGCTGCACGATAAAACCATCAGCCAGTTCCGCCGGATGATGACGCTGGAGCAGTTCCGTTCCCCCAAGTTTGCCGAACTGCTTTCCAAACGCTATGTGGATTGGATGATCTCCTACCATGCAGGCATCTTCCGTGCGCTGGTTGCAAACGGCGAACTGCGAAACGAAGCCCCGGATACGCTGGCGTGGATGTATGTTTCCCCTATCATCGTCCTGCTGAGCATCTGCGACCGCCAGCCGGAACGGGAAGCTGAAAGCCTTGAAAAGTTGGATGCCCATGTAAAGCTGTTCTTCCGGACCTTTAACATTGTGGGAAGTGAAAAATAGCGGTAAGTCGCAGCCACAAACAAAAAGGCCGCTGTGTCGGAGAAGCGCTCTGCGGCACAGCGGCTTTTTGCAACTTAGGAGGGATCGCAAGATGGACTATATCAGAGTTACCAGAGAAAACATCGACAAGGAACATATCTGTTGTGCCATGTCCGGCAAACAGAGCCTTGCCAAGAAGGAATGGCTCAAGCAGCGCTTTGAGGAGGGGCTTGTTTTTTACCGCAGTGCAGAGCGCGGCAAATGCTTTATCGAGTACATCCCGGCAGAAAACGCATGGTACCCATTGATGCGGCAGGCTGGCTTTATATCAACTGCCTGTGGGTCTCCGGTTCCATGAAGGGTCACGGCTATTCCAGCGAACTGCTGGAAGAATGCTTCGGGATGCCAAGCGCAGGGCAAAAACGGTGTTTGCATTCTGTGTGCAGAGGGGCGCAAACGGGAGTTTCTCGCCGACCCCAAGTTTTTGGCCCATAAGGCTTCAAGGTTTCGGACATCTCCGATTGCGGCATCAACCTCATGTACCTGCCCCTTGCAGAGAGTGCCCAGCCGCCAAAATTCAAGGCCTGCGCCAAGCATCCCAAGGTAGAGGAGGACGGTTTTGTCCTCTACTATACCGACCAGTGCCCCTACACCTATTATTGGGTGCCAAAGGTGCAGGAGGCTGCAAAGGAACATGGAATCCCGTTCAAAACCATCCACATCACAGAGAAAGAGACGGCACAAAATGTGCCGCACCGGTCACAACATACGCATTGTTCCGGGATGGGAAGTTTGTGACCCAGAGCATCCAGTCGGACAAGAAATTTTTGAAATTGGCAGGCGCAGCGGATTGAACCATACGACAGAAGTCATTGATTTTCTTTGTTTATCTGTGATACCATTCGTTACGAGACCAACGGCGTTGCTCTCTTCGCCTATGGTGGAGACTCCGGCACTCAAAGAAATTTTCCAAAAAACACAACGAGGTGACCATTTTTGAAACGTCGAACTTTTCTTGTCTGCTCCGCTGCACTTTTTTGCGGTGCGCTTCTGGCAGGGGGCTGCACTCAAAGTTTCTCAGCCCGTCCTTCAGCAAATCGAATACTCCAATTTAGCAGATTCGGATACACAGGATCTTCTTTCCAAACTTTTGCAGGATGCCGGCGTATCCGACCTGCGGATACAGACCTTCTTTGATCATGTGCAAAAGTTCAACAATGCTGTGGACCCGGCATGGCTCACCACAGGGTTTGAAAACGCCAAGCCTTCGGATCTGAAATACGATCCTTACTCCATGCAGGACGCATGGACGGAAAAATATGACACCTTCCCCGGCTGGAACTGTCGAATCACCGCTTGTGGGCTGTTCGGTGATTTTATCACTGTCACGGGCAAGGCAGATCTTGACTCAGCTGAGGACACCCTGTTTATGGACTATGAAACACTGGATTCTGACCCGGAATCCCTTTGCGGCGATGAACGGCAAAAATTTGATGCGCTGTTCGCCCCGGTTAAAACCACCAATACGACCGATATTCCTACCCATTTGAAAACGATTCAACAGGAATGGAAGAAACGCGGTCTCTCCTTCGTAGAAGATGATAAGATCCGTCTCGTCTCCGTAGTCCTGCACGATCAGTTCTCTGAAACGGACAATTCTCTTATGATCGGTCATGTCGGCGTTATGCTTCCCACATCGGATGCAGTATATTTCGTTGAAAAGGTCGCTTTTCAGGAGCCGTATCGCTTGTTGAAGTTCAAAAATCGAACCGAGTTGAGCGATTATCTGATGCTGAAATACGACAACTCGTGGGGACAGGATACTGCCCACACCTTTATTATGGAAAATTCAGACCTGATGGACGGCTGGCGCATTCTTGACGAACAGGAAAACGCAAGCTGAAAGTATATTATTCGTTGGAAGCCGTTTATGCTCCCCGATGTAGATATGGGTATCATCCACGCAGGTCAGCCCGAAGTTGGCGAGGGTAAGGGCGCAGCCCGTCTGACCCTGCGCCGCAGTGAACTGGAAGTGTTCTCCGAAAAAATCCCACTGAACGGCGGCTCTGCTCTGTTCAGCCATGCGGTGGAGAACCCCCACCTGTGGAGTGCAGAGGACCCGGCTCTGTATGAACTGGAAATCGAGCTGCTGGACGATGCAGACCATCTGGTAGAGGTGACTGGGCAGAAAGTCGGTTTCCGCAAGTTCGAGTTGAAGAACAATCGGATGCTGCTCAACGGCAAGCGCATCGTGTTCAAGGGTGCCAACCGTCATGAGTTCAGCTCCATTACGGGTCGTGCTGTGGGCGTACACACCCATGAGGAACTGCTTCGGGATATCATCACCATGAAGCAGAACAACATCAATGCCATCCGCACCAGCCATTACCAGAATCAGGATGCACTGTACGACCTGTGCGACGAGTATGGTCTGTATCTGATCGCAGAGAACAATCTGGAATCCCATGGCACATGGGACATCCATCAGGCGGGCATTCGCGGCATCGAGGGCGTTTTGCCCAATGATAAGCCGGAGTGGAAAGCCGTCTTGTTTGACCGCATGAATTCCACTTACCAGCGTGACAAAAACCATCCTGCTGTTCTGATCTGGTCTCTGGGCAACGAATCGTTTGGTGGTGAGACCCTGCTCCAGATGGCAGAGATGGTCCGCCGCTTTGATGACACCCGTCTGGTGCATTACGAAGGTGTGGTCAATGATCCCCGCTTCCTCGAAACCACCGATATCGAGAGCCATATGTACAGCACTGTGAAGGACATTAAAGAGTATCTGGCACAGGGCGATAAGCGGCCTTATATCGAGTGCGAATATTCTCATGCTATGGGCAACTCCAACGGTGCTTTGCACAAGTACACGGAACTTGCCGACCAGAAGGACTGCGGCTATCAGGGCGGCTTTATCTGGGATTACATCGACCAGTCCATCTGGAAAAAAGACCGATACGGCAAGTGGTTCCAAGCCTACGGCGGTGACTTCGGTGAGCGTCCTACCGACTATAATTTCAGCGGAAATGGCATTGCTACGGTGGTGACCGTGCTCCTTCTCCCAAGATGCAGGAGGTCAAGTTCTGCTATCAGAACATCGCCGTTTCCATCGGCAACTCTGGCTTTGAAGTCTGGAACAAGAACCTGTTCACCTCTACGGATGCTTTCGACTGCGTTGCACTGCTGCATCGCGATGGAAAGTTGTATCAGCAACAGGAACTGACCAATATTGATGTTGCTCCCGAAGAGCGTTCCAGCTTCCCGCTGCCGTTTATGGTTCCTGCGCTCCCCGGTGAATATGCAGTGACCATCAGCTTCCGTTTGAAGGAGGACACCAGCTGGGCAAAGAAGGGCCATGAAGTCGCCTTTGGACAGGGTGTGATCGCTGTGGTCCGTTCCATTCCCAGCAAGAAGGTCACGCCGTTTACCGTTACGCACGGTACACACAACATCGGTGTCCGTGGTGAGAATTTCGATGTTTTGTTCTCCGATCTGAACGGCGGTCTGACTTCCTACCGCTATGCCGGCAAGGAGATGATTCAGGAGATTCCCCGGCCCAACTTCTGGCGCGCTCCCACCGACAACGACTGCGGCAACAACATGGGCGGCGTTCGCGGCCAGTGGAAGCTGGCAAGCCTGTACGCTACCGCCAAGGGCATCGGCAGAGAGATTCCGTCTGTTCATGGCGGCACCATCCTCCAGAACCCCACCTGCGAGGTGGAAACCGACAGCGTGGTCGTGACCTATCTCTATAACCTCCAGACCAGCCCCGCAGCAGAGTGCAGCCTGCAGTACCGTGTGTTCGGTGATGGCCGCATCCAGACCACCCTGCACTATGACCCGGTGGAAGGACTTGCAGCAATGCCGGAGTTCGGCGTACTGTTCAAGATCGATGCTGACTACGACACGGTGGAGTGGTACGGAAACGGCCCTGCGGAGACCTACTGGGATCGTCAGCATGGTGCAAAGCTGGGCATTTACCAGAACAAGGTCGCAGACAACATGGCTCAGTACCTTGTGCCGCAGGAGTGTGGCGCAAAAACGCTGTGCGCTGGGCAAAGGTAGTGGACCGCAAGGGTCGCGGGCTGCTGTTTACCGCAGATGCCGCAAAGCCCATGTTCTTCTCTGCGCTGCCCTACACTCCCCATGAAATGGAGAGTGCCAAGCACCCCTACAAGCTGCCCCCGGTCCATTACACGGTCATCCGTGCTATGGGCGAGCAGATGGGCGTCGGCGGTGATGACAGCTGGGGTGCCAATGTCCACCCGGAGTATATTCCTGATGTAACCAAGCCTGTGGAGTTCACCTTTACGTTCCGTGGCATCTGACCCTCGTTATTAAGACACCTTCGCGTTGAGATAAGGACATCCCTGCATGAGATTCCTATCAAAAGCGAGGGTGTCTTTTTGGGTATCACAAAATCTCAATTCCTGACACCACTATTTATAAGTAGTGCTTCGCTCTATACAAGTATCGTTGCTATGTCAAAATAACCGTATTCAGTTTTTGTTCAGAGCATTTCTTTGAATGGTTCTCCAAACTTTCTTTATGGCATTGTGGTCAAAATTGTGGTCAAAATCAAATTGAGGCCAGCCTATAAACAAAAAAATCCAACGATTTCTAACGTGAAATCGTTGATTTATGGTCCAGCAAGACTGGACAAATCCGAACTTGTCGGGGCTTGGCCCCTCCATCTTGCTGACGCAAGACCGTTCTGTTGCTCAAAAGCCCCACTGGGGCTTTCGTTGCTTCGCAACCGCAAACTTTTTCCTTCTGCCTCATCAGCGGTCAAAGTGTCCTCAAATCGGACTGTTTGGGAGCCATCCTTGTAGTTGAACGTGATCAACATTCGGTTATCGTACAGGAAAATGGCATTCACAAAAATTTCGATCAGCGCTTTCCGCTGCTTTTTCTGCGAAATATCGAACTTTCTAAATTTCAGCAGCCAGAACCGGATGAAATCCTCATTAAAGCTGGGCTTCTTCAACTTTTCATCTGCAATTTTTGCAGTCAGCTCATCTTTCTGAATTTCCAGTGCTTCCAGACGCTCTTTCGTTGTCCGGGTGTACAAGCCGTCCTCGATAGCCTTCATCAGGTTGTCCAGCTTCTTGTCTACTTCCCGGAGCTGCTTTTCCAGCAGCGGAATCGTGGTGTTCTCCTGATTCTGTACATCCATGACCAGTTGAACGATCTTGTCGATCACCGCATCGTCCCGAATCAGCTTCATGGTCTCCCGGACGACCAGATCTTCCAGCCAATCCTTCTGAACGGTCTTTTTGTTGCAGCCCTTGCGCCGCTTGACGTTGGCGCATTTATAATAATAGTAGGTGCGCCCAGTGGCACTGGTTCCGCTTTCGCCGAACATCAGAGCACCGCACTTTCCACAGAACAGCTTGGTGGTCAGCAGATATTCCTCGTCTGCCTTGCCACAGGCAGGGGCTCGCTTGTTCTTGTCCATACGCTTCTGCACCCGGTCAAACAGGTCTTTCGGAACGATAGCCGGAATCGCATCCGGCACAACGATATCCCGGAAAGACAGTTCTCCAATGTACCGGCGGTTCTTCAACATGGTGTTCACGCTGCTGTGGGTCATTTTGCCGCCCTGCATATTGCGGACACCCTTGTCGTTGAGGAAGTTTACGATTTCCACCATCTTATCGCCGTTGTCATACCGCTGAAATGCTTCCAGCACCAGCGGAGCAGTCAACGGGTCAAGGTGATAAAACTTTTCCTCGTCGATTTTGTAGCCAATGGTTCCCGTACCGCCAGTACACTTCCCTTTCAGAGCATTTTCGGTCTGACCACGGATCACCTTTTCGGACAGCTCTGCGGAATAGTATTCCGCCATACCTTCCAACAGTGTTTCCACCAGAATGCCCTGTGAGCCCTCGGCAATGGGTTCCATAACGGAAATCAGGTGGACACCGTTCTTTTTCAGGATCATCTTGTAGTTTGCGCTATCAAAACGATTCCGGGCAAAGCGGTCAAATTTCCAGACGAGAACAACGTCAAACAGCTTCTTGCCGCTGTCTTTGATCATCTGCTGGAACTCCGGGCGATTGTCCGTTTTGGCAGAGAATGCACGGTCAATATAGTGCTTGACCACCGTGATGCCGTTTTTTTCGGCGTAGGCAGTGCATTCCCGAATCTGCCTTCAATGGATTCTTCACGCTGATTGTCCGATGAATAGCGGGCATAGATTACGGCGGTCATAGACTCACTTCCTTTTTCTTATCGACAGATGGGTAGCTTTTTGCATACTTGTAGATTTGCCGTGCACAGTCGAGGCTCATCTTGCTGGAATCGTTGTGTTTGAGCCATGCATTCACGTTGCCCGGATTCAGCTTTAAGTCTGTGTAGAGACGATAATTCGTCAGTTTCTTTTTCTGCTGAAGTTCCAATACCCGGCGATGGATCAACGCTTTCGTGTCATTGTCGGCAAGGGCGGCATCCCGGACGGAGCAATAGCTACGCCAGACTTTCCGGTAACCTTCCGGCAGTTCAGGTGACTGATTTTCTAAAAGCAGCAGCATTTGCGCCAGCGAATAGCGATTAGAAAGCTGCTCATATTCCGCAACAACCGTGCTGTTCGCAGTATAACGGAGCAACAGATCTACTTTATCAAAGGTCAGCGCATAGAGAAACAGCGGTTCTTTCAAGCGAGGATTTTCGGTCATGCAATCTGCCAGCTTATGGACACTTACCGTCTGAATCCCGGAAAGCTCTGCCACATACTGCTTCAAAAAGCCTTCGAATGTCAGCTTTCGCATGGTCTCCACCTCTCCACATACTCCTGATAGCGGATATAGAAATCCCGATACCGCCAGTCGTTCAGGATGCTGGCTCTCAACTCATCTTCATCCGTTGCAAGGTGTTCCAGCAAATCCCAATCCAACGAATTCCGCACAGCCTCACTCTCTACGTCTGCCTTGTCAGTGTCCCGGAAAGAGCAGAGCTTTGCAATCACCAAATCTTCCAGGCTGGGTGTGTAGAACTGCACCTTTGTACCACCAAAGGGTAGCGGCTGAAGCCGGTCTTGGAAGTTATACGGGAAATTGTCGATGTAGGCTTCCACATCGGTGTTGATGTCGTACTTGCCAAGCAAACCGTACAGTTCTTTCGGAACACTCAAGGCATCAATGTCATGAGTAGCGCGGGTCAGCTTTCCCAACAAAATGAACGCACTACCGCCTACAATCACCATCTGATAGCGGTCGTTATTGTCGATCATCAGGTCTGCGTCTTCGTCCAGACGTTCCAGACGCTTGCGGAGGTCATCTAAAATCATCTTTCCCATAAAACAGCCTTTCGTATTTTCAATAATAGTATTTTCTAAAATCATTTTACAGGAAGGAAATCTGATTGTCAAGCACAAATCAACGACATTTCATACAATTCATACTACCATGTTGTCAGTCCACATCTCACACTGGCTAATGACCGTGCTGATTGCCGTATCATAATCTTCCGGTGGATACTTATATTTTTTCAGCAAGTGCTTCACCATCTTACGCATACTCGCACGGGCAGTTTCTTTTTTCTGCCAGTCTATTGTCCGATTTTTGCGCAACATTTCCGTAAGTTCTCTGGTTAAGTCAATCAGTTCATTGTTTTGGTAGAAATCCTTGATGTTTTCTGGCTTTGTCAGAGCATCGTAAAAAGCCAGTTCTTCCTGCGTCAAGCCCAGCTTTTTACCGTTGTTATACAGTTCTGTAATCTCCTGTGCCGTTTTCAGAAGTTCCTTGATGACCTCCTCGTTTGTAATCAGACCGTTATAGTAAGAGTTCATCAACTGTGTAATCTTTTCTGAAAACTTCTGAGACTGCACAACATTTGTCCGTTTATACAGTGAAACTTGCTCTGCCATAAGTTTTTTCAAAATTTCTACGGCAATGTTCTTTTCTTTCATTTTTGAAATTTCATCCAACACCGCCGGGTCAAACAGGCTGATATTTTCATCCGCCTGCTTGCTGTCAAACAAGCTGATAACGCCTTGGCTCTGGATACTCGCCTTTAGCAACTCATTGATTTGAGCATTGATTTCTTTCAAAGAAAGTGTCTTACCGCCACTCCCACCATACGTGATCTTCACCACCGTAGAACGAACCGCTTCCATGTAGGCTGCTTCGTGTCTCTCCTGCTCCGTGGTCATGCTAGAGCACAGAGAGTGCGACTGTTTCAGCAGCAGAGCTTCTCGCAGAAACAGATCTTTGCGCTTGGCTGCATTTGCGTCCAGAACAAAGTTCACTCCGCCAGTGACTAGCTTTGCCATCATCAACGGAGAACCGCCAATAAATCCGCTAAAATCAAAGCCGTGCAACAAATCTTTACACACCTGAAGTTTTTCCTGAAACTTCGGATATGCAACTTTGGCAATGTCCATATTACCATATCGGGACTGGTCACGCTTGGTATACTCCTTCATAGCGGCTTTGAGGACAGATGCAATGCCAACGTAATCTACAATCAAGCCGCCCTCTTTGTCCTTGAATACACGGTTGACACGCGCGATGGCCTGCATCAGATTGTATCCGTGCATTGGCTTGTAAACATACATCGTAGCCAGTGAAGGCACATCAAAACCTGTCAGCCACATATCCACAACAATGGCAATCTTCATCGGGTCATCGTTGTCTTTGAATTTCCTGGCAAGTTCTTCTTTGTGAGATTTTGTGCCAATGATTTCTTTCCAATCCTCCGGGTCATTGTTGCCACCCGTCATAACTACGCCGATTTTTTCGTTCCATGTCGGGCGCAGCTCCAGAAGTTTTCGATAAATCTTCATCGCAATCGGGCGCGAATACGCTACGATCATTGCCTTACCTGTCAGGAGATTGGCGCGGTACTTTTCGTAGTGGTCAACAATATCTTCGCACAGGGATTGAATGGTAGAATCTGCCCCCAGCACACTCTCCATCTGCCCCAGCATCTTTTTGCTTTTTTCAATCGTTGCAGCGTCCGATTGCTGTTCCAGTGCGTCGTAGGTCGCATCAATCAAGGCCAGTGTATTCTGGTCGAGGTGGAGTTTGATAACACGGCTCTCGTAGTAAACCGGACGCGTTGCGCCATCCTCCACAGCCTGTGTCATATCGTAAACATCGATATAATCACCAAAACTTCACGCGTATTTCTATCTTTGCCGAAATCGGCGTTCCCGTAAAGCCTATGTAGGTTGCATTCGGCAGGGCATCATGGATGATTCGGGCATTTCCAATGACCGTATGTGCTTCTTTTTCACCCTGTTCATTTTCTTTGATGATAATTTTCTCATCAAACCATATTGTCCGCGATGGGCTTCATCGGCCATCACCACAATATTCCGCCGTTCGGAAAGCGGCTTCTCGCCACGCTCGAACTTGAACATCGTGGTGAAGATGATGCCGTTTGCTTCTCGGCCATCCAGCAGCTTGCTAGATTGTCCTTGCTGGTTGCCTGTACAGGTGTCTGACGCAGGAAAGGTGCGCACTTGGCAAACTGCGTGTAAAGCTGGTCATCAAGATCAATGCGGTCAGTCATCACAACGATGGTGGGGCTATCCAAAGCTTCTTGCAGCAAATGGGCATAGAATACCATCGACAGTGATTTTCCGCTGCCTGCGTATGCCAGAACACACCACCCTTGCCATCCGTTTTAGTGGCAATCTTGGCCTTTTCGATAGCTTTTCGCACTGCAAAATACTGGTGGTACCCAGCCAAAATTTTAATCGGCTTCTGCCCATCACCGGAAAACAGGATAAAATTTTTCAGAATGTCCAGTAGCCGTGCTTTCTGGAACATCCCCTCATAGAAGGTATCAAACTGCGCATACGCGGTGTTTTCATAATCACCGTCTTTTGTTTTCCATTCCATAAAACGGTCAAGTCCAGAAGTAATTGTTCCCGCCTTGTTGGTCGAAAGGTCGCTGATTACGCAGATTGCATTATAGTAGAACATCGAAGAAATATCCTTCATATAGTTCCGAATCTGGTTGTATGCGTTTTCTGCACCCACTTCGTCCTTGGAAGGACTTTTCAGTTCCATCAAAACCAACGGCAAACCATTGATAAACAAAATAATATCCGGACGGCGGTTGTTTCCATTTTCCACGAAGGCATACTGGTTTACCACATAAAAATCATTTTTGTCTGCATCCGCATAATCAATCAGCTTTACTACCGAAGACCGTTCTTCACCCTTGACTGCATATTTGACCGTGATACCGTTTTGCAGATAGTCCATAAAAACCATGTTTTTCTGCAACAGACTTCCAGCATCAAAATCATTCAGCTTCAAAATCGCTTCGTCAATCGCCACAGCCGGAAGGCTGCGATTCAGCCGCACCAGACAATCCCGCAAAACATCGTCCAGCAGCGGGCGGCTGTAATTCGTCCGGTTCATATCAGGAGCATAAATGTGGGTGTACCCATATTTTCAAATAGCTCTATAACTGCTTGTTCAAAGGTATCTTCGGTAAATGAAAGCATGATTTTTCTCCTCAACTATTATCCGAAGTTGCTGTATTCGATTCTTGCGCAATGGCATTCACAATCTTTTCAACGATAGACTGTGCTGCTCTTTTTGCCATCGCACGTCCTATCGGCGTACCATTATCCAATGTGTCCGTCAGTGCCAATCGAACTTTACTGAGTCCAATTTCCTTGCGATACCAATCTGGCATCAGATTTTCCTGAATTGCAATATAGGACTCATCAAAAACGCTGGATTTATTTCATCCCGCAGTACCCTCTGAATAATCTCATCCACTTTATCGTCTGAAATATCTAAATCACATACTTCTCTAATATTTGTTACCGGAACTTCTATTTTCACAAACCTATCGGCCATAGGCTTTTGTATGTTCGCATAATTGCTTTTAATATATGCCATCTGGTGCTCAAGTTCCGGGAAAAGTGTTCCTTCATTGATATTGTAAAAACTTAGTTCTTCTAAAATTGCACTTTTTCTTCCCGCTGGTATTCTAAAACTTTGAAGTTCAAATTCATCTTGGACATCACTATATGCCCGTTTAACAATGCTCTGCCCGATTTTTCCTTTAAGCTGAACATTATATTTCCCGCTAATCAGAAAAGAGCCGCTTTGCCGCACCAGTCTTTCATTATTTAAGTTGGAAATCACAAAATAATTTCTTTGAATAATTGAAAGCAAGCTTTTATATTCACTTGCCCTACACTCTTCTGCTTCTTTATCCGTATAAATCCCGTACTTGTTCAAATCCGAAAGCAGCTTTTCTAATGTATAGTCGCCCGAAATTTCATGGCTCGCCAAATATGCCAGCACTTTGATCTCTATGTCGCTATAACTTTTTCCGTAATCTCGCTTATAATAGATTTTTCCATCGGTCGGCGGCAACAATGTGATTTTCCCGTCATTTGTCTTTCTCTCTTGATTGTTCTGGCAAGCAAAATACAGTGCCACTAGCGGATTCTCCGTCACATCCAATAGTCTTGTTGGCAACCCATAGTGTTGCAATTTTGCGAGCTTTTCAAAATCTGTTGTCAACTTTCTGAAGTCGTCAGGATTCCGTGTGTAAGCTGCGTTTATCAATTCTGCTTCATGTGGTAGCATCCCACCACGGAATACTCCCGGCATGACATTCCATTCGTTGCTGGCCTGTCCACGGAAGAATAGTGTTTTGTGCTTACTTCTGCGCCTTCTTCTTTCTTTATTGTTTCCTTTATATCAGAAATGTAGGTCAGGTAGCTATTAAGGTTTGTAACAACGCATTCCTTCGAATTTCTTGTCTTAGCATTATCAAAATCTTCCATATTATCCCTTCATTTCTTTTATAAACGATAATTTAGCGGCTTAAAACTGGATATTGGAAACATCAATCTCGCCGGACATGAGCTTGGGCAACAGGAAATCCCGTAGTGTTGAAAGCCGCAAGTTTTCGATGCTATTGTTAAGTATGTCCTGAAACATTGGCTCTGCAACACAGAGAAACGCCCTAGCATCATCATCAGATAGCTTCATGATTTGCTCTGATTCAAAATCCCTAGTGGTAATCGCATCAAATACAGCTCCACTTGCTTTGTGTTTAAGTTTATCAACAACTTTGAGGGTGTAAAAATAGACAAGAAGTTGATGTGTTTCCTTACCGACAAGTGCATAACAGGATTGATTCATAGCCATCGGAACTCCGGACAGACCAACTTTGCCAACAGTACCTCTTGCAGTAACGAAAACTGTATTCACAGGGTATAGTCGGCTATTGCAATGTGAAAGTCCCTCTTCGGTAATAGTCTTTTCTGTGATAAATGTATATGGTGTGCCAACATCTTTTGGAGTAAAGAAAGCAATATTACCATTCCAATATGCGGTTTCGCCTGTTTTGGGGGTTCCGCCGCCGAGTATCTGTATTAAATCAGTGTATCTAACCTCAGTATTTGACCGATTATAGAGGCTTGAGAACAATGCGGCGGCTTGCTGCTCTAAATTATCGTTTATCTTTGATTGACTTCAATTTTACTATCGATTGCAGATAAAATTCCAGAAATCCTTTTCTGCTGTTCCAGTTCCGGAAAAGTCACTACAACTTCTCCAAGTAACTTGGTATTGATTGAAGGCATTGTTGCTCCAACGGCTATATTTCGGACAAATTGCTTTGTTTCCTCTAAGCAAAAGTAGTAGTAAAGATACTCGGAATCAATTTCACTAGTTGGGCGTACTCGAAGGCATCTTCCAGAAAACATCCATCCATCGTGTTTTTGATCAACATACGAGCATCTATCTACAGAACCCACACGACTAAATACAATATCGCCTTGTTTTAGCACATATTTTTTTAATCGATTTTTATCCGTATTTGATACTCGCGGCAAATTCTGTTCGGAAAACATCTTGTTCCCTAAATGTTCAACTGTGACAATAGGTGTTCCATCCGCAACATAATCTTCTTTATGAAGTTGACTTCCAAACGGTCCTGTTTGAATGTCCGCAAGTTCTCTCAAAAACTTTTCTTTCATTCATATCACCTTATCCAATAAATTTTCTATGTGCCAATTTCACATTTTGTTGTTTTACCATTGCATAGTGCATAGTTGTGTCGATTTTCTGGTGTCCTAAAAGCTGCTGCACCTGTTCAATCGGCATTCCCTTGTCAATTGCTGATGTTGCCAATGTACGCCGGAACTTGTGCGGGTGCACCTTATTTAGCTTCAATCGCCGTCCCAATTCACGGAGCATCGTTTCCACGCCACCGATCATCAATCGCTCGTGCGGCTCTTTCAGGGTCACAAAGAGTGCTGGATTGCTATCTGACCGTTCATCCAGATAATTTTGAAGGTGAATCTTCGTTCGTGCATCAAAATATACCAATCGTTCCTTATTGCCTTTGCCAAATACCACGCATTCACGCTCATTAAAGTTGATATCCTCACGATTAAGTGTCACCAATTCCCCGACACGCATTCCAGAAGATGCCAGCAAATCAATAATCGCCAAATCTCGTACTGTTGAACAGTTGTCACGCATCAGTTCCAGTGCTTCATCGGTGTACGTTTCCTTGATGATTTTGGCGGTTTTCACTTTGTGAATCCTGCGGACAGGGCTTTTCACAATGAAATCTTCATCTTCCAGCCACGAGAAGAAACTGGAAAGAATACGCCGGATATTGTCAATCGTAACTTTGCTTGAGTGCCGCTGTGTCTGATAATCCGTCAGATACTTTCGCAAATCGTCCGTTGTAATTTGCTGCGGTGATTTTCCCACACCATTCAGCATTGCTTCGATAGTTTTCGAATAATAGGTCAGTGTTTTTTCGGAACAGCCCTCTATCCGTTTTGCTGTAATGAACGCTGCTGCCGAATCTCGTTCCTCAGCCTTTGGTTGCTCTTCACCTTTTTCAATCACTACACCTTGCAAAGATGTTTCCAGAACCGCCTTCAAATACAAAAGTTGTTCATTATTGAGATACGGCAGCATTTTTCGCTGTATCTCGTTGATAACTTGATTTTTCATCGCCGTATCTCCTTATTACGAGTTCAGAGAACGACGGCAGTGGCAGTTGCTCCGTAGAATCTCCCGCCACTGGTGAGAGTTATTAAAAATCTGGCAAACGATAATTTAGAGCAGCAAGCCGCCACCTATTTTCAAGAATTATTTATCAACAATGCAAATCCCATGTGGCAAATCAGCACAATAAGTGACCTTGGAACTGTTGTGGGCGGTAGTACGCCTTCAAAAACCAAGCCTGAATACTATACCAATAATGGTATTGCGTGGATAACGCCAAAAGATTTATCTATCAATAAGTCCAAATTCATATCTCATGGCGAAAATGATATCACAGAACTTGGTTTGAAGAACAGCAGTGCAACAGTCATGCCCAAAGATACAGTATTGTTTTCATCACGTGCTCCCATCGGATATATTGCAATTGCATCTAATGAAGTTACAACCAATCAAGGCTTTAAGTCTGTTATACCTTACTCAGAAATTGGAACAGCGTTGTATACTTTTTCTTGAAACACAGTCTTCCGGTTATTGAGAGTGCAGCATCAGGCTCGACATTCAAAGAAATTTCAGGAAGTGCCATGAAGAATATCCCCGCCATCATTCCTGATCGGAACACACTTGACCAATTTAATAGTTTCTGTGCGCCAATCTTTGCGCAACAAAAAATCTTGGAAGAGCAAAATCATTCACTTGCTATGCTAAGAGATAGTCTGTTACCTAAACTAATGTCTGGCGCAATTGATATCGCGAGTATTCAGCTCTAAGCCGCTAAATTATCGTTTACCTTTTGATTGTTAAAAATTTTAGCGTCTAAATCGTGGAGAATACTCACTATTTGCCGTTGCTTCTCAATTGAAGGGTACTCAACTTTCATTCGTTTGAAATCTTTTAAGATAATACGCGGTATGGCCGATCCAGAACCATAATTATCTTTCACATCCTTTTTGAATGAAGGTGTCTTGAGCAAGTAATATAAATACTCTGGAATCACTTTTTCTTCATCACATCTTAATATAGCAATGGATGATAAAAGCGCCGGTGCTTCGTCCTGATTATAGATTATAATATCTTCAAAATATCTTGCACCATCTTTTCCGATTAAAATATCTCCTTTTTGAGGAACGCATCCAGAACTCTTTAACTTCTCGTAGTCGGCAAAACTAATTTGTCGACACCCATTAAAATCAAATCCATATGGCGTAAAGTCTTTGACTGACACCATATATTTGCCATGTGATACGCTTTTGGGACTTGTGTGTGAACCGTCTGTTACCACTTTGCAAATATTGGCTATTGCCGAAGTATTCCATTCAGATTTCATATCCAATCGCCCCTAACTTCTCCTTGATTTCTGCTTCCAGCTTGTGCGATTGCTTGAACAAATCCGAAAGTTCAGAAGTCAGTCGAGCCATTTTTTCTTCAAAAGGTTCACCATCGTCTTCCTGTTCCTCAACGCCAACATAACGGCCCGGCGTTAAAATATAATCTTGCTCCGCAATTTTCTCTGTATCAACAACTGCACAGAAACCTTTTACATCTTCCAGTGTACCATTAACATAGGCATTGTAGGTATCGGCAATCTTTTTGATGTCATTTTTTAATGTACCATCTTCGTTTTTGTATTCTTCTTTTGTGCCATCTGTAAGTTCACGCAGTTTGCGGCTCACCATAACGCCCATCTTCCGGGCATCAATAAACAGCGTTTTACCGGCTTGTTTTTTGCGTTTGGAGATGAACCAGAGCGAAACGGGAATCTGAGTCGTATAGAAAAGCTGCGTTGGCATGGCAATAATGCAGTCTACCAAATCAGCATTCACAATGTTCTTGCGAATCTCGCCCTCACCGCCGGACTGGGAGGACAAGGAACCGTTTGCCAGAACCATGCCCATCCGACCACCGGGCGCAAGGTGATAAATCATGTGTTGAAGCCATGCAAAGTTGGCGTTTCCAGCCGGCGGCATACCATACTGCCAGCGTACATCATCTTTGAGCTGCTCTGCACCCCAGTTGGACAGGTTGAACGGCGGATTTGCATGATGTAATCTGCACGCATCGTGGGATGCTGGTCATCAAGGAAGGTGTCTGCTGCATACTTGCCAAGGTCAGGCTCAATGCCACGGATGGCAAGGTTCATCTGCGCCAGTTTCCACGTTGTAGGGTTAGAATCCTGACCATAAATCGAAATATCATTGATGTTGCCGCTGTGGTTTTCTACAAACTTAGCCGACTGCACAAACATACCGCCGCTGCCACAGCAAGGTCATACACACGGCCCTTGAACGGTTGCAGCACTTCTACCAGCGTCCGCACAACGCAGGACGGCGTAAAGAACTCGCCGCCACGCTTGCCTTCCTGCTCTGCAAACATCGACAGGCAGTATTCATAAGTGCGTCCCAGAATGTCCTTCTCGCTGCCATGTTCGATCATTTTGATGTTCGTAAACAGGTCAACGACTTCACCCAACCGCCGTTTATCCAGTTCCGGGCGCGCGAAATTTTCCGGTAGGATATCCTTCAGGCGCACGTTTTCTTTTTCGATAGCGCGCATTGCATCATCGATTACCTGACCGATTTCGGGATCATGTGCCTTTGCAGAAACATCGCTCCAACGCGCACCAGCAGGCACAAAGAAGATTCCTTCCGATGTGTACTCGTCACGATCTTCCTCAAAGCCATCACCGTCTGCAACCAGCTGATTATACTTATCTTCAAAACGATCCGAAATATATTTCAAGAAAATAAGACCAAGGACGACACCCTTATACTCTGAAGCATCCATATTGCCCCGAAGTACGCAGGCAGCATTCCAAATCTGCTTTTCAAATCCAATGTCGGCGGTGTTTTTCTCTGACATGGTTCAATACCTCCGTTTTAGCTCAACAAATTCTGCTTTGAGTATAGCACAGATGTGCTGATTTTCCAATTTGTGCGCATAAATTCTTTGCTAGACGCTTCGATTTTCAGTAGATAAGTCCTACTATTACCGCTTTAGCACAATAAATTTTACAAAACCATCTTGACGCACCCTGCAAACCATGATATTCTCTGTCACAAATCCCACCGATTTTGTGGATTGGTTTGAAACCATCCACAAGATGTGGTCGTGTTCATTTTGAACACTGCCTCGCCGTGGATCATCCCTGAAAGATTAACCGCCCCGCAACACACCCGATTCATTTTGCCGCCGATTCACCCCGACAAAAATCCATCGCTGCGCTGCTTGGGCGGTATTTTTCTTTATGGGAAACGTACCTTGAAAATTTCATAAGCCGACCGGACGTGATACCGACTTTTCGTCAACGCCGCTGCAAAACAGGGGCAGGAACTTCGTTCGGAGCAAACGGTGACCCACATACATGAGCAGCACAACCTCTACTTATTTTTACGCCTTAACAATTCGGAAACAATTACCCGGAAACGATTTTGAGCGCAGCGGTAGAGGGCAAGAACCGTCCCGTGGCCACAAATTTTCAATTCTTGAAATTTCCTGTCCATCCGGGACTTCACTTCTACAATGCGTTTGCATTTCCGAAGTGATCTTGTTGGGGCGTGCCTGCCCCAAACCCTGCTCATCATTCGTGCCTAGCGGCACGAATGGAACGGCGTGTCGTGCTTTACATAACTTCACCGAGGAGTTATCGAACAGACAGGAGGTACAATGACCAAAACGAATGTTCAACCGATTCCTAGCAATTCCCAGCACCACGACACGCCGAACAACAAAACGCACGTCATCAAGTTCCGTGTGACAGCGGAGGAAAAAGCGTCACTGGAACTCACTTGCAAACTCCTGAATCTCTCCCTCTCCACTTTCATCCGCCGCGCCATCCACAACGTCAAGATCGAGAAAACGGTCATCGTTGCAGGCGGCGGCGAAGAAACCCTGACCGCTGTTTCCACTTTGCTCGCCCAGTGCAGCAGGGTGGGCGGAAATTTGAACCAACTTGCACGACACTTCAACTCCAGTGGTGCAGACACCGAACAACTGCGGGCGAAAATTCTTGACGAACTTGCAGACCTGACTGCATTCCGCTGAACGCCGAGAAAGTTCTGGGTGAACTGTATGGCAACGCTCAAGCATATCGCCTCTAAAAACTCGGACTACTCTGCCATTGAAGCGTATCTCATTTACCAGCACGATGCGTTCACCGGGAAGCAACTTCTGGATGAACAGGGCAAGCCGAAGCTGCGGGATTCGTACCTGCTCGACACCCTTGAGTGTGGCGATTTCTCGTTTGCAACAGCTTGTCTGCTGGCAAACCGAAAGTATGGTAAGAATACCCAGCATGGTGATATCAAAAGCCACCAGTATATCATCAGCTTTGACCCCAGAGATGCAACCGACAACGGCTTGACCATGGAAAAGGCACAGGCACTTGGCCTGAAATTCTGCGAAGAAAACTTTCCCGGTCATCCCGCCATCGTCTGCACTCACCCGGATGGGCACAACCATTCGGGAAACATTCACGTCCACATCGTGATCGGCAGCATCCGAACACGCAAGGTGGAACGCAAGCCCTATATGCAGAAGCCCCGCGACTGGCGCGAGGGTATGAAGCACTCCAGCACAGCCCAGACCATGCGGCACTTGCGTGTCGAGGTCATGGAACTGTGCGAGGGTGCCGGACTGTACCAGATCGACCTGCTCAACGGCTCGAAGGAGCGTGTGAGCGAAGCCGAGTATTGGGCGCGTAGGCGCGGCCAGTTGAAACTTGACCGTGAGAACGCATCCCTTACCGCAGCCGGACAACAGCCCAAGCAGAAGAAGTTTGAAACCGTAAAGGACATCTTGCGGAAACAGATTTCTTCGGTGTTGTACCGCACAACGAGTTTTGAAGAATTTTCCGATAGGCTCATGCAGCAGTATGGCATCACGGTTAAGGAAAGCCGTGGACAGCTCAGTTATCTGCCTCTGGCAGAACAAAGTTTATCCGGGCGAAACATCTCGGGGACAAGTTCGATAAGACGGCAGTGCTTGCCACATTGCAGGCAAACGCCGAACGCAAACCCAAGATACAGTCCAAGCAGGATACTATCGGGAAACTGATCGACATCCAGTCGAGGATGACCGAGGGCAAGGGCATTGGCTATAAGCGTTGGCTCACGAAACACAATCTCAAAGTTATGGCACAGACCGTGAAGCTTCTGCAGGAAAAGGGCTTGACCAACAAGGACGCTCTGAACCAGCGCATCACCGAACTGGAAACCAAGTATCACGACTCGCTGGCGGTGGTGAAAGACCTCGAAGGCCGCATGAAAACCAACAAAGAGCTGCGCTATCACATCGCAGCCTACACCAGCACCAAGAATGTCGCACAGCAGTTAAAGACTGCCAAACGACCCGCAGCCTTTGAGGAGCAGCACCGTGCAGAGCTGACAGCGTACCGGGCGGCAGCAGCCTATTTCAAGGCAAACAACCTCACCAAGCTGCCCAGCCCGAAAAAACTGGAAGCCGAGTATGAGCAACTGGCATCCGAAAAGGCAAAGTTCTACGAGCAGTACAAGGAAGCCAAAGAAGAACTGCTCAAACTGAAAACCGCAAAGCAGAATGTTGCGTCCTATTTCCGGGAGGAAGAACCGACGCAACAGGAGAGATAAAGGAGTGTGCGTATGATCAATCTGAAAATTGACCGGAGTTCCAGTCTCAGATTCCCCCTCTGACCGATGATGAATTTAAGCAGCTTGAAGAAAATATCCTCAAGGAAGGCAAGCTACTCTCTCCTTTGATCGTTTGGAACAACACCCTTGTTGACGGTCACAATCGTTATGAAATCGTTCAGGAGCATCCCGAAATCTCTTTCTCTACCATGCCGCTCCCGTTTGAAAGCAGAGAGGAAGTCCTCGCATGGATCTGCAAGAATCAGTTAGGGCGGCGTAATCTGACCCCGGAGCAGAAGAAGTTCCTTATGGGTAAGCAGTATTCCTCTGAAAAGCGCACCGAAGCATTTCGCGGCAATCAGCATACTGCAAAGAAATCTGGCAGTGTTCAATCTGAACACAACCAGAAGCCCATGAAAACCTGTGAGCGCATTGCACAGGAAAATCACAGCAGCGCAAGTTCAGTCCGCCGGGCAGAATACTATGCCCACGGCGTTGACGTTGCGGATGAACTGTCTCCCGGTTTCCGTGATCGGTTCTTCCGCGAGGAACTGCACATTCCCGATTATCTTCTCGAAAATCTCGCAAGGCCAAGCCCGAAGAGCAGGCTGAAATCTTTAAAGAAATCAAGAATTATGTGCCGAAGCCGAAGAAAGTCAAGCCCAACAAAGTAACGGTGAAGCAGGCAGAAAAAGCCGCCAGCAACACCATTGATGAAAACTATGATGTTCCCCAAAAGTTTCTCGAACTGTACTATCGGCTCCACAATGCTGAATCTCTCATGCGAAAGAGTTGGGAAGTTACGTTCGACTTGAACCCGAAACTTCTTACGCATCCGGAACAGGTCAAAGTTCTTCGCTTTGCCTTGAAACCTCACCTTGAATTTTTGAAAACGCTGGACGAAGTTCTTGCAGAATCCAGCGGTGAATCCTCTAAAACGGCATAACGACAGGCACTTGTAAGCCATCAACGAGCCACCAGCCGCAAGTGCAGGGCGGAAACTATCCGCGCCCCTGCGCCTGATATGAAATTGGAACTTTGATTTTCTCGCCCGGCTTTGCCACGGTGGGACGATCAAAGGAGCGTGCGTTTGAACAAAAAGAAAAAGTCCACAAACATTTCCCCTTATCCCGATGAAGTCATCGACCGTCTGGCACGGGCATTCTACCGGCCATCCTTGCCTGCTGGAACAGCGAGGAAGGCCAACGGGAGTTTGCTGCATGGCAGGCAGAGCAGGCTCATCATGCAAACAACGAAAAACAGGAAGTTTCCGTTGGGGAACTCCCTGTCTTACTTATCGTGTGTGGCTTTTTGCAGGGTGCGCCCTTCGGGGCGCACCCTGTTTTTGTATCTAGCGGATTTTGGAAATCAAAACAATCTTGATAAATTTTCTTTTCGGTGTTATTATTAATTAGTCAAAAATTCAAATGGAGGTATCCATCTATGGGAAAATGTGTTTATGTTGATAATTCTAATGTTTGGATTGAGGGAAAATATCATTCGGCTGTAGCTAAAGGGATGGTTGCAGATGTTTATGAAGCCCATGACAATAAAATCTGTGATATGCCGTGGGCCTATGATTTCGGCAAACTGCTTGATATAGTGTGTTGTGGGGATATTTCAGATATCAAAAGAGCTGTATTATATGGTTCCCGTCCCACTGACAATGATAGTTTATGGAATGCTGCCAAAAAGGCGGATTTGAAGTTTTCACTCCAACGCGTAATGCTAAAAATAAAGAGAAACGTGTTGATACTGGATTCGATAAAGAAGTTTTGAAAGACTTGTACACTGGAGTAATCGAACCAGACGATGAAATTATTTTAGTCGTAGGTGATAGTGATCATTACCCAGTTGCTGAGGCTATTATTGAAGAGGGAAAACGCTATACTCTTGCTTTCTGGGATAATGCTTCAGAACTAATGAAAGCTGATAGCGAAAATTTCATCTCTCTAAATTCCCATATTAAGGATTTAGAGTGCAAATAAGGGGCTGTTGCAAAATAAAAATGCGATAGCAACTTGCACAAAGAAATAGTGCAAAAATAGAAACCCGGAACCCTTTTTGAGCCGTTTTGGCCATGAAAAGATTCCGGGTTTTGTGCATAATTTTTCGGAGAGCTATTTTGCAACAGCCCCTTAAGATAACTTTATAGGGTGCGCCCTACTCAAGGGTTCACTCTATTTTTGTTTTACTATCAATCTTCTAATCCATGGGTTCCTGCTGCATTCCTCAAATATTCCTCCGGCTCACGGTTCAGAATCAGTTCGGCATACGCCAGTGGGTCATTGTAGATGAGATAATCCAGTTCTGACCTCTGCGCCATGGTCACATCCAGCGCATCCTCGACCCCGGTGCAATTGATGGAAATTTTTCTTCCATCCCGGAGCAGCAGCTCCACGCAGCCGGTGTCCATGTTGAAATGGCAAGCTCTTGCATCGTACTTCATGTTTGTGTCCTCCTGAAATCATGTCGTAGCTTATGTCGGTCAATCTATGATTTCGGATTTTATCTTCCACGGATACCTGCATTGAACTTTCCGAAGAAAACAAATAATCCGAACCCATCTCCTATCGGAAACAAGTTCGGATTATTTTGTTTGGTCCACCTGACACATTCTCACTCGAACAATTTTTCCCTTTACGCCACCCCCAATTCTTTCTACATACTTCTTTCAAATCTTACTTTTTCTCGTACATAGTATCTGCTGCATTATACAGCATCTCCAAAAACTGTCCCGCCGTTGGCCGATGATCCAGCGGGTATCCCGCCAACACCTGCACTTTCTCCGGGTCAGTTTTCCACGCCAGCTTTGCCGTCCTGCGAACAGCGCTCTCCACAGCCCTCCAAGCATGACCAGAAGCTTCCGCCACAGGCAGATAAACTTCCTTCTGCAAGGCTCGCAACCGATCAGGCCTGGTGCAAATCAGCGTCATACACTGCCGGAGAGTATAATAATCATTCTTTGTGCGAATGATACCCAGAGGGCGCAGCAAGTGGTCAAATTGTGTATCAGTCATTCTAACACATCCTTCACCCATCATGCTACGCCTTTTGTCGAAAGAAGTCGAAAACACAAACTCAACCCCGAGGAACCATCAGGCTCCCCGGGGCTGGTGCTATGTACTCTTACTTGATCTTCCCCTGCATCTGATCCAGCAACTCATCGGCGCGGATGGCCTCGGGAGTAAAGCTGTTGTTCTCCCACCATGCCCAGATGGCGGCAGCGGTGGTCAGGCCAGCCGTCACCCACTGCTCCACGCTGGCGCTGTCGATGGGCAGCACCGGCTTGCCTGCTGCGCTCAGCAGCTGGTTGACGAGGGCCAGTGCCAGCACAACAGTGCGGGCGATGGTCGCGGCGGGGATGGCGGGGGTGTTGTTCTCAGTGAATGTGTGCGTTCATAATGTCAGTTCCTTCTTCAGTTGTGGATGGGTAAGCGCAGGCTCTCTTGTACAATTCCGTGCCGTGCCGTTGCCGCCATCACATGATAGGTCTTG
>ENA-OQJH01000056-OQJH01000056.1-human-gut-metagenome-genome-assembly--contig:-NODE-56-length-59370-cov-8.443546_pt1 | contig 59370 bp, 70 predicted proteins | sample MGYA00242597_ERZ504763 | MGnify/ENA primary metagenome ERZ504763 (study PRJEB26092, sample SAMD00036359) | human gut metagenome | host: Homo sapiens | study: EMG produced TPA metagenomics assembly of... | reverse complement strand
TTTAAAATAGTACTTTCCTTCCATCTTATCTTACGTGATGTTGAAATACCCCGGAACACAGTTCATCTCTTCCTTCCTCCGGGGTACCTCTTAATCTAATTCAGCCACTTTAAAGCTCTTCAAAATGCGAATCACCTGTTCTTCTTCTTTTTCTGTAAATGTACCGTCTGGTGCTTCTGCGATAAATGCAACTGGTGTCGGATAGTCAAAAGAAAATTCGTCTACGTCCCCAGCCTGACCTGCAAATTCAATCTCGCCAAGACGGGATGTCGGTATCACTGCGAACAACGTGCTGTCTACAGGAACATAATCATCATCAATACCAGCCATCATCTCGCCTGTGATATGTACTCGTGCTACCATAAATTCGCCAAGATCTGAACAGTCACGATCGGTTCCCCATGGATATCCAGGCACAAAATTAGAAGTGTCTGCCTGTGAAACCTGTGCCTTCAGCATATCACGCGAATAGCCGCCAAGCGCGCTTGCAGTACCAAAACGAAACGGTAACACCTCTATCGTTTGTCAGAACAACGTTTTCTCTGACCGCATCCATGGAACCGCCAACTTCCTCCGTCTGAATTTCCCAGCCTTTTGGGATTTCAAACTGGAATGCCGTGCTGTCACACTGATTTACTTCTCCATACCGTGTAACATAGATATCTCCCTGCTCCCCAGTTTCCGTCCATTCCATATCCTTCTGCCAGTCTGCACTTGACTCCCAGTGTTTTGACCAGATTGGATCAAAGGTCCGGTCAAAAAGATCTGTTTCCTGCATTTTTTTATCAATGACCGGGATATCAACACTGCTTTTCCTTTGATTCTCGGGCTGATGGAAAGCTCCAGTGAGCCCGCATATCCACCCAGGTCGTCCTTCATGGATACCTTTGCCTGGCCTTCTGCTTTTCCAACTGCTCCGCCGGAAAGATTCAGGCCAGCGCTGTCATATAATTTTGCGCTCAGCCGGATGGCAATGTATGCTTCCAGCCTACCGTTCACCTCAACCGTACTCCACTCAAGTCCGTCTGAATTCAGATTTCCTTCTTTGACTTCTTCTACTTTGCCTGTTCTGCTGTCATACTGGAATCCCAGGGTGCTGTCGGCTGTTGCACCGTAAGAGCTGTGAATGCCGCCCTCCAGACTTCCCGCTGCCCCGACAACGGCTTCCAGATGATTTGTAATAACAATCGGTACAATACCGGCGTTGAACTCGATATTCGGCAGTTTTCGTTCGTAAACGGTTTTTTCCTTTTCAAATTCTTTCTCGCTGTTTGCGCCGCATTCCAGGGCAATACCGGCTTTGCTCCTTACTGCAATTCCACACTGGACTTCACCGTCTTCGATATCAATCTGAAGTTCCAGCCAGCATCCCCATCCTGCCTCTCCGGAAAACTGAACGGGTTCTTCTTCAACATTGATTGAGACACTGTAATCGTAATCACTGTTTTCTTCCTCTGTCTCTTCTTCCGCTTCATCTTCGGACAGTCTTTTAATGGTATAAGCGCTGTTATTTCCTGTTTCACTTGCACCATCCTCCGTCAGCCGGAACTGTTTGATAATATGTGCCTTTTCGAATACATCCAGCAGGGTCGCCGGCTCTGTTTCTACCCGGTAACCCTGATTCGTTTTTTCTTTCTGCACTACTTTTCGAATAAATCCAGAAGGCGCTGCACTGATTTCTCCCGCAACAAGAACATCTCCGGTCTGGTAACCAGGATCTTTTTCAAAGGTGAGACTGTTGTCAGAAACTTCCGTTGGCTGATCTTCTGATTTCATCTCATTGGTAATCACCTTTACATTGTCTTTTACAATGATGTCAGGATCATCCGTACTGTTTTCTGCTGTGTTCTCATCCGATGTGCTGTTTTCCGATACACTTGTATTCTGTTCTTCCGGATTCTGTTCCGGCTTTGTACTCTTCTGTGTATTTTGAGCAGCAAAAATTCCAAACAGAATCAATGCCAGAATGATTGTGCCTGCCAATACTGCGCGGATCCATTTTTTCATCTGTACCTGCTCCTTATTCTGCCTGTCAAAGCGAATATTCGCAATCCGCTTCGCTACTTGCTTGATTCGTTTAAAATGTGGTGCACCAGATTTACTGATTCACCACATTTTAAGCTTCTTTGTATTACGGAGTTACCGTTTCATCTTCTGCCACGTTTTCATCATCTGGCTCTGATTCTGATTTGGATACTGCTTCACCAGGTTTTTCTGCTTCCGACTCTGAAATCACGCTCTCTGATGTTGTTTCCGGTAATGGAGTTTCCTCAACAACCACTTTCTGCTCTGGCTGTTTTTTGTTTCGTACCTTTCCAGCGTACATTTCAATCTCTTCTGTGTCATCCACATCATCCATTTCCTGATCAATTCCGCCGATGGTGTATGGGTCATTCTGATATTCAAGCGTGTTTACAGATTTAATGGTTTTGGTCGCTCCATCGAAATCGAAAACATGCCATAAGGTTCCTGGCTGATTTGTCGGAATCGTGTATGTTACAATGTTTTTGCCTTCGAGGTAAACCTGAACTTTTGCTCCGGAAAGAGACATTTCATTGGCCACTTCACTGTAACTGTTGGTATAATCGTGTACGAAATAGCTGAACTTTTCGTCTGCTTTTACGTTACGTACTGTAATGGTTTCCGGACCATAACTACTTGTATCATCTACGTCTAAGTTTCCAACAGAATTTCCTTCGAAATCTGTCTGTCCGAACCAGATATGATACGGTTTGTCCGACGAGTAGCATGCAAGATGAGAATCCAGATCCCACGGCTCTTCGCCCCAGGTTAATACGATGCGGAATTCTCCTGCGGTTTCACCGTCCCCATCTCCCGGTACAAGAACAATATTTGCTGTTTCAATCTGGTCTCCCGCTACTGTGATATTTTTGTAATTCGTCACATAGCCTTCTTTGCTGATTTCAAGCGTATAATTTCCATTTTCCATTGAAAGAGTATAGTCTGCATTTTCAAATACTCCTTCTGTCACAGCATCACCCGTTTGATTGTTCCAGCCTTTGCGTACAATGTAGGCTGTTTCTGTAATACCATCTCCCGTGACTGCATCGGTTATCGTTCCCTCTACAGAGCCTGTATTAAAATCATCATGGCGCTCCACCATATAGATATCTTCTACATATCTGATTTCACTGTTCTGAACCAGAACTTCCGCAACCTTGTACGTCTGATAAGACGTTGCGGATACTGTAATTTCATAAGTTCCATCCTGCAGATTTTTGGTGCTGTACTTGCCAAACACATCGGTATAGAGAATTCTTTCTGTTTCTGTTCCTTCCTCTCTCCAGGCTCCAGCTCCTCCTGAAAAAACAGCAATTTCATTTTCTTCTGTTTCAAGGCTCCAGGCTCCATGGCTTCCGCTCCACTGCCGCCTCCGGCTACGCTGTTTCCACCATTGCCGCTGCCTGCTCTGACTTTTCTGGAAATTCTGACTCTCGCGTTTTCTATCGGCAAACGTGTTTTGCCCGAGTAAACATATCCTGTGATACCGCCGCTGGCGTACGTACATTTTTCAACGCGGACTCCATTTTCCTTATGCATTTTTATTCTCAAGTTGTTGTTTTCATCATTTTGAAGCGGTTTGAATTCCAGATCAAAATCGAAATATTTCTTCAATACATCTCCAAGCAGGGAATCTGTATCGAGTCCATTTGTTGAGTATGGATATACCTTGATATCCTCGCATGCGAGACTTCCATTTTCTAAATCATGGTATGCAAATTCTGCCTCAACGCCTAAGCCTAAATCTGCATAATAGCCTGCTAAATCAAAAACACTGTACAAAGTCAACAGACCTTTTATGCCAATACCGCCTTCCATATTTCCCTTTACCTCAAGGGTATCAACACCATGATGAAAATCGAAAATGCCTCTCCATGTTCCATCTTTATATTCAAATCCCTGTGTTGATTCAACGCTATATGAAATATGTAAGGATCCATCTGCTTTGTATGAACAGAAAAGTACAACATCAAAGGTAAAACCGGTAGCCCCTATTGTAATTGGAAAACGCATTAATTCTACCTGACCACTGTCAGCAAATTCTTTTTCCGCCGTAATATCTTCATTTGCATTTTCCGTGACAGCAAGTTTAAGTTCATTTACCGAAACACCATTTACTCCAACGTCAACATTTACAACACACAGAATTTCAGGAATTTCAAAATCAATTTTTCCTTTTCCTTCATCATTCGAACCAATATTAAATTCAAAATTCTTTTCGTAGCCAACATCAATAACACCACCTGCTCCTATATTAGCCTGTGTTGCAATTCCGTATTCATCCGTGTCAGCAGCTCCTCCGATAAGTGCTGTACCGCCTCCGACAAAATCAATTTTGCTGACCACTTCCCATAATTCTGGCTTTATGCATGTCAGAATCAGTTTCTCGCCATCCTCTGTTACCGTAGTTGCTTTGAGCGCGATACCTGAAATATAAACTTCATTCGCAGGAGGATCATAACACTTCCTTCTCCGATTTTTTCTGTCTCGGTTGTTTTCGGAAGTGTAACTGTATAGGTTCCATCCGCATTCTCTACAACTGTATAATCTGTGATATTTTCCAGTTCTTTTTTCAATACACCATCTACGTACTGTGTATTATCATGCGGCTCTTCACCAATTGTTGTGTCTTCCTGTCTGATTTCATCAATTTCATAGAAAATCGATTTAACATCTTTCTTGGAAAGCAACGCATGCGGCTGGAACTGGTTTTCTGTATTTAATTCCAAAAATCCTTTCCCTACTGCAATTGCTGCTTCATTTTGATATGTAATACTATCCCAGTCCGTCCAACTGTTCGTATCATACGAATGTATTCCATTGAATCCCATTGCATGTACTGCCGTATAAGCCGCAAATTCGCGTGTTGCCGGTTCATCTGGATAGAAAAACGGGATATCCTGCTCCAGATCTTCGATATCCGGTGGCGGCAGGATTCCATATTTCTCTGCGATTTCGATTGCTGCTTCATACGCATTTCCTGCCGTATCCGCATAATAATGGTTTAAGGAATCCGGATCTGTATCCAGGTTCATTTCAACCTTTTCAGCGAGCATCTGCACCCACTCACCGCGTGTATATGTTTTGGTATCGTCCGATGGATCATCTGACTTCACGTAGGTATATTCAACTTTTGCTTTCAGCTCCGCGGTAGTCTGATCCACAAGAATATTCTTGGAAAGCTCCATGACCTTTCCTATGTTTACACTTTGTGCTTCTGCTCTTGCCCGTTCCGGAAATACGCCTGCAACAGTACTTCCCGTCATAATCAGGCACAGAAACCACGCCAACATTTTATTTCTTCTGTTTTTTTTCTTCAGTGCAACAACAATGGCTGCTCCTGCCAGCACCAGCAGTACAACCCAAACAATAATTTTGGTGTTGTCACCCATTTTCGGTGCAGATTTCAGTTTCTCAGCCTTTAAGGACTGGCCATTTTGCTTTGCGTTTCCAGTTCCCTGATCTTTTGTTAATGTCGTTCCGGAATCCTTGCTGCCCGTTGTCGTACCAGGATTCTTCGTGTCATTTGCTACGTTTCCATTTCCTGGCTTTTCATTATCTGTCGGATTCTTTTTGTCATCTCCAGAAGGATTTTCCTTATTTTCATCATCCTTCTTGTCATCTGATGCTTTTACCGTACAAACCGTTGTCAACGTAACGGTTTCTCCAGCCTGCAGAGATTCCATCTTTTTTGTTGTCTCCGCATTTTCGGCCAGCACAAAATTTTCCGGCAAAATATTTTCCAGTGACAGATTCGTTACTGCTGTATCATTTGTATTGGTTACAGTTAAAGTAACTTTGATTTCTTCACCCTGCTGGTAAGTTTCTTTGTCTGTTGTCAAGGCTGCTTCGATTCCATCCTGAAGCAGCGATGCTGCAAGAGCAGGCTGTGTCATCATTCCGGTGCATAAAAGCAGTGCCAGAAAGACAACTTGTAATTTCTTCCACACTTTCATACGTCTTCTCCCTCGTAAATGTAAAATTTCGATCCTTTTTCTCTGAATATCTGCCGCTTATGCTGTCTTCAGGATCCCTGGTGCCTTCCGTCAATGGAAAGGCGGCTTTTCTTGCTCTACATCTCAATCATTAGCCGAGCAGAGCAACGAACATTTCATTTTCCTCCTTCTTCTATTGTATTTCTTTTAGTGTAATACATCCTCCCTTTATTTGCAATATATTTTGTCATGCATTTTGCAATGCATATTTCATTATCATTATGCAATACAATAAAACAGACTGGGCTTCCAGTACTCTTTAAAATCAGAATACAGCCAGAAAAAAGCGCACTGAAATAAGCTGTCCCCAAAACAGCTTTTTCTTCATTTTTCGATTTCGCAGATTCGAATTTATTTTTGTCGAACTTTTTTTGAAACACCTTTGTTATGTTTTATGCTGCCCGTAGTTTCCACATAAGATCCGGAAGCATGCTCCGTTCTTATATTCTCCGGCAGCAGAATGGAGTTTGATATGGCATTTCAGTTAAAAGGCAACCGCAAGGAAACGGAAAACAAAACCATCCGTTTCCCCATTCACCTGATCGATCAGATCGAACAGGCAATTTCCGATTCTGACCAGGACATTACCTTTTCCAGTTTTGTGATTCAGGCGTGTGAGTATGCGCTGGATCACATGGACGCCCCGTCAGAAGAACACAATTAACTTTTCTTTTTTCAAAGCAGATTTTTATGGTTCGACGTGCATTTTCTGGCTGTTCTCTGCTTCTATTTTATCTTACCATGCTTCTTATTTTTTTCAGGACAAGATCCTGTCCTAACTCAACTCCACAACCTCATCATACAGACACACAAACACCTCTTCCACTTCCGCATCTTCATGAAAGTGTCCGAAATACCATTTCTGAAATTCTGTCTCATCCGCCACGCGCTGCAGGTACTGGCGAAGTTCCACCTCATCGTCAGACAGCTCTCCATACCCCATTGCCGCGGTCACATCTCTTGGGGCTGTGTGGGTCAGTATGTAGTCCACCTGAAAATCTTCTTTTTCCATATTTTTCCATCCTTCTTCGTACTCTTCCCGTGACGGAATTTCTTCCGGGAACCACGAAATTCCCTCCGCGCGGGACATTTTGTCGATGCTGTAAGCACCTCCGAAGGTAAAGAATTTCAGCCCGTCAATCGTAAAGATCTGGCCGCGCATCAGATGGATCATGTTGTCCTCAATGATATGCACCTTTCCGCCGTTCCACTGCTCCACGGCGTAGGAGTTCAGCTGTTCGAAGTTCTCATGATTTCCGTCGATAAACAGTGTCGTCACCGGCAGACTTCGGAAAACGGCTCTCGTATTCGCTTCGTATGCTGCAGAAAAGCCGCAGATGCCGACATCTCCGCAGATGATCAGATAGTCATCCCGGGTGTACTCGTCTTCGTGCTCGTTAAAATAGCGTACAACTTTTCCAATATCAAAGGTGCCATGGGTATCGCCTGTAATGACAATGCTCATTCTCAGCGTCTCCTCTCGTGTTCTCTGTTTCTGTTCTCTAAAGTATCGCAAAACATCATCCGCAAATTCTGTCCGCTTTCTCTGCCGCTGCTATCGCTTCTTGCAGAGACACAGACTACGCCGCACTATTCCCGAAAATAAAACACTTCTCCCCGTGCCCGGAACGGCAGCCGGTTTCCTCTCGGAAGCAGAAATGCATGCTCTCGTCTTACCTTCAGGTCATTCTCAATCTCCCCGTCCGTAATAATCAGAATCGGCCCGTCCTTTGGAAAATCGTTCGCCTGTTCCAGACAATCCACGCCCGGCTGCAGTATGGTTCCTCCTCGTCCCGTGACTTTTACCCGTCCGGCAATATCTTCCGGTGCCAGATATCCCGCATCCGTCGCTTTGGCATCACAGAAAATGATTCTCACGAACGGAACATCTTTCGCCGCGGCATAGCTGGCGATGGAGCCAAGTGCCATACCGATCTGTTTTGCACTCATGGAACCGGACGTGTCCACGACCACACCGAAGGTCCGGCTCTCCAGATCCTGCTCGTAATACGCATATCCTGGTCTTGGAATGTCCGGCGTGGCACCCTGCCGTCTGCTCGGCCGCGCATAGGTACGGTGTTTTTCCAGCGGTGGAAACTGTACGTCAAACCACTTCGTCAGCGCGGCATCCCAGGGAATGACCGGCATCGCAAGCGCCCTGATTTCCTGCACCAGCCGGCCGGCAGGAAACCACGATTGTGCTCCTGATGGTAATCCAATCCCTCCCGCAGTGCATTTTTCAGCAGTTCATCCAGGCTGACCCCGTTTTCTCTTCCAGTAAAATGCGGTCTGTTTCCGTTAAACATATCACCTCTGCCAAAGCCCCGGAAGGTGTTTAGCTTTTTGTACTTTCGGATCTCTTTCACGATCAGATCATAGATACTTTCTGCCGATTTGTTGTGAAGTGTTTCATCATACAACAGCCCATCCGGCGGCATTCTGCCGATCTCCATTTCGTGCAGCCAGTCGTTGATGACGTAGTCGCAGGCGATGTTCCACAGAAAGAAGTCACGCCCATTGCACCGTTTCTGGTGCTGCAGTCCGGCATGGAGATATTCATGCGCGAGAACAAAAATCCACTCTTCCTCCGAAAATCCGCACGACGGATTGGCATAAATGATTCCCTGCTCTGCGTCAACCGCTGCAATATGGATTTCATACCGATGGCACATTTCAATGTCCTCCACAATTTTAAATGTAGCTGCAAGACCTCCAAGCAGCGGATAATGGGACAGGAACCATTCTGCTGCTCTGGAAATGACGGTATTCTTTTTCGTTTTAAGATCGTATCCTCCCGCATCGCAGAGTGCAGATTTGATGGAATGAGTGACTGCATAGGAAAATTTTTCAGCATATGCATTTCTTTCTCCCTTTTTATAAACGATCGGCCGTTCTACCCCGATCATATCCTTTAATTTTTCAGAGTTTGTCCCGCAGATCTGCGCACCATTATCCTGGTGCTTCAACAGATATTCATAAATTTTCTGCTCGCTGTTCAGTTTGATCGGATATGCTTCCGCCGGATCTGCGCAGATCGGCTCGCCGAGGCGGATGTCATAAAGGAATCTGGTGATGTAGATATCACAGGCTTTGTTCCAGAGTGCCGGGACAAATTCGCAGTCGGAAGGGATGCTCGCTTTGTCAAAGTGGCCGAACGCCAGGTGCAGAAGGTTGTGTGCCATCACATAGCACCATTGTTCCGGCGACAGGTTCGCCCGCATGTTGACGTAGATATCTCCATCTTTCGTAACACAGGCCAGACTTCCTTTTGCATTCAGATGGGAGGGCTTTGCAGTGATGTACCCATCCAGTTGATGGAACAGTGTATTTTTTTCCAGCAAACCAAAGCCGGCCTCCACTCTGCGGTACCCGGCCGGCTTTTCTTCTTCGCGGTAATACCTGCTTCGAACGTATGGCATCCTTTTCTCCTTCCTTTTTCATCCGACGAGCCGCGGCAGATCACGGATGATTTCCATCATAAACCAGTCCGGCAGTGCCTCCGCCCCATCAGCTGCGACGATCATCTGGGCGATTTCGAAATTGATGACTGCGAGTTCTTTGATCATGCCCTTGGCGCGGTACGCAAAGGAAAGCATGCCGCCGGAAATTCCCTGCTTGCTTTTCGGCAGTTCTGCAAGCAGTCTGGCGCGGAAGGACTGTGCGAGAAAATACAGCACATCCCGATTTTCCGGCTTGTCCGGCCATTTTGCTTTCTGCGCGATAATGTCATCCAAGAGATGTGTGTTGCGCAGTGTTTTTGTGTAAGCAAGAAACATCCCCGCATGCTGTTCCAAGAGGCAGGCGTACGCCATCATTTTTAATGTTTCCTGCGAAATATCCTGCTCCCCGGCCCGGTATTCCTTCAACGCATCGCTCAGCATGTGCCAGGAACGCGGGGTGGAAAACGGTTCTTCGGTTTTCGGCGGTTCGGAAAAGAGGTGATCCGGCCGCTGGATGATATAGTCAATGACCCACGGATGGAGTCCTTCTGCCTGCGCCCACTTGATCCACTGTCCCACATCCGCTTTCAGCTGCACATGGAACATACGGTTTAAAAGGGCGGACGACATCGTTTTTACGATCGCGCTGTCCTCGGTACGGTTTCCTGCTCCGATCACAATGCTTCCCTCCGGAAGATGGTATTCTCCGATCCGCCGCTCATGGATCAGGGAATAGAAGGCTTTCTGCACTTCCTGCGTACAGGCGTTGAGTTCGTCCAGGAACAGGACATATGGCTCTTTTCTGGCGATCATTTTCGGCGGAAGGAATTCCGATGTCTCGCCCCGGATCTGCGGAATGCCAATGATATCCTCCGGCGCGAGCTGGCTTCCGAGGAGCGACACGCACGGCAGGCCGACTTCGTCTGCGAATTTTTCCACTAACGCGGATTTTCCGATGCCGGGTGCACCCCAGATAAAGACCGGCCGTACCGGCGCAACCTGAAGCAAAACTTCTAATAATTCATCCTGTGTCACACTGATTGGTAAATGCATCTGATGTACTCCCTTCTGTTTCGATCCTGTATCTTTTCAAAGCGGATATCCGCAATCCACTTTACCACTTGCTTAATTTGACTAAATCACTTTTTCTGCCCTGCCGTGATCTTACTGTACTGCATTACAACGTGTCTCACCATATTTCTCTGTATTTTTCAGTTTCACTGTCATATTCCAGCACCGGAATTTTTCCGCTCCGCCAGGTGGTTCCATCGAGATAATAGTGGCTCTGACCGTCGTGCCAGATACCGTCATATGTCCTGTTTCCGCTGATTTTTGCCGTGGAAATGTGGCCTGCAATCACATCCTTATGGAATGCTCCGCGGCTTACCGTTCTTTTCCCCACCATCAGCTCCCTGCTGGTCACGCACAGCCAGTCTTTACCGCCCCATTCGGCAATTCCGGCGTGCACCAGAATCTGGCGCTCTGTTTCATAAAAATAAGGAAGATGGCACATCCAGGTAATCAGTTCCCACGCATCTTCGAGCATCAGCCGTACTGCTTCTGCATTTCTGGAATCCTCTGAGAGGTGTGCTTCTTTTCCAGAAACTCTTGAAAATGTTCTTCTTTCAGAAAGCTGTGCAGCGTTTCATAGTCTCCATCTGCATCCGATGCCAGCCATTCCCGGCTGCGATATTGTTCCACACTGCCGATATGCCGGTTGACATCCGCATATTCTTCCAGCCAGTCCAGCAGTGCTTTTTCATGGTTTCCCATCAGGGCAATGACTTTTTCCGAACTATATTTTTCCTGCAATGCCCTGACTTTTCCAGCACCGCCCGGCCATCTGGCCCATAATCTATGTAATCGCCCAACAGAATCAGCTGGTTTTCCCCGAAAGGTCTGTTTTTTCAGAGCTGCCTCGAATGCCTCCAGAAATCCGTGAATATCTGACATCATATATCGCTTCATTGCTTTTCCTCTGTTTGTTTATACATAGAAAGTTTCCTTCGTTTCCAGGCAAAGGCATCCCAGTCTTCCATTCTCAAAACCGCAGCCGCAGTCACACAGATAAACGTTTTCTTTTTTATTCTTCCAGATGGATCCATTTCCCATGTTCTGATGGCCGCAGACGGAAATATATCCATGCACTCCCTCATGAAGAAAAACCTTGTACCACAAATCCCCCATCAGATAATAGTTGTCCAGTTTCCATTTTCCCGGTTCTGCCGTACAGGCATGGGCAAGCAGATACGGCTGACCGTCCACCTCGATTTCCACCTGTACCGGCCAGGAAAGGATGCGCTCTGCGAGCTGCTTTAAATCAACTTCCGTCAGGCGTTCCTGTAAAAGATGGAAGGAATTGTACGGATACGACTGCAGGAGGACGCGGTCTCTCTCATCCATCCCGTAATAGCGGAAAATGTAATTGGCAAGCCAATGATCGTGGTTGCCGCGGATCACAGTACATTTTTTCCCCAGCTTCAATACCTGAAAATACACGCCCGCCGGGTCTGGATGATCCATGCAGCGGTCAAACAAATCACCAAGCAGATACAGGTGATCCTCCTCTTTGAGATCAATTTTTTCCAGCAATTTCATGAACCGCCAGCTGTCGTTATGTATATCGGTAATAATATAGTGCATCCAAAATCTCCTTTTCTTTCGCAGCTTTCATGTCTGCTCCTGCAATCTTCAAAGCTTTCGTTATCCGCTCATTTTTTCCAAAACGGCTTTCCTGCTTGTGTTTTGGCATGTCCTGTTTCAAAAATCTTCCCGCTTGTTCTGCTGGTTCCGGATCCCGGTCTTCTGATGCTGGCATCATGGAACGTCTAAAATCTTTCACCCATTGTTGTCCGAACTGTAAAACTCTTCCCCCGTTTCCAGACAGATTGCTGCCAGCCGCCTCCCGGGAAGCATGCGCCGCAGTCGATCGCAATGTGGTGATATTTTTTATAAATATACCCGGGATTGTCATTGTCAGGAATCGTCTGCGTCGGCGTATGCCCTGTTACCAGATTTGTATCCGCAAAGTATTCCTTCTGATAATCTGGTCTGGTCCATACAAGATCGTGCAGGGAATATTCCTCGATCCTCTTTTCCGGTGTGAATCCACCCAGCCTCCATGCACCAGCAGATACTGTTTTTCTCCCACTGTAAGCTCCTCATACAGACTGAAATCCTCCAGAAAATTCAGTACTTCCTCCCGCATCTCGGATCCAGCGCCCGAAATTCCCGGATCGTAGCATCACCGCCGTTATACTTCCAGAGAACAAGATTGTCCAGCAGTTCAGCATCCACTTCCTCAATGGCAAGATCTGTGATTTCCTGACAGAGAAACCGCAGACATTCCAGCGCCATCACCTCATGGTTCCCCACGATACAGAACGCATTCGGCATTTCCATCAGTTTCAATATCACCTTAATCGGATGCTCACCCCGGTCTAAAACATCACCCAGAACATAGAGCGTATCTGTATCTTTCAACTCGATTTCTTCCAGCAGCTCCATGAATCTCTCATACTCACCGTGAATATCAGAAATAACGTAAGTAGCCATAAACAGAATCCTCCCTTTTTCATCCATACGAATCTGCATACGTTCTCCATTACCAGCTTATCTTACCATACTTCCTGTTTTTTACCGGACAAACTCTTGTCCCTCCTTTTTTTGCATAATGTACACTCTAGAGCGTGTCTGAAAAAGGCTTTTCGCAAGCTGCGAGTCCCAGTTTGTGGAAATGATTTTTCAGACACGCTCTAATACATCTTCTATTGAACTTTCCTTCATGCGAAATCCCTTTTTCTTGATACTATACCACATCTATTTTTTTCTTCATTGAACTACAAGTTTAATCCTCTTTTTCTTGCTGTTTTCTCGCATTCTATCAGCATTACGCGCTGTTTATACAGCGCCTTTTATTTCTGTACAATTTATTCTCTATATGCAAAAAGGAACGTTCTATCCAAATCGTTCCTTTTTGTTTGTAGATTATTTTATTTTTCAAATTTCTCAATCACGCACGTATGCGTTTTCGTTTTCTTATCACAAACGCGTATTTGCCGAGTGTACAGTAATGCCCGCGTCCCCCCTTCGTCATCCCACCGTCAGGCGCAAAAATCTCCCGCCGCACAGAGCCTCTTGCCCTCCGAAACAGTGCCTGTCCGGGGACTTGTGCTCTGTGGGGCGGGAGGCCTTTTACACCGTCCGTCCCCTATTTACTTAATACCCCGTCGACCGCCGCTTTCCATCCGGCATATTTTTTCTCCCGGATTTCATCGTCCATCTTCGGTTCATACACACTTCGTTTCATATTTCCCGCGAGCTTCTCCAGATCATACACACCTGCCGAAATACCCGCCATATAAGCCGCTCCAATCCCGGAAAGCTCCTCCGCGTCCGGAATATTTACGCGTTTATTCGTAATATCGCTCTGGAACTGCATCAGATATCCGTTTCGTGTCGGGCCGCCGTCTACACGGAGTTCCTCGATCCGCATGCCGGTATCCTGCTCCATCGCACGGGCAAGGTCGGTGATCTGGTAGGCGATACAGTCGAGAGCCGCTTTTACCACCTCGGCTTTTCCTGTGGTGCGGGTAATTCCGCTGATCGATGCCGTTGCTTTCTCATCCCAGTACGGCGCGCCAAGCCCGGTAAACGCCGGAACCAGATACGTGCGGTCTGCCGGATTTGCCTCCCTTGCCAGTCCTTCCGTCTCTTTTGCCGAAGAAATCAGCTTCAGGTCATCCTTCAGCCAGGTAATCACAGCTCCGGTGTAGTTCAGGTTGCCTTCCAGCACATAGTCCACCTTGCCGCCTCTTCCCCACGCAAGCGAAGTCACAACGCCGTGACTGCTTTTAATCGGCTTGTCTCCAATGTTCATCATCAGCGAAGAACCCGTTCCGTACGTCGCCTTGATCATGCCCGGTTTTAAACAGCCCTGTCCGAACAGAGCCGCATGAGAGTCGCCTAATACACCACAGATCGGAACCGGCTCGGAAAACAATCCTTCCATCGTCGTGGTTCCATACACCGCATCGGAATCGCACACCCTGGCCAGCGCACAAGCCGGAATCCCGAACATCTCGCAGATCTTCTCATCCCACGCCAGTGTTTTCAGATTAAACAACTGCGTTCTCGACGCATTTGAAAAATCCGTCTTAAATGCATGATCTCCCGTCAGCTTGTAAACCAGCCAGCTGTCGATGGTGCCAAGGCAGAGCTCCCCGTCTGCAGCACGTTTCTGTCTTTCTTCTCCGCCGTTTCGAAGCAGCCACGCCATCTTTGCAGCAGGAAAATAAGCCGAAAGCTGCAGACCCGTCGCCTCGCGGATCTCCTCTGCGTGCCCCTGCTCCGCAATCTCCTGCGTAATCCCGCTTGCGCGTCCGCACTGCCATACAATGGCCTCTTCCAGTGGTTCCCCGGTCGCCTTATCCAGATCGCCGTCGTCTCACGCTGATTGCTGATGCCGATTCCGGCGATTGTTTCCGGTGCAACACCGGACTCTGTCACCAGCGTTTTTACCGTCTGTACTGTATTTCGGTAAATCTCATTCAGATCATGGGACACCCATCCCTTTTCATTGACGATCTGCCGATGCGGCAGGTCGGTACGGCGGAGTAAATGTCCCTCCCCATCAAAGAGCAGCGCTTTCGTTCCCTGCGTGCTCTGGTCAATTCCGATGATATACCTTTTCTCCATTTTTTCAGCTCCATTCCTAAAATTTTATAAATATCCAGATTCCCATCTCGAATAACGCTGAATGCACCCTGTTTTTCAACACACCATGCGTCATTTTCTATTGTCGCAGCATTCACCCTGCCCCTATAGGCAAGATCTTTGGCGATTACCACACATTCCAACATCTTCCGCAGAACGATTTATTCCTGATTATATAGAAAAAGTTCCTGCTTCCCGGATTTTCTTCCGCCCGGGCACGCAGGAACATGGCATACGCAGACCTGCGGCAGTTTACAGTTCCCTGCGGGCTATCACATTCACCGCTGATTCCATTTCTGATTAAGCCAGTAATTCTTTCGCTTTTTTTGCAATGCCCTCGGCATTCAATCCATAATAGTCAAATACTTCTTTGGAAGTTCCCGTAATCACCGGCGCATCCGGCAGAGACATAGGAATGACTTTGCGCGGGCATTCCGCACCGACCACCTGACTCACCATCGATCCAAGACCGCCGAATGGAGCGTGCTCTTCGATCGAAATGACAACTTTTGCCTTCTTTGCAGCTTCTACCAGGCCCTCTTTGTCCAGCGGTTTCACACAGTACATATCGAGCAGTCCTGCGCTGATTCCCTCTTCTTTCAGCATAGCAGCCGCATCGAGCGCCGGGCGGACCATCTCACCGCAGGCTACCAGTAAAACATCGGTGCCTTCCGAGAGAGCCGTTGCCCTATCCATCTCAAACGGGGTATTTTCTTCGCTGTAAATATCCGCAACGGCATTTCTTCCCACTCGGATATAAGCCGGTTTTTCATCGGTAAGGAGCGCCTCAACCAGTTTTGCTGTCTGGAAGCGGTCGCTCGGCAGATAAACGCGCATGTTCGGAATAGCTGCCATTGCTGCGATGTCCTGTGCAGAATGATGCTCATGCCGAGTGCACCGTAGCTCACACCGCCGCTGATACCGATCAGCTTTACATTGGTGTTGGAGTATGCACAGTCAATCTTTGCCTGCTCATAGCTTCTTGTAGAAAGGAAGCACGCCGGAGATGCCGCAAATGCTTTCTTGCCGCATTTTGCAAGACCGGCAGAAACGCTGACCAGATCCTGCTCCGCAATACCCATCTCCACAAACTGCTCCGGATACGCATTTGCAAACGGTGTCAGGGAAGCACTTCCCCTAGAATCGCTGCAGAGCACCACGATATCTTTATCCGTTTCGGCATGTTTCATTAAAACCTCGCAAATGGCCTGTCTGTTTGGAATCTTATTCATGACAGTGCCTCCTTTCTCTCATCCAGATCCTTCATGATCTGTTCTACTTCCTCCGGTGTCGGCACTTTATGATGCCACTCCGCCTTATTTTCCATCACGGAAGAACCACAGCCTTCGTTGTGTTTGCAATAATAACCGTCGGTTTTCCCTTGCAGTGTTTCGCCAGCTCAAACGCATGAACGAGCGCGTCCATATCGTTGCCCGGTACGGAAAGAACATTCCATCCGAACGCTGCCCATCTCTCCTCCTGGCTGTCCTGTTTCATGACATCCTCGGTATTTCCGGAGATCTGCAGACGGTTGCGGTCTACGATCGCACAGAGGTTGTCCAGCTTGTAGTTTCCTGCGGACATTGCGCCCTCCCAGACAGAGCCTTCTGCCAGCTCGCCGTCACCCATAACGGTGTAGACACGGTAATCTTTTTTATCCATTTTTCCTGCCAGCGCCATTCCCACGCAGACCGGAAGTCCGTGGCCGAGAGAACCGGAATTCATCTCGATGCCCGGCAGTTTATTGTTCGGATGGCCGATGTACGGGCTGCCGAATTTGGAGAATTTTTCGATGACCTCTTCCATCGGGAAGAACCCCTTTGCCGCAAGTACTGCATAATATGCCTCAACGGAATGACCTTTACTCATTACAAAACGGTCGCGGTCCGGGTCGTCCATGTTCTTAGGCTGATGTTCATCTCTTTAAAATACAGCGCTACAAGCACATCAATGACACTCATGTCACCGCCAATGTGGCCGCCCTTGCCGGAAACTACCATTTCCACTACTTTCTTCCGCAGATCATACGCCAGACAACTCAATTCCTTGTATTCACTCATGATTTTCATTCTCCTCTTAAATATGCTTTGACATCTTCCTCGATCGGATCATATAAATCCGGGGCAATGCCGATGTATTTGCATGCTTCATACAGAACCGGCACAACGTTCTCGTGGATACCGACACAGTGGTGGATGTATGGTCCTTCCACGATTTTTGCCTCGAGGCGTTTCAGGTTCTGTACCTCAACCCATACGTAGGTTCCCTTCGTGTAAGGTCCCTCGACACCTTTTGCATTTCCAAGCAGCAGGGAGTACTCTCCGTTGTCTCCGTCGAAACGCGCCAGTGTCATTTCGCCTAATTTTGCCTGTGCCTCTACAGCGCCCGGATGGCTGAATGCCAGAGGATAACCGATCGTCGGTTTTTCCTGTGCAACAGAAATCGGCCACGGTCCGCAGTGCTGAAGCAGCTCGCCGTTCTCGTTGTCCGGGTGGCGCACCGTCCAGTCGGCAAAGAAGCTTCTCTTATCGTTTCTGCCGGCAGCCTCTACCATCAGAGCGGTGATGGCGCCATGGATATCGGTCTCACAGACGACCGGAATTCCCTCTTCGTTCAGCAGAGAGTTTGCCGCACACGGCATGATGCCAATCTCACCCTGCAGTGCGTTCCAGCACTGGATCGCGATAGCATTGCAGGAATATTTTGCAGCCAGATTCTTCATCGCAACCTTCAGAGCTGCTACATTTTCCAGTTCTTCCGGTTTGATCTTTACACACATATTGGTATTGCAGTATGCAACAACTTTTTCTACCTCGCTGCCCTCTGCTTTTACTTTTTTCATCTCCGCAGTCAGTTCCGGGAGCGGAATCGGGGAAAGCTGAATGTTGAATTTTTCCAGCAGCTCGCCCTCATTGCACATGGTGGACCAGAAATCGAACGGACGCGGTCCGATCTGAAGGATTCTGGTGTGGCGGAAGGTATCTACCACATTACATACAGCAAGGAAATCCTTGATGCCGCGCTCAAATTCCGGATCGGTCAGACGGCAGTTCGTCATATAGGTGAACGGAACACCAAAACGGCGCAGCACTTTTCCGGTTGCAAACAGGCCGCACTGGCTGTCGCGGAGACGCACACCGTTCTCATCCGGTCTCTCATCGCGCGGTCCCCAGAGGAGTACCGGAAGCCCCATTTCCTTTGCCAGTCTTGCACAGACATATTCCGTTCCGAAGTTTCCGTGCGGGAAGAAAATTCCCTTTACGTTTTCACGGCGGAATTTCTCCTGGATTTTCTCACGGTCCGCCTCATCGTAAAACAGACCCTCCTCATTGATGTCTGTGATATCGACAAATTCAACGCCGAGCTCTTTTAAACGCTCTCTCGTCAGGTTGGCGTATTTTACGGCATCCGGGGCACTGAAAATGCTTCTTCTCGTAGGTGCAAATCCGATCTTAATTGATTTCATATTCATTTCCTCCACTTAATTTTCTTTAAACTCTGCTAAATTATGTCTTGAATTTCCCTGTTCTTTATGGCTCTTATATTACTAAATTCTTTTGAACTTGTCAACATCTATTCAGCTTTATTAAATCTTTTTTAGTAATTTATACAAAAAAGAATGGCTGTTTTTATGCATTTCTTCATATTTCATTTTTTTACAGTTCAGAAGTTGACTTCTTTTTAATTCATATTAAAATCAATGCATAAGTTTAATATTTTTCAGATAAATACTGAAATAAATTTCAACATCCCGCATGCACAAAACAAACGAAAGCACCATGCGGCTGATTTTATCGAACAGGAGCTGAACTCTTATGAATATTTCTGCGAAAGAACTGGCAAAGCTGATCAACGTATCGCCTGCCACGGTTTCTATGGTTTTCAATAACAAACCCGGCATCAGCGATGCCACAAGAGAGCTGGTTTTAAAACCGCAGCCGAGTATGGCTATGCGCCGAAAAAAACTGAAGCCTCCGGCGCTTCCTCCCGCATTATTCAGCTGGTCAATTATAAAAAGCACGGAAAGGTCGCTGCCGACACGCCGTTTTTCTCCCAGCTGACCGAAGGAATCTCCACCGAATGCACCCGCCAGGGCTGTGCGCTTCATATCTCCTATTTTTATGAGACCATGGATATTGACAGCCAGCTCGATGCACTCCGCGCTGTGGACTGTGAGGGCATTCTTCTTCTTGCAACCGAAATGGCTCCGTCCGATTTCCGCAAGTTCCGCGATTTTTCTGTTCCGATCGTTGTCGTGGACTGCTATTACGATGAGCTCGATTACGACTGCGTTCTGATCAACAACATTCAGGGGGCGTTCAACGCCACGAATTATCTGATTCAGTGCGGACACAAAAACGTGGGCTACTTTCACTCGAGCCTCGACATCAGCAACTTCTCCGAACGCGCCGACGGCTACTACAAAGCGCTCCGTGCAAACGCATCAGCACCTCGCATCCATATGTTCACCTGGTTTCCCCGACCTCGGACGAAGGCTACCGCGACATGCTGCGCCTTCTCGAATCGAAAGCTCCGATCGCGGATGCCTACTTTGCCGATAATGACATCATCGCGGCGGCCGCCATGCGTGCACTGCGTGAAAACGGCTACCGCATCCCGGAGGATGTCTCCATCATCGGCTTTGATGACGTTCCGATGTGCGATATGATGGTTCCGCCGCTTTCCACCATGAAGGTCAGAAAACGCGAGCTTGGCGCCACTGCCGTCCAGCGCCTGCTTGACCGCGTGGCCGATCCGAAACGCGAATGTCTGAAAATGTGCATGGCAACCAAGCTGGTGAAGCGCCAGAGTGTTTCCAGACGTTAAAGCTTTTTGGATGAGGCTGTCGTCCAGCGCGTGTCTGAAAAATCATTTCCGCAAACCGGAACTCGCAGCTTGCGAAAAGCCTTTCTCAGACACGCTCTGTACGGCAGCCTCACCTTTTTATTTTGAAAGGAGTTTTTTTCATGCAATCTGCAAATGACCTGAAACAGCTTTTATTCAGTATCAATCACAAAAGCTATCCCGCCTATAAATCTACCCGCGGTGCCTATCAGTTTCCGCGCTACACACTCTCCATCGACCACGTGCAGGGCGATCCGTTCGCCGCTCCATCGCGCGTCAGCGTTCATGTGAATGGAAGAACTGCCGCTTTCCCGGCATCACTCTATGATACGTATGAAAAGCGCGCCGCCCTCCAGGATTACCTGCTGCGCCAGTTTGCGCGCGCTATCGCACCGTATTCGTTCCGCGCAAAGGGCTCCGGCAAAAGTGGTCTGCTTGGGATAAGCCGCTGCGGGCAGGAAATTCTTGAGCGTACTGCCTGTGTTCTGAATCCTTCCGACGCAGTCTTATCGTCAACATGGAAATCGGCTTTCCGGCTAACGGCCGCACCATCGCCTCGCAGGAGCTGATCCGCATTCTTTTCGACTTTCTTCCCGGCTGCGTAGAAAAATCACTGTTCTACCGTGCTCTGGATCCAAAAGCATGTGCCAATGTCGCCTATCTCTGTGAGGATCAGCAGGCGATCCGTTCCGCATTAAAAGAAAAAGGGCTTACTGCTTCATCGCCGACGGCTCCATTCTCCCGCGCGAGACCGGTGTTTCCGATCTGCCGATGAAGCACGCCGTTCCGTTTACCTCACCGGAATCCCTGCGCGTTACCCTCGATCTTCCAAACCGCGGACCTGTTTCCGGCATGGGAATTCCACTCGGTGTCACACTGATCGTAGGCGGAGGCTTCCACGGAAAATCTACCCTTCTGCAGGCTCTTGAGCGCGGCGTATACAACCACATCGCCGGGGACGGCCGTGAATATGTCATCACCGATGCAAGCGCCGGAAAGCTCCGCTCCGAGGACTCCAGAAGCATCAGCAATGTCGATATCTCCCTCTTCATCCACGATCTTCCCGGAAAGAGCGACACCACCTCATTTTCGACTCCAGATGCCAGCGGAAGCACCTCGCAGGCCGCCAACGTGATCGAGGGCATCGAATCCGGCACGAGCCTCTTTCTGATTGATGAGGACACATCCGCCACCAACTTTATGGTGCGCGATGAGCTGATGCAGCGCGTCGTTGCCGACAGCGAAGAACCGATCACACCGTTTATCAGCCGCGTGCGGGATCTGTATGAGAAGCTCGGCATCTCGTCGGTTCTCGTTGCCGGAAGCTCCGGTTCTTACTTCCATGTGGCAGACACTGTCATTCAGATGAAAGAATACGTTCCTTATGACATTACGGATCGCGCAAAAACCACAGCCGCGGAATTTCCGCCGTTTACTGCCTCCATACGCCCTTTTTCCGTTCCAGCCTTTCACCGCTGCCCGCAGCCGGGTAAAGGCCTGACGGGAAGTGACCGCACGAAAGTCAAAGTGATGGGACGGGAATCCATCCTCATCAACAAATCTCTGACGGATCTGCGCGCGTGGAACAGCTCACGGACAGTGAACAGCTGAACGGGCTGGCTGCGCTTCTTTTAGAAGCAGCGGAGCACAAGATGGACGGTAAGAAAACACTGGTGCAGGTGGTGGATCTGCTGGAAAAACAGATGGATGAAAAAGGTCTTGCTTCTCTTCTCGCCCCGGGAAGGCCAGGCGATCTGGCACGGCCGAGACGGCAGGAAATCTTTGCATGCCTGAACCGGTGCAGGGAACTGCGGTTCTGAGAAAATTTTTAGCAATTCAGAGCCATAAAAAATCTTCAGGCAAACCTTGTTCTTTTCAGAATCTATCGGTTTGGCTGAAGATCTTTTTTATCTTTTATTTTTCAATTATTTATTCCCCGCAGATCCGCACAATCGCCTCCGCGAAGATCACAACGCATTCTTTCAGGCATTCGATTTCCACGAACTCGTCTGCTCCGTGCATACGGTTGTCGACTTCAAGGTCTGCGCATCCAAACGCAACACCGTTTTTCAGATGATGCACATACGTTCCGCCGCCGATCGCAAATGGTTTGCCTGGTTTTCCAGTGACATCCGTGTAGCACTGCAGCAGGTTCTGGACAAACGGGCTGTCGGCCGGGACGTGGTGTGGTGGGAACATTCCGCTGCCTTCCATGGAGAAGCCGCCTTTTTTCATGTTCTGCCCGGCGGTATCGTACAGGTTTTCTTTTGTCGCGCAGATCGGGGCGCGGCAGTCGTAGGAACCGATCAAGGTTTTGCCGTCGTAGTTCATGAGGTCGAGGCTTAAGGTGAGCTCGCCGGACTCTTCATCTGACATGGCGACACCGAGGCCTGCGCCTTTGCCGTCGCCGTGCGGGTAAACTTTTGCAAGGAAACTGATGTCGTTTTTCAGTTCACTCTCTTCCATTCCAACAGATGCGAGAAGCTGCAGCAGTGCGGTCAGTGCGTTGTTACCCATTTCCGGGGTGGATGCGTGGGCGAAGGCACCGCAGGCTGTGATTTTTATATTGCCGTTTTCGGTGTCTTCCAGAACGAAGGAAACGCCGGTCTTCTGCTCAGTCTCGTCAGCGCAGGTTTTCAGGTCTTCTTTTGCCATGCCGCAAGCTCTGCATATGCTTTGCCTGGTACAACGTTCAGTTTGGTGCCGGCCTGTAAGGATACAAGGCGCACGCCTGTCGTTCCGGCATCGGATGTTTTTTCGAAGTGGCCGCGCATGCCGCCTTTTTCAATGTTGATGACCGGGAATTCGGCATCCGGTGAGAAGGTGCATGGTGCTTCCACTTCTTTCTTATAATAATATTCGAGGTCAGAGCTTCCACACTCCTCGTCGAACCGAGGACAAGACGGACGTTTTTCTTTAATGGGTAACCGAGTTCTTTGACAGCGCGCATTGCGTAGATAGCTGCGATCGCCGGTCCTTTGTCGTCTGCGGTTCCGCGGCCGAACATTTTTCCTTCTTTGATGCGCGGGGTGAATGGATCGGTCTCCTGCCAGCCTTCGCCTGCCGGTACGACATCGAGATGGGCGAGAATATCAAGGCCCTTTTCTTCCTGATTAAAGTCAGCTGCAATCGCGTAGTTGTCGTAGTTGGTTACGGCAAAGCCGTATTTTTCCAGAATTTCGATTCCCTGCGCCAGTGCTTCTGCCGCCGGTGCGCCGAATGGTTTGCCTGGCTCTGCCGCCTGTTTTTCGCTTGGAATCCGGATCAGGCTTTTCAGATCCTCGATCATTTCGGATTCGTGGTTTTCAATATATGTTCTCAATTCTTCTTTCCGCATCGTAACTTCTCCTTTTCTCTTCTCTGGCACCGTCGCAGTGCCGTTCTTTTCCTATCATAGCGCAGAAAGAGCAGAAAATCCACATTTTCTGCTCTTTCTGCCAAATAATCATTTGTTTTTGTCCAAATTGACTGTAATTTCATAATAATCGCACGGATGCGCCGTAAGCCCCGTCACGCCCTCGCCGGATACCATCGACATTTTGAGGTGTGATGTGAAGAAAAACATGTGGTCATCCAGCAGCATCTGCGTCATCTCGATGGCCAGTTCGGTTCGTTTTTCGGTATCAAACTCGCCGCTTAACTGCTGTTCCAGCATCTCGAGTGTCTCACTGTAATAACCGCCGCGGTTCTGGAGGAATCCTGCAGGCAGTGCGTTGTAAAGAAATACTCGGGATCGCCCGTCGGTGCGCTGACAAATGCGCTGACATAAACATCCCAGTTTCCTTTTTTCAGCAGTTCCAGATGATTTGCCGTGCACTGGATCTGTACTTCGATTCCGATTTTCTTCAGCGATGCCTGTGCACTCTCCGCGAGAAGCGGCAGTTCCTGGCGGCTCGGATACGTGAGCCAGCAGATGGTCAGGCGTTTTCCGTCTTTTTCCACGTAGCCGTCGCCGTCCTCATCGGTCCAGCCTGCTTCAGCCAGCAGTTCTCTGGAATACTCAAGATCATAGGACTCTTCCTGCACTTTGCTGTCGCCGAATGCAAAGTAAGAGGGGAACGGGCCTTCCGCCACGCTTCCGTTTCCTTCCATCAGCGTATTCACAAAGCCCTCCCGGTCGATCGCTCCGATGACTGCCTCGCGCACGCGGTCGTCCTGCAGCACCTCGGATGATCCGTTGAACTGTCCGAAGAAGGTACGCGACGTATCCGCCGAAGAAATCGTGTATGGTTCATCGCGGAACAGGATCAGATTGGAATACGGCAGGCCGTACGCCGCGTCGAGCTCGCCTGACTGTAACGCCATCGTCATCGTATCGCCGTCGCGGATCGTTTTTACTTCGATCCGGTCGAGCTTTGGCGTTCCGTTCCAGTAATTGTCATTTTTCATGAGTGTCAGTCCCTGATCCGTCTCCACCTGTACTGCGCGGTACGGGCCGGTTCCGGCGACATTGCCGTCATCCGTCACACCTGCCTGCATATCAATGATGCATCCATATGGGTCGGACAGATAATTCAGAAGCGCCGGGACAGGCTGTTCGGTGTGAATCGTTACGATCAGGCCGTCTGCCTCGATGCTCTCAATTTTCAGATCCCCGCGTGCACGGTCATGTACTGCGATCAGATCCTCGAGACATTCTTTGACCGCCTCCGCGTCGAGAGTGCGCCCACTTGTAAAGGAGATGCCTTCATGCAGTGTAATCCGCCATGTTGTATCGTCCACAAGCTCATAGCTTTCTGCCAGCCATGGCTCGATCTCCATAGAATCGGAATAATGAAACAGCGTCTCACCGATCCCATAGCGGATACACGCCCAGCCGGAATAGCCGTTGTGCGGGTTGACATCGGACTCGTCGTTTTCGGCGTTGAATGTCGTGTCGCCGTATACGAAAACTTTTTCATCTGTACCATCTGCGCTGTGCTCTGACAACCGGAAAACAGTACCACCGCCAGAATGCCGCACAAAACATATGCAATTTTTTTCCTTCTGCCGTTCTTTCTCTGCATTCTGTACTTCTCCTGTTTTCGCAAATGGCACCACCATTTCCGCTGTCTGATTTTCTGTTTCAACAGTTTTCTCACAGACTATACTCCATCAACAGTTTCGTATATTCCTCTTTCGGGTACTCCAATACCTCCCGCGTCTCCCCCTGCTCCACGATTTTTCCCTGCCGCATGACAATCACACGGCTGCAGAGTTCCCGCACCAGCGCAAGGTCGTGGCCGATCCACAGCATCGCAAGTTCTTCTTCCCGCTGCAGTTTTTTCAGCAGTTGAACGATCTGCGCCTGTACCGCCGCATCGAGCGCACTCGTTGCCTCGTCGCAGATCAGAAGAGACGGCTGCACAGCAAGAGCCCGCGCAATTGCGGCTCTCTGGCACTCTCCGCCGCTCGTCTCGCGGGGATAGCGTTTCGCCGTTTCCGGGGCAAGCTCCACTTTTCCAGCAGTTCCGGCAGACGAAGACAGGCTTCTTTCCGGCTCATTCCCTGATTCCGAAAAGCTTCCAGAATCCCGGTTTCGAGCGTCTGCATTGGATCGAAGGAATCCTGCGGGGTCTGGAAGACCATCTGTATTTTCCGGTAAACTTCGCGCTGCCGCCTGCCTTTTCTTCCGAGGATTTCCTCGCCTTCCAACAGAACGCTGCCTGCATCCGCCTGGACCAATCCGGTGATCAGACGGGCCGTCGTGCTTTTTCCGCATCCGCTCTCCCCGATCAGCCAAGACATTCACCCGCATCCAGTGTGAAGCTGATGCCGTCCACGGCGGCAAATTCCGTTTCCCGGCCGGTTCCAGCAAAGTTTTTGCTTAAGTTGTTTACTTCCAGCATGTTATGATTATGCATCGTTCTTCCCTCTTCCCGGCACAGCCGCAAGGAGATTTTTTGTATATTCGTCCTTTGGGTGATCGAAAACCGTCCTTGTCTCCCCCTGCTCCACGATGTTTCCATCCTTCAAAACAGCAACCCTGTCTGCCATCTGCTCGAGAACCGCAAGATTGTGCGTCACCAGCACCATCCCCGTCTGCTCTTTCTGCTGCAACGCCTGAAGCTCCCGCAGCACCTGCGCCTGCGAAACCACATCGAGTGCACTCGTCGGCTCGTCCGCCAGAAGAAGCGACGGATGCAGCAGCATTGCGAGCGCAATCCCGACGCGCTGGTTCATGCCGCCGGAGAGCGACGATGGATAGCTGTTCCAGATCGTCTCGCCATCCGAAAGCCCCATATCCGCAAATCGCTGGAGCGTCATATCTTTGATTTCTCTGCGGCTTTTTCTGCCAGACATTCCCCCAGAAATCGGGGTGATGAATCCGCAGCGTTTCTCATGGGCGCGCACGCTTTCACAGATCTGTGCTCCGATTTTCCGGGTCGGACAGAGTGATGCCCCTGTATTCTGGAAAATCATACCAATTTCTGAACCGCACAGACTCCGCAGCTTCTTTTCGGACATGCCCGTCAGCTCCTCTCCGCGAAATGTGATCTGCCCGCCGGTGATGGAGCTATTCTTTCCCATCAGCCGCAGGATCGCTCGCAGCAAGGTACTTTTTCCACTGCCCGACTCCCCGGCGATGCCGACGGTTTCTCCTTTTTCGACGGAAAAACAGATGTTATTTAAAATTTGCTCCCCCTCATAACAGACAGAAAGGCCGCTGATTTCCAGCAGTTTTTCGCTCATGTTTTTGCTCCCTTTGTTTCCATTTTCGTTTGCCCCTTATCCCTGATCCACCGTTTTCCGTACCGCCTCACCAAGCAGATTGCAGACAAGAACGGTCAGAAAAATCGCCAGTCCCGGCGCCAGAATGACCCAGGGCGCGGTCTGCAGCATACTTCTTCCGTTGCTCATCATCGCTCCCCACTCCGCCGACGGCGCTTCCGCACCAAGGCCGAGGAAGGACAGACCCGCGATTTCCAGCATCATCGTTCCGATATCAAGCACCGCTGTGACAATCGTCTGCCCCGCAAGATTCGGCAGAATATGGCGTCCGATCATCTTCCATGTTCCGTTTCCTGTAAGGCGCGCCGCCGCGATGAACGGCATGTGTTTCAGTGCCAGCACACGGTTCCGTGCAAGCCGTGCATATTTCGGCCAGGAAACAAGGATCAGCGACACAACGGCTCCCGTCATGCCGCTCTGCAGAACGCCGGAAAATGCGATTGCAAATACCATACCCGGAAAGGCCAGAAAAATATCGGAGATCTGCATCAGAACCGTATCCGTTTTACCTTCCAGCCAGCCGCTGAAAATTCCGGCGAGTGTTCCGATCAGAGCGCTTGCCGCAACGACAAGAAGTGCTGAAAAAATGCTGACCCGCGCGCCGGAGAGAATCCTTGAAAACAGATCTCTTCCATAGCGGTCCGTCCCCATCCAGTGCGCCGCGGACGGCGGAAGAAGGGACAGTTCCAGATTCTGCTCATACGGATCGTACGGTGCCAGATGGGCCGCACACGCGGCAAACAGCAGCAGCGCACCGGCGAGGATGCCATAAAAAAGGATCTTTCTTTTCTGTTCTTTTTTCATCGCATTCCCTCCAGCTTCGCCCGCGGGTCCAGTGCCCCCATCAGCAGATCAGCAATGAGATGCAGCAGCAGATAGATCGCCGCCATCCACACCAGATATGCCTGAATCACGGGAATATCGTGCATGGAAACGGCATCCACGGCCATTTTTCCGACACCATTCCACATGAAAATCGTCTCAACGATGGCGGTTCCTCCAAGCAGCGAACCGGCGGATAAGAATAGCAGCGTGACCATCCGAAGCAGCACGGATTTTAATATATTTCCGAACAGAATCCGGTTTTCACTTAACCCACGTGCCCGTGCACCCGCCACGTACTCCTGCTCCAGCTCTGCAAGCACGGCAGAACGCACCTGACGGGTGTATTTTGCCGTCATCGAAACCGCAAGCGTCGCCGCCGGAAGCACACAGCTTTCCATCCCTTTCCCATACTGAGAACCGGAAAAAGATTCCATTTCAGCGAAAAGAAATACAAGAGAAGAAGTGCAGTGAAAAACCCCGGAAACGAATTACCTGCAAAGCAGAACAGGCTGATACTGCGGTCCGCCCACGTATTCTGATATTTTGCACTTAAGATACCGAGCGGAAACGAAAGACAGACCGTCATGGCAAGCGCCAGCGCCGCAAGTGCAATCGTTGCGGGCAGTTTTTCGCAGAAGCTTACAAGCACCGGTTTGCCGGAAACGTACGACTCCCCGAAGTCACCGCGCAGGGCGTTTTTTCAGCCATTGCAGGTACTGGACAGCTTTCGGCTCATTCAGTCCCAGCTCCTCCCGCATCGCTTCTTTTCCGCCTCCGACATCACGCCGCCGCTGCTGCTCTCTTTTAAATCCACCGCATCGACCGAGGAAAGTCCCGTCAGCAGAAAAGCGAGAATCGTCACGCCGAGGAATACCGGAATCAGGCGAAGCAGTCGTTTTAACAGATATTTTTTCACAAATACTCCTTTACTGCTTCACGGCACAAATCGAAAACATCGGTGCCGGGTTATAGAACTCGTCTTTTTCCAGATAAATGCGTTTTCCAAGGCTCGTATCAATGCGGATTTCTCCCGCTGTGTTTTCGCACAGCACCGCCACATCGTACGCCGGCCGGTTTTTGCGGCTGATCGGGAGCTGTGATTTGATCCGTTCGCACTCTTCTAGCATCTCGTTTCCAACCTTGAAATGGGCATGCGCCTCCGGAAGTCCCTTCGTATCGGCAACATCTTCTTTTCCGTAATTGGCATCGAAGTTCAGCAGCACACCGCCCGTTTTCAGCACACGCATCCACTCGCCGTAAGCATGCTCCGCATTCGGCAGCGTCCACGTCAGGTTTCGGGAAATGACAACATCGAACGTTTCATCCGCAAACATCGGATTTTCCGCGTCCATGACCTGGAAGCAGCAGTCGGCATTCTCTTCTTCGGCAAGCTGGATTGCATTCTCAATCATCTCCGGTGTCAGGTCGATGCCGAATACCTCGTGGCCCTCTTTTGCCAGCAGGATCGAGAAAAATCCGGCTCCGCAGCCACATCAAGGATCTTTAACCGTCTTCCCGCCGGGATCTGTTTTTCAATCTCTTTCATCCAGCGCTTCGCAATCGGGTTTGCAAGTTCGGAGCGTCTCTGCTCTAAAAAGCTCTCGCTCCGTTTCTCCCAGTAATGGACAATCTGCTCTTTGCGGTCGTCGTACTCCGGCTCGCGCACAATTCTTCCGTAAGCAACGACAGGGCCCCCTTCTGTTACCATATCGCCCGGTTTTGCCGCCGGATACCAGAGGCCGTCTTCGGAAGCCGCCTGATATTTTTCGCCGCGGCGGACGGTCACATCACCAAGCTGGAAGGACTGCTCTGCGCTTTTTTCCGCGCGCACCAGAAACATCGGTGTCGATGCATAGTTCAGTCTCTCTTCCTCGCTCCAGACGCGCTTCCAGATTTCGGAATCGGTCTGGATGGAACAGACGCCGAGGGATTCGAGCACCTTCGTATCCCACGCCGGCCGTTCCATCGCAGAGAGCGGCACCTGGCGCGCAATGTTTTCCATGCGGTCAATGTCCGTGCACAGATAATGGTCGTCGAGCTGCTGCTCTTCCACTTTCTTCCGGTCTGCCTCGTACGCTTCTTTTTTCTCCTCGTCATAGAGATAACCGTACCAGTTCGCATCAAAATTGAGCAACACGCCGCCCGGTTTCAGGACACGCATCCACTCTTGGTATGCCTGCTCCGGCTTTTCCAGATTCCAGGTCAGATTTCTGGAAATGACAACATCAAAGGTCTCATCCGCAAACTCCAGATTCTGTGCATCCATCCGCTGCAGCGTCACGCGCTCCAGACCGTATTTCGTATATTTTCCCAGATTCTCTTTCGCCTTTTCCAGCATCTCCTCCGTGTAGTCAACAGCCGTCACCGTATAACCTGCCTCCGACAAAATCATCGGGAAGAATCCCGGGCCGGTTCCGATATCGAGAATCTTCATCTCTTCTTTCTTTTTCTCTGGAAACTGCTCCTCTAATACATGCAGCCACGCTTCTCTCTGGCTTCCCGCCAGTTCTTTTTCATTGACCTCAGAATACCCCTCCGCACGGGTTCCCCAGTAGGAGGCAATTTCCTGTAATAATTCCTGTTCCATATCTTCCGCTTCTTTCTTCTTTTTCTTAACTTTCCCGGCGGGTCGTTCTCCAACCGCTCAAATATCCCTTTACTCTACCAAAAATCGGCCTTTTTCACAAGCCCCCACGGGGGATATTCTTACGCCGGCGCAGGTATTCAGGTGATCGGCGGCGCGGATCTGATTATCTGCGGACGTCAGACAACCGACGGCGATACCGCGCAGGTCGGCCCTTTGATTGCGAAACATCTGACGATCCCGCATGCCGCCTGGGTCGCAGAGGTTACCGATGTCACGGATCATTCCATCACCGTCCGTCAGGATCTTGTGAGTGTTTCCCAGGTTTCCGAACTCCCTTATTCGTGCCTGATTACCATCGAGTTTCTCGAGCGCGAGCTGATCGACATTTTGTTTCCGGATATTTTTAAAGGAGAACCGTCATTCACTCGGTTCTCCTTTATATTGCCAGAATACCATCAGCTTTCTTGTCGCCGTATCCTCGCTGTATGTATATTTTACGGACCCGAGTCCGTAATAGCTGCAAAGATAGCCGGAAGCCTTATCGAGAAGCTCCGGTCGGGCTTCCATGACCTGTGCCATCAGATCATCGGTGGCAAATTTAAATTCGGAATACTCTTTTGTCTCTTCAATATCCGTCTCCATTTCCCACAGAATCTGCGTCGCATCAAATGTATCCATGTACCGGCCGATCTGGCGGTAATACTCGAGGTCATCTGCATTGCACGCCGGGAGCGGCAGATTCGCATCCGCCTGATGCGTGTCCGAAAATTCCGCATCGGAAACGCAGAGAAAATCGTAGTAGATCAGGTCGTCCGGCAGATTGTACTCGCCGCTCTCGCCCTCTGCGAATACCGGATCGCCCCAGGTTACATCGACGTTGTAATAATTGTCTCCGCACTTTACGATATTCCAGCCGTGCGCCTCGCCGGTGTCTGTCGTTCCCGTCACATAAATGACCGGGATGTCCAGGCGGTTCATCAGATACTGGAACGTTCTGGCATAGCCTGCGCAGACCGTCTGTCCGTTCACAAGTCCGCTGTAGAGTGTCTGATTCTCCGGCGCATCTTTCACATAATCAATCTGCCGGATACATTTTTCGAAGACAGCCTTGATCTTCCCATAGTCATCCATCGAACGGTCGATATCACTTAAGAAATCATTTCCCGCCCCTTTGATCTGGGTCTGGCGGCCTGTGATCTCCTCCGCAGAAATCGTGTATTCCGGAACTACCTCACAGTAGTTTTTCGGCTCACCGTATCCCGTGACATGTGATGCTCCGTTGATCCAGCAGTACTCCGGGTAATCCATATAGACCCATCCGTAAACCTCCGCCGTCACATCGGGATCGCCGCCTTTTGTGATGATGGTTTCCTGGTGTTCCGCGATTCCCTGCACCAGTTCGCGGTAAATCATCTGTCTGTTTTCATCGAGCTGGCTGTAATAATACCGCTTCGCCAGCTCCTCCTCATCTGTATTTTCCGCCTGAAACTGTGTTGCGCCATTCTCTGACAGACCATTGTTTTCGTCTGCCGTCTGTGAAGCAGTGCTGCTGTCCGCTCCGCTTCCGTTCTGCGCGGGATCGCTCTCATCAAACTCTCCGAATACCAGATAAGCCGCCAGCAGGGCAAGCATAAGCGGAAGCAGCGCCCGCAGCGGTCTCTTCCGTCTTCGTCTGTGTCTTCTCTTTGCCATTCTTCTTTTCTCCCAGATACGTTAAAAACGCCGTCACACAGTGCATCCGCCACCTTTTTCTGGTACTCCTTTGTGTTCAGGAGCGCTTCTTCCTCCGGATTTGAGAGGAATCCGCACTCGCAGATCACCAGCACTGCGTCTGTCTTCTTCAGCATGTAATACGTTTTGTTTCCCTTGGCTTTCCTGTGATTCGCCGGATCGAGCCCCGCGACCAGTGCAGCTGCATGCAGAGCGCCAGTTTTTCGCCTTCTTTTGAATCCGTATAATAAAACACCTGCGCCCCTTTGACCGCCGCATCCGGGTAGCTGTTCTGGTGAATGCTGATCACACAGTCCGGCTTTTTTTCATGAATCAGCTGCACGCGCCGCTGCAGATCCTGCACTTTCGCATTCACGGCTCCCGGATCGGAGAGATCATTCTCCCCTTCCCGCGTCATCACCACAAGGATTCCCTGCTTTTCCAGCTTCTTTTTCAGCAGACGGGCAATCGCAAGGTTGATGTCCTTTTCTTTGACACCGTTTGCCCCGATTTTGCCGGGATCGTCGCCGCCGTGGCCGCTGTCCAGCACCACTACTTTTGTGGCTGCCTTCTGTGCTGCCACCAGCCGTGCGCCCTCGCGGGACAGAACATACGCCGCCGAAAGCAGAATCACCGCCATCAGCCATTCCAGTTTTTTCCCTTTTTCCAAATAAAAAGCCCCCTGCTGCAAATTTCCTTTCTTGGTCATTTTATGCAGCAGCGGGGCAGGTTACAACTCTTATTGCTTCCGGTTACTCTTCCTCATCTTCTTCATCATGCGCGCGATTCGGGATTTCATCCTCTTCTTCGTCGTTGTCATCATCGAGATAATCCGGCTCATTTTCGAAATCGATGACTGCGGAATTTTCGACGATTTCGTCTTCTTCCTCTGCTTCTTCTGCGGTATCTTCACGGTCTGGCTCTGCGGCTGTTTCTTTTGCCTCTCCGGGAAAGATACTTTTTACCGGATCTTTCATGAAGGTTTCCACTTCCGATGCAGAACGTTTCATCTCCTCACGCATTTTTTCGATGCCGGCAAAGGTCTCCTCAAAAATTCTGCGATTCTTCTCGAGTACACTCGTCATGGTTTCCATCTCGGCGTAAATCTTCTGGTATCTGGTGTTGGCTTTCTGCAGCTCCGCGTCCATATGGCTCTGGATTTCTTCTGCTTCGGCCTGCAGTTTTTCTTCATAAACAGCAGCCAGTTCCTCGCCCTTCTGACGTGCGCTCTCTACCATGTATTCGCACTGTTCCTTCGTCTCGCGGCGCTGCTTTGCACAGGATTCCTTTGTCTCTTCCCGCTGTTTCCGGCAGGACTCGTTTGTCTCCTCTCTCTTTTTGCAGCACGCCTCATCCGTTTCCTCCGTTTTCTCGCGGCAGGACTCGTCCGTTTCTTCGGTTTTCCGGCGGCAGGCTTCCTCGGTCTCTTCTTTTAGCTTTCTGCAGCTCTCCTCTGTTTCCTGTGTCAGTTTTTTCGCTTTCACCTGTGCCTCAAACACAAGGCCGCTGATGCTGTCATAATTGTCGATATAGCTCTGGTATTTCTCATGAATATTTTTTTCGAGCTCCTCGATTTTATCCTCACGCTCGCGGATCTTGCGGTTCAGCTTCTCGATTTCCTGCTCTTTTTCCTCGATCTTCGCTTCCAGTTTCTTCTGAGCGGCATACGCCTGATCTTTCAGGTTCTGCACTTTCGTCATGACATCGTCTTATCGAAACCGCCCATCAGCGTTGTTTTAAATAATTCTTCGTGATTGTTTTCTGACATGTATACTCCTCCTTCGTGCCCGGGCTTTTATCATTCCCCTTATCCTTCCCGGACTCCTCGTCAACTGTTTGTTTCAATATATTCTGAAATCAGACTCCAGACGTCTGCGCACTCGAATCCGAGCTTCCACTCTGCCACCCCGGCGAGATCAGCGCTTTGGATCACTTTCAGTTTTTCCTCCATGGACTGCTCATCCTCCATCCAGATCGTGTATCTGGCATCGGAAGTTTCTACCGTTGCCACATTCTGGCCAAGGGATGCATCCCAGGTTTCTGTCATCTGATTCTCTTTGGCATAGTTTTTGGCGCCATCCATGCCCAGCACCTCGCTGGTAATGGCGCTCTGTCCGAACTTTTCCGTCCAGACACGGGTATAAAACGGGATTCCGCAGATCACCTGATCGGCAGGCATCACCCGCGTCATCTCCTCCACGGCCTGCTGTACGAACGGGAGGGATGAAACAGAGCCTGCCTCCTCGCTTCCCGCGAAATGCTCGTCATAGGCCATGACAATCATATAGTCCACAAATCTTGCCTGCTCGCCGCGCTGATAATACATCGTGTAAGCCTGCGGTACCGGCGTATCGACCGACACCACAAGATTCTGTGCATGCGCCGCGCTCGTCAGTTCCCGCAGAAACTGCAGGTAATGCGGGATTCCGGCCTCTTTCAGATTCTCGAAATCCACGTTGATGCCGTCCATGCCGCACGATGCTGCCTCGGCGAGCAGCTGCTCAATGATTCTACTGCGCACGGATGCGTAGGCAAGATCGGTTGTTTCGTCAAATGCTTCATTAAAGTTATCAATCAATCCCCAGACTTCCCGTCCCGCTTCATGCGCCAGTTTCACGTAATCGGCGCTCGCAAGGCTGGAAATCGTACCGGTTTCGTCTGTCACGGAAAACCAGGTCGGTGAAATCACGTTCACGCCGGTCATTTCTGCTGTCATCTCTGCCATCGCGTCGTTCGACTCGGTCGATGTGCTCTGATGCCAGACCAGATTGATTTTGTGATCCCGTGTAATTCTTTCATAGGAATCTTTCTTTGCCGTCCGCGCTTCGATGTCCTCCGGCTCGGAGATATCCTCTGTCTGGATGTAGCCGGTATAGCCGTCCGCCGTCATGACTTTGCACCAGTTGTCCAGATTTTCCAGATACAGCAGGGTGTCACCCTTCTGTACATCCGCAAGAATCAGACTCTTGATGCCGCCTTTCTGGCGCACCTGCGCGGTGTCTGACTGTACCGTCGCCTGCTCCACTCCGTCCCATTCATTCCGGATTACAACACGGTTGGGATCGCTGTAATATGCATAGTCGAGATCTGTGTATTCTTTTACGACATCCAGCGAAATGTAAACCGTTCCGTCGCTCTCCTGCTGTACGGCAGGCTGTCCGCCCGGTGTTTTGGCAACGGCCGCATCGCCCGGAAGCAGTGTCTGCACGCCGCCGCTCGTTGTAAGCAGGATTCCTTTTGTTTCTTCATCCCAGTAGAAGCAGCTGTTCAGCTGGGATTCTACATATGTGTACGCCGCATACGGCTCTCCTCCGATAAGGACGGCCTGCTCTTCCAGAAGTTCTCCGTTCTGGATCAGCGCAACGCTGTTTTCGTCTGTCAGGTTAAAATATTCGTTCCCGGCCATGTATTCGGTTCCGGGTTTATATCGGTTTATCAAAAATGAAACAATGCCTGCTGCACCGACTAGCACGATCAGAATCAGTACGACCAGTACCGGCGCTGCTTTTTTCTTCTGTTGCTCCTTCATGTGTTCTTTTCCCCTTTTCTTCGCTCTGAAGATCTCCCACTTGCGCCCATTATAACAAAAAAATACCCAATAGCAACCGTTATGCGCAAGGGAACCGCATGCGAGTCAGAAAGTATCGTTACAGTTCACTGGTTCCCAGCGAACTGTAACATTCGCAGCCCTCATTTAAAGTTTGCTTCGCAAAAGGAGGGCTGCTCACACCTGAATCATGTTCTTACGCAGCGAAACAGCAGGTGTTTCACTGCTGATTGAACAGTAACGAAAGTATCGTTGCTTTTTGCTATTGGGTATTTTTCAAAAAATCTGTTTAAAAAGTTTTGTCGATTGTTTGTTTCATGGCTTATTTGCAGTTGTGACGTACAAAAAAGAAAGCCCCATAGATCCGTATGAAATACTTTTGTTTTTAGTTTCAATGATCATGTTTCACGGGGACGCCTTCTTATCCGATCCGTTTTTTCTGTGCCTGCTTCTGGCCGGAGTATGCACCCTCCGGGCAGAAGCAAAGGTTTCCCCAACTCCTATTATACTTCAAGCCGGGGGAATTACAAATAAAGTTTGTCCCTTCATTTCTGAAAAAATTATGCGAAATGTAAAAAAAATCTTAAGTTCTTTACTTCTTTCCGTGATGTGTTATACTATATTGTAAGCAGCCCTATTTATATAAGTAAAGAGTAATTAAGGACGTGAGAGTTATGAAAATAGAAAAAATCAATGATAACAAGATCCGCTGCACACTGACCAGCGCCGATCTTGCCGAAAGAAATTTAAAGCTCAGCGAACTGGCTTACGGCACGGAAAAGGCCCGCAGCCTGTTTCAGGATATGATGCTTGAAGCCAACCAGCAGTTCGGCTTCAATGTGGATAATGCCCCGCTCATGGTCGAGGCCGTTCCGGTGGCTCCGGACAGCATTGTCCTCATTATCACCAGAGTCGAGGATCCACAGGAGCTCGACACCCGCTTCGCCAAATTTGCTCCATCCGGCGACGATACGGACGGACCGGAACCGGTACAGTATTCCGGCGCGGACGACATCATCGACCTGTTCCACAAGCTCTGCGATGTGAAGAACAAGGCACAGGAAATCGCAAAGAAAGCGGCACAGAAGGAAAACGAAAAAGAGCCTGCAGCATCCGAGGAAAAGAATGTGGATCTGGTACGCACCTTCCACTTCTCAACCCTCGACGATGTCATCAGCTCCGCAAAAGCGCTGAACCAGTATTTTACCGGCAGCAATTCCCTCTATAAGAACACGGCAGATGCCAACTATCAGCTCGTTCTGCACCAGTCCGGCTGCAAACCGGAAGAATTCAACAAGGTCTGCAACATTCTTTCCGAGTACGGCAGACAGGAATCCTTCTCCCTGGCCGCTGAAGCATTTCTGCTGGAACATGGAAATGCAATGGTAAAAGAGAATGCTCTGCAGGAGCTGGCTTCTCTGTAAGTTTTGAAACGTATGTATAAAAAGGAAGTCCGCGAAGGACTTCCTTTTTTGTACGTTCCGTACAAATTACTCTTCTGTGATAGCCTCGGTTGGACATACGCTTGCGCATGTTCCGCACTCAACGCATACATCCGGGTTGATTTCGTAATGGGAATCTCCCTCAGCGATAGCCTCTACTGGACATTCTCCAGCGCAGGTTCCGCAGCTTACACATTCGTCTGTGATTACATATGCCATGATCTTATCCTCCTTGTAGATTTTTTGGCCCTTTCGGTACTATCCACATTGTAAACGATTGCCCCCTGAAATACAAGTACAAAATTATAAACATTCTATAATCTTATGAATTTGTTCTTGCATTCCCCCCGGGGGTACGCTATAATCAAAATAGCCGTCAAAATCGGAACGACGGGTATATACACATTTAAAGGAGGAACTTTAAGATGGCAAAGATCTCGAAAGACATGACAATCGGCGAGTTAATCGCAATGGATACAAATATCATCGGAATCCTGATGGGAGCCGGCATGCACTGCATCGGCTGCCCTTCTGCACAGGGTGAGTCCCTGGAAGAAGCAGCTATGGTTCACGGCCTGGACGCTCAGGTTCTGGAAGACCAGATCAACGATTATCTGGCTGCAAAATAAGCCGGATTTCCGCGTGGATCCAAAAAGAACGCCTCTCACAGGCGTTCTTTTTTTTCTGTCCGATTTACCCATTGTTCCGATAGCCCCGTTTTGCTTTCGTCCGTTTTCCTTTCTGCTCCAGCGTCGCCGCTGCTTCTCTCCGGCTCTGCTGGTGGCGGCGGATCGCCTCATCCACACGGCGGCTCCGCTCTTCCTGGCGCCGCTTCTGTATCATCTGATCGAGCAGACGGCCGAGCACGCGGTAAAACTCCGTCTGACGCTCCTCCTCTTCCTGCCGCATCACAGTGTCCGCCAGCTGTTCTGCTTCCCGCTCGGCAGAAGATCGACAACCACCTCCGGCACTTCGTCCGCTTTTCCCGGTATTGCCGGATCCGGCTTCTCCTTTGCCGTCTCTGCCGCTTCCGCCGGAAACGCTTTGATCTCCGCCGTTGCCTGCACCAGCTTCGGCATCAGCTCGCGGATCGCTTTCAGGTGAAGCCCCTTTTTCTTCAGTTCCCGGATTCCCAGAAAAATCTGAATGTCCTGCGCAGTATAGCAGCGGTGTCCCAGCGAATTGCGGTGGATTTCCATGCCGAGCTCGTCCTCCCAGTACCGGAGCACATGCGCTTTCTCCCCGGTCAGCTTCTCCGCCTCCGTGACCAGATACGTTCTATTTTCCATACGGCAGCCACTCCCTTCTTCCCTTTATTATAGGATCTGTTATCCCCTGCCGCAAGAAAATCTCATCGTAATATTCCGACAAATTCATACAATTATACACAAAAAACGTGCCGCAGGACTATCCCACGACACGTTCTGACACATAAAATATTTTCTTTTATCTCTCTGCATTCGCAAATTTCGTATAATCCGGCAGCCAGACCAGATTGACGGTTCCGATCGGGCCGTTTCGCTGTTTGGCGATGATGATTTCCGCGATTCCCTTATTCTCGGAATCCTTATTATAGTAATCATCTCGATAGATAAACATAACAACGTCGGCATCCTGCTCGATCGCTCCCGACTCACGCAGGTCGGAAAGCATCGGACGGTGGTCGGTACGCTGCTCAACAGCCCGGGAAAGCTGGGACAGTGCAACAACCGGCACATTCAGCTCTCTCGCGAGTGCTTTTAAGGAACGGCTGATATCCGAAATCTCCTGCTGACGCGATTCCGAGGAGCTCTTTCCGCTTCCCGACATCAGCTGCAGGTAGTCAATGATGATGATATCAAGACCGTGCTCCAGCTTGTATTTGCGGCATTTCGACCGCATCTCTCCGATCGAGATACCAGGTGTATCGTCGATCATCAGTCGGGATTCACCGATCATGCCGGCGCTCTCGATCAGCTTGCTCCATTCGTCGTCTTTCAGGTTTCCGGTTCTCAGATGCTGGGAATCTACTTTCGACTCCATCGAGAGCAGACGGTTCATCAGCTGCTCCCGCGACATCTCGAGACTGAAAATCGCAACGGCTTTGTCTTTCTTAAACGCCATATACTGCGCAATATTGAGGACAAACGCCGTTTTACCCATAGACGGACGTGCCGCAATCAGGATAAAGTCAGAGTTCTGCAGACCCGATGTCTTGTAGTCCAGATCCGTGAATCCGGTCGGAATACCCGTGACATTTCCCTTCGTCTTCGATGCACGCTCGATGTTCTCCAGCGTATTGATGACAACCTGGCGGATCGGCATGAAGTCTCCGGAATTCCGCTGGCCCAATAACTGGAACATCTTCTTTTCCGTCTCCTCCATGATGACTTCCACCGGCTCTTTGTTCAGATAGCAGTCATTCTCAATCTCTTCTGTCAGCTTAATGAGACGGCGCAGCACCGCTTTCTCGCTGACGATGTTCGCATAATGGCGCACATTCGCCGAAGTCGGCACCGCATTTAAAAGATCGCGGACAAACTCCATCGAACTGATCTCCGGCGGAACATCCTTTTCACGCAGGCGGTTCTGCAGGGTGACCAGATCGACCGGTTTTCCCTCATTGAACAGCTCCACCATGGCATCAAAAATGACGCCGTACTGGTGCTGGTAAAAATCGTCGCTCGTCAGGATTTCCGATGCCGCCATGATGGCTTCGCGCCCCATCAGCATGGAACCGATGACCGACTGCTCCGCCTCGATGCTGTGCGGAAGGATTCGTTTAATCAGTGCTTCTTCCATAGAATTATGCTTCTTTTACGATAACTTTCAGCTTTGCAGTTACTTTGGTATGCAGGCGGATCGGCACTTCTGTCGTTCCAAGAACCTTGATCGGGTTCGGAAGCTGCATTTTCTTTTTGTCGATGTCGTATCCGAGCTGCTCTTTTGCTGCCTCAGCGATCTCTTTTGCCGATACGCTTCCGAATACTTTTCCGCCTTCACCGACTTTGATGGCTACGGTAACCTGTTTTTCCTCGATCTCTTTTGCGAAAGCCTGTGCCTCGCAAGCTGCTCTGCTGCCACTTGTCCTCGTGTGCTTTCTGCAGTTTCAGTTCATTCAGGTTCTTTGCGGTTGCCTCGATGCCAAGCTTTTTCGGCAGAAGCATGTTTCTTGCATATCCGTCACTTACGTTTACAGTCTGTCCTTTTTTACCAAGTGCTTTTACGTCTTCCAGTAAGATAACTTTCATATCAGATTTCTCCTCCATCCTGCATTTCTGTTAAGGTTGATTTTAGGAGGCTGCGCGCCCCCTCCAGATCGACGGTCTCGAGCTGGCATCCCGCCATATTCAGATGACCGCCGCCGCCCATCCGCTCCATGATGATCTGTACATTGACCTCATCGATCGCGCGGGCGCTGATATAGATCACGCCTTTATACTCGGTCAATACAAAGGACGCCTTGACACCGACAATGTTCAGCAGCTCGTTCGCCGCTTGTGCTCCGACCACCGTCGGGCTGTCCACATAGTCGCTCGGGCATTCGGAAATCGCGAACTGGCCGCGGAACAGCTCCGCATTGCGGATCGTCTCTCCTCTTGCCTTGTAATCGTTCATATCCTCACGGAACAGCTTGCGCACACGCGTCACATCCGCACCGCAGCGGCGCAGGAACGCTGCCGCCTCGAACGTGCGGACACCTGTTTTCTGCATAAAGTTGTCGGTATCGATCATGATGCCGGCATAGATGCTGTCCGCCTCCACGTTCCGGATGCGGATTCCCTCGGTAAAATACTGGAGAATCTCGGCAACCATCTCGCTCGCGGATGATGCATACGGCTCAATATAGGAAAGCACCGAGTTGCGGATCGTATCGCTTCCCTGCCGGTGATGATCCAGCACGACGATCATTTTCGCCATGTACAGCAGATCCTCACACTGTGTGATGCTCGGCTTGTTCGTATCGACCACAACGAGCAGCGTGTTGTCGTCCATGATCTCTTTCGCCTCATGATTATTGACAAACATGTCCGCCTCATAATCCTGGTTGTCGCGGAACGTATTCATCAGCGGAATAATCGAGCTGGTCGGGTTGTCGATGACGATGTACGCTTTTTTATTCAGCGTTTTCGCCGCACGGTAGATACCGATGGCCGCACCGAACGAATCGGCATCCGGCAGGCGGTGTCCCATGACAACGACCTTCTCTTTCGTGTTCATAAACTCTTTCAGCGCGTGCGCCTTGACGCGGGCTTTGACTCTCGTATTCTTTTCCACAGCCTGCGTTTTTCCGCCGAAATACTGAATCTTCGAACCGTCCTTTAAAACGACTGATCGCCGCCCCGGCCAAGAGCCAGGTCGATCGCGATTTTCGCATACTCGGAGTTTTTCGCAAACGATCCAGCATCTGCTCCGATACCCATACTGATTGTGACCGCCATCTCGTTTCCGATGTTGATGGTCTTGACGTCCTCGAGGATATCGAACTTTTCTCTTTCAGTTCATTTAACGAACTCCGGCGCATGACCACGATGTATTTGTCGTTCTCATACCGCTTCACCAGTCCATCGAGATCGTTGAAATATTTGTTGATCTTTCGCTCGACCAGTGCGGTCAGAAGGGAACGGCGGACCTCCTCGACGCTCTCCAGCGCCTCGTCGTAGTTGTCCAGATACAGAAGACCGGTGACCATCGTTTCGTCCTCGAATTTCCGCATATACTCGCGGAGCTCCGTCTCATCGAACAGATACAGTGCCTGAATAAAATAGCCTTTGATATCTGTGTTGATCATCTCCGAATTCTGGATCAGCTCGTCGATGCAGACGCTTTTTACATGGGCACGGAAATTCTTTTCGCCGTAAGCCACGTTGATGTCGGTCTCCTCCTCATTTTTCGGCAGCCGCTCGACCGTCAGCTCCGGAAAAATGGTGGCGATACATTTATGATACTGTGTATCCTTCCCTGTGATTTTTGTAAACTCTTTGTTGACCCAGAGAAGTTTTCCCTGCGAATCCATAACGGCATAGGGCAGCGCCAGTTCCTGGATCAGATGCTTCTGAACCTGGCCGTATTCGGTCGCAAAGGTAATCAGCTCGTTGATCACCTGCGGACGCTGTCTGTAATAGAGAACTGCGGCTGCGATCACATAGACTGCAAAAAACAGCGTGAACCACATTCCTGCCATCACATCCACAAAATACATGCCGATATTCATCACAAGCATCAGGATGGACAAAATCAGCGGCCATCGAAGATAGCTCCGCAATTGGCCGCTCAACTTCATTTTGCTTTTCATTTCCTAACACCTTTCCAACGTTGCGTGTTGTATTTCGCTCCTGTCCTTCCGATTATACCACTTTGACCTGTACTTTGGCAACAAGATACTTCTGGATACAAAAAAGGTACCCGCCTTTTCGGGCAGATACCTCCATTTATTTACCGATTCAAAATGAACGTTCGGACAGTGCTTAGCGCAAGTCAGAATCAATCATCTACGTACGGCATAATAGCCATATGTCTTGCTCTCTTAACGGCTACTGTTACTGCTCTCTGATGTTTTGCGCAGGTTCCAGTTACACGTCTCGGCAGGATTTTACCACGCTCGGATACATATTTTTTCAGTTTAGCTGCATCCTTGTAGCTGATCTCTTCTCCACCACAGAAAACACAAACTTTTCTTCTTCTGCGGGCCGGTCTTCTGGAAGCTGGTCTTTCACTATTATTATAAGCCATGATCAATCTCTCCTTTTCTATCAATTAAATGGCAATTCTTCGTCAATGCATCGGGAATATTCATAAAACCATCGGCACTGCCAGGTCAGATGTATTCGCGGACGGAGCCGGATTGTTATGCTGCGGTGCGGAGTATCCTCCGTTGTTTCCGCCTGCATTTTTGCTCTCTGCAAACTCCTGCTCTTCTACAACTACGTCTGTCGTGTAGACCTTCTGGCCTTCACGGTTGGTGTAGCTTCCGGTCTGAATGCGGCCGGTGATGGCGATCTTCGTTCCCTGACGCAGGTATTTCTCTGCAAATTCTGCCTGGCGGCCGAAAGCAACGCATCCGATAAAGTCTGCGGTTGCGGAATCGCCGTCTCTGCGGAATCTGCGGTCAACAGCCAGTGTATAACGGGCTACCGCTGTGGAGTTCTCTCCAGCAGAGTATCTGACGTCGGGATCTCTGGTCAATCTTCCCATCAATATAACTTTATTCATTCGCTTACCTCTTAAGCTTCCTTTTTAACGACTAAGTATCTCAGTACGTTATCCATAATACGCATATGGCTCTCGATCTCTGCCGGAGCTGTTGCGTCTGCTTCAAACTGAATAAAGTAGTAATATGCTTCACGCATATGCTGAATTTCGTATGCAAGGCGTTTTTTGCCCCACTCTTCTACTTCGCCAACTGTTCCGCCGTAACGGGTTACATAACCTTTGGCTTTCTCAACTACAGCTGCGCGTTCCTCTTCTTCAAGTTTTGCATTCACAACCAGTGCTAATTCGTACTTGTTCATGCTTTACCTCCTTTTGGACTTTTTGGCACCCCATTTTCATTATGGGGAGCAAGGAATTATTTTTATACGTCACAATTTGTTATTTTAACATAAAAAAGGCTTATAGCAAGCCCTTTTTCGCGTGTTTTCTTGTTTTTTTCACGATATTACGCATCTTTTTTTCGTAATCCGCGGGTGTTTTTCTCGACCAGCTTGCGTGCTACCATGATCTGGTGGCCGCAGCCGGTGCATTTGAGACGGAAATCTGCGCCGACACGCAGGATTTCCCACTCGCTGCTGCCGCACGGATGCGGCTTTTTCAGTTTTACAATATCGCCTACTTCGTAATGTTCTGCCATGTTTCTTCCGCCTTATATTTTCTAATTAAAATCTATCTTACTTTGATGCTGCCGAGCACCTGCCCGATCGGCTGCTGGATCAGAAGATCCGCGTTTTTATCCATCGGCGTTGCGCCCTTGTTGATGAGAACCAGCGCATCGCCCTCAAAATACTGGAGAAGGCCTGCCGCCGGATAAACCGCAAGTGACGTTCCGCCGACAATCAGAAGATCTGCCGCCGCAATCGAGCGGATCGCACCGTCGAGCACTTTCTCATTCAGACTCTCCTCGTAGAGTACGACATCCGGTTTGATCATGCCTCCGCATTTTTCACATCTTGGAACGCCGCTGCTCCTTCTCACCAGCTCTGTATCGCAGAATGCCCCGCATTTCATACAGTAATTGCGGTGTATGCTTCCGTGCAGTTCATACACTACTTTACTTCCCGCCGCCTGATGCAGTCCGTCAATGTTCTGCGTCACAACCGCTTTTAATTTTCCCGCCGCTTCCAGCTCTGCAAGTTTCTTATGCGCCGCGTTCGGTTTCGCGCCGACCGGAAGCATTTTGTCGCGGTAAAAGGCATAAAACTTTTCCGGGTACCGCAGGAAATAGCTGTGGCTTAAAATTGTCTCCGGCGGAACGTCATACTTCTGATGATAAAGGCCATCCACGCTCCGGAAATCCGGAATCCCGCTCTCCGTGGACACGCCCGCGCCGCCGAAGAATACGATATTTTCATGCGTATCAATCAATCTCTGCAGTTCTTCGATTTTTCTTTCCTCTTCCATCTGTCATTCCTCCTCCTGACCAATCATTACCGGTTCCGCCGCACGCCCAGAACGACGAACCGTCCAGTCGTATCGCTCGCCGCACAGGTGGACAGCACAATAATATGGCTGTTTTCATCCATCTCCGGCTGCTCCACCGGGATCTCTGACCGCGCCGCCATGGTATTCAGATACTGTACAAACGCTTCACCCCCGCCGGAATACAGCGTGTAGACATCACTGTCTGCCTCCGTATAAAAGGCAGAAAAAATCTGGTACACATCGTTTGATTCCGGCGTCAGCATCCAGAAATAGACGCTGTCCCTATATTTTTCCTGCTCCTTCATCTGTTTCAATTTTCCGAACATGGAGAGATTCTTCATATTATGACCGTAAACGATTGTGTTTCCATCACTGAAATCACCCTGATTCTGGTAATCGAGGAAAATGGAACCCGCAAAGTTGCTCGTTCCCTCATACGTCGTATGAAGATACGCAACATTGTCCGGCCCCTGTACGACCGGGTAACTGATGTCGAGAGCTTCGATATAAAGCCATCCCTTCACATCCGGGTTAATCGCTTTTAAGGATTCAAAATCGACGGCAAGCGGCGGTTCTGTCGGATACGACAGTGGTTCCGGCTCCGGTTCGGAAGGCTCCGCCGGTTCGGATTCCGCCTGTGGCTCCTCTGTTTTCGTCGTTGCCGGTGTCTCTGGTGTTTTTGTAATTTCCGTCGTATACTGCTGCAGATCCCGGTATTCATCCGTGCCGGTCTTGTAATCCAGGTAAATGCCGATCAGCTTGTACCCGGAAAAGCAGAAAACAGCAAGTGCCGCTAAAAATACCAGAGTCCAAAGCGGATTGCCGCGTTTTTTCTGTTTCTTTTTCTGTTTTCCCATGCGTCTCCTTTATCACTTTTTTACTGTCTGAGCTGTTTTCTCGAAGCGCTCTGAATTTGTCTCAATTATAAGCGTGCCCCTTTCTTTTGTCAACTTATGCCCCCGGAAAAGGATTGCACCCGCCCCCATCTTATGATAGACTAAAAGTCGACTGACAAGTCACTTGTGAATACAGTAACACACCACATACATGAGGAGGAATTCCATATGCGAACAATCAAAAAAGTCGCTCGCACATCTTCATTGATGGCTTCGGCGGCATGACGCAGGGTCTTTTTGCAACCCTGATTATTGGTACGATGATTCAGCAGATCGGTCTTCTGATCGGCGGTTCGACCGGAAATGTGATCTATCTGCTTGGAAAAGCTGCCGCAGCCTGACAAGTGCCGGTATCGGTGTCGGCGTGGCAGTGAAATATGGGGAAAGCCCGCTTGTCACGGTTTCTGCAGCCGTCGCCGCCATGGTCGGCGGTTATGCCGGCAAGATCACCGGCGGCACATTCTTTGTGGACGGAAATGCCGTTCTGGCAGGACCTGGCGAACCGCTCGGCGCTTTCATCGCAGCTTTCGCAGGCATCACCTGCGGCCATCTGGTTTCCGGCAAGACCAAGGTTGATATCATCGTGACACCGGTCATCACCATCGGAGCCGGTTCCGTTGTCGGACTGCTCGTCGGACCGCCGATCTCCCAGATGATGACAGGCCTTGGAAGCATCATCAACTGGGCAACGGAACAGCGGCCGTTCATCATGGGCATCGTTGTTTCGGTCGTCATGGGTATGGTTCTGACACTGCCGATCAGCTCCGCTGCACTCGGCATCATTCTGAATCTTTCCGGTCTTGCCGCCGGTGCCGCAACGATCGGCTGCTGCTGCAACATGGTCGGATTCGCGGTTGCAAGTTATCGGGAAAACAAATTCGGCGGCCTTGTCGCACAGGGTCTTGGAACCTCGATGCTCCAGGTGCCGAACATCATGCGTCATCCACTGATCTGGCTGCCCGTCATCTTCTCGAGTGCGATTTTAGGACCCGTCTCCACAATCCTCGCCAATATGCAGAATAATGCAACGGGAAGCGGCATGGGTTCCGCAGGTCTTGTCGGACAGATCACAACGTATCAGACGATGATCGCTTACGATGATCCGAAGCTCGTCATCATCAAAATCATTCTGCTCCACTTCGTGCTTCCGGCTGTGATCACCTTGTTCTTCTCAGAGGTATTCCGCAAGGCAAACCTGATCAAATCCGGCGATATGGCTTTGAATCTGTAATCTGTATTTTTAAAAGGGAATGGAACTGCGCATCCGGCAGCTCCATTCCCTTTTTTATCCACATTTCTCTTCTGATTTTTTCTGTTTTTACACCGTTTCTTCTGCGTTTTCCGCATTTTCCACTGCCGCGGCCGATTCAGCTTCCGCTGCCGCTTCTTCTGTCTCCGTTTCTTCCCCCGGCCGCACGCGGTGTGCCTCTACCATTGGCTCAATGGTCTGTGCCATCAGCAGATGGATCATGTCAAGGCTCCGCTCGCGGAACCGCGACGGCAGAAGCGGTGCGATCGCCACATCCGTCACGAGGGATTCAAGGCCCTCGATAATCAGATCCTTGCCCGGCGTCTCATTCCACTCCAGTCTGATCCGCTCGAAATCACGCTGGAAAATGATTTTGACCCTCCGTCTTGCGGCCTCTTCCAGAAATGCAAACTCAAGCTTCAGCACCAGTTCGCCGTCTTCATTCTCCGCAAACTGTCCCGTCGTTCCGAGCAGATACGATTCCTCGTTTTCCACCCATTCTACAACTTTGGACCCCGTAAGACCGATCTCAATGCGCTGTGTTTTTTCTCCCTCGGTCAGCGCTACAAAGAAACGGCCTTTTTCATAGAAGAAACCGATGCGGCGGATGCCGTCGGAAAAGTTGTTGTGGAAGACCTGCAGCGTCAGCGGAAACATGCCGACATGCGTGTCTTCCATTTTATATTCTTTTCCGTGCAGAAGCTGCGCCATGTCGATCTGACGCGGTGTTCCGCTGTTCCGCGGCCCCGGTGTTCTCCGCTTCCAGCCGCCGCGCAGGATTCTTCCCGGTGTCTCTTTCGCGCCCTCCAGATCACGGCAGGTCTGCACCAGCTTCTGATATGCCATCGGGCTTTCCGCCTCGCCGGATTTCAGCTCTGCACCAAATTCCGCGCCGAAATACTTCCGCACAATGTCGAGCATCTCACACGTCTGGAACAGCTCGTTGCTGCCCGCATTCGTCACAATCACCACGCCGGTATCCGGATAACCGAGCACGTTCTGCCCCAGCATGCCATTGAACGCAAAGCTGCCCGGCCGCTCCTCCATCCAGACCTGGTAACCATAGCCATATTTTCCCATCTTTTCCGGCGGTGTCGCATGAACGGAGGTGGACGCTGCGACCCATTCCGCCGGGACGATCTGTTTTCCTTCGAATTTTCCGCCGTTCACGTACATCACCCCGAGCTTGGCCGCGTCCTCCGGGCACAGGAAGAGGCCCCAGCCGCCTTTCGTAATCCCTGCCGGGCAGCTCTCCCAGAAAACTTTCCGGATGCCGAGAGGCTCAAACAGACGCGGCCGCAGGTAATCTACCATTTTCATGCCGGTGCGCTCCTGTATGATTGCAGACAGCAGATACGTGTTCATACTGTTGTACTCAAACGCTTCGCCCGGCGTTCCCTTGACCGGCGCATTTAAGAAGCTGTCCACCCAGTCGTTGCCGGAAACAACGCCCATCTCGTTGAACTGTACGCCGCTCTTCATCGTCAGAAGATGCTTCACGGTCAGATTCGGGCGCAGGATCTTCTGCAGCAGACCGTTTCGTTTTTCAAAAATATCATAGACGTTCTCGTCCAGGGAAAGTTTTCCTTCACTGATCAGAAAACCAGCCGCCATGCCAGTGATGCTCTTACACATAGAATACGTCGCATGCCAGATGCCGCTGCGGTATGGGGCGAAATTGCATTCGCAGATGACATGTCCGTTCCGCAGGACCAGCAGATGATGCATGTCCGTATGGCGCGCAGCGGCGAGCTCACGAAGCATCTGCGTCAGCTTTTCCGATGAGATGCTCTCGCTCTCCGGCACCACGCGCGGAAAATACGTTTCCGGAGATGCAAAATCCCCGAACGCTTCCTTCTGCGGCGCAAAGTCCGTCTTTCCCATATGTCCTGTCGTCCCACTCATAAATCCCCAGATCATTTCCATTGCGGTTAACTGTTCTTTCGCTGCCATGTACGATGCCTCCTGTCTCATGCGGTTGGATTTCCCTGTTTTTCCAGTTTTCCTCATTATATCCAGATTCCTTGAAAATCGCAATGCTTCTTCTGATAAAAAAAGAACCGACATAGAAATCTGTATTTCAATTTCTGCCGGTTCTTTTCCGTGTGTGATTTTTTTATTTTACTTTAGCTTACTCATTCCAGAGTTTCATACGCTCCTGATAATTCTGCGTGATAACTTTTTCTACATCTTCCAGTCCTGCGTCATTCATTTCGGAAATCATCTTGTCGTACTCTTCCATTGCCGCATCGTGGCTGTCTGCATTCACAATCTTCGGATATTCCTGATCGTAGATATCCTGGATTTTCTGCCATTTCAAGCCATCCGGAGTGCTTCCTGCCGGGGTAAGGCCTGCAAATTCTGCGGTATCCCATCTGTCGTTCTCACCAAAGTGATTCATAGCCACCTGCCGGGTCTCTTTTACTTTATACTGTGATACATCGTATGGAGTTCCGTCTGTACCATTTCCGTTCTTTACAAACCAGGTCCATTTGCGGACGCCGGTATCCAGTTTTGTTTTGTCAAAATCCGTCTGGAATCCTTCAATCAGATCATCGTTCGGAACGTGTTTCCATCTTCCATATTCCAGTTGGTTCCCTCAATACCCCACATCAGAAGATACTGTCCTTCTTCGCTTGCAAGGTAGTTGATCATCTTCATGGCTGCTTCCGGATTTTTACAATTCTTGGTGATCGCGATTGCATCCCAGCCAAGTGTACTTCTTCCGGAGTAAGTAGTTTCATCTGCACTGATTCCGTTTCCAAGGATTTTATAGGAATAGAATTTTGCATCTTCTCCTACAGAAGAAGCAAGTGCTGTATTTGCTGCATCGGTATCCCAGTAGGAAGCAAAGGTACTGAATACGTTGCCTGCAGACAGTTTCTGCGTCCACTGATTTTTCTTGTTGACAACCCACTCTTTGTCCAGAAGGCCTTCGGTATACAGTTCATTGGCAAAGGACATCATCTCTTTGAAGTTTGGTGCTTTGGCAACATGTTCCAGATTGTCCCCATCCTGATAATATGTTTTCAGACCATACATTCCTTTTAATGTTCCATCGTAGTTTTTGGATTCTGCATCAAAGGTAATGGCAATACTCTCTTTTCCGTCAATGGTCGGATGAAGTTCTTTGAATTTCTTACAAATGTCAATATACTCTTCCTGTGTAAATGCTCATCGCTGTCTGCGCGGTCTTTTCCAACGATTTCGCACAGATAATCATAGCGCATCAGAACACCGGCTACCGGATCCGGATCTTCTCCGTACCAGTTATTCAGATAGTAATTTTTTCCATCGGTATAACGACTCTTGTTTAAGGTTTCCCCGTACATCTCTTTTACATCCGGGCCGTACTCATCGATCAGATCATTCAACGGAAGCAGTGCGCCTGCCTCAATGTAACGGTTTACAATATCATTTCCACGATCCATCAGGACGATATCCGGGTAATTCTGACCGGTCAGCATCAGGTTCAATTTTTCCAGCGGATCTCCGGTTGGATTTTCTACCTGAATTTTGACACCTGTTTTTTCCTCAATTGCTTTTGCAACTGGATCATCAAAGGTATTGCTTCCGGAGTTTTTGTCAAAGATAGAAATCGTAACTCCGTCTGTTGATACCTCGCCCGATGCAGATGATGCACTGCCGGATGCAGTACTTGATGATGTACTGCCATTTGATCCGCATCCTGCAAGCATTCCCGCTGCCATCAGGACACTCATCGCCATTGCGATACACAACGCCAAAGTAAGAAACATTTTCATATCCAACCGCCAGACTCACTTCCCGTACTTTATTTTTCTTATTCTTTAACAGTTCCGCCGCCCTCTGCAGACGCATTTCCGTATTGTATTCCAAAATCGTTTTTCCTGTTGCCTCTTTAAACAGGCTCCTCAGATAATTCGGAGACAAACCGACCTCCGCGGCCAGCTTCTCGATATCTGCGCTTTCCGAGCAGTGCTCCTGAAGATATGTTTTTACCTGATAAACGGCATAGTAATTTGGATTTTGATTCTGTTCTTCAAAAAATGCCAACATCCGTTCCAGATACTGCTTCATCTTTTCCCGCATCTGATAACTGTTGTTTGCTTCAAAAATTTCATTTTCTCTCAAAATTTTTTCTGCTTCCATCCAGTTTTCCAGCAGTTCATCGCTCAAAACAAGACGGTTCCATAGATACATATAGAGATTATAAACTTCTCCCGCAAATGTTTTCGGCGCAAGCCCTTTAGCTGTTGAAAATAATCTTTCATGGTCTGCAGCGTTTCCTGCTTTTTCCCGCTGCTGACCAGACGACAGATTTCTTCTCTCCGCTCCTTCTGTTCCCGGAAATGATATGCTTTTTCCTCTTCCGTTTCTTTTTCATCTGCACAGAAAAGTTCCGGTGGATCCATATGAAATGCCAGAACACAACAGTTCCGAAGTTTTTCCGCCTTTTCGTACAGGCAGTCAGCTGTCCATGCTCCACTGCACCATCCAACGGCTCTCGGTGCGTCTTCTTTCAAATCATTCCAGATCTGAAATGCCGTATCTTTCACCGACAGATACCCCGCCAGCAGCAGAATGCTGATCCGTTCCGTTTTGCTGATGTAACGGATGCCCTTGTATTTTTCCTGAATTTGGCTACAGATGTTTTCTTCCGTTTTTCCATAAACCGCTATGATTCCAAACCTGCACTCTTCCAGTTCTTCTCCAAATACACCACGGAAATTTTTCCGTAAAAGCTCTGTTTCCTGTTTTTCCCGCAAAGCCATTTCCAGCAACTGCTTCGCCGCCGTTTTCCGCGACCAGTCTGCTATCTCACTTTTCTCCAATTCACTTCTCACTTTTTTCAGACATGCTTCTACTTCTTCAATCGTAAATGGCTTTAAAAGGTAATCCACGGCATTCACCTGAAAAGCGGAATGGATATAGGAAAAATCATCATATCCTGTCAGAAAAACAATTTTGCATGGATACCCCCGGCGTACGATCGTCTCTGCCAGTTCAATTCCACTCATTCCTGCATCTGAATATCCGTAATCACAATATCTGCCATATTTTCTTCCAGGCACTCCAGTGCCTTCTGCCATTGCGCGCGGTAAATACTCTGGAAATCCCGTTCTTTTTCCAGTCAATATAATCCCGCAATGTCTCCAGTTCAATTTCTTCATCTTCTACAAGAAGAACGCGATACATTTTCTCCCTCCTGTTTCCAGTTGCTCCTGCAGTTTTCTTCTCCTGCTGCTTTTCATTTCTGTCTTTTTACTGCAGAAGTTCAATCATATACGCCTCATACGGCTGTAACTTCCACACTTCTTTTGTGAGACTTTCTGTATCATTATGAATCAGAACCGTTCCTTTTGTCAAATCATATCGGGCTTTCATCTCTGCCGCGGTATCCCGGAAATTGCAGAGCACAATCAGCTTTTTCTCTCCCAGATTTCTCTCATAAGCAAAAATATCCGGATTTTCTTCCTCAATCAGACGGAAATCCCCATAAACAAGAGTGTCATTTTTCCTACGCAGCGCAATTAGTTTTTGATAGAAATAGAAGAGGGAATCCGGATTTTTTCTGCTGTTTTCCACATTGATCTCCTCGTAATTCTGATTTTCCGCCATCCACGGTGTTCCCGCTGTAAATCCGGCGTGTTTTTCCGCATTCCACTGCATTGGCGTCCGCGCATGGTCCCGGCTGTTCCGTGCAAGATAGGTACGAATTTTTTCTTCCTCCCAGCCTTCTTTTTTACGGTCTTCGGCAAAATTTACAGACTCGATATCCTGATAGTCATCGATCCGAAGCCCTGACACATTTGTCATACCGATTTCTTCCCCCTGGTAAATATAAGGAGTTCCTTTCATCCCATGGAGAAGGACAGCCAACATTTTTGCTGATTTTTCCCGATACGGTTCCCTGTCATTTCCAAAGCGCGATATGACACGCGGAAAATCATGGTTTCCCCAGAACAGACTGTTCCATCCTTTTTCTTCCAGTCCCGTCTGCCATTTTTCAAAGATCTGCTTCAGTTGCGGCAGCGTATACGGTTTCGGATCCCAGTTTCCACTTCGGATGCCGTCGATTCCCATCAGTTCAAACTGAAAAATCATACTGAGCTCCTGGCTTTCCGGATCAGAATACTGCTGTGCCATTTCTACCGTAGCACCTCCGGTTTCCCCCACTGTCAGGATCTGTTCTGATTTTCCATACGTATTCTGATTCATTTCCATTAAGTATGTATGAATCTGCTCCGAATGAGTATCATTTCCTCCATGTCCATCTTTTACAATATTGTCAATTGCATCCAGCCGGAAACCACGGATCCCTTTATCCATCCAGAACTGGATCATCCGGTACAGCTCTTTCCGAAGCGACGGATTTTTCCAGTTCAGATCCGGCTGCATTACACTGAAACTGTGATAATAATATTCCTGAACCTCCGGCACCCATTCCCAGGTGCTTCCTCCAAAGAATGCTCCGCCGCCTTCTGGCGGCTGCTCCTTCGTTCCTTCCTTCCAGATGTAAAAATCATGGTATTTACTGTTTCGATCCTTTCTGGCTTCCAGGAACCATGGGTGCAGATGGGAACTATGATTTAAAACAAGATCCATCATGACCACAATTTCCCGCTTTTCACAGGCTGCGATCAGTTCTTCCAGCTCTTCCATTGTGCCCGCTTCTTCCATTACTTTATAATAGTCACTGACATCATATCCATTGTCGTAATTAGGAGAATCGTTAAAAGGCGAAAGCCAGATGGCTCCAACACCAAGCTCCTGCAGATAGTCCAGCTTCTGCAGAATCCCTCCAAAATCGCCGATGCCGTCTCCGTTGCTGTCACAGAAGCTTCTGGTGTAAATCTGATATACGGTTAAGCTATGCCACCACTCTCTTTTCATTTTCTGTCCTCTCTTTCTTTTTTCCTATAAGAGCAGTATAATGATATTATCTTATATTTTCTAACCTGATTTTCGTATTTAATGAAGGATTTTGACTTTTATGAAAAAAGAACGTTCAAAAGAGCTCTTTTCTCCTGAATCTTGTTCCCCTGTTCTTTCTGGCGGAATCCGGGATTTTACCGTGCATGGAACCGAACCTGTTCCGCTCCATATCTATCATCAGGATTATACTCATGGCGGGCTCTCTGTTCCTTTTCACTGGCATAAAGAATTAGAATGGATCTGGGTTGAAAAAGGTACTCTCACTCTGACACTGAAAACTGAAACCCGGACAATTTCCGAAGGTACTTTTCTTTTCATCAACAGTCACGAACTGCATCAGCTCTGCAGCATTGGAACTGCCCCTTCGGTTCACCATGCCCTTGTATTTCTTCCAGAAATTCTCTCATGTGCCTATCTGGATTCCTGTGAAGCAGACTGGATTCGTCCGCTGCTCTCTCATCAACTGCTTCTTCCGGCTTTTCCATTGGAAGAGCTTTCTGCTGCTGAAGCCTCCTCTCAGACACAGAAAACATTTGTACTGACATTATCTGAGCTTTTCCAGGAAATCCTGTATGCATACGATACCAAACCCATCGGCTGGTTTCTTCTGATCAAAAGTGACATGTATCGGATTCTTGCACTTCTGGCGCAATACCAGCTTTTTCTTCATCCGGAACCCCTCTGCACTCGTAAAAAAGAAAGATCTGATCAGTGTAAAAAACTCTTACGTTATATTCAGGATAACTATGATTCTAAAATCCGTCTTTCAGATCTTGCTGCTATACTCAATATGAATCCACAATATTTTTGTCGTTTCTTCAAAACGCACTTTCACACAACGCCTATTTCCTATATCAACCAGTACCGCGTAACCCAAGCCGCGGATCTTCTTACCGGCAGCTCGCTTTCTATCTTGGAAATTGCTCTGCATACCGGATTTGAAAGCCCCAGCTATTTTGCCAGCATTTTCCGCCGGACTTTTGGTATGTCACCGGAAGAATATCGAAAAGCCATGCCCTGACCCGGCAAATTTTTTCCTTCTGAATGCACGGCAACACAAATCTCAAAAATTTTTGATTTTTTTTCAAAAAACACTTGCCAAACTCGTTTTCTTATGATAATATACTACTTGTCGCTGAGCAAAAATCACGGCAGACAAAACAAAAACTTCGGCTCCGTGGTCAAGCGGTTAAGACATCGCCCTTTCACGGCGGTAACACGGGTTCGATTCCCGTCGGAGTCATATGGCGTCGTAGCCAAGTGGTAAGGCAATGGTCTGCAACACCAGTATCCACCGGTTCAAATCCGGTCGACGCCTCTTCTTTCCCGGAAACAGATAGTTTCTGGGATTTTTCTTTTTCAAAATTATTTCAAAAAAGCTGCCGGTTCTGTTTGCTTCGGCAGCTTTTTTGAAAATATCATTCTTTTTAATTTTCTTTTTCTTTCACATAGTCTTCGTACACATACGCCGTTTTTCCCTCATACGAAATCTTGTACCATCCGTTCTCTTTTCCGAGCATTTCCACTTCTTCCCCTGTCGTCAGAGCTCCGATAACCTGGCTTGTGCTGACGTTGTTCTGTACGTACATTGACCGGTGAGATACAGGTGACGGTTTTCTTACCCTTCTGCTTTTTCACGCCATCCGAATTATTTTCTGCTTCCAGCGCTCTTTTCTGCTCCTGGCAGGCCGTCTGAAATGTTTCTGTCAGCAGCTCATTGTCCGGGAACTGCAGAGACTCCAGTATTTCCGGCACGATTTGCTGTGTATCGTTGCTGCCGTTTCCTTTTTCCATATAATCTGATACCCTTCATTCTCCGTTTTCACTCCGCAGAAAAATGCGGTCGGAATCTGCAGGGAATTTTTTACCTGGAAACGATAAAAGGAACTCTCTTTACTTTTTCCTTCGTTAACTGTTTTCGCTACAAAATCACTGATGCTGTTTTCCCCGGTTATTTCATTTTGATCGATTAATTTTTCAGCACTCTCTTCGTCCTCCGGGAAATCCATAAGTATCACTTTTGCCATTCCTTCCCGATACGATATCTCAAGACTTTCCCCATCTTCCGATATGAAACTGCATTGAATTTTTTCATCTCTCATTACATTCCAGCCTTCTGGAAGTGTGATTATAATATTCTGGTATGTAGAAAGAAACTCTTTTTCACCATCTTCTGACTCATCCTGGACACTGGATGCTCTTTCGGAGACAACCGATGGATTCTCCTTTTCCACCTGCTGATTTCCACATCCCATTACCACAATAGTTGTCATCAGAAGAACAGCTAAACAGTTTTTTTTGTTTCTCATGTACAATTTCCTTTCTTGACAGTTCCCTCTTTATTTTCTGTCAGAAAATTTCTTTTGCTTATTGTATCATAACTATTTTTGCACTGTAAAGAGTACGTTCCTTCCCTCCTGCTTTGATTTTCTTTATGCAAAAATCTCCAACCAGATTGAGGTTCCCTTCCTCTCAAATCCAGTTGAAGATTTTTCTTATCTTTTTTATTTTACTTCTGTAAATTCGACCGGATACTCTCATACTCTCCCAGCACCTGCTGCAGCGTCAGTCCCGCACGGTTCCAAGTACGGCCGGAGCGGATTTCTCCATCCAGACTGCAGCGGTACAGCTTATCCTCTGCAAGACCGCACACTTTCGTGTGAACCGGAAGCGGATTTCCTTCTGCATCCGTCTTTACCAGTGTAAGCAGTGCGCGGCTCTGATCTTTTGCCACGAACTCCCATGCCATGAAATCCTGCTTTTTCAGCCCGGTCAGACGGTAATACAGGCCTTCGTGCGTCAGATCGTAATATGTATGCATTGCAGCAACCTGCTCTTTTACCATCTCTTTCTCTTCATCCGAAATCTTGTTCAGGTCCATCTCATAGCCGAAGCTTCCTGCAAGAGCTACATCACCTCTTGTCTTGAATGGAGTTACGCGGCCGGTCTGATGGTTCGGGCATACCGAAACGTGGGATCCAACCGTGCTGATAGGATAGAAGAAGGAACTTCCATACTGAATCGACAGACGGTTGATCGCGTCCGTGTTATCACTGCACCAGATCTGCGGGGAATAATACATCATACCGGCATCAAATCTTCCGCCGCCTCCGCTGCATCCCTCAAGCAGCAGATCCGGGCACGCGGCAAGGAAACGCTCGAGCAGATCATAAACACCGAGCACATAGCGGTGATACAGCTCTCCGTTTCGGCTCTGTGCTGCCACATGGCTGTAAACATCGCAGACACTGCGGTTCATATCCCATTTGACATAATCAATTTCTGCATCGTGGACGATGGTCGTCAAACGCTCCAGCAGATACTCCCGCACATCGTCACGCGTCATATCCAGTACAAGCTGATTTCTTCCATGGTTTGGCACACGTCCCGGAACTGCAAATGCCCAGTCCGGATGTGCACGGTAGAGATCACTGTCCTCGGAAATCATCTCCGGCTCGAACCAGAGACCGAATTTCATGCCCATCTTGTGGATTTTTTCTGCAAGCTGTGCCATGGAACCGTTCATCTTCTTCTCGTTGACAAACCAGTCGCCAAGGCGCTGTTGTCATCATCTCGTTTTCCGAACCAGCCATCATCAAGCACCAGCATTTCGATGCCGAGTTTCTGCGCCTGCTCTGCGATTTTCAGAATTTTCTCTTCATTGAAATCAAAATACGTTGCCTCCCAGTTGTTGATCAGGATCGGACGTTCGGCATGTTTATACGCACCGCGGCAGATATGCTCGCGGATGATCTCATGATACTGCTGTGACAGTTTGGTAAGGCCGCTTCCGGAGTAGCTCAGGATCACCTGCGGGGTATCGAACACTTTTCCTTTTTCCAGGTGGAAACAGAAGTTTGCCGGGTGAATACCCATCTGGAAACGGGTCTGGTTTTTCTGATCCTTCTGTGCCGCTGCAACAAAGTTTCCGCTGTAAACAAGGCATGCGCCGATGCAGGAACCGTGTGTCTCGTCAGCCCCCTCCTCGCAGAGGATTACGGCCGAATTGTAATGATGGCTCGACGTGCCGCGGATGCTGCCGATCTCGACTTTTGCGCGCTGCACCGGAATCCGCTCTGCCGTACGCTCCATCGCATGACGGCCGGAGAAATAGATCATCTCATAATTTTCATACATCAGATCCATGCTGAAAGACAGCATTTTTTCCAGCTCGATTGCCGTCTCTCCGTGGTTTTCCAGTCTTGCCGCTCTCGTAATCACGTTTTCGTTTTCAAATACTCCGTAGAACAATTTCAGTACAACACCGGAAGCTTTCTCTTTCATCGTGATGACAAGCGTTTCTCCTTTTTCTTCCTCTGTATCGTACAGTGCCGGCATACCCGGAACCGCATAGGAATGATCGAGGATTTCATAAGAATCGAAACGGAAATCTGCCGCACAGCTTCCATCCACCTGACGAATCCGAACCATATCATCACGGTAATCGCCGACTCCGCTCGAAGGTACTTCCTGCGGCAGTGTATCCAGAGAATACGTGCGATCGCTTCCGGCTTCCTCCGGATTTCCTGCAAATCCCATATCCGTACAGAAAATCAGACCGGAAAGATTTTCCTCACCGATTTTTTCTCCATAGTAGAGATGCAGAAGCACATTTTTGTCATCTGCGAACATCTGGTAACTGCTGTCTTTTGTCTGGAGGGTAAATAACCGTCCATTTTCACTTACTTTGATTGCCATGGTTTTTTCTCCTTTATCTTATCGCATTTTTTCGGGCTGCTCACACCAAAATCACTTTCTTACATACCCGAACAACAAGTGTTCCGGTGCTGCGTGAACCGTAACGGCTGCTACTCCGGGCTTTTGATCTCCTACAGCTGCTTGCAGTATCCTGCAAAACACGATATAATTTTACTGATATTTCGGAATCTCATCCTTTTGTGACATTCCGGCTTTTCTGATGATTCATTTTGTGAGGTATACTTATGGAAACTTCCTGGACACTTCCTGTCCCAAAGCATAAATTTTCGGATCTTTATCTCTGCTTCTGCGGCTACGAAGCCTGCCAGCCGTTCCACAGCTACGGCCCGGCTGTCCGCCCCAATTACGTGATCCACTACATTATTTCCGGAAAGGCACTTTTACCATCGGAAACCGCACTTACCGCTTAACCGCCGGACAGGGCTTTTTCCTGATGCCAAATGTCCGCACCTACTATGAAGCCGATGCGGATGATCCCTGGACATATCTCTGGATCGGTTTTGACGGCGAAAAAGCTGCCTCTTATGTACAGGAACTCGGTCTTTCCGAGGAGCACCCTGTCTACCAGTGCAACTTTTCCGGTGAACTGCAGTCCCTCTTGTTTCAGATGCAAAAGCACAATACCTATGACACCTCGGACCAGTATCTTCTGGAAGGCTGTCTGTACCAGTTTTTCTCAATTCTTTCCCGCGAAATCACGCTTGCCGATCCTTCTGCACGGGAGAGCGGCAATCTTTACGTGGAAAAAGCCGTTGAGTTTATCCGAAATAATTATTCCAATGAAATTCTTGTCTCGGATATTGCCAGATATGTCTGCATCAACCGGAGTTACCTTTATACCCTGTTTCAGAAATATCTCCATACCTCACCGCAGAACTATCTTTCTTCCTGCCGGATCACGCGTGCGCTCGAGCTTTTATCGTATACGGATCTCTCCATCGAAACGGTCGCTTTTTCCTGTGGTTACCGGAATGCCGAAGTTTTTACCAAAGCCTTCCGCCAGAAGCAGGGCATGACGCCAAGTGCTATCGGAAAAGTTCCGCCTTGACACGACTCCTGACTCTGCACATGTTCCGTGATCTGTCTGATTTTATTATAACGTAAATCTTTCTTCCCATGAACAGGAAGAAAT